>Ga0181593_10005480_pt1 | contig 11486 bp, 12 predicted proteins | sample 071ome_19_FD_133756 | JGI IMG/M metagenome (GOLD analysis project Ga0181593, IMG submission 133756) | Coastal salt marsh microbial communities from the Groves Creek Marsh, Skidaway Island, Georgia - 071413AT metaG (megahit assembly) | ecosystem: Environmental > Aquatic > Marine > Intertidal...
ACGGCAAACGCATGATCATCTAGTTGATTCCATAGCAAACCATCCTTGTTGAATACGAGCGTAATCTCATCATTAGAGTTCTCCAAGGATTGAGTTTGAACCGTTATTGGCCATTCTTCTACTCCATCACTGTTCGTGTTGGCATAAAAACGATCTGGACTCATGAAAGAATAATAACTCTCATCCTGTTTTTTATTACGGGTATGCCATTCTCTTATACTATTCGATTCGCTTTGAGGTTCACCTACATACATCGTCATAGCCATGACAAAATCTTGGGAAGTATCTTCGGCATGTAAAATTCGAATACGTGTGGGAGTGTTCGTCTGACGACTACTTGGTTTATGTGGCATGGATTCAAGCAACATCGAAGTTTCCATGCTTGATTCTATGTCGTCTTCTCTACTATAATTCTTGGCATTCCACTGTGACGCAGTGGCTACAATTTCAGCTCCATAGCTAGCGATGAGTTGAGACTCATAACTTCTCATAAAGTCTGAATTAAAGAACTGTTCGGCTTGTAATTCGATTATATCGCCAGCCCACAAGTCTGTGTCTTCAGATGATTTTGGATGGTTGATATTTGCGGGTTCTGTACTTGTTTCACATGCCCCCGTGAATAGGGCGCTGAATGCGACAAATGCACATGTCACATATGTTTTTGGATGATTCATTGAAATCCTCTCTTGACTTAATTTTGGTTAGTTTTAGTAATAACCTATAGAGTTGGTGAGTAACTAACCTTCGCTTACAAGCTATTACGACTAAGAGAGAACACAGCGGTACAATACTGTCTAGTTAGCAAAGAAAATACGTACTAATACGAACAAATAGGGTTTAGAAGCGGAAGCATGGATGAGAATAATCATCCAAATTAATTAGGCATCCACCGCGGGTTCCAACACCGAATTAAACCAATGCTTCTCCCAATTTGCTACTGTAAATAGCCAGATGGAACCTGCAATGATTAATCCGATGGCAAAATATGCGATAAGCTCTTGTAGCTCGAATAGCTTCCATTCAAGGAGCATAGAAGCAATCATGACCGAAATTGAATTCCCCAGAGTGAATAACAACCATTCGGTACTGAAAACACGACCTCTGAATGTATCTTTAGATCTTTTTTGCAGGAGTACCGTGGAGGTTACCCAATTCGCCCCAGAAGCGGCATGTGCGAGTAACACAAAAACGAACATCATCCACCAGAGGTGCGTCAAGCCAACGACTAAATACATCGCACCTGACAAGACAATACTAACCCCCATCAATCGGACCCAATACCTTTCATCTGTAAAATGTTTACGAGCTATGACCGGACCAATACCTGTACCTATGCCCCTGGCAGCATATAACAGACCCAAGCCAATACTACCCATCTGAAGTACATCTTCGCTTATAAGTACCAACATATACACCAATCCACCTAAAAAAATGGTCGAAGTCGCCTTAGCTACGGCAGGTCGTAAGATTTGAGTATTGTCTTTTAGATAACGTGCCCCCAGTACAATGTCCTTGCCAATGTTCTGTTTTAAATCCATCCATAGAGATGATGGTCTCATTTTAGTTGGAGGAACCCCTACTTTTTCAACCCGTTCATCTATGGATTCACCTCCATTCAACCCGAGTGTATCGGCATCTTGTGACTCCTGTGGAATGGTTGCGCGATAGATGAACCATGCCGAAACCACATAGGTCAATGCATCTAAGATAAACACCCCTTCAACTCCTATCCACTCCGTAGCAAAACCACCAATCGCCATGCCTGTTGTAAAAATGATGCTCCAAGTCGCCGTGGATATGATATTGGCATCCACCAGACGTTCGGTCGGGGTTACATTGGGTATAGAAGCTGTTTTCGCAGGTTCAAAAACCGCTGATAACATCATCTGAAATGCGGTTAAAACATAAGCGAGCCAAAGCAAACTCTCCTGTTGTACCATTAAAATCAACAGCAGACTCACGGCCCTACCCAGATCACAAGCGATCATTAGTTTTCGACGATTGAATCGATCGGTGAGAAAGCCAGCAATGGGAGAGAACAGCGCTAAACTTAGCATCTTGACTATAATGATGAGCCCCAATAAAAATTCCGAATCTGAAAAGCGTTGCACCAAAGCATAAAGAGCTAACAGACCAAACCAATCCCCAAAGTTAGATATAGCCTGAGCTATCCAAAGACGCCTAAACGATGGGTAATTTCTTATTAACTGAATAAAGGGCGCCCATGAATCCTTCATAGTATTCTTAGTGGCAGGTGCTTGTGGCATTATTTAGGACACCCCCGTTGAGCCAAAACCCTGCTCTCCCCTTGTCGTTTCATCCAATTCCTGTACCTGAATAAGTTGGGCCTGATGGACTTTTTGAACCACCATTTGGGCCATGCGATCTCCATGCTGAACCGTAAATGCTTCTTGTCCATGATTAATCGCAATGAGATGCAATTCTCCGCGAAAATCAGCATCGATGGTTCCAGGACTATTGAGCATCGTGATCCCATGTTTAATCGCTAACCCACTTCTTGGTCGAATCTGTACTTCATAACCCTCAGGTATGGCTAATTTCAAACCAGTGGGCAACAAGGCTCGCTGGCCAGGCAATATGGTGAGTGGCTTATCCAATGCCACACGAAGGTCCATTCCAGCGGCAGATTCGCTCTCGTAGCTTGGTAAGGGTAAATCCTTTGCATGGGCTAGTTGAATACAAGAAATATTGAGTGAAGATGACATAAAAGGTATTATCGTTTAATTAGAAGTGATACTCGGGGTTCTTCGATATTCTACTAATTTCACTACGGCGCTTCCCAGAAACATTTTCACCCTTGCTTCCAAAGGAACTCGCAGTTCATCATTCAGAAAAAAAGCATCGAAACGGCCACTAAAACCGAATGGTCCTGCAATATCTATGGTAGTACCTGTGGTTTTCAGAGTCGTTACAGCCGCGTCAAAAGCTTCGTATTCGCGTTGTTCGGTTGTCCCAGAGTGTTTAAAATCTAAAAAACCTAGCTTCTTACTCACAAATACGGGTAGTTGAGTTTGGGATTGAGACCCTGCAAATAAGCGAGAGTACACAAATACCACATGCCCAGCCGTTGCGGGCTCAAAAAGGTCCAATTCACCCTCCGTGTCATCCTCCTCTTTATAGTACACGAGGCCCCTTTCTCGATCAAATGAATAGACGATTTCTTTGGGCTTCTCTTCATCCCAATTATCCTTCCAAAACAAACTGGTAACCGGTAAACCATCCTGATTGAGCCGGAAAAAACTATGAAATTCATCCCGTTCATAACCAATCAAGGGTAAACGTTCATTTGAAATCATACGAGTGACCAAGTGATGGTGCATCTGACCTTGGTATAGCGTATCCGGCATCATAAAAACCTCCACCCATCCCAAAGTGAAAAATCCATAACTCACCTCATAACGAAACCACTCTTGAGCATTTAGAATATCCGGAACCGATGGCTGCTGCGCCATTGCAGGCCTCCAACTTATACTCAGGAGTATAACCAAGCACCCAAGCCGATTAATCACTCTATTTTTTCGGGTTGAAAGGATCATTCCTCAGCTCAATAATTCGTGCTCACGTGCAAAACTCTCAAACGCCTGCTCGTCGTACCCCACCAAAACCGATTCCTCCAATACCAGGATTGGCCGCTTCAACATATTCTGGTGAGTATGGGCCAACTCAAGCAATTCAGCCTCGGATGGTTGCATCTCTTTGATTCCTAATTTCCGATACGTAGTACCTCGATTGTTGACCAATACATCCAGCCCAACTTTATGGGCGAGCTCACTCAATTCGTCTTTTGAGAGCGGTTCCTTTTTAACATTGATAAATTCATAGGAGATTCCTTTATCATCTAACCAAGAACGTGTATCTTTAATTTTATTACAGTTGGGTATGCCGATAAGATGTAACATGACAGGCGTAAAAATTCGGTTGTTATCAATTGACTAAAACATACGGGTTGAAAAATCCAAAACCCATAGCTGAAAACAAGAACCATTGAAATTCGTGAAGCGTTTACTTCTATTTACTTTTTTTCTTATCCATTCCCTCTTTGGATATAATTGTACACAAGATGATGCTCAGCAACAATTTGAAGCTGAAGCCTATCAACCGCCCACTGGCTATACGAAAACTGATTTACAGCAAAATATTCTGGAAACAGACAAACAAGATTGGAGAGTTTCTCCCTTTTACGAAGGATTGTTGCAAGTACTTCCGCTGTTTCCGAATCCTATAAACTATGGAGGGACAGCCTACATTGAATTAACTCTAAATGGGGCGCCGATTCAGTCGTATCTAGAATTGGGGTATCTCAATTTCAATCAACGATGGGTACCCCTTCAACAGGAAATAGTAAGCTCAGAATTCGAGTTGGTAACCTTTGTTATTGATACACGGAACTTTGGTAGTAATGCCGAATTAGCTCGGGGGTTACATCGATTGCTGTTGTACGATGGAAATCAGCGTTTAATCACTTTTGGCGATATCCTGATCCAATAAGGCCCCGTGTCTATGCGAAAACTCTACCCATCGGAAAAGTTGATCCTTTCCCGCTTAATATTTCCTGAACCCTACAATGTACTTCTCGATGAAACCGGTTTACCTGCTGGCGCACTAAGAGATGATTTAATCACTCTGATAAATTTTCGACTTATAGAAGTCTGGCAAACGGAAGCAGTGGAAATTAACAGAGCAACTTCTTATGATTCAGACCATATTGAATCCTATACTTTCCGTGCAACCGCCGCGGGATTGAAAAAGATGCGAAACGAATAATTTATATGCATTATCGCGTTAGTTTTGACTCATTTGATATAGATCTAGATTTAGATCCTGAAAACGCGTTGGTCAAAGTCGAAGGAAAAAGCTACCCCTACACCTTCACGCAGCACAACGGGCGGTATTATTTGCGCTATGGCCATAAACAGTGGGTGGTCACCGACCTAAAGGCACATGGACAGGACATCCAATTCAAAATCGATGGCAAAATCGTAAAAACGACGGTTAAAAATGAAGAAGTACTTCTGCTGGAGTCATTAGGCATGAAAGCCGAACAAGAAAGTAATGACTCTAACATAGTAGCCCCTATGCCTGGGAAAGTACTGTCCGTGGAAGTCAAGGTCGGGGATTCTGTTCAAAAAGGTGACACACTTATCGTGTTAGAAGCCATGAAAATGGAAAACGAGATTAAATCTCCCGTAGATGGCATCATCAAAACTATTCGGGTTCAGGTATCACAGACCGTTGAAAAGCAAACCTTATTATTGGAGTTAGATTAGTTTGGATAAATTTATTGTAAAAGGAAAAACACCACTACGTGGTGATATTTCCATAAGCGGTTCAAAAAACGCCGCCCTCCCCCTATTAGCAGCCGCACTATTAACGGATGAACCTGTTCGATTTAGTAATGTTCCTCGCTTGCAAGATATTTACACCTTTAATAATGTGTTACGTGTAGTGGGTGCGCAAGTCCAATTTTTGGAAGAACAAAACCAGGTTCATATCGATGCGAGTAATGTAAACTATTTGGAAGCCCCCTACGATTTGGTCCGTAAAATGAGAGCTTCCTTTTATATGCTGGGAGCCCTTGTAGGCAAACATGGATATGCCAAGGTATCCATGCCGGGTGGCTGTGCATGGGGACCACGACCGGTTGATCTACATTTAAAAGGTTTAGAAGCCATGGGTATTCAAATTACCTTGGATAAGGGCTATGTTATTGCCAAAGCCGACAATCAGGTAACCGGTGGAAGCTTCCGCTTAGAACCCAGCAGTGTAGGCGCAACCATTAACCTGATCTTAGCCGCCGTCCTTCGAGCCAAATCTTTTCGGATTGAAAATGCCGCTAAAGAACCCGATGTGGTGCAACTTTGTAGGGTCTTAAATGAAATGGGGGCTCGAATTGAAGGAGTAGGTACCGACACCTTACATATTCAAAAAGTCGATAAACTTACCGGAGGAACCTTTCGAAACGATCCCGATCGCATTGAGGTAGGCACCTTCATGATTGCGGCTGCTATGCATCCAGACTCCCATCTTCGCTTATTAGATTGCAATGCAGATCATCTGGGTAACTTTCCAGAACTTCTTCGACAAACAGGAGCTCAGGTAAGCATTGATGGTGAAACGATTGAAGTAAAAGCGCCAGAAGTATTACAACCTGTATCTATAACAACAGGTATTTATCCTGGTTTTCCCACCGATCTTCAAGCGCAATGGGCTACCATGCTCACCCAGGCAAATGGCCAATCTACCGTAACCGATACGGTTTACTTTGACCGATTTAGTTACGTACCCGAACTCAGCCGTTTAGGAGCACATTTAAAAGTGGACCAAAATAAGGTCTCTATTCAAGGGCCTTCTAAACTCGAAGGAGCATCTGTAATGAGTACCGACCTGAGAGCAAGTGTAAGTCTGGTATTGGCCGCTATGGTGGCTGAAAATAGTTCTGAAATTCTACGTATTTATCATCTAGACAGAGGCTATGAAAGCCTTGAGGGCAAGTTAAATGCCGTTGGGGCAAAACTTACTCGCGCTCAAGAATAAGTTTACTTTAGTGACTGCTAAGGTGTATATTGTACCTGAAGCAATTCAAGCGATTCCTGTAACCATTTACCTTTAATAGAAGTACTTACAGGATCGAAAACACGAATATCTCTCAACATATGGTTCGTTCCAACCTAATCAACACTAGCATTATTTCGCTACTCGTGCTGTTAGTTCACGCTCAGAAAAGCGTTGTGGACGTACTATATAGAATAAAGGCATTCGCAAAACAAAAGCCTTTTACCATGGACTCTCCATCTAGTGAGCCCATTCAAAAACCGACAAATTTAACTCGGGTATCTACCCAACCGACGAATTATACCTATCTATCATCGGATTCTACAAGCCATTTACTCCTGACAAAAGACGACCTATGGCTCAAACTAGAACCTTTGGTTCATAAAGCTCGTTGGTGTTTAACAATGAATTTTGATGAAAAACCAAATTATCATACACTCTTCCGGCAAACAGACCCGGATTGCGCTATTAGAAAATGGAGAACTAGCGCAGCTCTTTATAGAATCAGAGGAAAATCAACGCACCGTTGGCAATATATATGTAGCCCAAGTTCATAAAGTGATGAGCGGCATTCGTGCCGCATTCATCGATATGGGCACCCCCAAAGACGCTTTCCTTCACTTCTCCGACGCTGGCGATCATTTAGATGAGTACATCAGTATGCTCAATGGTCCTAAATCGATTCCTAAGCATCTTCATTCAACCCTAGAAAAGAAAGAAGATTTAACCAACTCCGACAAGCAAATGCTGGCGGGCAAGTTGCTTAAATCTGGGCAAAAGCTTTTGGTTCAAATCGTAAAAGAACCCATCGGATCCAAAGGCCCTCGAGTATCTACCGACATCACTATTGCAGGTAGATTTCTGGTACTTATTCCTATGGGAGACTATATCGCTGTTTCTAAACGAATCAGTAACTACAAAGAGCGAAGACGACTCAAAGGCATTCTAAACGGTTTGGTGCCTGATGGCTTTGGAGTGATTGTACGCACGGTGGCTCAAAAACAAGATCAGGAAGCCATTGAAGAAGATTTACGCACGGTACTTAAGAAATGGGAAAAATTGGCAGAACGATTGGAAGATGCCAAACCCCCAAGTCTATTGTACAAAGACTTGGATATGACCGAAAGTCTTATTCGTGATCTCTTTGCGAAAAGCTATGACCGGGTGCTAGTCGATGAACCCAAGATGTTCAAACAGATTAAATCTTATGTGCAGCAAATTGCACCTCAAATGCTCCCCAATGTAGAGTTGTTTAAAGGCAAAGAACATATTTTTGACCATGTGGGAATTAGTGAAGATGTAAATTCTATCTTCAGTCCACGTGTTCGCATGAAAATGGGAGGCTATCTTATTTTTGAACAAACGGAAGCTATGTATGTAGTGGATGTGAATTCAGGGCCCTATGCTGCCAAGCAAAAGCAAGAAGATAACTCGCTTAAAACCAATCTCGAGGCCGCCAGAGAAATAGCTAAACAGCTTAGATTGCGTGATATTGGCGGGATTATTGTGGTCGATTTTATAGATCTAAAAGACGAGAAAAATCGGAAAAAGATATACGACGAATTAAAGAAAGAATTTCGAAAAGACCCGGCCAAAACCAACATTATTGGGATGAGTGATTTTGGTTTAATTCAAATTACTCGTCAACGAATTCGCCCTTCGGTTGTAAATTCGGTTTCAAAAGTATGTCCTATGTGTGGCGGCTCTGGAAATGTAGTGACTCAAGATACCATTCTGACCGATATCGAAAGCTGGTTGAGCAAGTTTAAGCACTCCACTAGCTATCGTGCTATCGATCTTTATGTAAACCCATATCTGAAAAGCTATTTAACCAAAGGATTATTTAATAGGCAGTGGAAATGGATGAGCAAGTATCATATAAAAGTATCATTAGTTGGGGATGACAAGATTTCACTGAATGAATTCCATGTAACGCTTGCAGGATCGGACATCGATATCACAGATGCCGTTCTTCAAGGAGCTTCTCTAGATGACTTGCTGCATAAGCAAGAACTCGAAGAACTCAAGAGTGGTAAACACGACCCTAACAATTTGGAATATTCTAAAAAAGAACAATCCAGCAAGAAGAGTAATGGTAGAGCGTCTTCTAGAAATTCGAATCAACAAAAGACTGATCGTGCAGATAGCTCAAAGTCAAATGGTTCTAGCACCAAGAGCCAAAATTCTTCAAGGAATGCAAAAGGAAGTGTTACCGTTGTATTGAAGAAGGATCAGGTAGACTAGTTAACAATCAACAGTACGTATACATTATGTCGAAATTAAAACTGCACGCTACTACGGTTGTGGGTATCATACACAATGGTAAGGCGGCGATAGGAAGCGATGGACAGGCCACACTCGACAAAACCGTAATGAAATCAACGGTTAAGAAAGTTCGAAAAATTGGGCAGGGAACCATATTGGCAGGTTTTGCTGGTTCCACAGCCGATGCATTTACTCTTTTCGAACGATATGAAGAAAAGCTCAGTGCCTATAATGAGAACATGCAACGAGCGGCGGTAGAGCTGGCCAAAGACTGGAGAAAAGATAAGTATCTTCAGAAACTAGAAGCACTCTTAGTTGTGATGAATAATGAACATGCACTCATTATTTCTGGGCAGGGAGATGTAATAGAACCCGATGACAACATCGTTTGTATAGGTAGTGGCGGAAGCTACGCCCTCTCTGCAGCAAGAGCCATGGTAAAGCATGCGCCTCAAATGACCGCCATAGAAATGGTGGAAGAATCATTGAGAATAGCTGCCGATATAGATATTTATACCAACCACAATCGCACCCTACTAGAATTATCATAGGATGAGCAAAACACCGCATCTGACACCCCAACAAATTGTAGCCGAACTAGATCATTATATCATTGGCCAAAAAGCGGCGAAGCGATCGGTAGCCATTGCATTACGGAATCGCTGGAGGCGTATGAACGCAGACCCTTCAATCCGAGAAGAAATTGTCCCGAACAATATCCTAATGATTGGACCAACGGGCGTAGGTAAAACAGAAATTGCTCGTCGATTGGCAAAGTTAGCGATGGCGCCATTTATCAAAGTAGAAGCTTCTAAGTTTACCGAAGTGGGCTATGTGGGTCGAGATGTTGAATCCATGGTTCGAGATTTAACTGAGTATGGAATTACCATGGTTAAATCTGAAATGCAAGAACGGGTCAAAACCAAAGCATTAGAGAATGCTCAAGAACGAATATTGGATATTCTTATCCCTCCCATCAACACAAAAGGTCTAGGTTTTCAATCGTCTCGAACAAACTCCAATGCAGACTCCTCTATTGCGACTAATCATTCAGCCACAGAGAGTCTCCATAGTGCTACTACTCATTCAGACGAGGAATTAAATCAAAGAACAAGAGAGCGTTTTAGAGAAAAATTACTTGCTGGTGAATTAGACGATCGTAAAATTGAAGTGGAGGTAAAAAAGTCCAGCTCTCCTACTATGCAAGTTTTTGGCCCGGGTGGCATGGAAGAAATGGGCATAAATCTTCAAGAAATGCTCGGGAATCTCAGCGGAAAAGCCAAGACCAGTAAGCGGAAAATGAGTGTGGCGGAAGCCAGAGAACTACTCATTGATGAGGAGGCGGAGAAACTCATCAATCATGATGAAGCCATTCAGGAAGCTTTAGAAAGGGTACAAAAACAAGGTATTATTTTCATCGATGAAATAGACAAAATAGCTGTTTCCAGTAGCGGTGGAGCTAAAGGTGGTCCCGATGTGAGCCGACAAGGAGTTCAGCGGGACTTACTACCTATTGTGGAGGGGAGTACCGTAAATACCAAGTACGGCTTAGTGAAAACCGACCATATTCTTTTTATTGGTTCAGGGGCGTTTCATGTGGCAAAACCATCGGATTTAATTCCTGAGCTTCAAGGACGTTTTCCTATTCGGGTTGAACTTAATTCTCTCAACGAAGAGGATTTTTATAGCATTTTAAGTGAACCTAAGAATGCTCTTACAAAGCAATATGAAGCTATGTTGGGTGCCGAAGGTATCACCATCTCCTACACAGACGAAGCCATTCGAGAGTTGGCTCGTATTGCTGCCGAAGTGAATTTACAGGTTGAAAACATTGGCGCTCGTAGACTTCATACGGTAATGTCTTCCCTGTTTGATGAATTATTATTTGCCGTTCCAGACGATATTAAAGAAGGTGAAATAACTATAGATAAACATTATGTAAGCCAGCAACTTGAAAGTCTTGTAAAAGACAAGGATTTGAGCCAATATATACTTTAATAAAAGCTCTTTTTTTTGTATTTAAAGCACTTAGAACTTTAGCGTATTGTTGTGTAATAAAACCTTATGATTCTAAAACATATTATCGTGCCTAATCTATTCATCACATTCCTTTTATTATTTTTAAGTATTACAGGCTTGGACCCCGTCATTCAACCAAAGGATGATCACTCAAAAAATCTTCGCAAGTTCATAGAGGCTCAGAGAAGTATTTTAGATAATTATTTTGGGGTGCCAGATCTCAATAAAATGATGGAAAGTAGCATTGACTATATGGTAGCTGAGCTTAATGATTCCACCCTTCAGGTTGAGGGTACTCCGATAGACACAGCTAGGGTGTTTACCAACATCACCACTCTTAGAGAATCTTACGAACAGTTTGAACAAGCCTATTTGTACATTGCTAACACTGTTGATTCAGTAAATATGTATAAAATTACCGAAGAAGCGCTTAGAGGTATGTTTGCCACTTTAGATCCACACTCGGTCTATATAGAACCCGAAGTAAGTGCCGTTGATCAAGAAAACTTTGCGGGTAAGTTTCAGGGTATTGGGGTTCAGTTTAACATCATTCAAGATACCATAACCGTTGTTTCAGCCATAGCCGGGGGGCCAAGTGACCAACTAGGTATACAATCTGGTGACCGTAT
>Ga0181593_10005483_pt1 | contig 11481 bp, 13 predicted proteins | sample 071ome_19_FD_133756 | JGI IMG/M metagenome (GOLD analysis project Ga0181593, IMG submission 133756) | Coastal salt marsh microbial communities from the Groves Creek Marsh, Skidaway Island, Georgia - 071413AT metaG (megahit assembly) | ecosystem: Environmental > Aquatic > Marine > Intertidal...
ATAAGGTTGCCCGCTCAATCTCTTTTACCGGCGATGGCTACGCCTACCTACTAATCGCTGTTCTGCTGTTGCTGCTGGTGCCTGAAACCGGTTTGGCGGTGACTATTTCTGGTGTGGTGGCATTCGCTATGGAGCTGCCCGCATATTTGGTGCTAAAAGGGCTTCCGCCGTCGACGCCCCTTTAATGTGGTTAGTGCTCTGGCACCGATCCACCAACCTGCTGATGAGTTTAGCTTCCCCTCTGGACATGCCGCTGCCGGATTCCTGATGGCTTATATCGTCAGTCACTTCTTCCCCTTGATGGTCTGGCCAATGTATATCTGGGCGAGTTTAGTAGGAATTTCGCGCATACTGCTGCGGGTTCACTTCGTTTCAGACGTGCTGGCCGGAATTGCATTGGGAACTGGGATTGCTATCCTTTCATTAAATATTCTGGGCTATTAGGAGCAGGAGCAAATCCTACTAAAGCATCTTGCTGCCTTAGTTGTGCATCTTTCTCTGGCGATTATTTGCCCTAATGTAAATTCCGCGCGCCGTTAGGGACGCGCCGCGCCTAAAGACCTTATATTGGAATTTGAGTGCAAAGCTTATAGTCCGAGTAAGATCGAGCTAACGGTCGATTTGTGTCTTAGGAAATCTTCTTGGGGTCGATTAGCCGCACGACCTGCACATCCGCCTGTCTGACATGTCCTTTGGCGCGAAGTTGCTGCAGGTAGTTGCGCCAGCGCTGTTCCTTTTCTTTGGCGAGTTGCCACAAATAGCCCCAGGTGTAGATGCCGCTGTCGTGGCCGTCGTCGAAGATGAATTGCAGTGCATAGTTGCCCATGCGCTCAATACCCTTGATCTTCACTTCTTCCTTGCCATAGGGTAATTCGCCGCCTTGACCCGCGTGGCCTTTAACCTCGGCACTGGGGGATTCGACTCGCAGGTATTCTGCGCTTAGCTCGTAGCTGAAGCCGTCGAGATAGTCGAGCTGTAAAAGCTTGCCCTTATCGCGCAGGCGAATTTTGCCTGGAACAGGAATTCCACTCACAAAATAAATCTCGACAAGTCTTCGTCCGCCGCCAGTGTCGCCAGTTGGCCGTCGACATACTTGTCGTCGATGGTCAGTTTGTCGTTAGTGACATCGCCAGAGGTAAAGGAAATCTCCTCCAGCAGACGCTCCATCAAGGTGTGCAGTCGACGTGCACCGATATTTTCGGTCTGTTCGTTTACTTGCCAGGCGATCTCGGCGATGCGAGTGATGCCTTCTTTAGTGAAATTCAGCTCGATGTCCTCGGTACCTAGCAGGTCGTTGTACTGACTGATAAGGGATGCATCGGGCTCGCACAAAATGCGCTGAAAGTCTTCTGCCGACAGAGCACTAAGCTCGACGCGAATCGGCAATCGGCCTTGTAGCTCGGGAATCAAGTCTGAGGGTTTGCTCAGGTGAAAAGCGCCGGAGGCGATAAAGAGAATATGATCGGTTTTGACGATGCCGTATTTGGTTGAGACATTGGAGCCTTCAATCAGCGGTAGCAGGTCGCGCTGCACGCCCTCGCGAGAAACATCGGCGCCGCCGACGTCACCGCGGCGTGCCACCTTGTCAATTTCGTCGATAAAGACGATTCCGTTCTGCTCAACGGATTTTAGCGCACCAGTTTTTAGCTCTTCAGGGTCGACCAGCTTGGCCGCCTCTTCGTCCTCGATCAGGCGTAGCGCCTCTTTAACATTGAGCTTGCGCCGATGTTTTTTCTGCCGGCCAAAGTTGGAAAACATTTCCTGCAATTGCCCCGCCATTTCCTCCATGCCGGGCGGCGTCATGATTTCCATGTTGGCGCCCTGAGCAGCAACATCGAGTTCAATTTCGCGGTCGTTCAGATCACCTTCGCGAAGCTTTTTGCGGAATACCTGACGAGTCGAGCTGGAGTTATTTTCACTTTCTTCGTTGTCACGAGACTTCGGTAGCAAGATATCGAGTACGCGCTCCTCAGCTGCTTCTTGTGCGCGGAAGCGAACACGATCCATTTCTTGCTCGCGCTTCATCTTGATGGCGACTTCAACCAAGTCCCGAATAATGGCCTCGACGTCTTTTCCAACGTAGCCAACCTCGGTGAACTTGGTAGCCTCGACCTTGATAAAGGGTGCGTTGGCGAGCTTGGCTAGGCGGCGTGCAATTTCTGTCTTGCCCACACCAGTGGGCCCGATCATGAGAATATTCTTGGGGCTGATCTCGCTGCGCAGCGGTTCTTCGATTTGCATACGGCGCCAGCGATTGCGCAGGGCAATGGCGACGGCGCGCTTGGCTTGATCTTGACCAATGATATGACGATTGAGTTCGTGAACGATCTCACGAGGAGTCATTTGCGACATGAGTTAAAGCGTCTCGATGGTGAGGTTTTGATTGGTATAGATGCAGGTATCTGCGGCAATGTGGAGTGATTTTTCGACGATATCCTTGGCGCTTAGTTCAGAGTTATCCAACAGTGCTAATGCCGCAGATTGAGCGAAGGAGCCACCTGAGCCAATAGCGATCAAGTCGTGCTCGGGCTGAATAACGTCGCCGTTACCGGTAATAATCAAGGAGGTGTCAGCATCGGCGACCGCCAGCAGAGCTTCAAGTCGGCGCAGGCTGCGGTCGGTGCGCCAGTCTTTGGCTAGCTCCACGGCGGCACGAGTTAGCTGGCCCTGGTAGGCCTCGAGTTTGGCTTCGAAGCGTTCGAAAAGAGTGAATGCGTCGGCTGTGCCTCCAGCAAAACCAGCCAGAACCTTGTCTTTGTAAAGTCGGCGCACTTTTTTAGCATTGCCTTTCATAATAGTATTGCCGAGGCTCACCTGTCCGTCGCCACCAATAACGACTTGGCCGTTGCGCCGAACGGAAAGAATGGTTGTTCCGCGATATTGATCCACCTTAGATCTCCATTTGTGCGAGCTAAACTAGATGAGGGTTTAGCTGGGCGAATTCAAGCAATTAGTAAAAATTCGTTTTAGGGGTTGGAGGGTAGTTGTTGCTTCCATTCAATAAGGAGCGGGCGGTGATCGTTATTGATCAGCGTATCCATCGCCGACGCCCTTTCGGTGCGAGATCGGAAGGGGCCTACCATGACGCGATGCCAAAGCATGCCTTGGTTATTGACCGTGGATATTTCTGCATTGAGGTTGAGCAAGATGAGCTGGGCTCGCAGGGTGTCTGCATCTTCCAGATTTCTGAATGATGCGACCTGCAGCCCATAGACGGTTTCTTCAGTTTCCGGGACTGCCGAGGCCGAATTGTCAGAAACCACAACTTCTTGTTCATTCAGCAGCGTGTAAAACTGGAATTCTGAATTTTGCTGGGGCTCGGGGGTGCCTACTTCAGCAACACCTGCATCAACGGCCGGCGCACTATCGGGCAGGATGGCGCTGACGGCTAGAGTCAGCACAACACCGGTTAGCAACCCCGCGGCGAAACTACCACCGGGAAGGCCCTGTGAAGCGGTATCGGCGCGAGATGCGCCACGGTTTTTGCGTTTGGAACTCAACGAAATAAAGACCGTTTTGAATGTGGCGCCAGTTTAGCAATTTGGCGGGCCATTATCTCGGAAGTTGTTGGCAAGTTTAATCCATACCCATGGGATCGATATCAATTGACCAGCGCAGCTTTGCGGATCCTGCCAGGGGTTCAAGCACAGTTATGGCTAGGTCGACCGCCTGATGCATTTCAGATCTCACGGGTGCCTGGATCACAAGTTGATAACGAAACCGCTTGCCGCGCCGCTCTAGTAAGCAGGGTATTGGGCCAAGCAGGTGCGTTGATTCTTGCAGGTGGGGTTGGATGGCTCGTGTAACCTGGTTCAAGGCGTTTTCGCAAACAGAAAAATCGCTATGCTCAACACGGAGGATGCTCCAGTAGCTGAAGGGCGGCTGTGCATGGGATTGGCGCTCCTTAAGCAGTGTGTTGGTAAACGATTCATAGCCGTGGGCTACTAGTTCAACAATGGCGGGATGAGATGGCAGGCTGGTCTCGATGATTGCCGTGCCTGGTTGGTCGCCGCGCCCAGCGCGTCCGGCCACCTGGATGCACTGCTGGGCCGTTTGTTCGATGGCGCAGGGGTCGGCACTGAGCAGCCCTTGGTCGACGCCAAGAATGATTGACAGAGTGACACAAGGGAAATGGTGCCCCTTGGCTAGCATTTGCGTGCCAACCAAAATGCAGGGATCGCCTTTATTCGCTTTATCAAGCAACTTCTCCAATTTGCCTCGACCTGTGGTGGTGTCGCGATCCACTCGTAAAGTTGGAAAGTCGCTGAAGTGCGCTGTGAGGAAGTTTTCTAACCGTTCAGTGCCCACCCCCAGCATCTCCAGACGTTGGCTTTGGCACTGTTCGCATCGCAGGGGGAAGGGTTCGCTGTGGCCACAATGATGACATATCAACGCATTGCGTTGACGATGCGCGGTCAATCGACAGGAGCAGTCATCGCAGGTTACTACCCAACGGCAATTTTGACACTCAAAAGAGGGCGCGAATCCTCTGCGGTTGAGAAACAGTAAAACTTGTTCACCCCGGTTGAGGGTGCTACCAATTTTTTCCAACAAGCTTTTTGAAATAGGGAGGTCTACATGTTGCGCTTCTGGTGTCATCAGATGCCACTTCGGCATCGGACGATTTTCATGACGTTGGGTCAAACGCAATGGTTTGCTACGCCCGCGTTTTACATTGAGGAGTGAGTCCAGGCTGGGAGTTGCTGAGCCCATAAGTAGCGGCATATTTAGCTGCTTGGCCCGCACTGCAGCTATCTGACGGGCATGGTAGCGCCAGCCCTCCTGCTGCTTGTAGGACTGATCATGCTCCTCGTCTATGGCAATGAGCCCAGGATTTTTTAGCGGCAGGAATATAGCCGAGCGGGTGCCGATTACTAGATCGACCCTTCCATTAAGACCTGCGATCCAAACTTGTCGCCGCGCACTGTCTGTCATACCGGAATGATAAGTGCCTATACGGCCGCGTATGGCATTGCGAAAACGCTGTTCGGTTTGCGGGGTCAGGCCGATTTCGGGCACCAGCATCAGTACCTGCTTTCCCTGGTCGATGAGACGTTGCGCCAACTCAAGATAAACCTCGGTTTTGCCACTGCCGGTTGGGCCAACCAGCAAATAAGTATCATGCCGATGCAAATCTAAAGTCTCTGCCGCCGAACTTTGCTCTTTATTAAGCTGCAGTTTTTGTGTGGACTCGCATAGAGGTAAATCGGGCTCTGCCGAAGATTCATTCAGCAAGCCTTTTTTTCCTAGTTCCCGACGCAGGGCCTGTGAATATCCAGCTGCTGTAATCTGCTGGTCTTTCACCTGCCCCTGAGTTTTTAACCAGTCGGCGAGGGCATGTTGCTTTGGCGCGCCAATCAATGAGTCGAGATCGGCATCAGCTGTTAACTGCCAAATTTTTTCGTGCTGGGGTTCCCGTGATAAAAGTTTGTACGGAACGACACTGCTGATAACGTCCCAGGGCGCTGCATGGTAGTAGCGAATGGACCAATGGATCAGTTCAAGCAAACCTGCACCCACAGCGGGTAGTTTCTCATTGCGGCTATGAATTGATTTGATTTCGAATGCTACGTCCGATTCTTTGGAATTTAACGACAACACAAGCCCGGTGACCTGACGTCGGCCAAAGGGCACTTTCACCCATTGGCCTGGCTGGATGTCCAAATCCGGCGGAGCCGCATAGGTAAAGGCGTACGTAGGGGGCAGGGGACTGCTACTTCGATCCTGATATCGCTTGCCATCACGGGTTTTTCTGATAGTATTCGCGCTCTTTCGCGCACTGGAGCCGTACCGTAATAAGACGGGGGGCGGCCCGACAACATAAAGGCGAGGCTATTAGCATGCAAGCAGAGATCCATCCCAAGTACGAAGAAATGACCGCAACCTGCAGTTGTGGAAATGTCGTTAAGACCCGCTCAACACGTGGTGGCGACATGCATCTTGACGTTTGTTCCAACTGTCATCCTTTCTATACGGGTAAGCAGAAGATCATGGATTCCGGCGGTCGAATTGATCGCTTCAAGAAGCGCTTCGGTTCTCGTTCAAGCTCTGGAAGCAAGCAGGCCTAACCGCCTTTTTCAGTGTGCGGTGAGGCTTATGCCTCACCTGCAAGTCTAGAAAATATCTTCGATAACGCGACCGCCATTACCGGTAGAGTTGGTTGTTTCGCCTTCATTCGGCAAAGGTGGAGCGTTTTCCCGCAGAAATATCTCAAAGTCAGCATTGGCATCGTTTGGCAGTGCACGCTCTCCCGTTTCTAGGTTGATGCGTGCGGTAATGATTCCGGGTGGCTGTGTAAAGATATATTCGGGCTTGTCCGCCAGAGCATCGCGCATGAAATTAATCCATATGGGTAATGCTGCGGTGCCACCAAACTCGCCGCTACCCAGCAGCGAGTTATCGTCAAATCCCACCCAGGCTGAGGCCACCAAGTGTGGGCTGTAGCCCGAAAACCAGGCGTCCCGAGGCCCATTGGTGGTACCCGTTTTGCCAGCAATATCTTCGCGTTCAAGTACCAGCGCCCGTCTACCAGTGCCGAGCTTAATGACATCCTTGAGTATGTCATCAGTGATATAGGCAACACGCGCATCAATAACGCGCTCGGCCGGATTGGGTATCTCAAAGTCTTCCGGACTGGCTTCTTCCAGCGCCAAGATATTTTGCTGTTCTTGTGCTTCTTCCTCAGTGCACATATGGCAAACGCTAGGTGCGTTGGCTTGATAAACAAGCTGACCTTCGACATCGAGTATGTGGTCTATCAAGTGTGGCTCGACTTTGTAGCCGCCATTGGCAAATACACTATAGGCTCCGGCAATTTTCAGCGGCGATACACCGCCACTGCCGAGAGCAAGCGTCAGGTTGTAGGGTAAATCGTCGTCTTCAAATCCGAAGCGCATAATTCCCTGGCGCGCCTCGCCGACGCCAATAGATCGCAAAATGCGGATCGAAACCAGGTTGCGTGATTGGAAGAGCGCTTCGCGGAATCGGGTCGGTCCATAAAATCGGCCTGAATCATTTTCAGGCCGCCAGATATCTTCCAGGGCCGCGTCTTCAAATACGATTGCCGCGTCGTTGATGATAGAAGCTGGTGTATAACCGTGCTCCAATGCAGTGGCGTATAGGAAGGGCTTGAGGTTTGATCCGGGCTGGCGGCGGGAGTCGGTCACTCGGTTGAAATTGCTTTGATAATAGTCAAAGCCACCCGTCAAAGCTCGGATGCCGCCATTGGATGGGTCGAGTGCAACTATTGCGCCCTGCACATTGGGAAGCTGGGAAAAATGCCACGCACCGTTTTGCTGGCGCAAACGAATAAGGTCTCCTGCAGCCGCGATTTGATCAACGCTGGTAAATTGGTCCTGCCTGCTTTGTGTGCGATAGCGGAGCAAGGAGGATAGGCCCTGATCCCAGCCGACCTCGATTTCTTGGCCATCGCGCATGAGAGCAACCAGGCTTTGTTCGTTGACGGCAGTAACCAAGGCGGGTTCCAGGCCGCCGTAGACGGATGTTCGGTTCAATAGCTCAAGACTGGCCTCGCGATCGCTCCAAATGGATTCAGCCATGCGACGTTCAGGTCCACGGTATCCGTGGCGTTGATCATAAGTTAGCAAGCCCTCACGTACTGATTCGGCAGCGCTACGCTGCATGTCGACGTCAATGGTCGTGTAGACCTCATAGCCATTTTCGTAGGCTGCAGTGCCAAATCGATCCAGCATCTCCCTGCGCACCATCTCGGCAACATAGGGCACATTGAGTTCGACGACAGTGCCATGATCTGAAGCGGTATCAGGTTCGGCGATGGCTAAGTCATGGGTTGCTTGGTCAATGAAGCCCAGCAATAGCATACGTCCAAGAATCCAGTTTCGGCGGTCGACCGCACGCCGCGGATTATTGATAGGGTTAACTGCGGAGGGCAACTGATAGGTGCCAGCAATCATGGCCAGTTGGGCGAGACTCAGTTCATCAACGTTTTTACCATAGTAGACTTGGGCCGCCGCCTGTATGCCGTAGGCGCGTTTGCCGAGGAACATCTTATTTGCGTAAAGCTCTAGTATTTCTTCTTTGGTTAATTCACGCTCTATCTGAAGAGCAAGTAAAATCTCATTGAATTTTCTGGTAAAAGTCTGATCCAGGGTGAGAAAAAAGTTGCGAGCGACTTGCATGGTGATGGTGCTGCCGCCCGATTGGATTCCTCCAGTCGTTAAAATTTGTGACGCGGCCCGCAACAATCCCATCAAATCGACGCCTTGGTGCGAAAAGAACCTATCATCTTCTGCCGCGAGGATGGCATGAACCAAATGTGTAGGAATTTGATCAAAGCTGACTGGCGTGCGGCGTTGCTCGCCAAACTCTCCGATAAGATGGCCATCGTGGCTGTATATCTTGAGAGGTACCTGCAGGTGAACATCTCGCAGCTGGTCTGCCGAGGGAAGTGCAGGTGTCAGGTAGAGAACTGTGGCGAGCGCAACCGCAACGCCCATGGCGGCGCCGGTGCAGCCGATATAAAAGATTATCGAGAGCCAGGGTTTGCTGCGAGACATTTACAGATAGTTTCAGGTATTGTTGGTTTAAGCGCAATTATAGACCCAGCGCAGATCATGCACCGATTTAATTCGGGGCCATACCCTTTGGTTGGAAGGATTTAGTTCATGCAAATTCCATTTATAGGCAAGCAATCAGAACCAATGCTGGGAATCGATAGTGGATCTTCCAGCCTTAAGATCGTTGAGCTAGCCAAGAGCGGGTCGGAGATCAAGTTGCAGAGTGCTGGCGGTTTCCCCCTGCCTCCCAATACTGTTGTTGAAGGTCGCGTAGATAATGTCGACGCGCTGACGCAGACGTTGATGCGTGCTCTGCAACGATTGCGCACCAAGGCCAAGCATGCGGCGGTTGCCGTGCCTGGATCGAGAGACCACGCACCATTAACATGAATTTCTCACCTTGAGACTAGAGCCATGAGAGAGCTGAAAATCCTTAAACTATCGATGCTGGCAGCATGCCTGACGGTACTGTCAGCAGGAATGAATACCGCCTGGGCGCAAACCCTGGAGGCTGTGAACTTCAGAGCCCTCAACCAAGATATTTTTGAGGTTGAAGTTCAGTTGTCTGATTCATCGCCGATTGATGCTCAGGTTTTTGTCATTGATACCCCAGCTCGTATTGTGGTCGATATGGCAGGCGTACTGCTGAGTCGATGAGCCGGGCTAAAAATCTGGTCCTCATCGGCTTGATGGGGGTCGGAAAGACCAGCGTTGGCAAGCACCTAGCCCAGAACCTGGGTTGGAAATTTCTCGATACCGACCATGTTCTTGAAGAGCGTTGTGGCGCGGATATTCCCTGGATATTCGATATTGAGGGAGAGGCCGGCTTCCGTCGCCGTGAGACTGAAGTGCTTGAGGATCTTTGCCAATACAAGAATACGGTTATAGCCACGGGCGGCGGCATTGTTCTGTCAGAGCATAATCGTAGCCTGTTAAAAACCTGCGGAACGGTGATCTATTTGGCGGCTACGCCGGCCCAGCTTTATGCACGCGTAGCGCACGATACGCATCGGCCACTGTTACAAGTAGAGAACCCGGAGGAAGTACTTGCAAAACTTCTGGCGCAAAGGGAGCCTCTCTACAAGGAGGTTGCAGATTTGGTTATACCTTCTGAGGGAAGCCGGAGCGCCAAGTATATGGCTGATCGCGTGGCCGATAGGTTGGGAAAGTTAAAGTAGATCAGTCAGACCATTCGTTCATTGCCCGCTTTTTTTGCCCCGCCTGAAAATCAGCCAGCAGCGCCAGTCGGCGCTTTTCAATTGCATTCCCTAGCGCCTTACCGGATAGCCCCTCGCTTGAAAAAGTGTCAGCACTGACTCCGGCAGCCAAATGGTAAGCCTGACGAAGGTGATTGGCCTGGGGGTAGGCCTTCTCTTCAAGTCCAGTGCGACCCCGAGCGTCGGCCTCGCAGCAAATCAGGAAGTCTTCCAGTGTTTGGGGACGCCGCCATACATCCAGTGCATTAAAAAGTTTTATCAGTGTTTCCGCTTTCAGTTCCATGGCTCGATGGCTCTGCAGGTGCCATTTGCAAACGAGTGTGCCCAGTCTTGCATAGGCTTTTGAAGCACCCAGTCGTTTAGTTAGCTGCTCCACGACCGGGGCACCCAGGGCCTCATGGCCGTGGTGTTTGGGCCAATATTCGCTGGGTGTTTTAGCTTTGCCCAGGTCGTGGACCAGTACAGCAAATCGGCAGTGCAGGTTGTCCGTCATGGTCGCCGCAATTTGCAGAGCTTTGAGCGTGTGCAATCCCGTATCTATCTCGGGATGATATTTTTCAGGCTGCGGTACACCGAAGAGCGCATCGATTTCGGGAAAGACTTCTTTGAGTGCGCCACAGTCTCGCAGCCGGGTAAAAAAGACGTCTGGATTTTCTGTACCCAGTGCTTTCTGGCACTCCTGCCATACACGCTCTGGTGTCAGATAATGGAGCTCGCCAGAAACTGAAATCTGCCGCATTAACGATAATGTTTCGTTAGCCAAACGGAAGCCCAGGTGATGGAATCGCGCGGCGAAACGGCAGACTCTTAGAACCCTCAAGGGGTCTTCGATAAAGCTCGGAGATACGTGGCGGAGTATACGATTCTCAAGATCCTTACGACCTTGATAGGGGTCCACTAATTCACCGTTGCCGGCTTTCGCAATGGCGTTAATGGTGAGATCTCGGCGCTGCAAATCGTCCTCGAGACTAACTTCTGGGCCAGTAAAAAAAGTGAAACCCTGATAGCCGTGTCCGGACTTTCGCTCGGTTCTGGCGAGTGCATACTCTTCTCCCGTTTGAGGGTGCAGAAAAACGGGAAAGTCCTTGCCTACTGGCTTGAATCCCAGTCGGGTCATATCTTCAGGGCTGCTTCCGGTGACGACCCAGTCTTTTTCTTTAATGGGTAGATTGAGAAGCCCGTCACGGACCGCACCACCGACCAGATAGGTTTGCAGGCTATTTGTGTTCATAATAGTAGGCACTCTACTTAATGCCATTGAGCTCCACTAGACCTAGAACCTATGATAGGCCTGAAATCTCGAAAAAACCTGCTCGCTTGGGCATCGCTCTGGGTGGCGGCGGCGTGCGTGGTCTTGCCGCGGTACCAATTCTCAAAATGCTCGACGACCTGGATATTGAGGTGACCCATGTCGCGGGAACTTCGATGGGGGCAATCCTGGGTGCGCTTTATGCACTTGGCCTGAGTGGCGAAGATATTGAGTCTAGGTTGAGAGATTATATTGTTCTTAAGGGTGAGGGCATCCGCTCTATCTATTAGAAGCGCAAGCACCTCCTGCGTTGGCTTCGAGTATTTGGAATTGCCACGGAAAGGGGAGGGATACTTTCTGCAGATGGCGCATTCAAGCACCTTTTCAATGAAATTTCTCAAAAGGAATTTTCCACCCGATAAAAATTGATGAGTATCTGCTGGTCGATGGGGGCCTGGCCAATAATGTTACCTATAAC
>Ga0181593_10005489_pt1 | contig 11475 bp, 9 predicted proteins | sample 071ome_19_FD_133756 | JGI IMG/M metagenome (GOLD analysis project Ga0181593, IMG submission 133756) | Coastal salt marsh microbial communities from the Groves Creek Marsh, Skidaway Island, Georgia - 071413AT metaG (megahit assembly) | ecosystem: Environmental > Aquatic > Marine > Intertidal zone...
AACGTGGTGCCATTCGGTTTAGTGATGGTGGCTAATGTCATCATGGCTTACGGCACTGACGAGCAAAAAGCGTACTTTCTGCCTCGTATTCTCAAGAGTGAAGATTGGTGGTGTCAGGGCTACTCCGAGCCAGGCTCCGGTTCAGATTTGGCAAGCCTCAAGACCAAGGCAGAGCGGGATGGCGATGACTTCATTATCAACGGCGCCAAAATTTGGACGACCTATGCGCAGTACGCCGACTGGATTTTTTGCCTGGTTCGGACCGACAACTCCGGCAAGAAGCAGGAAGGCATCACGTTCATCCTGATCGACATGAAGACGGAAGGCATCAAGGTTAATCCCATCATCTCGATCGATAATCATCACAGCCTCAATGAGGTCGAATTCAGCAACGTTCGTGTTCCGGTTAAAAACGTCGTGGGTGAGATTGGCAAAGGCTGGACCGTCGCCAAGGCGCTGCTGGCTCACGAGCGCACCGGCATTGCCGGGGTGGCGGATGTGAAACGCGCTGTGCGCGTGATCAAAGAAGTGGCTGCCAAGGAAGAGAACGGAGGCCAGCGTCTGATGGATGACCCCGGCTTCCAGCAGCGGCTTGCCGATATCGAAGTCGAACTGATGGCGCTCGAATTTACCGAGTTGCGCACACTGGCGACACAGGCAGCCGGTGGCTTCCCGGGGCCGGAGTCATCGCTTCTTAAGATCAAGGGCACTGAGCTGCAGCAGGCCACTCAGGAACTGCTGATGGAGATCGCAGCCTATTATCAGGGTGTATTGCCGACCGACCTTGACCCTGACGCCTTGGGTCACGAGTTTGCTGTCGATGCCCGAAGAGCCTACATGTATGGCCGTGCGGCCACCATTTACGGCGGATCCAACGAGGTTCAGAAAAATATTATCGCCAAGTACGTACTCGGTCTCGAGTAGGGGGATTACAGACCATGAATTTTGATTTCTCTGAAGAGCAACAAATGGTCCGCGACTCGATTGCGCGTTTTGTTCAAGACGACTACGACTGGGACACCCGCAAGGCGATTGTCGCCTCAGACGATGGGATGAGTAGGGATAACTGGCAGCTGTTTGCCGAGTTGGGATGGCTCTCCATCCCCTTTGCCGAGGAGCATGGTGGGTTTGGTGGCAATATCGTCGATCTATCAGTGGTGATGGAGGAACTGGGTAAGGGCCTGGTGGTGGAACCCTATTTCCCCACTGTGGTGTTGTTCGGCGGACTGATTGCACGCGCCGGCAGTGAAGCGCAGCAGGCTGAGTGGCTACCGCGCATCATTGGTGGCGAGGTGCTGGGCGCGTTTGCCTACGTGGAGCGCCAGAGCCGCTTTGCGCTGAACGACTGCCAGACAACCGCCACAAAAACGGACGAGGGCTACGTCCTGAATGGCGAAAAAGTCGTGGTGTTCAATGGTGAGCAGGCAGACCACCTCGTGGTGTTGGCGCGCACTTCCGGCGAACAGTCTGATCGCGATGGCTTGTCACTGTTTCTCGTCGATGCCGCGGCAGCTGGCGTTGACAAGATGGCTTACCCCATGATGGACGGCCAGCGCGTCGCCAATATTACCTTCAAGGACGTCAGCGTAGGCGCTGACGCACTGCTGGGCGATGAGGGCGAAGCACTCGCAGTGGTAGGTGCCTTGACCGATGAGGCTGTGATTGCCCTCGCCGCTGAGGCCGTAGGTATCATGGGCGTGCTGAACGCGAAAACGCTGGAGTACACCAAAACCCGGGAGCAATTCGGCGTGGCCATTGGCTCCTATCAGGCGCTCCAGCATCGCATGGTCGACACCATGATGGCCTACGAGCAGAGTAAATCGCTCCTGTTCAAAGCGCTGTGTGAGTACAAGCAGGACCCGGCCATGGCAGCCGAGACCGTGCACGCATTGAAAGTGCTTATCGATCGCAATGGGAAGCACGTTTTTGGTGAGGCGATCCAGATGCACGGCGGGATGGGGATGACTGACGAGCTGGATATCGGTCATTACGCCAAGCGTCTGATGATGATCAATACCACCTTTGGTGACGCCAACTACCATCGAAACCGCTTTATCGAGACCGCTTACGCGGCCTGAGTATGGAGCTTCGTGACAAGGTTGTCGTTGTCACCGGCGGCGCCAGCGGCATCGGTGGCGGTCTGTGCAGGCGATTCCGGGAAGAGGGTGTTCGCGGGCTGGTGATCGCTGATCTGAATGGCGACTCAGCGGCGGCGCTGGCTAGCGAGCTGGATGGCACTGGTTACTCACTGGATGTCCGTGATGAGGCGGCGGTGGCAGCCATGGTGGCCGAGACTGAAGCAGCCTTTGGGCAGATTGATTTGTTTTGCTCCAACGCCGGTATCCTCAACCTCGATGAGGGCGATTACTGGGCGACCTCTAGCCCCAATGACGTGTGGCAGCGCAACTGGGAGGTGCATGTGATGGCGCATATCTATGCCGCCCGCGCCTGCCTTCCCGCGATGATCAGCCGTGGCGAGGGTTACTTCCTGCACACGGTCTCTGCAGCGGGTTTACTAACGCAGCCTTACACGGCGGCTTATGCAACCACCAAACATGCGGCAATCGGATTTGCAGAATCCCTCGCTATTACCCATGGCGATGACGGCGTGAAGGTGAGCTGCCTCTGCCCACAGGCGGTGGACACTGCCATGTTGGGGGGGACTGATGGCGGTGCCGCGGGGCTGGATGGCATTCTGAGTCCCGAGCAGGTAGCTGAGGCCGTGATCGAAGGTTTACGTGAGGAACGCTTCCTGATTCTGCCTCATCAGCAGGTCGAGCAGTATCACCTCAACAAGGCGCAAAACTACGATCGTTGGATCGGTGGCATGCGCAAATTGCGTCGGAGCATGCGCCCACCTACACTCCCCTGACATTTGCTCAAGGGCACCCCGTGGACAAACAAAGCCGCTTCGCGCGGGTCATCCTCAACGGCTTCTATGCCTACTTTGCCGAGTTTGAGAACATCACGCTCGCTGCCCCCACCCGGTTTGAGCAAGCGGAGTGGGCGATCATGCAGGATTTTTCCAGCCGGCGGATCGACGTCTACAAAGAGACGGTGATGGAGACCCTCGAGGTTGCGCGCCACATCGCCGGCGACCAGATCGAGGAGCTCTCATTCTGGGCGGACACGCGTAGCCTGTATGCGGAGCTCGTCAGAGGCATGACCAACTTCGAGATAGCAGAGACCTTTTACAACTCGATTTTCAATTCCCACTTTGGTCACCGATCCATTCGCAATGAGTACGCGTTTGTCTTCTCGCCGCAGGGGGACGTGCCACCCGTGGATATGGGCAGAGTGGTCAACCACTACGCCGTTGAAGACAATCTGAGCCAAGCCTTCAGGCAGCTTCTCGAGGATTACGCTTTTAACATCCCTTACGAGAATCTTGAGCGAGACGTTACCGGCATCACCCAAGCGATTGAGCGACACCTTTCCGCCCGGTTCGATATTGAACGTGCCGGGCTTGAGCTGCAGGTGCTGGAGCATCACTTCTTTCGCAATAAGGCGAGTTATATTGTTGGCCGTCTCTATGTCGACGGCGATCAGATGCCCTTCGTCCTGCCGCTACTGCATAACGAGTCAGATGATTCACCCGCGATTTACGTTGATGCCTTTCTGTTTGGTCCCGATCAGGTGAGCTTGCTGTTCTCGTTTACGCGTAGCTATTTTATGGTCGACGCCTCGATTCCCTCGCAGTACGTGTTGTTTTTGCAGCAGCTGATGCCGAAGAAGGAAATCTCTGAAATCTACAGTGCAATCGGGCATTTCCGTCACGGTAAAACCTATTTTTATCGCACTTCAACCCGACATATTCGCTCAACTGCTGATCAGTTTATGGTCGCTCCCGGAATTAAAGGCATGGTGATGACGGTATTTACCCTGCCGTCATATGAGTATGTCTTCAAGATCATCAAGGATCGCTTCACCCCGCCTAAGGAGGTGACTCACCAAATCGTTAAGGATAAGTATCATCTGGTGAAACGCTGGGATCGCGCCGGCCGGATGGCCGATACACAGGAGTTCAACAATCTGGTGTTCGATGCCAGCCGATTCTCCCAGGAACTCATGGACGAGCTCTATGCGACCTGCCCATCCCAGATTCGTGTGAATGGCCGCGCCCTGATCATCAAACACTGTTACGTCGAGCGCCGTATGAATCCCCTCAACCTGTATCTGCAAGATGCCACCGACGACGAGGTGAACGAGGTGATGAACGACTACGGTAACGCCATTAAGCAGTTGGCGGCTGCGAATATTTTTCCCGGCGATATGCTGCTCAAGAACTTTGGAGTCACCCGACACGGTCGGGTCGTGTTCTACGATTACGACGAGATTGAGCCGTTGGTGGATTGCCACTTCAGACGCATCCCGCCACCGCGAGACGAAATGGACGAGATGTCGGACCAGCCTTGGTATTCGGTGGGGCCAAAAGATATCTTCCCCGAGGAGTTCCGCTTGTTTTTCTCTGGTAACGCGCGGGCTCGGGCCGCCTTCGACGCACAACACGCCGACCTCTACGATGCCGACTTCTGGATCGGGCAGCAGAATCAAATCCGTAACGGTGTCGTTGAGGACTTTTACCCCTATCCGCGAAGGGTCCGTTTCTCGCAGCGACAAGAGGTAGCCTGAGCATGGCTTCACTGTATTTGATTCGGCATGGTCAGGCTTCGTTTGGCAGTGCCAATTACGATCAGCTGTCGCCACTCGGTCAGCGGCAGGCTGATGTGTCTGGTCAATTCTTTGCCGATGTGGGTCTGCATTTCGCCGAAGCAGTCAGCGGCGACCTGTCGAGGCAGCGAGAAACGGGCGAGCGCGTCCTTACCAGTCAACCGGCGCCGCCGGCGCTGCGTGTTGATCCCCGACTCAACGAGGTTGACAACGAGGGTCAAATCGCCGGTTTGTTGCCGGTACTGTGCGACCGTGATCCGGCCTTCGCAGAGCGAGTCAAAGCCGGTCGCAGTGACAGTAAGCAATACCAGAAAGTCATTCAGGCGGTATTCAATGCCTGGGTTGCACCCGATTGCCCAGACCTCCCGGGTACCGCGTCCTGGCCCGACTATCTCGCGGGCGTGAAGGGTGCTCTCGAGGATGCCATGGCACGGGCGGAAGGCGGCACCGACACCGCCATATTTACTTCAGGGGGTACGATTGCCACGGCGGTGAGTTGGGTGCTTGGCGTGCCCCATCACAAGGTCTACGGTTTCTATGAGCCCGTTTTCAATTGCTCCGTCACCCGCTTGATCTTCTCGCGCGGCAGAATCTCGCTCTCCAACTTTAACGACACAGCGCACCTGCAGTTGCTGAGCAAGCAATTGGGTGAAGCTTTGGTGACTTATCGGTGAGCGCGATTTGGTTGGTTCGGCACGGCGAAGCCGCAGCCGGCTTCAGCGAGGATGTTGATCCGGCGTTGTCCGCGCTCGGCCAAACGCAGGCGGCTGCCGCGGCGAGGGCGCTTGCAGAGCAGGTACCCGTGGGCGCCGCCTTGTTAACCAGCCCCAAACGCCGCGCCATCCAGACCGGCGAGCCCTTTGCTTTGCGCCGAGGGGTTACCCTTAAGGTCGATCCGCGGTTTGTTGAGCTGCCCTCGCCGGGCGAATTGGAAGCCCGGAAGCCCTGGTTGCAGGAGGTGCTGCAGGGAACATGGAGTGCGCTGCCCGAGTCTGTTCAACAATGGCGCAGGGAGATCGTGGCTGCGATTCAGGCATTGCAAACTCCCAGCGTCATCTTCACGCATTTTTTAGTGATCAACGCTGTGGCCGCTCAGATGAGTGGTGATGACGCCGTCGTGCAGTGCCTGCCAGCCAATGGCTCGATCCATCATCTCGAGGTTACGGGTGCCGATTGGCGGTGGGCGTCCCGGGGCGAGATGCTGAAAAGCGTGGTCAATTAACTGCGCTTGAGCCGCATGAGCGATTCTTGAGCCGTCGAGGCCAGCAGTGTCCCGTCCTGCGCCCACAGGAAGCCGCGGCTAAAGCCTCTCCCTCCGCCCGCTCGCGGCGTGTCACAGTCATACAGAATCCAGTCGTCCATCTTGCCCGGGTGATGAAACCATATGGCGTGATCAAGACTGGCCGCCATGAAGTGCTTGAAAGGGTTAGTGACAGGGTGCGGATAAAACGCTGTGCTTAAAAGCGAGTAGTCTGAGATCATCACCAAAGCGGCCTGATGTATCGCGGGGTCCTCGGGTAAGGGGCCAAGGGCGCGGAACCATGACCGACCAAGCGGTGGCTGTTCCTCTGCCTGATACCGGGTTATTCGCTGCCGCTCGATTCGATATAAATCCATCAGATTGGGGTCGCCGGGTTTGGAGGCGAAGCCACGGAAGCCCGATAAATCGTCCGCCTCAGACCGCGGCGCCGCGGTCTCAGGCATCGTGAAGCAATGAGTCACGCTTTCCTCATCACAGTGATAACTGATCGAGGTATTAAAAATGGCCTCGCCGTTTTGTCTGGCGACGACCCTGCGAGTTGAAAATGAACGCCCGTCCCGGATTGGGTCGACTTCAAAATCGATGGGCACGGTTGGATCTCCGGCCCGAAGAAAATAAGCATGCAGGCTGTGTGCGTTCAGCGACTCTGCAACGGTCTGATTAGCAGCCATCAGACACTGCGCGACTACCTGCCCGCCAAAAATGCGCTGTTGGGGGAGCAGGCTGTGGCCGACAAAGGTGAGTGGCTCGGTCTGTTGGGGTGCAATCTGTGACAGCACCTCGGTAAAACTCGTCACGGGGACTCCTTAGTGCTGAGCAGTTGTTGCCAAGCCGCGAAAAAATACGGCGAAGTAGTCGGCGGCGCTCTGGTCAATGTCCTCGATGGGCTGCCAGACTTCGAGGTCCATCGCGGCGTTCAATGCACCCGTGAGCAACTGAATCACGATGCCAGCGGAAACCGCCCTAAACTCCCCGTCAGAAGTCGCCTCCACGATGGCCGTCTCTAGGGTCCGGTGCACCGCTGCTAGCCTCGCCAGCAATCGCTGTCGGACCGCAGGTGGCAAGGCAGTGATCGAGTTGAAGTGAACAAGCGGGCCTTGTTCAGAGTTTTGCAGTACAAAAATGTGGTGGCAGGCCAAGGCCAGCTTGTTTGCGGGGGACGTTTTGAGTTGCTCGATTCCCGCAATAATCTGCTCCAGCCGATCCAGCGTGTAATCGAAGCATTGGGTCAGGAGCGCCTCTTTGTTCGCAAAATGGTAATAGAAAGCGCCTTTGGAGACCTGCAGCTGCTCAGCGATTTCATCGAGTGATGTGCCGCTAAAACCCTTCTGATTGAAACAGCGGGTTCCCGCCTTAAGAAAGGCCTCCTGCTTCAGCCGGTTTTGTGCCTCTCTGTCAAAAGCTTCATCCTCTGCGGAAAAAGTGAGCATTTCCGGCGCCATCTGGAGTGACTGGCTATCGGGTGAGCACAACAGGCCGTGCGTAAACAGATCGCGTAGCACATCGATGACGGTATTGGCCTGATCCCGTGGCATTTCGTAGAGCCAGTAGAAGGACCAGTCCAGTGCACCGATCATGGCGCGAATGGTGATAACCGGGTTGCACGGCCGGATCTCGCTCAGGTCTATCCCCCGGTTGAGTAAGTCGATTAGGCGTCTTAGCAGGCGCCGGTACTCCTCTTCAAGCGCGAGACGGTGCTCCTCTTTTAAGGAGGCGACCTCAAGTGGCGCGGCATAAAAGTCGCCTTCACCATCGAGTGCTCGCAGTGTCGTATTGATCTGACTCTCCAGGAACATCATCAGGCAGGTGCCGGGGTTCTCGCAGGCCGCCTCGGCGGCGTCGAGCTGGGCATGCGCCTGGCGCATATTGGCGTCGTAACACTGGTAAATCAGGTCTTCCTTGGTGGAGACGTAGTAGTAAAGGCTGGTCTTGGTAAGACCCAGACGGCTTGCCACATCGGCCAGCGTGGTGGATCTCGCTCCCTTGGTATTAAACAACTTGGCGGCACAGGAAAGCACCGCAGCATGCTTGGTTTCACGCTGCAAACCGCGGCTGAAGGGCGAGCGATGTACTGAGGGTGGGTTATTCAAGAGGTTCTCAAATCGGGCCGGCGTGAAACCCGTAATTCTCAAAATTCAATTATTTGAACTTTAAGTATTTTTACTGAACCTGTCTATGGTTGGGCTTGCGATTGGCGTTGACTGGCGCTTATCGAAACGACTCGGGGTGACCGCCTAAGTGGCGCGGTGTCAGCCCCGATATCGGCGTTTGCGGACCTGACAGGAGAAGCTCGCGCACGATACGCGAGGGGACGAAAGGTGACGTGAGGTGACGTGAGGCCACTCAAGTTAGTGTGAGGCCACACTCTGTGCGCCGCAGCCGGTCTGTGCCACACTCCGCCTCCATCTTGTAACGGTAGGATCGGAGGCCTGCGGTGTCGGACACCATCTCCTTTACCCAGACAGCCGGCATCGCCACGCTGACCTTCAACAATCCCCAGCGACGTAACGCGTTGGGCGCCGCCGAGCTCGACGCCATAGAGAGTGGGTTGTCGTCGTTGGATGAGAATGCCCGGGCGCTGCTGATCACCTCATCGGATGATAGGGTTTTCTGTGCTGGCGCTGACCTGACTCAGATTCTGGATGGTTCACTGAGTGGCGACCGTTTTCAATCGGTCACTAACAAGATTGCCGCCCTGCCCATCCCCTCTATTGCCACTTTGTCTGGTAACGTCTTTGGCGGCGGCGCTGAGCTGGCGCTCAGCTGTGACTTTCGCCTCGCGCGTGAAGATATCGTGTTGCGCATTCCGGCCGCGGCGATTGGCTTGTGCTATCCGGTGGAGGGCATCGAGCGCATCACGCGGCGTCTGGGGCCCTCAATAGCGAGGCGGCTACTGGTGGCGGCGGAGACATTCTCTGCGGAACAAATGCTCGCGTTGGGTATTGTCGATGCGGTTTATGCAACAGATTCGCTTCATGCGGCGGCCCAGCGCTACGCCGAATCATTGATCAAACTCGCGCCGATGGCGGTGACGAATATGCTGGAGATTATTCGGCAGCTCGAGGGCGACAATTTGAATCGAGAACAGGCTGACGCGCTCGCTAAAGCCTGCAGTGACTCTGCCGATGTGCAGGAAGGTATCACCGCGCAGCGAGAGAAAAGGGCACCCGTTTTTCAGAATCGGTGATCCGGAAAGACGCGCTGTGACTATGCTAGGGTTATCCCGAATGGATGTGCTCCCGTTGTTATGTCGATAGCTCAGGAAAAACTCGAACAGATCCGCGCTCAGGTGCAGTCGCACCTGGAGAGCCGACCCAGTCCCGCGCTGACAGCGGCTCGCAGGGAAGCGCTGGAGAGCACGATTCGGGGGCACCTGCACGCCAACAATGCCGTCATTGTGGCCCATTACTACACGGCACCTGAGATACAGGCACTGGCGGAGGCCACTGGGGGGTGCGTTTCAGACTCTCTGGAGATGGCCCGGTTTGGTCGGGATCATCCCGCCGAGACGTTAATTGTTGCTGGGGTCCGGTTTATGGGCGAGACGGCCAAGATCCTGACTCCTGACAAGCGCGTGTTGATGCCTACCCTCGAGGCAACCTGCTCGTTGGACGAGGGTTGCCCGATCGATGAATTCTCGGCTTTCTGCGATGCCCACCCTGAGCGAGAGGTGGTGGTGTATGCCAACACCTCTGCGGCGGTCAAGGCGCGCGCCGACTGGGTGGTGACTTCCAGCATTGCGCTCGATGTTGCTGAGCATTTGGCCGCGCAGGATAAGGCGATCATTTGGGCGCCTGATCGGCATCTCGGCGATTACGTGCAGCGTGAGTCGGGGGCCGATATCTTGCTGTGGGATGGTGCATGCATCGTGCACGAGGAATTCAAGGCACGGGGTATTTTGGATCTGAAGCATGTTCATCCCGATGCTGCGGTGCTCGTACATCCTGAGTCTCCGGCTAGCGTGATCAAGCTGGCAGATCACGTCGGCTCCACAACGCAGATTATTCGTGCAGCCAAGGAGATGCCACAACAGAGCTTTATCGTGGCGACCGATCAGGGCATCTTTTACAAGCTGCAGCAGGCGGCGCCTGACAAGCAGTTTATTATTGCGCCGACCGCAGGCCAGGGCGCGACCTGTCGTAGCTGCGCTAATTGCCCTTGGATGGCGATGAATGATCTCGAAGCGATGGCCGCGGTATTTGACCAGCCCGACAATGAGGTCCACATAGCGTCTGATCTGGCGCAACGGGCCATGCGGCCTCTGGAGCGCATGCTGGCGTTCGCTGAAACGCTGAACCCCTAACCTCGGTCCAACTCGTCCCGCATGTCTTGGATGTCACGCAATCGCTCGTTAATCAGTGACGAGGTAGCGAAGTCGTTTCCGACAAAGTTCTGCGCATAAGAGAGCTGTCGCTCTGCTGAATCGAGCGCATTCACCAGGATGAAGTACTCCGCGCGCGAACGATGCAATCCGACGATGTTACCGGCCAGTCCTTGTACTTCTGCCAGCAGGTACCAAAGTCCCGGATCGGTGGTGACCAGACGAGATTGCTCCAGCAACACTGCCTCTGCCAAATGCGGCGAGCCTGCCTGCTGCAGCGCGCTGGCATAGGACATCGTCAGTGGGTGATTTCCTGGCGATAGTGTCAAGCGCCGCTCGAGGGTGCTGACAGCCCTCGCAGCGTCGCCACGCGCCAGATCGATTTCGGCGCCGGCGATAACGTATTCGATCCGATTGCGGTCGTCGGACCAGATACTGTCCAGCGCCAGTGCCGCTTCATCAGCCCGGCCTGCGGCGGTTAGCGCCAGCACCAGACCGTAGGTGGTGGCTGCATCGGAGATGGATTCGCCCTCCAGTGCGGAGCGGAACATCGACACTGCCTCCTCTGGCGTCCGCATGGCTTGAACCGCTACTCGAGCGCGCATGAGCTGATAGTCGAGGCTGACAGATCGGATGCGTCTCGGGTACTGCATGGCGCGGGTTCGTGTATCGGCAATGCGTTTCTCCGACAGGGGGTGTGTGCGCAGGAATTCGGGTACTCGATCCGTCTGGCTGTAGCGGGTGGCCGCATACATGCGCTCGAACATCTGTGGCGCAGCGTAGGGGTCCATGCCTGCGTTATAGAGCGTTCTCAGTCCCACCCGGTCGGCCTCTGCTTCATTGGCGCGGCTGTATCGGAGCTGGGCATCCTGAGTCAAACCCTGAGCAGTGGTCATGGCAGCCATGCCCGCATCGGTGCCCACCGTAGCCGCCAGAAGAATGCCGGCCAGCAGCCCTGCGATCTGCATCGGCCCCTGCTCCTGCGCCATTTCCATCCGTCGAGAGAAGTGCCTCTGGCTGAGGTGAGCAATTTCATGCGCCATGACGGTGGCGAATTCATCCTCTGTCATCGCATATTGGAAGAGCCCGCTGTGGACACCAATGACGCCACCAGGTACGGCAAAGGCGTTGATAGTGGGATTGTCAACGATAACGAGTTCAATCCGTCTGTCCTGAAGCTCGCTATTTTGTACCAGCTCAAACACCAGGCCTTCCAAATAAC
>Ga0181593_10005500_pt1 | contig 11460 bp, 10 predicted proteins | sample 071ome_19_FD_133756 | JGI IMG/M metagenome (GOLD analysis project Ga0181593, IMG submission 133756) | Coastal salt marsh microbial communities from the Groves Creek Marsh, Skidaway Island, Georgia - 071413AT metaG (megahit assembly) | ecosystem: Environmental > Aquatic > Marine > Intertidal...
GCGCGGCCAACGGTCATGAACTGGCCGAGCATGATATCGTCACCCTGTTCGAGGCCCGCGGCGCCGATGCCCAGGCGGTGACCGAGGCAGCGGATGGTCTGCGCGCCGATGCCATGGGGGAGACCGTGACCTACGTGGTCAACCGCAACATCAATTATACCAACATTTGCACTCACGCTTGCTCGTTTTGCGCATTCTCCAAGACGTCGAGCAAGGCAGGCTTCCGCGACAAGCCCTACAACCTCGACCTGGAGGAAATTGCCGGGCGCGCTATCGAAGCCGTGGCGAAAGGCGCGACCGAAGTCTGCCTGCAAGGCGGCATCCACCCCAGCTACACCGGGGATACATACATATCGATCCTGCGCGCGGTGAAGGATGCGTGTCCCGACTTGCACGTCCATGCCTTTTCGCCGCTTGAAGTCTCGGAGGGTGCGCGCACGCTCGGCATGACGACGCGTGACTATCTCGCGCGGCTCAGGGACGAAGGGCTGGGATCGCTACCCGGCACGGCTGCGGAAATCCTGCATGACGACATTCGCGCGCAGATCTGCCCCGACAAGCTCGCGACGCAAGAATGGCTGGACGTAGTGCGCGACGCACATCTTGTCGGTCTCCCAACCACATCGACGATCATGTTTGGGCACCTCGAACGCCCCGAACACTGGGCGCGGCACCTGATCGAGCTGCGTCGCCTGCAGGGCGATACCGGCGGCTTCACCGAATTCGTGCCGCTGCCGCTCGTCCACATGGAAGCGCCGATGTATCGCCGTGGCCAGAGCCGCAAGGGACCGACCTGGCGCGAGGCGATGATGATGCACGCGGTTGCGCGGATTGCGCTGTTCGGCGAAATCAACTCGATCCAGTGCTCGTGGGTGAAGCTCGGTGTCGATGGCGCCGCCGCGGCTTTGGCTGCAGGCTGCAACGATCTGGGCGGCGTGCTGATGAATGAGAGCATCAGCCGAGCAGCGGGTGCTGCGCACGGGCAGGACCTGTCGGTTGATGACCTTGAACGCGCCTCGCAAATGGCCGGAAGGCCACTCCGTCAGCGCACCACGCTTTACCGCAAAGTCGAAGCGCCGCTGGAGGCGGTTGCATGACGGCCAATCGCACTCCGCGAGAACTGATCGATCTCTACTGGTTCAAGGTATGGGGCGAAGGCGATACCGACCTGTTACGGCAGATTTGCGCAGACCCGATGGTACGGCACTATCCCGGCAAGATCGTCCATTTGAGTCTCGACGAACAGGTCGAGCGAGTGAAGACGAGAATTGCGGAAATGGGGCCGCGCTTCACTCACGAGGTGCTTGTCTGCGACGATGCCTACGCCACCTCGATCTGGAATATGTATACCGATGGCCGCTACAAGGACGTTTGCGGCATCGAGACCTTCAAGGTCGTCGACGGCAAGCTCGCCGAATGCTGGAACCTCTATGGTGATGCTTTGTGGGGCGGTCCCGTACAACAGGTCGGGGACGGAAAAATCTAATCCGTTTTAGAGGGACCCTGCGGCTGCTCAGCCGCGCCACATCGATTCAGGCATCCAAGTGAACTCGATGTAGTGCCCGAGCTTCTCGCGCGCATCGAGATAGACCGCCTTCACCTGGCCCTCGCCAAGGTCGTATTCCATCGCCACCGGAAATTCGGAATTCTCTACATCGGCGCGCAGCGCGTCCCAATCGTCCACCCGGCAGCAGGTGTGGTGAAAGCGCACCGTACCACCATTGTCGGGCGCATTGGCATAAACGCCGGTCTCATCGTTGATCGGCTGGATGATCTCGTAGGTCAGGCCATTCATCCGGAAGATCGCGACCTTCATCTCGATGTTCTTTGAACCCTCCGGGGTATTCGCCGGACTGTTCGAATGCATGATCCGCGGCTCCTTTTCGAGTCCGGCTGCCTTGAAGGCCTCTAGCGCAGCATCGATGTCGTCGCAGACATAGGCGTTCTGGAAATGCTTTCCGGCAAACATTCTATCGTTTCCTCTCAAAGTCCTTCCGGTTCAACGTCGAAACGCGACAGATAGCGTTCGAACACCGGCTTGAGTTGATCGACCGAAAGGCCGAATTCGGCAAGTTTATATTCGTGTCTGCCAAACTTGTTCTGCGGATTGTCGTCCACCCAGGCTTTCAAACCCTCCTCAGCTTCCGGCGTGAACTCGTCGCCCAACTCACCGCAAAGTTTCTTCACCGCGCCCATCGGATCATTCATCATGTCGGCATAATGCACGTCAATGACCAGATCCCATCCATATTTCTCGCGGAAGTCCATCGCCCGATAGAGGTGCTCCGCCGCTTGCCAGACGCAGTTCTCGGCGATCCATTCAAGCGGCGGATCGTCGGTCGACATCGACATTGCAAAGCGGATGAGTGAACAGAATGACCCGACTGCGGTGAACGGATCGCGATGGGTCCAGACCAGCCGCGCGTCCGGGTATTCCTTCATCAGATAGTCGAGGAACAGCGTGTGGCTGGGCATCTTGAGGTTCCAGACGCCGCCGTTGTGCTGCTGCAGGACCTGAAGGAACTTGCGGTGATAAGCGTAAGCCGACGTCATATCGCAATTGAAGATGAACTCGCGGTATTCCGGCAAGCGACCCTTCGATTCGATCATCAGTGTCTTGAAATCATGCGCCATGAAGAACACGCATTCGTTGGGATAGATTGGCGACCCACGATAGTATTTGGCGACGCCGGGGGCCATTTTCAGGATTTCCTCGTGCTGCTTTATCGCAGCAAGGGCGCGCGGGTCGGTCTTGGTCATACCAGGCTCAGCCGGAGGGACCGGGTCGTCGATCTCCCATGACAAGGGAGACCGGCGTGCCGGATCGGTAGCGAGCAGATTCGAAAGCAGCGTGGTGCCGGTGCGTGTGGTGCCCATGACGAAGACTGGCTTTTCAATCTTGCCCTGCGCGAGTTCGGGATGCTGCTTGTGGTAGTCTTCAACCAGCAGGCGGCGCGTGAGATAGTGCACGCAATCGCGTGCGGTCATGTCGCGGCCATTCTGGTTCATCCAACCCTTGGCGAGGCCAGAGTTGTAGTCTCTGACGAGCACGTCGAGGCCCTCACGATAGGAATCGCCTCCGAAGTCGTCGAGGCTCACCTGGTTGATGGCTTCTTCGACAAGCTGGTCGGCATTTAGCGGTTCGATCATTCTGGACATCCTCTGTCGTTGGCGGATCGCGTCATCGCGCAATCCTCTCGTTGCCAACAGGTAAAGGGCCCTGCCGTTGGGTTGGCAATGCGACGGACCTTCGCATGCAGGCCATTATGTATGGTTCAGGCCATTATTGAAGAGCATCCATCCCGCGCGCCTGTCTCTGCCGGAATTGCGTAGGACTCATGCCGACGGCCCTGCGAAATGCGAATGTGAAGGAGGAGGGCGAACTAAACCCGAGCGCGAAGGCGACGCTCTTGACCGGCTCTCCTTGCATTAACAGGCGTTTGGAATGTTCCATGCGGCGCTGTTCGAGATAATCACCTACGGAACAGCCTCTGCTTACGCGAAAGCCACGCGTCAGTTGCCGCACTGAAAGGCCGCAGAGCTCAGCCAGTTCGCCGAGCTGTGGCGGATCGATCTTCTCGCTCAGCCTTTCGTCGATAAGCCGCAAGCGCCATCCTGACAGTCCACCTGTTAGCGGCTTTTCCGACTGATCTAGGCAATAGCGCCCGATCTCAATGGCAAGTTCATCCGCGAGCAGGTCAATCATTCGCCGCGACGCCAGGCCAGGATGGCGCATTTCGTCGGTAAGTCGCAGAAGCAGCGCCCGGATGCGCGCGCTGCCGATGTTCAGGGTCGATGTGAGCTTGTGTTGGCTCCACGACAACGCGTTCCCGATCTGCTGGTACACTGCTTCCTTCGAAAGCTCACACATCAGTGCGGCTTGTCGAACGATATCGCCGCGGACGTGAAGCGCCTCCCCGGGCGGCACGATATAGACGTCTCCGAGCTTTTCATAGCGGTGCGGTCCCCAGTGCTCGCGGTAATTGCCTCTGGCGGCGATGGGGCGAGGCGTTAGGCACATATCGATGATATATGCGTCCTGGTGCGTGAGGACCGATGCCATCGGTTCGACGAGATTCAATCGCACGAGTTGGGCCTTCAATGTCGAGCCGCGCACTTCCGCATCAACTTCGACTGTGACGGGATATTGATCGATTGCGGCAGGCAAGTTTCGCTCCGTATCTCCGAGACGCAATCTGGTATTATGGCTGTGTCTCTATGATAAGGCCTGATCTCTATGCCGGCCGGGCTTGCGATGCAATCTGCAGGCGGTGAAGCTCTTGGCCATTGGCGGCACCGGCAAACGGGTGCGTGAGGAGAGATGACTATGGCTGATGGTTTGTTCGACTGTACCGGCAAGGTGACGATGGTGACCGGAGGCAATGGAGGGCTTGGACTGGGCTTTGCAATGGGCTGTGCCAAGATGGGCGGCGACATCGCGATCTGGGCGCGCAACCAAGAAAAGAACGCGAAAGCGAAGGGAGAATTGCTCGAGGCAGGTGCCGGACGCGTCGAGACCTATGTGGTCGATGTTGCGTCGGAGGAACAGGTTGTAGAGGGCTACAAACAACTCAAGTCGGATTTCGGGCGCCTCGATTGCGTGTTCGCCAATTCGGGGCGGGGACCTGGCGCCCCGTCGTTTCTGGAGCTGAACAGCGAGGAATGGCACGATTTACTATCGGTCAGCCTGCATGGTGCGTTTTACACGCTGCGCGAAGGGGCGCGCATGATGGTCGAGCGCGCCGAGGCGGGCGAGCCGGGCGGATCGCTGGTGCAATGCGGCAGCCTAACAATCTTCCAGGGCCTCAAGGGCCTGTCGAACTATGCCGCCGCCAAGGCGGGCATGGCTGCGGTCATCCGCTGCATGGCCGTGGAGCTGGGCCAGTACCATATTCGCTGCAACACGCTGGCGGTTGGCTTTACGATCACCGAGATGATCAAGCAGGCCGGACCGGAATTCGTGAAGCAGATGGAAGACTTTTACGCCGCCCGGACTCCGATTCCGCGCGCGGGATACATCGAGGATCTTGAAGGCATGGCCGCCTATCTGTGCAGCGATGCCTCGCGCTACCACACCGGTGACACGATCACGCTTGATGGCGGATCGGTGATCAACCCTATTTATGCCATGTGACCTGTCGGGAGAGACGACATGAAAAGGCTCAATATCCACGAAGTGAACGATGTCCGGCTCGACGACTACGTTCTGCCCAATGCCGGGCCCAAGGACGTGGTCATCAAGATGAAAGCCTGCGGTATCTGCGGCAGTGATCTCAGCTACATCAAGTGGGGCGGGATCATGCGCGAGGAGGGCGGAGTTACCGCCCTGGGCCATGAAGGCGCGGGCGAGGTGCTCTCAGTCGGAAGCGAGGTTTCCGGCGTCAATGTCGGCGATGCGATGATCGTCAATCCCATGGCGACACCCAGCAACATCGGCAATGGCGGACCGGAAGGCGCTTTTGTCGATCAGTTGCTGGTGCGTGAAGCTGAAAACGGCAAGAGCCTGCTGCCGATCCCCGAAGGCGTGCCTTACGATGTGGCGGCAATGTGCGAACCGCTGGCCGTTGCCATGCATGGCGTCAACCGCGCGCAGGCGAAGGCCGGACAGAAGGTCGTGGTTTTCGGTTGCGGGCCCATTGGCCTCGGCATGGTGCTCTGGCTCGCCGACCGCGGCGTCGAAGAGCTGATCGCGGTCGATCTTGCCGATGAGCGGCTGGATCGTGCGAGAGCACTGGGTGCGAAGTACACGATCAATCCATCGCGCGAGGACCTGCGCGAAAAGGTCATGGAATATCATGGGCAAGGTGCCGATATGATGGGCAGGCCGATGGCCGATACCGACGCCTATCTGGATGCGGCAGGCGCGCCGATGATCATCCCCGATGCGATCAGGATGGCCAAGACACATGCCCGTATTGTCGTCACTGCAGTTTATCACGGCGACCTGGCGATCCCGCTGGGTGAAATGCTCACCAGCGAGGTCGAGATCACGAGCGCCATGGGCTATCCGACCGAAATGCCTGAAGTTGTCGCGGCCATGCCGCGCCTCAAGGACAAGATCGCCTCGATGATCAGCCACCACCTGCCGTTCGAGAGCATGCTTGAGGGCCTCGAAATTGCCGGAACGCCACAATCGGCTAAGGTTATGATCGAATTCGGGGCAGAGTGACCATGGCTGAATCCAAGCAACCGGCGCTCGCCGATCTGGTGCTGGCCAACAAGGAGCAGACCGAGGCCGAGAAGGTCACGGACTTCATCTGGATGGTGCGCGATTCGTCGAATGCCTATCTCGTCACCACTGATGACGGCGACGTGATGGTCAACACCGGCTTTTCGCCCAATGCGGAAAAGAACGTCACTTTGTTGGCGCCGCGCCGCACCGGGCCGCTGCGCTATATCGTGCTGACCCAGAGTCACGCCGACCATTTTGGCGGGCTGAAGGCGTTTCGCGAGGCCGATACCAAGGTCATCGGCGGACCGGGTTTCGAACAGGCGCTGTTCGATATGATGGACCTGCAGCCGTTCTTCGGCCCGCGTACTCGCAAGCTGTGGGGCGCGGTGCTGGGCAACAATGCAAGGCCGCCCGATCCCGGCCCGATCGAGCCGGACATCCCTGTCGACCGGGAATTGACGCTTGAAGTAGGTCAGCGGACCTTCCAGCTCATCAGCGTTTTGCAGGGCGAGACGGTCGATAGCCTCGTCGTCTGGATGCCGAAGGAAAAGGTTGCTTTCATCGGCAATGTTCATGGTCCGGTCTGGCTATCGTTTCCGTTCCTCAACACGCTTCGCGGCGACAAGCCGCGACTGGTGGAACATTACCTCAAGGCGATACGCAGGATCCGCGACCTTGGCGCTGAATTACTGATAACCGGCCATGGACCACCGATCGTCGGTGCAGCGCAGATCAAGGCCGACCTGACGAAGATGATCGACGCGGTCGAATGGACACGCAATTACACGCTTGAAGGGATGAAAGCGGGCAAGGACGTTCACACCCTGATGCGTGAGGTCGAACTGCCCGACGAGCTTACTATCGGCGAGTTCCATGGCAAGGTAAGCTGGGGCGTCAAGTCGATCTGGCGCGAATATGCAGGCTGGTTCCACTATGAAGACGGCACCACCGAACTATACGGTGTGCCGCGCCGTTCGGTCCATGGCGACATCGCCGAACTGGCGGGCGGAGCGGACAAGCTCGCTGCGCGGGCGCGGCAGCGGCTTGATGCGGGGGAGCCGCTCGAAGCGCTGCATCTGGTCGAGATCGCGCTCAATGCCGATCCGAAGCTTCGCGCCGCGCTTGAAGTGAAGCGTGATGCCAGCGCGCTCTTGTTGGAGCGCTCGGGTGGGCAAAACCTCTCCGAGACGATGTGGCTGCGGTCCGAAATTGCCGAATGCGAGGAAGCGTTAAGCTAGGACCGCGCCGCTGCGCTGGACGAGACGCACCAACTGCGCCTGCCCGCTGACATCGAGCTTGGCGTAAAGCTGCTTCGAATAATTGCGTGCCGTTTCGAGCGTCAGGCCCATTTGCGTGCCTACTTCGGCGATTGAAAGTCCGTCGGCCATGGCCATGGCGAATTGCGCCTCTCGTGGCGGCAGGTTGAACAGGCCTGAGAGCGCGTCGATCCGCCGACCGTGGTCGGATTTCTCGAACCGGCACCAAGCGATCAGCTTCGCCTTCGGGAAGGCGCGATTCAGACTCGATCCCGGGTCGATCTTCTCGATCACGGCGTCGGTTCGCAGTTCGTGGGTCAGCGAAGTGTAGCCGGAAGTTCCATCGCCCTCGGCGACCGCAGCGAGGCGTCTCTCTGCCGCAGAGGATATGCCGCGCAGACGTTCACCAGTCGTGGGTATCCATCCGGTCAGCACGTTCAGATGATCCCGGGTATGAGATTCTATGTCGATCACCCGGAGCTCCGAATCGAAGAGTATCCAGCCAGTTCCTGTCCGTTCCAGACCACCGGCTGAAAGCGCCGCTGTTGCGCGCTCGCGTTGAGCCTCGATCGAGGCTGCAGTCACGCTCTGCACGTAGGGTACGAGGCTCGAAATCAGCGCGCTGTCGGCTGCGGAGCAGGGTCGGGCGCGGCCTATCACTAGCCATCCTTGGGACCCTGTGCGCAGGGGAAACATGGCGACTCTGGCATCGGCCAAGTCGCTCTCGACGGGAGCAAGCTCGGCCAGGGTGTAGCTTCTGAAGGGGCGCAGGGCGTTTCGCACGGCCTGATTGGTTGGGAGCAAGCCGAGGCCCGCTGTGGCATCGACGTCGCTTTCGACGACAACATCGACCAGCTGTGCGCCGGTACGACGTCTCAGGCGGTCAAGAAACGTCGCAAAACGCGGCGTTTCATCGAGGCCGCGATAGAGCGGGAGCAGAAGATCGGTTTCGTCATTGCTGGTAAGTGCCATAACCCTCCCATATGGGAGGTCCGTGCATTTGTCATGTTGTTATCTGAACGGACAACCAGGCGCAGAGGATACCGGGGATGAAGACGCTCACCCATCTCGAACGGCTCGAGGCCGAATCGATTCACATCATCCGCGAGGTTGTGGCCGAGGCGGAAAAGCCCGTCATGCTCTATTCGGTTGGCAAGGACAGCGCCGTGATGCTGCATCTTGCCCGCAAGGCGTTCCATCCCTCACCACCGCCGTTCCCGCTGCTTCATGTCGATACGACCTGGAAATTCAAGGCGATGTATGAGCTGCGCGACAAGATGGCGCGCGAAAGCGGCATGGAATTGCTGGTCTACCACAACCCCGAGGCCGAAGAGAAAGGGATCAATCCCTTCGAGCACGGCCCGCTGCATACAGACATGTGGAAGACCGAGGGGCTCAAGCAAGCGCTCGACTTTTATGGATTCGATGCGGCGTTCGGCGGTGCGCGGCGCGACGAGGAAAAGAGCCGCGCCAAAGAGCGCATCTTCTCGTTCCGCACCGCGAGCCATGGCTGGGATCCGAAGAACCAGCGGCCCGAACTCTGGAACCTCTACAATGCCCGCAAGAACAAGGGCGAGTCGATCCGTGTGTTCCCGATCTCGAACTGGACCGAGCTCGACGTGTGGCAATACATCCACTTGAACGACATTCCGATCGTCCCGCTTTATTTTTCCGCGCCGCGCCCGACCTATCTCTGGGAAGGCCAACTCTTCATGGCCGACGATATGGACCGGATCGAAAAGATCCTAGGCTATCGGCCCGAAACCACCGAGAAATCGGTGCGTTTCCGCACGCTCGGCTGTTTCCCGCTGACCGGTGCAGTTGAGAGCGACGCCAAGACGCTACCTGAAGTGATTCAGGAGACCCTGCTGACCACGACCTCGGAACGGCAAGGACGCGTCATCGACAAGGATGCTGGCGGAGCCGGGATGGAGAAGAAGAAGCAGGAGGGCTACTTCTGATGGCCGACAACCGCACCACCGACGAGCCCGTCTATGTCGTCGATGAACTGATCGCGACGGATATCGACGCCTACCTCGACCAGCATCAGCACAAGACGATGCTGCGCTTCATCACCTGCGGCAGCGTCGACGATGGCAAGTCCACGTTGATCGGGCGGCTGCTCTACGATTCGAAAATGATCTTCGAGGACCAGCTCGCCGCGCTGGAGGACGATTCAAAGAAGGTCGGCACCCAGGGCCAGGAGATCGACTTCGCGTTGCTGGTCGATGGCGTTGCCGCCGAGCGCGAACAGGGCATCACCATCGACGTCGCCTACCGCTTTTTCTCGACCGAAAAGCGCAAATTCATTGTCGCAGATACGCCCGGACACGAACAGTACACGCGCAACATGGTGACGGGCGCGAGCACCGCCGATCTTGCCGTGATCCTGATCGACGCACGCAAGGGCGTGCTGACGCAGACCCGCCGCCATTCCTATCTGGCGCACCTGATCGGCATTCGGAACATCGTGCTGGCGGTCAACAAGATGGATCTCGTCGCCTACGACCAGTCCACCTTCGATCACATTGTGTCCGACTACCGCAAATTCGCGGACGAAATCGGGATCGAGAGCTTCGTGCCGATGCCGATTTCCGGCTTCAAGGGCGATAACATCACCACGCTTTCGGAAAACACGCCGTGGTATACTGGACCGACGCTGGTCGATCATCTTGAGACGGTTGAAGTCGATTCGACGCTCGACCAGGCAAAACCATTCCGCATGCCGGTGCAGTGGGTGAACCGCCCGAACCTCGATTTCCGGGGATTCTCCGGCCAGATCGCGACGGGCCGACTCGCTCCGGGCGATGCGGTGAGAGTGCTACCTTCGGGCAAGACGAGCACCGTCTCAAAAATTGTCACCTTTGACGGCGATCTCGATGAGGCTGTCGCAGGCCAGTCGGTGACGATATGCCTGGCAGACGAGGTCGATTGCTCACGCGGCGATGTGCTGGCGGTCGCCGATGCGCCTCCCGAGGTGTCCGATCAGTTCGAGGCAACCGTGGTGTGGATGAGCGACGAGCCGCTTACCGTGGGACGCGGTTACTGGCTCAAGCTTGGTGCGCAGACCGTGTCAGTCACGGTGCAGGAGCCGAAATTCAAGGTCGACGTCAATACGATGGACCACCTTGCGGCCAAGACGCTTGAGCTGAACGAGATCGGCGTCGCCGAGATCGCTACCGACAAACCAATCGTGTTCGAGGGCTACGACAAGGATCAGGCGCTTGGCGGCTTCATCCTGATCGACAAGATGTCGAATGCGACGGTGGCGGCAGGAATGCTGCACTTCAGCCTTCGCCGCGCGCAGAACGTCCACTGGCAGGCGCTCGATATCGGCCGCAGGCAGCATGCCGATCTGAAGAACCAGAAGCCGGCGGTGCTGTGGTTCACCGGGCTCTCGGGGTCGGGCAAGTCGACCATCGCCAATCTGGTCGAGAAGAAGCTCTACCGGATGAACCGGCATACCTTCCTGCTCGATGGTGACAACGTGCGTCACGGCCTCAACAAGGACCTTGGCTTCACCGATGCCGACCGGATCGAGAACATTCGCCGGGTTGGCGAAGTATCGAGATTGATGGCCGACGCCGGTCTGATCGTGGTAACCGCGTTCATCTCGCCGTTCCGCGCCGAGCGCGAAATGGTGCGTGCGATGCTGCCCGAGGGCGAATTCATCGAAGTGTTCATCGATACGCCGCTTGAAGTGGCCGAGGAACGTGACGTGAAAGGGCTCTACAAGAAGGCGCGCTCTGGTGAATTGAAGAACTTCACCGGCATCGACAGCCCCTACGAAGTACCGGACAGTCCCGAAATACGCATCGATACGACGCAGATGAGCCCCGAAGAAGCAGCCAATTTTATTGTCGACAAGTTGCTGGGGGACATCTGATGAGCATGAGCGATGGCGAGCTGGCGATTCACCTTGCCGAGGTAGCTGGCAAGATCCTCCTGGAGGTTCGCGCCTCGGGCATGTTCGAGGGCAAGTCGCTCGGCAAGGCGGGTGACCAGACCGCCAACCAGTTCCTGGTCCATGCC
>Ga0181593_10005504_pt1 | contig 11453 bp, 14 predicted proteins | sample 071ome_19_FD_133756 | JGI IMG/M metagenome (GOLD analysis project Ga0181593, IMG submission 133756) | Coastal salt marsh microbial communities from the Groves Creek Marsh, Skidaway Island, Georgia - 071413AT metaG (megahit assembly) | ecosystem: Environmental > Aquatic > Marine > Intertidal...
AAAGAAAAAGATTCAAAATTAAAAGAACAGATAAACGCTATTACTTACCAATTAGATTTGAATAGTGAAAAACTTAATTATCAAAAGAAATATATTCGCGATATCACTGAACTCAATCAAGGTCAAATTAAAAGTAAGCAAAAAGAAATATATGATATCGAACAAACGATCCTTAGTTTAGAAAAAGATAATGACGATTGGAAACAGTTTATTGCCGATAATCTGACTGAAGTAAATGATAGTATTGAACAGGCAAAGGCAAAGAAAAACGAATTGATAAAATACGAAGCACAATTCCAGCAACAAATGAAATCTGTTGTAAAAGATGCAAGATTTTATGAAGAGAATACAGTATGCCCAACATGTACACAAGATATAGGTGCAAATATACGTGATACTAAATTAACAGAAGCAAAAGCAGCTTCTAAGAAATTATCTGAAGCCTTAGAAAAGGCATCGACTGAAATAAATAAGGTCGATGAAAAAATAGAATACTTTTCCGAAAGAGTGTCACATATAATAAATCTACAAAATTGTATTGTAGGAAATAATAAAGCAATCAGTAAGAACCGTTTAAAGATAAAAGACTTAAATGATGAAATACATAAGCTGTCGAATTCACAGGGAGATTTAGCAAAAGCAAATACAGAGTATAATCAACTTGTACAAGAAAAAGACACGTTATCCGATAATAAAACAAGTATTGCAACAGATCGTTTATACATTTCTGCAGCATCTGAAATGTTAAAAGATACTGGTATTAAAACGAAGGTAATTAAGCAGTATCTTCCTGTAATGAATACACTTATTAATAAGTATTTGCAGGTCTTAGATTTCTTTGTATCGTTTAATCTAGATGAAAGCTTTAATGAAACTATTAAATCAAGGTATCGTGATGCATTTAACTATGCTTCTTTCTCTGAGGGTGAAAAGCAAAGGATCGATTTAGCGTTATTGTTTACCTGGCGCCAGATTGCAAGAATGAAAAATTCTACTTCTACTAATTTACTTGTACTTGATGAAACCTTTGATTCGTCCTTAGATCATGACGGTGTGGATAACCTAATGAAGATATTACAAACCCTTGATTCGAATACTAACGTCTTTGTAATATCTCACAAAGGTGATTTGCTTGACAGTAAGTTCAGAAGTAAGATTACATTCAAAAAAGAGCACAATTTTTCAAAAATGTTAGTCTCAAATGACTAAGTTATTGATTTCATTAGAAAACTATTTTTCATATATAAATCAATAACTTAGGGCATTTTTTACGTAAGTTATTGATTTCGTTGACGAAAATAAATTGTACATTACCAGAAAGCCATAGTAGAATATACCTATACTGTTATGGAGGTGGATATGCAAGAATCAAAATCGATGGTAGCACGCCTACTCGCAAACGAGAATATTACCGTTCAACAGGGTAATTATCCTACTGCCTGGTTTGACGTTGAAAAACGGGTATTAGGTATACCGGTACTTAATGACGAATACGGTAAAGATACGCAAGATCTTTTTATTGGTCATGAAGTTGGTCATGCCCTTGAAACTCCAGCCGAAGGTTGGCACCAATCCTCAGTTGAATTTGAAGTACCACGTTCATTCCTTAATGTATGTGAGGACATACGCATTGAGCGTAAAGTTCAACACAAATATCCTGGATTGCGCGCTTGTTTCAAGCGTGGTTATAAAAGACTTTATACTGAAAACTTTTTTAAGACTAATGGTCGTGACGTTAATTCTTATTCACTCATTGACCGTTTAAATCTTAAGTCAAAACTTCGTGACTTAATAGAAATTGAATTTTCAGCCGAAGAACTTCCTTATATCAAGGATGCATTTGCAGCTGAAACGTGGGATGAAGTTGTCCTCGCAGCAAAGGCCATATATGAATTCATGAAAGAGTCTCAGAATAAGCCTAACCATGAAGATAATGACGCTGAACAGTCATTTGAAGAACACGATGAGGGTGAAGAAGCTGATGTACCATCTTATGATTCTTCTGAGAATGGTGAATCATCTGATAATGAAAGTGACGATCAAGATGGTGAATCTTCTGAAGAAAAATCTGATAATGAAAGTGACGATCAAGATGGTGAATCTTCTGAAGAATCTGAATTTCAAGAAGAATCAAATGAACAGAGTGAAGAAGCTATTGCCAATGAATCACAAATTGGTGGCAATGAGCTTGAATGTGAAACTGATCAGGCTTTTAGAGAAAATGAAAATAAGCTTGTAATACAGCCAAAGAACGATTTTGGAAAAATTACTCATGCTCGTAAAATTAAAAAGTCTTTAATTAAAGATATTGTTATATCTTATGATGAAGTGAAAAATTCTAGGAAAGTTGCCTTAGAAAAGTTAATAGATCGAAATATGATAAGTGATGTGCACTATCTAAATTTATCTATTAAAAAGTTTAATGAAGAATACCCTGCATTCAAAGCAGAAACTAAAAGATTCGTTACTGTTCTTGCAAAAGAATTTGAAATGCGTAAAGCTGCTTTTCGTTCTATTCGCGCTAAAGAGTCTCGTACTGGTTCTCTTAATGTCAATAAGTTATACAGCTACAAATATAATGATGATATTTTCAAAAAAATAACAACGCTTGCCGATGGTAAATCTCATGGAATGATCATGTTTGTTGATTATTCTGGATCAATGTCTGAGATATTGCCTGATGTCATTCGCCAAACGCTTGTTCTTGTTGAGTTCTGTAAAAAAGTAAATATCCCATTTACTGTTTATGGATTTACAAACAATAATTATGGCTGTACACGTATGAACATTAATGGCATTAATGAAAAAATTAATGAAGGCGATTTAAGCATTAACAAGCTTTGTATATTTGAATTAATATCTTCTTCTATGAAAAAGGCAGTATACAAAGATGCCTTCGAAGGTTTATTCAAAAATTCTATTAAAGACACTTTTCAGATTCAACAATCTAGTTGTGAGAGCTTAGGTTCAACGCCTCTTATTGAAACATTATTTGTTGCTGAACACTTAGTTGCTGACTTTAAGAAGAAGCATAACGTTCAGAAAATGAATTTAATTATGCTTACTGATGGTTCACCAAGTACTTGGTACGTAAAAGGTCAAGAAGATACGTTTTGGTATAGAAATACCTTTACTGGTGAAATTAATGGAAAAGTTATTAAATCAGACTCAGAAGGTACTGATCAATCATTTTATAAGCAGGTACTTCAAAGCTTTAGAGATGTTGGCGTTCAGGTTACAGGATTCTTCCTTGCTAAAAACCGCGCTTGTGTGCGTAATCTCATGTACGCAGAAGGAGAAGGTGGTGATATGATGTGGAATAAGATTGATAAAACTTGGAAAGAAGTAAGTAAAAACAATCTATGTGTACTTGATAGCTTCTTAGGCCACGATAGAATGTTTGTTCTTAAAGCTAGAAATAAAACTCTATCTGTTGATATAGACAACCTCAAGATTGATGAGAATGCATCAAAGGCACAAGTAATTCGTGCGTTCAAAAAGTTCTCTTCTTCAAAGAAAACTAACCGCGTGCTAGCATCAAAATTTGCTGAAATTGTGTCTTAATACGTAAGCTGTTGATTTGATTATGAAAAAAAGATTTCGTTATAAATCAACAGCTTATATAAAGAATGCTCTAAGTTATTGATTTTATTATGAAACTTTTTTTGCCCAAACTGTGTACAATACCGCAGATTCATAGTAGAATATATGTGTATTTTGTGATTATGTTCAATTGAGATAGGTATATATTATGAAAAACTTTAACGTTGATGTACTTCTTCCTGCTATTGCTAAACAATATCCGGATCGCTCTAGCGGCGAATTCAAAGTGAAAGAAGTTGTAAGTATCGCTGAATCTCTTGGAATGAGTTCTAGCGCTGCATATACATATGTTACGTCTCAAGAGAAAATTAGTCGTGGTGTTTATCGAATAGATCTCTCGAGCATTGTAATTCCATTTAAGACTAATGAGAAAAAAGCTGTGACTTCAGTTACCTCAATTACAAACGACGAAGTCTTTGTTCCTGCAAAAGACGATACTTATGTCAAGTGGGGCTTTTGCAAAGACGTTGAAATGATTATTAAGTCTAAAGAATTTTATCCAACGTATGTTGCTGGATTATCTGGCAATGGTAAAACTATGATGGTAGAGCAGTCATGTGCTCGAGCCAATCGTGAATACGTACGTGTACAGATTACTCCTGAGACAGATGAGGATGATTTGATTGGAGGCTTCCGATTAGTGGATGGCGAGACTGTTTTTTGTAAAGGTCCTGTCATTAAGGCTATGGAGAAAGGAGCTATACTTCTGATCGATGAGATTGATCGTGGTTCCAATAAAATCATGTGTTTGCAAGGAGTGCTCGAAGGTAAGCCGGTCCTCATCAAGAAAACCGGTGAAGTCATTAGTCCTGCAAAAGGCTTCAATGTAATCGCTACTGCTAATACAAAAGGAAAAGGTTCAGAAGATGGCCGGTTCATCGCGGCCACCATTATTGACGAAGCTTTCCTTGAGCGATTTACTATTACCCTAGAGCAACCATATCCATCTCAGTCAATTGAACGTAACATTGTAAAGAATCACATGGATAAGTTCAATTGTCTTGATGAGCAGTTCTGCGAGTCACTCACTATTTGGAGTGAAGCGATTCGTAAAACCTTTATTGATGGTGGTGTTGATGAAGTAATTTCAACGCGTCGCCTTTGCCATATTGTACAAACTTTTTCGATCTTCAACGATAAAACTAAAGCTATTGAGCTTTGTGTTTCTAGATTTGATGATGATACTAAGGAAGCGTTTATGGACCTCTATAGTAAGGTAGATGCTTCTCCTGAACAAGGAGATTCTACTACCTCATCAGAGCAATCTATTAACGATATTGTTGATTCTATTTAATGGTGATTAAATGATAGAGTATAAATTTAATGAAGGCCCTTTGATTGATGAATTCAAAAGATATATTGACTCTACTTATGGAGAGCATTATTCTAAAAATAGATTTCAATCGTCTGAGTTCATTATGGATTGCGGACATGGTATGGGGTTTTTCCTTGGTAATGTTTTAAAATATACTCAACGCTATGGCCATAAAGATGGTTATAACCGTAAAGATCTTTTAAAGGTTTTACATTATTCTCTTCTTGCTTTAAATGAACATGATAAATGTTTGTACAATAGTGAAGATTCAGTGTATAATATATCTAATGAAAAACAAATGGAATTTAAAATATGAAATTAAGTGAATTTACATTATCAACTCTTAGAAACTTTTCTGGTATTAATTCGAATCTTGTAATAAATGCCGGATCAGTAATTAAGACAATGTCCGAATCTAAGACTATAATGGCTGTAGCAAACATTCCAGAAAATATTTCTGGTAATATCGGCATTTATGATCTAAATGAGCTGTTAAGTACTATAAATATGTTTGACGATGCTGATATTGTTATATCTAGTGATATGAAGTTCGCCACTATATCAGAAGGCAATCGCTCAGTAAAGTATTTCTTTTCTGAACCGTCTATTTTGACGACTCCTCAGAAAGACATTGTAATGCCTCCATGTGAGATTACTTTTACTCTTACTCAAACCGATATGGCTTCTATACGTAAAGCGGCTTCTGCTTTAGGTGTTTCTGATCTTGTAGTAGATAGTACATCGGGCAAATTGATTCTTAGGGTTACGAATGTTAGTGATAACACTTCTAACTCCTTTGAAATTGCTACTGAAGTTGATGTAGCTGTACAAGCAAAATGTGTATTTAATATTGCTAATTTTAAATTTATTAATGATGATTATGAGGTATCAATATCTTCTCGTTTAATATCTAACTTTAACTCAAAAAATAACCCAATTGAATATTGGGTTGCTTTAGAAAAAACTAGTACCTTTGGAGGGTAATATGGCTGAAGAGCAAACTGAAAAAATGGCATCTGAGATCCCAACCACCAACCTTGAAGCTGCTCCTGCAGGTCAAGAAGAGCAACCAGCTAGTCTGGGTGTTGAAGATCTTGTGAATGTGCTTCGTATTATTAATGTGGCTTCTGAACGCGGTGCGTTCAAAGGCAATGAACTTTCTTCTGTAGGATTTATTAATGACAAAATCACTAGATTCGTGGACGCTGCACAGAAAGCTGCTCAGGAAGCAAATGATGGAGAAGCTGCTAATGGTGGTGAATAATCCTAACGAAAGGAAGATTATTCTAGATGCAATGGATGAATTTTCCAATTCTTGCACTCGTGTAGAAGCAGAAAAAGATCTCCAGAAAAATATCATAACCGACCTTTATGATAAGGTCGGTATTGATAAAAAGTATCTTACTAAATTGGCTTCAATGTTTCATAAACAGAACTTTCAGCAGTTTCAAACTGAAAGGGAAGAGATTGAAGAGTTATATGAATCAGTAGTAACTACTAGCGCAACTTCCTAATGGTTAATGCCCCGGTGGTGAAATTGGTAGACACAAGAGACTTAAAATCTCTCGCTCATTAGGGCGTGCTGGTTCGAGCCCGGCTCGGGGCACCATTATTATGATAATACTTTATATTATAAGGAATCGTTATGACATTATCATTATTGATACCAATATTTTGTCTTTCTTTACTTGTAATCTGGGCCTTTATAAGAGGTGCTGATGATGACTGATATCATCTAAGATAAAGTTATGAAAGTTAAAATTGGAAAATACCCATCTTGCCTAAGTGTTGGTATTCTTAGCAAGTATATGTGTAAGAAATATGGTGTACTTTGGCCGAATGAAAACGAAAGAACACCTTTCGAGAAGATGCTCGAAAAGATTGATGATTTTTTACAAGAGTATTTCTGCGATCCTTTAAATCAGTTATTTTTTCATGACCGAAATCAAAAGGTAAAGGTCCACATTGACCATTGGGACACTTGGTCAATGGACTACACGCTTACGCACATTATTCTTCCAATGCTTAAGCAGTTGAAAGAAACAAAGCATGGTGCTCCTCATGTAGAGAATGTAGACGTACCAGAAGAACTGCGAATGACTGTGCATGAAAAAACTGCCTGGAAGGTAAACTTTGAAACTGATGATAAGTGGGATGACCGCTGGGATTGGGTACTGAGCGAAATGATTCATGCGTTTGAGCAGAAAGCGAAAGACGATTGGATGGAGCAATTCTCTACACCTGACTCCTCTACTGAATGGGGAGTAGACTTTGATTACGAAGGGCTAAAGAAAGAACAGACTCGTATCTCTAACGGTTTTCGACTCTTTGGAAAATACTATGAAAGTCTTTGGGATTAATAACTTATGAGGTGTTATATGGATCTGATTAGTGTAATTGAGGTAATATTAGCAGCATCGCTAGTGGGAACACTTTTTGTAGTTTGGATGGTAATTAAAAGGTATGATGATTATGATTAAAATTAAAAATATGATACTTTTAATGTTAGTGCCATTTGTTGTAACAGCATTAACTTTCCTTTGGCTTCACTATTTTGGAAACCCGATGTAATTAAAGGTAATGATGATGAATAAGGTTTTTGATAAAGTAATTTATGTGGGCTATTGGGTGTGTGTTGCTATTATGGTAGTATGTACACTTGCTATTGTAATGGAAGCTAATGCTCAAACTATGGACCATGACTCTATACACGATATTATGGAGCTTAGTAATCCTATATGCTACATTGATGGAAAGATCACTAAAGTAGATGTTGATACGGACTGCCACGAATGTGATGCACGTTCTTATCTGCAGATGGTTGATATTGATATCTATCCACAGTATTATATATGGGAAAACACCTGCTCACAGTTTCAGCACAATCACTTCACAGACTATGAGGTCCCACAGTTGCATAAGTGGCATATGGGTACTTGGGTTAGAGTGACGTATTTGCACGAGGGGGATACTTGGTCGATATATAATGTCTCTCCTATTCTAGTAGAACCCTTGGTGTCTGGCCGATGAAAGAACGAATTAGAGAACTTGCTTTGGATGCAGGATTGATCAACTATGTGGACCATGAAACTCCCAGAACATATTTTATTAATGGTCATGCTAACATTGAAGAAGTGCAAGAGTTTGCCGAGTTTATTATTAGGGAATGTGCTTTAATATGTGAGAGTCGCCCTGGCCCCGGTGATGATGTTAGAAGCAGACAACATTGTAGCCTGCAGATTCTAGAACATTTCGGAGTTGAAGAAACACCATGAGTTATGTGCGCTGGATTAGTAATGTTGAGGCGGACTGCAAATGATATACCAACCAGATAATTGGGTAGTCCTAAAAATTGAAATTAAACCAGTCAAAGGTGCATTTCCTATCTACAAAGTTCTCGCCGGCTGGAGTGGGGGGTACCTCGGTGGTGATAGTTGGCGTATGAATTCAGGTATTACCGAAGTTAAACAAGACGGCGACTATTACGAATTCTATGGATACAGTGGCAGTTGCTATCGCTGTCACAAGGACACTTATCGCTTGACAATGGCTAATGGTGGAGTGTATAATAGCATTAAAGAGCAAGAAGAATTTAATGGCCAAATTATACTAATGCCTGAAAACACAAACTGGGTGGAGATTGGATATGAGTAACAATGAACATACAAGAATTGTTAGATAAAGAAGCAGAACTTGCTAATACTGGAAAGGGTGACAGCATAGAACGTGCAGAAATTCATGATTTAATTAAAACGGTTCGTGTTGAGGCAATGCGCCCTATTTGTTTTGGACAAGATGATTGTTCAACTTATTTTTTGATGCGATGCCCTTGGCGAATTGATTGCGGAGACTGAGTATAGATAATAATAAGTATATATAATATACAGTCTCGGAATGACTAAAAACTTGTACTGGTCGGAGTGGATAAGGATTCTGTTCTCCTTATAAAAGAATTGAGCAGATGGTGCCCAGGAGAATGTAGAGGAAAAAATGGATATACTAACAAGCTTAGCTTTACAAATTGGTATTGCAATAAATTCAGATTTATCTTTTAATGATAATTTTTATTATGATGAACATGCTTCTTATCATTTAAAATTACAAACTGAAGAATTACCAATATATTTAGCTTCTTCATATTCGCCTTCAACTAGTACATTAGTTCTTGGCCAAGATTCATCAAAGAATAATATTACTTCATTTGGTATTGGATTTAAAAAAGAATTCTATGAAGGAATTAATGTATTTACCGAATTAGCTTTAGGTATTGTTGATTCTAATCCTAACCAAAATAATGTACAAGAAGTTGCATATACGTATCTTGTAAGCCGTCATCAAGTTGATGGCCGGCCAATTCCAGTTAATATTAGTTATGATTACGATCAATCTAGTTATAAAGCATCATTAGAAATTGATAATTCTTATATGTTTACTTTTGGTATTGGTTTTGACGTAACTGATTATTTAAAAGTAAATACAGCATATCGGCATTTTCAACCAAAAGGTAATATAGCTATTTGGGATGAAGAATATAGAGCTATGGGCCTAGGTTATTGGAATGAAAATATAAGAGTTCCAATGAATAGTTTACAGCTGCAAATATTATGGGAATTTTAATTTTCTCGGCGTAGCTCAGTTTGGTAGAGCGCTTGGTTTGGGTCCAAGGGGTCGGTGGTTCAAATCCATTCGTCGAGACCAGTTTTTTCCAAGAGGTCGGTGGTTCAAATCCACTCGTCGAGACCAATTAATAAAATTATATTATGACACTTGGGTTATTAGCAATATTTCGTAATGAAGCTCATATTCTAGATGAGTTTATTTCTTTTTATCGACTTCAAGGAGTCGATCATTTCTATTTAATTAATAATGCATCTGAAGATAATTATCTTCCAATCATAGAGAAACATTCTGCTTATGTTTCTCTTTATCATAACGACTATGTAGAAAGTACGACGTACCTTGATAAAGGTGGTCCACAAATTCCTGCGTATAACGATATACTAAAAAAAGTAAAGACTGAATGGTTATATACATGTGACTTAGATGAATTTGCTTATACTAGATTAGATTCTGAATTTAAAAATATAAAAGACTTTATTGAAAAAACATCTGAATCATATGATCAGGTTCTTATTCCTTTAAGAATATTTAATTCTGGTGGATTAATAGAACAACCGTCAAGCGTAATAAAAGGATTTAGAAACGCACAAGAATTAAAAACAAATTATTCATGTTTAACTAAATCTATTGCTAGAACAAAATCAATTGCAAAGATTATTATTAATTTTTGTATTATGAAAGATGGGTGTATTACGGCAAACAGTTCTTTAGAGTCTTTTACTTATCTTTTTAATGATCCATATTATCCTCCACCAGAACAATTAATACCATTCTTTAGAAACGTGTTTGACTGGAATAGGCACCACGTTGTATCAAACCATTATGTTGTGCAGAGTTATGAATGGTTCTGGACGGTAAAGGCTAAAAGAGGAACCGCTACATGGCATGGTGGGCCTTCACAAGAAGCTTCAGACTGGTTCTCTTGGGTATGGGATCGTTATGCTGGATTAGATATGGTACACGAAGATGAGATAATAAATGTTTTACAAAAACTAAAAACTGATGTATAATATTATTTTATTATGGAGTATGTGAATGAACGAATTTCTATGGGTCGAAAAGTATCGGCCACAAACTATTGCTGATTGTATATTACCAGCATCTCTCAATTCTACTTTTTCTAAGATGGTATCTTCTGGTGAAATACAGAATATGCTTTTTACTGGTACTGCTGGCGTTGGTAAAACAACAGTTGCAAAGGCACTATGTAAAGAATTAGACTTAGACTATATTGTCGTGAATGGATCTGAAGAAGGTAATATCGATACACTTCGAACTAAGATTCGTCACTTTGCTTCTACTGTTTCTCTTCAAGGTGGATATAAAGTAGTTATCCTTGATGAGGCAGACTATCTAAATCCTCAATCAACTCAGCCTGCCCTTCGTGGATTCATTGAAGAGTTTTCTAATAATTGCCGGTTTATTCTTACCTGTAATTTTAAAAATCGTATTATTGAACCATTACATTCTAGGTGTAGTGTTATTGAGTTTGCAATTCAAAATTCTGAAAAGCCGCAAATTGCCGCCAAATTCTTTAAAAGAGCAACAGATATTCTTAACAAAGAAGATGTTCCATTTGATAATAAAGTAGTTGCAACTCTAGTAGAAAAATCTTTTCCAGATTTTCGTAAAATTTTAAATCATCTGCAGAGATATTCGGTATCAGGTTCAATTGATTCTGGTATCTTATCTAATATGATTGAAACAAATATCAAAACGCTTATGAATTCTTTAAAAGAAAAAGACTTTAAAGGTATGCGTAAGTGGGTTGTAGATAATATTGATTTAGAACCAGCAGCTTTGTTTCGTCAAATATATGATAACATGTATGAATATCTAAAACCGCAATCAATTCCCCAATGCGTAGTAATACTAGCAGACTATCAGTATAAAAATGCATTTGTCGCAGATCATG
>Ga0181593_10005506_pt1 | contig 11451 bp, 8 predicted proteins | sample 071ome_19_FD_133756 | JGI IMG/M metagenome (GOLD analysis project Ga0181593, IMG submission 133756) | Coastal salt marsh microbial communities from the Groves Creek Marsh, Skidaway Island, Georgia - 071413AT metaG (megahit assembly) | ecosystem: Environmental > Aquatic > Marine > Intertidal zone...
GTAAATTTGTTGAAATTGCAGTTGAAAATCAGCAAGTTATTTATGGTATTACTACAGGTTTTGGTAGTTTTAAAAACAAGGTTGTAACTGGCGAGCAAGCTTTGAGTCTTCAGTTAAATATTGTGCGTTCGCATGCTTGCGGGGTTGGCCCGGCCTTGAGTTTGGAGGCTTGTAGAGCAATAATTCTTTTGAGAGCTAACTCTTTGGCAAAGGGTTTTTCTGGGGTGAGGGTTGAGTTGATTGAGAAACTTTTGGAGCTTTTAAATAAAAATGTCTATCCGTACATTCCCGAGCAAGGATCGGTAGGAAGTAGTGGCGATTTGGCTCCTCTGTGTCATTTGTCATTAGTTTTGATTGGGGAGGGTGAGTGTATAGTTGATGGAAAAAGAGTTCCAAGTCTTGAGGTTCTATCAAAATTAAATATCGAACCTATTTCTCTTTCTTACAAAGAGGGATTGGGGTTGAGCAACGGTACCAGTGTACAGACCGCTATATTGGCCTTAGCACTCGATAGAGCGATGAAGCTTGCTGACTATGCTGATTTGATTGCAGCTTTGAGTGTGGAAGTTTTGATGGGTTCTCGGATGCATTTTCATAGATTGATCCATGAGGCTCGAAATCAGAAGGGTCAAATTGACTCTGCTCATAATTTGTGGTCGATTTTGCAGGAGAGTCCAATTGTTGATTCTCATAAGGGTTGTGATCGGGTTCAGGATTCGTATAGTTTAAGGTGTTGTCCTCAGGTGCATGGTGCTAGTCGAGATAGCATTGAACATGTTTTTAGGGTTGTTTCTAGAGAGTTAAATGCGGCTACAGACAATCCTTTGATTTTCACTTTTGATGATCTGGTTTTGTCTGGAGGTAATTTTCATGGCGAACCAATTGCTCAGGCTGCTGACTTGTTAAAAATTGCAGTCTCTGAATTGGCAAATATCTCTGAAAGGAGAACTGCCAAAATGATAGATCCTTTTACTAATGAAGGTTTACCTGCTTATTTGGTAGATAGTGCACTTGGGGGCTTGCACAGTGGCCTGATGATACCTCAGTATGTGAGTGCAGCTTTGGTTTCGGAAAATAAAATTTTGAGCCATCCATCAAGTGTGGATTCTATACCGACTTCGGCCAATCAGGAAGATCATGTGAGTATGGGTACCACTGCTGCGAGAATGGCTTGGAAGGTGGTTGATAATGCCGAACAAGTTTTAAGCATAGAATTGTTAAATAACACCCAAGCATATGAATTTAGAAAGGAGGCTGGTTTGTCTCGTTTGACTAAGGGTTTGTATGATTTGGTTCGAAGTTTGGTGCCAGCTATTGAGTCTGACAGGGCTTTCTATCTTGATATTGAGCGTATTGTTAGCATGTTTGACAATGGTTGTTTGGAGTCTTTAATTTCTAAAGCTTCTTTTTATAAAAGGTGTGGAAATTAGATTTCTTAAACTTTAAGATTCAATTAGAATGTGATTGATCGTAATTTTTTATAATGAACTTAAAATTAGAGTTGGTGTCTCAAGCCGTCAATATGGTATCCGATGGGATGATTCTTGGTGTAGGTGCTGGTAGTACTGTTGAGCTTTTTGTTAAGCAATTGTTGGAATATGTTCAACAAAAAGGTATTCACATTAAATTTGTGTCTGCTAGTTCCGAGTTAAATAGTTTAGCGAGAGTTGCCGGTGTGACTTTACTTGAAATTGAAAATGTATCTGAAGTTGATTTATTGGTAGATGGTGCTGATTACGTAGATGTAGACAGATCACTTGTTTCAAAGGGTAATGGAGGGTTCATTTTTAATGAATTATATTTAGCCTCCCAGGCTAAAAGTTCAGTTATTTTGGTTGATGATTCGAAATTGAATTTTGAGAGGCTGCCAAAAATATTTTTGGAAGTTGATGAATCTATGATTGCTGAGGTCTTCAATGAATTGTCGGAGTATAGTTGTTTTATTCGTGAAAAATTGAGTGAATCGGGTAATTTGGTTGTAGAGCTCTCAGTTGAAAATGCTGATGATTTGGAAAACTTCTTAAATATTGACAAGGAAATTGAGGGAGTGCTTGCTTGTGGAGTTGTTAGGAATTTTTATGATCATGTTTGGATTGCTCGTGAAAATGATGGTAGGGTTGTTATAGATAAATTTAATTTAAAAAATGATAGATAAAGATAAATTTAGAGTTGTTGTATTTGGTTCAAGTCGTTTGACTCCAGATTCGGAGGCTTATCAACAAATGTATAAGCTTGGTTTTGCTCTTGGTCAGAGAAAAATGGACGTAGTCACCGGAGGTGGACCTGGAGTTATGGAGGCGGCAAACAAGGGTCATGTGGATGGAAGTCCAGATGAAGATAATAAAAGTCAGTCTATTGGAGTTCGGATTGAGCTTCCATTTCGTGAGCCTGAAAATCCTAATTTGGATGTTGTTGAGCAATTTGCTCAGTTTTCAAAAAGATTAGAGGAATTCATGAGGATTTCCAATTTTGTAGTTGTAGCTCCTGGTGGAATTGGGACCTTGCTTGAGTTTGCTTATGTGTGGCAGCTTTTACAGGTCGGACATTTAAGCAACGTCAAAGTGTTGGTTATCGGAGAAATGTGGGAATTGTTATTGGAGTGGGCTCGCAAAAATATTGCAGAGACTGGACTTGCAGATCTAACTGATTTGGATTATATACAAAAAGTTGGTAGCGTGGATGAGATATTGGAAATGATTGACCGAAGCTATCAAGAGTTCAATTCTTAGATTTGGCAAGTAGGATTTTAAAACAATTTTACTTTAAGTTTATGTTTTTGTACTTTAATAATTAGTAAATTTAATTTATATATTGTGAAACTTGTAATCGTTGAGTCCCCAGCAAAAGCAAAAACTATTTCTAAAATTCTTGGTAAAGAATTTGTTGTCGAGTCTTCGATTGGTCATATTCGTGATCTTCCTTCGAATGCAAGTGAAATACCTGCTAAGTATAAGTCTGAGAAATGGGCGCGATTGGGGGTAAACGTTGATAAAGATTTTGAACCTTTGTATGTAGTAAATAAGGATAAGAAAAAACAAGTAAAAAAATTGAAGGATTTATTAGCAAAGGCAGATGAATTATTCCTGGCAACTGATGAGGACCGCGAAGGGGAGAGTATTTCATGGCATTTGTTAGATGTCTTAAAGCCAAAAGTCCCGGTAAAAAGATTGGCTTTTCATGAAATTACAGAGACAGCTATCAAGGCAGCCTTGGCTAATCCGAGACAAATCGATTCTAAATTGGTAGAAGCTCAAGAGACACGTCGAGTTTTGGACAGATTGTATGGTTATGAGTTATCACCTTTATTATGGAGAAAAATTGCCCCAAAATTATCTGCAGGTCGTGTGCAAAGTGTTGCTACAAGAATTATTGTAGAGCGTGAAAGAGCGCGGATGGCTTTTAAGTCTGCGACTTACAAGAGCATCAATGCTGATTTTGATTACGATTCAAATGTTTTCAATTCAGATTTGAAAGAATTTGATGGTAAAAAAATTGCTTCTTCTAAAGATTTTAGTGCCGAAACTGGATTGGCTAAAAAAGGTGTTTTGGTTTTGAATGAAGACAATATTGAAGAGACTATGAACGCTTTGAAATCAGAGAAATATACTGTTTCAAAAGTTGAAACTAAACCCATGAAAACTCAGCCAAAACCTCCGTTTACAACATCTACTCTGCAGCAAGACGCCAATCATAAATTGGGGTTTAGCTCTAAGCAAACTATGCAGGTTGCTCAGAAACTTTATGAAAATGGTTATATTACTTATATGAGAACTGACTCATTTTCTTTGAGTAGCGAAGCTATTAAAGCTTGTAGAGATTTTGTAAGTTCAGAATTTGGTTCTGAATATGTGCCCGGCAAATCTCGTGTTTATAAATCAAAAGTTAAAAATGCACAAGAAGCCCATGAAGCTATTCGTCCTGCCGGTCATGTTTTTAAAGATCCAAAGACTCTTGGTTCAAAATTGACGGATGAGCAAATGAAATTGTATAGCTTGATTTTTAATCGTACTGTAGCTAGTCAAATGAAAGATTTTGAGTACATGCAGACATCTATTGATATTACTTCTGACAGATCCCTTTTTAGATCTACTGGTCGTGTAACTACTTTTTTAGGTTTTCGAAAATTGTATATCGAGTCTGGTGCTAAAACTGATGACTCACAAGCTCTGCCAGATATGAAAGTTGGGGTTGAGACTGCTTTGAAAGAATTAAATTCAAAAGATCATCAAACCAAAGCTCCTGCACGTTTTAATGAAGCAACTTTGGTTAAAGAATTAGAATCGCTTGGTATTGGCCGGCCCTCTACTTATGCATCTATTATCGACACTATTATTCGAAGAAATTATGTCTTTAAAGTTGGTAAGGCTTTGGTCCCAACATTTGTTGCTTTTGGAGTTGTCAAACTAATGGAGCAAAATTTCAAGTTTTTAGTTGATTATAGCTTTACTGCAAAAATGGAAGAGGATTTGGATGCGATTAGTCGTGGCGAAAAGGAATTCGTTTCATATTTGAAAGATTTTTACTTTGGTCATGCTGAATACATGGGCTTGACTGAAATTACTAAGCTTGAAATTGATCCTCGTGAGTGTTGCACTATTCCAATTGAGGATGGTTCTGAGGTGAATGTAAGGATTGGTAGATATGGACCTTTCTTGGAAGCTGGTGAAAAAAGAGTTTCTATTCCTGATGGTACTCAGCCGGATTCTTTGACTTTGGATGCTGCAAAACACCTTATTGAAACTTCTGAAAGTTTGGACCAAGAAGGCGGACTTGGAGTTGATCCTGAATCTAAACTTCATGTTTTTGCAAAAGTTGGTCGGTATGGGCCTTATGTCCAGTTGGGTGAAAAAATGGATGAAGATAAAACTTTTAAGCCAAAAATGAAATCAATTCCTAAAGGTATTGATATTGCCGATGTTGATTTGGAGTTAGCATTAAAGATTTTGAGTTTACCGAGAATAGTTGCAAAAACTGCAGAGGGTGAAGAGGTTACGGCTGATATTGGGAGGTTTGGTCCGTATATTAAGTCACCTTCGAAAACTGCAACAGTTTCTGTGGACTTGGTTTTGAATCCGGTTGAGGCTGAGATTCTTGCGGCATTGGCTGCTGGAAAGGCTGCGCGTGGTGGAGCTACTAAGCAAGTTTTGAAAGAATTTGATAATTCTACTATAAAAGTTTTGACTGGTAGATATGGCCCTTATGTAAACGAAGGAAAGCTCAATGCTTCAGTTCCAAAAGATATGGATCCGACAAAATTGACCCTGGAACAAGCCCAAAAGATTTTGGCAGATAAGAAATCCTAATGTTTAGAAGATTTTTTTCGAATCAATTTAGGTCCTTGGGGCCAAAAGCTGCGTCTATGATGCTGGTATTTTTTGCTCTGGCAAGTTACGTAATGGGTTTTGTGCGAGATTTGGTTATTGCCTATTACTTTGGTGCTGAGTCTGTGACAGATGCGTACTATAGTGCTTTTATGATTCCAGATGCTATTTATACTATAACTGCAGCTGGAGTCTTGGGAGGAGTGTTTATGCCTATGCTTTCCAAAATTAAAAAAGAAAGTCATCAGAGCTACCTCGATTATTTGTCTGCATTTTTGTTTTTTAACACCCTGTTTACAGGTGTGCTTGCGGTTTTGGCATATTTTGGAATGCCTTTTTTTATGGATTTAATGCTTGCAAAAGCTGATGCTTCCGTAAGAATACAGGCTGTAGAATTGTCGCGATTACTTTTGTGGTCCCCAATTTTGTTTAGTGTGGCAAATACTCTGTCGAGTTTTTTGATGTCTAATAAGCATTATTTTTCTTATTCCCTTGGGCCGGTTTTGTATAATGTGGGTATTATTTTGTCTTTGCTTTTGTTTGCAGATAGTTTGGGGATTGTTTCAGCAATTTATGGGGTTATATTTGGTCTTTTGATGATGGTTTTTGTTCGATTATGGGATTTTCGATCTTTGAATTTGTCTTTGAGATTTAGACCGTGGCACACGGCAATTCCCGAGTCTTTGAAATTGGCTCTTTATAAAATTCTATCAATTTTGAGTGTGCAAGTTTCTTTGATGGTTTTTAACTTTGTTGCTTATGGTTTGCAGCAGGGGAGTTTGTCGGCTTTTAGTTACGCCAAAAATTTGCAAAGCTTTGCAATAAGCTTGTTTGGGATTGCTATTTCCCAGGCAGTTTTCCCTTATTTGATTGACCATAAAGTTGACGAAAATATGTATGAGATGAATGAAATGATTAGAAAGACGTTTTTAAAAATACTTTATTTTGTCTGGCCTTCATGCGTGGGAATGTATTTGATTTCTGGTGATTTGGTTCCTTTTTTGTTTGAGCGTGGTGAGTTTGATTCTGCTGCAAGTGCTATGACATCTGCGGTATTGATGGTGTTGGCTTTGAGTATTCCTTTTGAAGCGATTAATCATTTGTTTTCTCGAGTGTATTATGCGTTCTTAGATACTTTGAGGCCTGTGTTGATATCTTTGTTGTTTTTATCTTCAAATGTGATTATGGCTTTGTTTTTGGCTCCTAAAATTGGGGTTTCTGGATTTGGCTATGGATACTTACTGGGAAGTTTTATGCAGATGATTGCACTTTTGTATTTTTTTAAGTCTTTTGGCTTGGCTAGAAGATTTGTATTTGGTGCTGACTCTCTGAGAATTTTGAGTTCTGGATTCGTTATGGGGATTTGTGTTTTTGCAGTTTCTGGGATGGGATTAGTTATGCAGTTGTTTGTTGGGGTGTTGGTTTATTGGGGGGTATCAATTTATTTAAATGTTTTTCAATTTTCGGACTTGAATGATTCTTTTAAAAAAATAGTTGGTAAAGTTAGCAGGTCTGTTTTAAAATAAAACATATAAAGATATTTTATGTTGAATTTTTTAGCTAGAATTATGGGCTTGATAGTTGTCGGTATTTTTTTTCTGGCTTTAGGGTTTTTCGTTTTGAGTTCGTATTTGGGCCTAGATTTTAGTGATAGACTTAACTTACCTGAGCCTGCTGTGGTAGAGGCATCGGATGGTGTTTTTAACAAGGCTTCTCGGATGACCGAAGCTGATTTTGAGTTAATACGCCAAGCGCAGACCGAAGAATTTAATTTTGATTCTTACGATGGTGGTGTTGCTGAGTCGACTGTTTTTAAGCCTGAATATGAAATTTTAAATAGTATTTCCTTAAGTCAGTTGGCAAATTTGATTAAAACTGGCGATACGGTTTTGGTTTTATTGGATAATTCCGTTTTAGATAGTCCGATGTATAATAGCTCTGAGGTGGTTATGACCGAGGTTGTGAGTGTTGATGCCAAAGTTGTCGAAACAAAAGAGTATGGAATGTTTATAAACTCCAGATATATTTATCCGATTAATGATTTTGTAGAGGCGTTTATGGCTGGTGGTCAGGTGGCTGTGGCTTTGTAGAGTTGTAGCTGTATTGATTTTGTTTTTGGGAGAATGATTTGGATTGGTTTTATGCTTGTGGTTGGAGGGAGTTGGCTTGACCGCCTAGTTCAAGTACTTTGCATATTTTAAGGTCGCGTTCTAAAAACACCTGAATTTGTCTAAATCTTGCTTGTCGAAAATCACCTTGAATTTCGAAGCAGAACATTTGTTGTTGTTTGTTTGGTAGTGGATTTAGAGAATGGACTTTAAAAATTTCGACGTTGTGTTCACGAAACGGGTGCAGGATATTGAGTAGGTGATTGGTGTTTTTTGATTCTTCTAGTTGGATGCCGATGTAACTTTTTTCTTTGACTTTTGGGTTTGATGTTAGGTTTATAAGTCCATAGGTTATTTGGGTTTGGGCCGGATCTACTAGAGAGTCTGCAATTTTTTCGAAGTTTAGGACTTTTACCAGGTCGTCAGGGATTATGCAGGCAACTTCTGTGTTGTATAGGCTGTGTTCGATTGCGGTTTTTAAGTCGGGTGTGATGAAGTTTTTGAGTTTTGCGAACTGTTTTTTGAGTGTTTGTTGGCAGATTTCTAAATTTTCTGCTGTGCTGCAAACTGTTGTGAGGGTGCGACTTTTGGCTGCGATACTTAATTTCGGCGAAGCCTGGAGAGTGTCCCAGATTTGCAGTTTGTGTTCGATTAGTTTTTCTATGTTTTTTTGAAAAATACCATTTTGTGGACAGCTCAAGGGGATCATGGCAAAAAATGTTTTGTCTTGGCTGACTTTCTTGCAGATTTCTTCTAGATCTTCACTAGGGATTTTATTAGCTGTTGGAAAATATCGTTCTGCAAGTTTATATGAATTTGAAAATTTTGGGCCGAGTGTGAAAATTTGCATTTTAAAATTTAGATCCTATTTATAATAAGATCTAAATTTTGGGTATTCAATCCGAAATACTGTCTTTTGTTTAGCCTAAATTGTTGAATTGTTTTGTGAATTCCACGCAGAACTCTTCAAGCTGTTTGATTTCTTGAATACTGGCATTTTCGTGGTCGGCGTGTGAGCCTTCTTTATCTACTCCGTTTACAATGCAGGGGATTTGGTATTCTTGAAAAAATCTACCGTCTGAGCCGCCATGTTCTTTTTTGAACTCTACTGGCTTTTGAATTATTTCTTCAGTTATTTTTTTTGCTAACTGAAGGTATGTGTTTTCTTTTGAAATTTCGAAGGCAGGATCTTGAAATTGTATGTTGTAGCTGATGTTATCTTTTTTGAGATCTGTGAGGATTTTGTCGAGAGTTTCTTGATCTTGCTTACTGGCTATTCGAATATCCAATGTGAGTTTGGCATTTGCAGCTACTGAATTAAAGGCCTCTCCGCCACTTATGATACTTGGGTTGGCTGTCGAAAAGTATTCTGGGTCTGATTTGGGAAACTGTGCTTGAAGCTTCTGATGAAAATCAAAAAGTTCTTGAATGGCGCTGTGTCCCTCCCATGGTCTTGAGCCGTGAGATGAAGTGCCTTGGAAATTAATTTCTATAAAGAAGATTCCTTTTTGGTGGGTTATAATTGTGTCCAGTCCAGATCCGCTATCTGGCATTATTACACAATCAGTCTTGAATTTGTAGTTATCCATAACAAATTTTGTACATTTTTGACCGCCTGATTCTTCGTCAGTGGGTAGAAATAGGCAAATATCTGTTTCTGGTTTGGCGTTTACAATTTGGATAAAAGCATTGATCAAGCTTGCTGCAGGGCCTTTCATATCGCCAGCTCCGCGTCCGTAAAGACGATTTTGTTTTATTTCAGGCGTAAAACATTCTTCTGGTGCGTCGACAACATCTAGATGCGCGTAAAATGTAAGAGCTGGATGTTTTGTAGATTTGCTAGCGATTATTAGTGTTTGAAAGCCCTCATTTTCTATTGTTTCTGTGAGTAATTGTGAGTTTGTGTGTTTTGTCACGTAATTTTTGACAAACTCTAGGATTTCGTGGTTTTGAGATTGGTTTTCATATGTTGATTTGAATTCAATGAGCTTTTGTGCCAGGTCTAAAGTGTTCATTTTATAAGTGGTTAGCTAGTTTGTGAGTTGTTTCTGTGATTAGTTCTGTTAAGTGTGATTGATTTGGTGCGTGAATTGTTAGTTGAATCTTTCCTTCTTCTATAATACCAAAGTTAGAGAGGATTACGCCATATCCTGTTTCGGCGTTAAACATAATTTCATCTAAAGTTGTTTGAATGTCTTGGTAGTTTGTGCCTTTGGCAACTTTTATATTATTGTTGCAGTACCAGGTACCTGGTTGTTTGTTGATCTTTTGTATGATTTGAGACTCAAGCGATGGTATTGATGATCCTGTTTGGCGCGCGTTGATTTCGATTGCGTAAAATTGCTCTTGGCCGTTTATATCATTTGCTAATAAGCCTTCGACATTGGCTTGGCCTTGATAACCATTGAGCATGAGGAATCTGGCTGTAGCTTGAATGTAAGGCCCCATTAATCTTGCGTGGGCTTGGGTAATTGGTCCTTGAGCACCCATGTGAACTGTTGGGACGAGATCTGATGCGGTTTTGTGTTTGAGTATTTGGTAGTTGCTGCCTAGGACTTGGTAACCATGTGAGCCAATATTTAGTAGCACCGAAGGTGATTGGGTGTAGGGAATTAAGCCATCTATGTAGATCTCATTTTGTTTGAGTGCTTCGGCAAATCTGAGGTCTTCAAATAAATGTAATAATTCATGAGAGTTGTTAACGCAGACTGTGCCATCGCCACTTGCGGATCTGGTTATTTTGACAAATGCTGCGGGGAAGCCGTCTTGTATAAGTTCTTCAAATATTGAAGTTGCTTGTTGAATATTGTTTGCTCTACGACCTTTTGGAACATTGAGGCCTTGTTGGGCGAAATACGAGAGAATTTGACCTTTGTTATTACTTCTTTCAACTGCGTGATGGGCGTGAGCCACCGATGAGTATGGGGTTTTGAGATCGAGAGAATTGGCTACTTTTTGAGCTAATTCGCCGTACATAAATGGCATTAATTCTGTGAGTCCTAGGTGTCGAATTTGTTGTCTAATATCTGCTGCCTGCTGCATTGTGGCGTGAGTGAGGGTGAGGCTATTGGTTTCTACTGGGATTAATGTTGCTGGGTTTGGATTGAGGCCTATTTCTTTAATGTATGATTGCTGGGCTTGGGTCGCCTCTAATTTATGAGCTGGAACTATGTAGACTCCGTGCGTTGTGTTGTATCCCCGAGTTGCGTAGGCATCTACTCCTGAGACTGTTGGTCCTTCTTGGATTGCTTCTTGAGTCACGTCGTATAGATTTAATTTGTTCATGAGAATAAGAGTTATATGTTATAAAAAAACCTTTCTTGCGAAAGGTTTTAGAGTTGAATTTTACAAATTGCTTAAAGCGTACCTTTCGCTAAGGGATATTGTGGAAGGACGATAATGAGCATTTGTTTTCTAGCCATTTGCTTGCTTAATCAATTATAGATTATGTGCTTAAAATTAAAATTGCAATATAAAATTTTTAATTTATACTAAAAATCAATTGTTTAAGCCTTAAACTAATGTTAAAAATACAAAATTTTCAAATTGGAGTAGAAGGAAATCAAATTTTAAAGGGAATTGATTTGGAAGTTCGTCCTGGTGAGGTTCATTGTATTATGGGACCAAACGGGGCTGGGAAAAGTACCTTGGTAAATTCGATCATGGGTCATCCTAAATACGAAGTGCTTGAAGGAGAGGTGCAGATGGACGGTGCGGATGTTCTTGATATGGAAGTTTTTGAAAGAGCGTGTAATGGATTATTTTTGGCTTTTCAGTATCCAAAAGAAATTGCTGGCGTCTCTATGATTAATTTTTTGCTTGGTGCTTATAATTCTCAAATGCAGGCGCGTGATGAGAGTTTTCGGCCTTTGAAGCCTTTTAAGTTTAAGAAGATGATTGCACCTTTGTTAGATGATTTGCATGTAGATGCGAGTTTTTTGGAGCGATATGTGAATCATGGTTTTTCTGGTGGTGAGAAGAAAAAGTCTGAGGTTTTACAGTTGAAACTGTTTAAGCCTAAA
>Ga0181593_10005509_pt1 | contig 11450 bp, 12 predicted proteins | sample 071ome_19_FD_133756 | JGI IMG/M metagenome (GOLD analysis project Ga0181593, IMG submission 133756) | Coastal salt marsh microbial communities from the Groves Creek Marsh, Skidaway Island, Georgia - 071413AT metaG (megahit assembly) | ecosystem: Environmental > Aquatic > Marine > Intertidal...
CTCTCCCTATCAAAATACTTATGCGATGAGTCACCACCGCAGATATGAAGGCTGCTCGCCCTCTCAGTCACGAAACGCAGGGCAAGAAGGATGCTCTATTACAGTCCGCCCACCTGAAGATGATTCCCAGCCACCTCCTCGGATAAAAGTCAATAAATCGAGCTTTTAAGGATGGTATGTGAGGCTAGGCACCGTCCGAGAAATAGTGCTCGGGAAGTTGTCTTGCGGCGAATCGACCGAGCAGCTAGTTTGAACCTATGTCGGAGGAACACTTATGGTCAGATGTCTTCAATCAACGCTATTCTTCTTGTTCTTAAGCCCTGCGCTCTGTCTTGGATTAGACCTCTATATTATGGGAAGTATGTGGGAGCCTAGCGATACCGAACGGACTTTCGGATACGGCGCTGGGGTCAGCCTCCCAATGATTACAGACTATCTCCGCCTTGATGGACGGGTGTATTTCTTTGAAGAGAATGATCAAGATAATGATGAGTCGTTTGAACTCATACCCGTTGATCTTGGATTACAAATTCACTTAGAGCCAGATAATGACTTTAATCCCTACCTCCTTGCCGGGATTTCCTACATGCTCGTCGATGGAGAGCAAGTCGATATTGATGATGATTTCGGCGGGTACTTCGGAGCCGGACTTGAATATGGCTTGAACAAGACTTTTCGACTTTTTGGCGAGGCCCAATATCGTATCGCCGAACTGGGAAGTGAACGAACACTATTTGATGATGTAAACGTAAGCGGTTTTGCAGCAAACTTTGGATTCAAAATACATCTGTAACAAAGAGCACTGGCTTAGCCTCCTAAAACAATCCTACCATGCGGATTGCAATACCAAGCATCGCTTCGGAGATGTCGTCAGTGCCCGACACTATCTCATGAAAATCAAATAATCTTCTTGATTATCTCACGGCTGCATCAGGAACTTTATCGAATACAAAGTTGAAATTTGCAGCATTAGACATATTAATAAATGCAGAGGCCAGAGTGCCACGGCATGGCTGTGACGGGTCCAACACTCCAAGACTCGTAACCCCTACTAGGGATAATCGATCATTTTCAACTACCGCCATTGCTCCTCCAGAATCACCAGGACAAACACTTGTGTTCGTCTTATCTGCTTGAGACTGGATGAATCCCGCTGAGACTCCAGTTATCTCAACACGAGCAGCCCGAAGATCAAGTCTATCCCGTATCTGTGAAAACTCTCCATTGAGCCCATATCCATATACAGTGGCTTTCTGTCCAACCTCAACTGTGCTGCTCAGAAGAAGTGCCATAGGCGCTACCGGAAAATCATTGGCAACACTGACTATCCCAATATCAAAAGGGCTCCCCGCCAAATTATCATACCGAGGATGAACATACGCGGACTGTGCATCTTGAACAGCTCCATTCGTAAACACTTCAACCGCGGTTATAATCACTTCATCAGAAACAAGGCAATGCGCTGCAGTCAGTACGTCATTTCGAGTGATTAATGTTCCACTACACGTTCCTACCGTCTGTCCTTCTTCTCCTTTCAGGGTAAGCGACACCACTGGACTACTCGATACTGAACATTGCTCCCCATTAAATACTCTGAGATTTAAGTCGCTACACCCTGAACGGTTTTCTTGTCCCGCTTCAGACTTCGTGCAAGCTGCTAATGATATAATAGCGAGAGAAATCAAAATTGACCTAACGTAACACATGGTAAAAAACCTCCATTTGGTTGCTGCTCATCCCTTGCGTAACACCAATAGATTATTGCCGACAACACTACACAGTGGAGTTATGGAAGAAGTTGTAAGGGAAGTATCAAAAGTATCATAAGAGTTTGAAATCACGTGAGATTGGAATGCTGATCATGAGCAGGTTGTGAACCTCTCATAAAAATACCTACATCCTCTCTGGAATCTCTATTCCGAGCAGTGTGAGCCCCTGCTCAAGGGTGAAATAGACTGAACGACACAGATTCATCCGGGCAGCTTTTAATCCCTGGTCTGGCTCATCCCCGATACGGCAAGCAGCATAAAAACTATTAAACAACTTACTCAACTCAAAAAGATACGCACAAAGCGGGGAGGCCTTTAACTGTTCAGCACACACTTGGACAACTTCCTGATAGGCTGCAAGCTTTAATACAACTGCAATTTCCTGCTCCGAATCAAGCTTGTCAAACTCTGGTGCAACTTTGACATCTCCTACTTTCTTAAAAATGGAATTAATCCTTGCTGCAGCATACTGAACATAGGGGCCCGTATCCCCTTCGACCTTGAGCCATTCCTCCATATCAAAGACGATACTCTTGTTGTTATCAAACTTCAGCATTCCATATTTGATCGCACCGTTTGCAATAATTCTCGCAATTTCCTTCTTCTTTTCACCAGACAACTCTTCATACCGACTTAAATACTTATCCTTGATTGTCGACTCCATGTTCTCAATCAAAGCCACGAGCGGAATAATATTCCCCTTTCGCGAACTCATCGCACCATCTGGCAACTCGACATACCCGTACGCAAGATGATAGCAGTCCTTCGCATGCTCATATCCTATTCGCTCAAGAACTTTGAATACTTGTTGGAAGTGAAAAGCTTGTCGTACGTCAACAACATAGATATTTCTCTCTATCCCAAACTCTTCAAACTTCCGCTTCGCCAAGAGAACATCTTTCGTCGAGTACAGTCCATTCCCATCAGATTTAATAAGAAGACAAAATCCAAGGCCATCTTCTGTGAGATCCATCCCGATGGCGCCGTCATCTTCGACAAGAAGCCCCTGGTTATACAACTCTCGAGCATACGCGAGACTTGGCTCATCGACCTCTGACTCGAAAAACCACCGATCAAAAGAGATATCGAGCCAGCTATAGGCTTTCTGCATGAGAGTAAGCGACCATTCTCGCGTCTCTTTCCAGAGTTCATAGTACTCACCATTTCTTGCGTGTAATTCCTTGAGAATCGCGGTGAGCTCTCTTCGATTCTCCTCTTCTTGATCAGTCCCCTTCTGGTCTTCCAATAGGTTATTCGCCGACGAGTACATGCGCCCTAGCCATGTTCCTCGGTCTTCATCAGGGGAAATTTCTGGCTGAAACTTCTTGAGGTACCACAAGCATTTTGCGACATGCGTGCCGACATCGCCCGGATACGTCGCAGAGACGACATCATGCCCAGCAGCAGAAAGGATCTTACAAACAGCATTCCCCAGACATGCAGTTCGCATATGCCCTACATGTAGCTCTTTATGAGTATTTGGCTGAGAATACTCCACCATACACCGCTGGAATGGCCCAGGAAGAGTTCCAGGAATCTGCTTCTCTGCAAGAAGACTCAGAATCCTCTCTCCCAAATATTTTGATGAGATAAAGAAGTTGAGATATGGACCCTTTTGCTCGATCCGAGAGAGGAGCTCACTTTGAGATAGTGCTGCCATAAGTTGAGCTGCTACCTCAACGGGCTTTTTCTTCAGATGCTTTGACAGGATAAAACATGGGAGCGCGTAATGACCCAGCGCCAGGCTCGGCGGCACTTCAAGTACACTCTCAACCTCATCTTCAGTGAGCGGTGCTATCCCGAATTCAGCACGTATCACCTGCAAGATGGCTGCTGCTAAGTCTTGCTTTACGAGATTGACCATTATGAATTGCCCTCAACCGAAACTGCGTTTTGAGCAAATACTATAGTATCTTTCTTTCAAGTTCTCCAGCCATTGAAAGCAGGTTATCGAGGCAGTTCCCCAGACATATCAAGACAGGGATTAAGCAGCTGGCTTATTCATACGCTTAGGCGCTTTGCCTTGAATAGTTCTCACTGTTCGCTCACCGTCACCCCGAGGCTCATTTTCTAATGCAGAATCAATCCAGCCGAAAAACCCTTCTATCTCAAAAGGCTTCTCAAAGAAGTATTCCGCACCCTCTTTAAGCATCTCCGTAACTCCGGTCTTATCGGTAAATCCGGACATGAGTACGGTTCGCTGAGTTGAATTGATTTTTCGAATCTCTCGAAAACACTGATGTCCGCTCATCTCTGGCATTTTCATATCGAGACACACCACATTTACCCGCCTTGAATTTTGTCTGTACCATCTCAACGCATCGCTTGCCTTCGTAAAACCATATGCTGTATATCCGAATAATCGCGCACACTTTCCAAGCACATCGATGATGACTTCTTCATCATCAATAAACAGAAGGATATTTTCCTTCGGCTTTTCCATGCCTCACTCCTTGACTCATTCCAATCCTTTGCTTCTCTTCCTCCCCTCTCATTCTACAAGTGTGACAAACATGAGGAATGACTTTCATCAAGTCTATGAACGACTATTCAGATTTTGAGCGATGGGACTTCACCGTTTTCTCCCTATGACTCTCATCAGATGCTGACCCCAAAAAGTAGCGAAAAATGAGAGGCGCTCTATTTATCAAGAGCATACTTATGAATGCATGTAAGCCATTTATCAAAGAGCGAATCTCTTATGACTGAAACAACAGGGATCAAAAACAAAAAAAAGCATAATAATGTGCTGCTATATGATGATACGGGAATATTGGATCAGGAAATCAAACGAGACTTAGAAGCACTTGGATTTGCAATCGCTGGAATTGCAAAAAACGGCGAAGAGGCTCTCGAAATCTCTCAGCAACACCATCCTGATATCTTCATCATGGATCTTCATAATAAGCGTAAAATAGAACACATCATTCCAGCTATAGAGAGTGGGGTAAAAAAGCAAAAAACTAAAAGTCCGAATCTGCTACTTGATACATCGCACCCATCGCTACAACAGTCTCTCTGGGCTCATTCTTTTTTTCTCAATGGAATAGTTGAAAACTCACTACCACTACTCCAATCTTCTATCGAAACGATTCATTCACTCATAGACTCGGAGCATATCCCACAGATAGAGGCTGGTGCCCTACGCAGAGTCCATCATCATCTCGAGACTCTCACAGAGCTTATAAATAGAGCTTCTCTCACCACCGACTGGATTGGATCTTCGTTTTCTTGGATAAAAGTATCCGAGCTCGTGAAAGAAGCTGCTGAGAGTTCTGCGAATACGCTTACCGACCATCAAGCAATTGAGATTTCAATGCATGAAAACGTACCGAACATCTTGGGAGATCAAGAACTCCTCAAACATGCACTTACGGAAATCCTTGACAATGCTCTTCGTTATTCCTCGCATACCACTAATCCAGTAACTTTCTCTGTGGAGCCCATAAAGACAACCGTTCGCAATGGGAAGTCCTCCTCAAAAAAACACATGGTCTGCTTTCGCGTTATAGACTCAGGGCCAGGAATCTCGAAAGAAGAACTTCCAAGATTACTTGCCCCCTTTCACTCCACAGAGGAAAATAGAATAGGACTAGGACTTTCAATAGCACTAGGCGTCGTCCATCACCATGGCGGATGGATGGAGTTCTATAGCGCTAATAATGGCGGCGCAGATATTCGGATTTTACTGCCCTGCTGTATCTAAATAGCTATCAATCGGCCCCATGACAATAAATTAAAAGTAGAAGGTACCGCTCCTGAAATCTTCAGAGTATACTCATGGACTGTGACACAGGAAATTTCACCACATCTTCATGACGAACATTCTCACGAGGCAATTGCTGCCAGATTAGACAGCGATCTCATTCATGGAGATCTGGGTGATGTCGTGCTGGGTGCAGTGGATGGAACAGTCACTACATTCGCAATCGTTTCAGGAATTGCTGGAACAGGTCTAGAAAGTGGCGTGCTGGTTGCGTTTATTTTAGGACTTTCAAATGTCCTGGCAGATGGCTTTAGCATGGGAGCGAGTAACTACTTAAAAGCTCGCTCTGACCAACAACTGATTGATAACTACCGAAGAATAGAAGAACACCATATCGAGCACGTACCAGAGTATGAGCGTGAAGAAGTACGACAGATCTACTCTCGAAAAGGATTCTCAGGACAACTCTTAGAAGACATCGTTGCAACAATAACAAGTGACCGAGATCGGTGGGTGAATACTATGCTCACGGATGAATGGGGGCTACAACTCTCTCAGATTTCTCCACTGCGCTCAGGACTTCTCACCTTTGCTGCCTTTCTATTTGCAGGATTAATCCCGCTGGCACCGCTCCTGCTCGGGCTATACCCGAATTGGACGAATCACGATATCTTCCTGTTGAGCGCGGTGTTGACCTCTGGAGTGTTTCTCGTCACAGGAGCGCTTCGCGGCGTCGTGCTCCGAGTTTCCGTGTTAAGAAGTGCTTTCGAAACCCTGCTTGTGGGTGGTATTGCTGCCGCAATCGCCTACTTACTGGGAGTTCTTCTCAGTGGAATCCTTCTTTAGAAATATCACGTCATCAGTCAGGTTTCAGCTCCCTCATGGCACTTAATGCTCCAGCCAATCCAGTAATAGCTCGGGAAACTTCGTGATATTTGGGCAAGACTTTAAAAGCTTGGAAAGTGCTTCCTCGTCTGAGCTACAACCTGCCAATTGTTCCTGAGCTAATTTTCCATCGAAAGGCACGAAAGAAAAACGAGCAGTAAGCTCCTCTGCCGCTCGTCCAAATACAACTCCTGGAAGAGCGGCTATACCTGTCTCCATCAATAAGCGCTCCATCAGATCCTTGCTCCCGTGAATCCCTTTCTTTGACAGCCGCTCTCGATAATTCTCAAAGGATGGGAAAATATAGAAAGCTCCTTGTGGCTCGAAGAATCTGATTTCTGATGATGCAAACTGATCACAGATATACTGAGAAAGGAGACGCAAAATTCTTCTTGAAGAAGCTAAGTAGTCTGTCATTTCATCCCCTCTTTCAAATGCTTTTATCGCAGCCCACTGAATCGGGGCACTCGTAGAGGTATAGGTCTCGCTCGCTACTACGCACATAGCTTTTCGCAGCCAAAGCAGCCCTTCTGGAAAATTAAACGCTCCCAGACGCCATCCCCCAGCTCCACACCACTTACTGAGGCCTGAACTGACTATGGTTCCCCCTGGATAATATCGCGCAAGGGTATCATGATTACCCAGAAAATTGGTCTCTCCATAAATCTCATCAGCCAGCACAATGATCTCATACTTTTCAGCCACCTCAGCTAGTGCTCGGAGCTCCTCCGAAGAGTACGTCTGACCCGTAGGATTAGAAGGATAATTCAAGATTAAAAGCCGAGGCATTCCAGGCTCAGCTCGACAACACTGCTCAAGCTCGGAAGCTTGCAATAGGAAACGATTCTCCTCTTTTGTCTCTAGGAAAGATACATGACGTCCAACAATTTGTGCCTGAGGTGCATACGATACCCAAGCAGGCGTTGGAATAAGAATATCGCCACTATAGACAAGCTGCAGAATAAAAATCAGCTCCTTTGATCCTGGAGCAATCATAATGCTCTCAGCCGAGCTCTCGATCTGCCATTGTTGATGAAAGTACTGAGCTACTCCTTTTCGAAGTTCATATAAACCATCAACTGGCAAATAGTCCTTCTCAAATGCCCGTGCTTTCAATTCATCAACGACAACATCTGGAACTGGAAATGGTGACTGTCCAAGACCGTATCGAAGAATCTCCCTTCCCTGTCTCACGAGCTCAGCCGAACGCCTATTAATTGCGAGCGTTGCAGACTCTGAGAGCCCATTCAAAGAAGCTGAGACTGACTTTTTCATAAAATACTACGGGAGAAGAAATAAAGCTCTCCTCTCCATATCAGTACCATCGTCGCCGAACTCATATTACTCAATGAATAGAACTCAAGAACTTCTCTACGAAACCAGGTGCGTTCATATCGCTATATCGATTTACACCACATTATCAGGGAATGTTAGGGAGTTATAGCCGCTAACGCTTGACGCACGGGGTGCCCGCTGCCGTGCGTACATCTTTGCATCCTGCTTTGCGCTCTTTTGCGGTACACCGACCTCCTCGAGAGAATCCCACTGGGCATTTATCCCGCACTGCGCTTTTCGCCGGCCTCTTCGTATTCTGCTGTTGCTTTTTAAACTTCTCCTTTTCGCGCATAAGTTTACGACGCTCTTTTTCCAGCGCTCTCCGCTCTTCTCGAAGGTCTTGTTGGTCCTGTCTCATCTTTTTGTGGCGGTGACGATGGTAATCACGAGAAAAGATTGGTCCGGTACACCTGCCTCCATAGTAAGGAGATCGACAAGATACCTCTTCGGGCCCGATAGGCTGCTGGCCTCCACACGAAGTGAACAGCGCGCTAACCACAAAAAGAAAGAGAAATAATAAAGATTTCTCTCTCAATTGTTGCCTCATCAACGGTATCATCGAGCCGCACATGCTCCATCTCCTTAAACACCTCGAGCGCCTAACTCTTGCTGTTTAGATAGCATACAGGAGTCAAAACAAAAAGAAGAAGGAACACGTGCTTTCGCGAACTCGGGAAGACGCACTACCTATTGAGCACATCAGCTCGAACGCTCTCAGCGACTGCACCTACTTGTTCAACAAGCTCTTTCGCAACGCCAAGCTCTAACAAAACTCCAGCAAGTTTTTCGACGATTACATTAAAATGTTCATCATCTAATCCGTGCTCAGAGACGACTCTCTCATGCGCCTTTCGCATATTCCGACCGTTGTAATGATTGGCTCCTCCAAAGGCAAATGTGAGGAACGCCTTCTGATGGCGGCGTTGCCGCTCCATGTCGATACCTTCGAAAAAATAATTAACTCGCGCATCCTCAAGCAGCTGATCGTAGAACTTATCCACCGCAAGCTCCACAGCATCCTTGCCACCCAGTTTCTCAAATAATGATCTTTCGCTTTCCATTATACTCTCCATGTCCACGTTTAAATAATACCACCCAGAGGAACGGCGGAAATTTAAGAAAACTTAAGCAACCAATCTCCAGTCACGCACGGATGAGAGTAAGAAAATATCGGATTTTTATTTCTTGAGTATCCTTCTCAAAATCATCGAGAGAGGAATGCGGTTGAAGCCAGACTTATTCTACCAGGATTGTAATTTTCTCCGAAATAATCGGAGGCGCATACGGAACATGCAAATGATCACCAAGGATCAACTGGAGTGTATGCTTACCCTTTGGCAAAGAGATACTTACCTCTGTCTGCCCCCCACCAAAGTGCCGAATATTTTCACTCGCAGGCATCGGTTGGTGAAGTGGCGGAACCGTATCAAGATCAATTAAAAGATGGTGATGACCTGCGGCAGGATGCTTCGTTCCCGCAGGAGCAACGCCAAAGCCCTTAAGCCCAAATTGAATATTAATCTCCCCAGAGACTGTCGCGCCATTACTCGGTGAAATAAAGTACAACTTTGCCTCCTCAGGCGCCGGCTGACTTGTAAACTGAGCAGATGCAGACACAGGAATAAGAAAAATAAGGAGGAACGTGGCTACACAAGCCAGATATCCGTGATTAGCTTCCTTCATCGTACTCCCCCCCTATCCTTTCGAAAAGTGCTTCACAAAGTCTCTCTCTGAAATAATTCCAATAATCTTCTCTTCTTCTACTATTGGAACCGCACCAATCGACTCTTTTAACATTAGTGCTGCTACCTCTTCGACTGGGAGATCTGGACCACATGTAACGACATTCGACTGCATCACTTCGCGTATTGGTACAAATTGACTTGCCGCTGCGTTACTTAAGTGCACTAAGAGATCTCGGACACTTACCATTCCAATCACACGCTCATTGTCATCGACGACCGGTACATGACGAATGTGTTTCATATCAGCAATCAGCTCAACTTGATTAAAACCATCATCAGGCCGAACCGTATATACTTCCTGCGTCATTAAATCTCGCGCTTTCATCCGTCTCTTTCCTTCTTCTAGTTCAGTTTGTAATACCCGCCTGGCAAACAGACTAAACTCCCAGTGCTCTCGAGTTCAAGTAATATCTCGGAGAGATCGCTCCGCGCAAGTTCATTCTGAAGATTCATAAGAGACAGGGCGCCTTGCTCTCGTAGGAGGTCGCAGACCTGTTCATGCACAGGCTCAACTCCCAAATCTGGTGGTGCCGCGATTTTGAGCTCGTGAGGCAAATCGCTAATTTCAGTAAGGAGTGTTGCCCCCTCGCGGAGCAGATCGTGATTCCCCTCAAATAATGGATTTCCAATAGGGCCAGGAATAGCGAAAACCTCTATCCCAAGATCTGCCGCCACTGAGGCTGTTGACCGCGCCCCACTCCGCTTTCCAGCCTGAACAATAATCAGCGCTTGACTCAGTGCTGCTACGATTCTGTTCCGCTGAAGAAAATGATGCCGTTGAATCTGAGTGCCGGGGAAAAACTCACTGATGAGAGCACCACCTGATTCTAAAATCGTCTGAGACAACTTCTCATGTGAACGAGGATATATGGTATCGAGCCCACACGGCATAACGGCAAGAGTCGGGCACTTATTACCCGTTGCAAAACGAAGTGCGGCCCAATGAGTTGCTGCATCTATTCCAAATGCCAGTCCACTAATGAATGTTACGTTATAGTGACTCAAAGTGGAGACAATTCGTTTTGTGAGGCTAATACCATCTTTATCGGCCCGACGAGATCCGACAATAGAGATCGGGTGTCCGAGCTCTTGAAAAACATCTCGACTTCCACGCACAAAAAGTACGAGTGGAGGATCAAACAGCCGCCCAAGTGAATCTGGATATTCAGGAGTTCCGAAAAGCACTACCGCTATTTGATTTCGAACACAGAACTCGAGCGCCTCCTCCTCTTTCGGAGTGGGGCTTCCGAGAGCTGTCATACACTGGGAAAAAATCGTATCCATATCCTCGCCAGCGTCTTGAGCTGCACGAATCAGCCTCCGCAGTCGACGCTGCTGCGGCAATGGTAGATTTGATATTTGTAGTATTTCCAGTGTATTAGCCACGAATCCTCCTCACGATCGCTCTCGATTCTCACTTCCCCTTCTGCTAATCGGAAAAACCACCAAAGTTGTTCGTCATTCCCGCCGATAATTTCCAGGGTAAGGCCTCAACCGCGGCAAACACGACTCGAGATATGGCAATCATTCGGGGAAACGAAACGGAAAATACTCGATGGATGGTACGAACGAACAACTTCAACTGATTTTTCATGGCCCAAAAGATGAGTCAGTAGAAACGCTTCGAAAAGTAAAGGGGGCTTTCATCTCTGAACTTGGTCTATCAATCGATGAAGTCAAACAATACCTAGAAAGTACTCCGACTATTATCTTCTCCACGAAGGAGGCAGAAGAAGCACAACGTGTACTTCATATCCTTGAACACGCTGGAGCAGTTGTAGCGTTTGAGGAAGAAAATACTGAATGTACCCCTCATGAAGTCCAAAATGACATTGAGTTCACATTCGAGCTAGATGATATCAGTGAAGACACTACGCTGATCCCAGGAGAATCTGTGCCAGCGAAACCGACTCGAGTTTATACACTGGATTTTAACCCTGATATTGAGGACCAATCAGATGAGTCTCATCCGCTCCTCGGACTTGAGGCGGAGCATACTGAAGAGACAGA
>Ga0181593_10005514_pt1 | contig 11443 bp, 9 predicted proteins | sample 071ome_19_FD_133756 | JGI IMG/M metagenome (GOLD analysis project Ga0181593, IMG submission 133756) | Coastal salt marsh microbial communities from the Groves Creek Marsh, Skidaway Island, Georgia - 071413AT metaG (megahit assembly) | ecosystem: Environmental > Aquatic > Marine > Intertidal zone...
CTGAACTAACCGACGTGGACGAGCCGCAGGACCTCGCCCAGTGGCCGGAATTCCTGCCATGAACGCAGTTTCACTCGTCATACCCGTACTCAACGAGGAGAAGGTCCTGCCCGAACTGATCGAGGCGCTTGCCGCGCTCGATCCACAACCGGAAGAAATCCTGGTGGTCGATGGCGGCAGCGAGGATGCGACGCGCGAAGCCGCCCGTGGAGCAGGCTGGCGCGTGATCGAAGCCGAGCGCGGGCGGGCAGTGCAGATCAACGCCGGGGTGGAGGCCGCGCAAGGCCCGCTGGTCTGCGTGGTCCACGCCGACACGATCCCGCCCACCGATATGATCGCGGTGATCCAGTCCACACTTGCAAACCGACGTGTAGCCCTCGCCGGTTTCACGCCCCTTATCTGCGGGCCTGACAAGACCCGCTGGGGCACCTCGTTCCACAACTGGATCAAGACCTGGTACGCGCCGCTGTTCGTGCGCCCACACCTGTTCCTGCGCGGCGTCCGACTGCTGTTCGGCGATCATGCCATGTTCTTCCGCCGCGACCAGTTCCTCGAGGTTGGCGGCTGCGATCCGGGCACCCCGGTGATGGAGGAAGCAGACCTGTGCATCCGGCTTGGACGGCTCGGCAAGGTGAAGCTCGTGCCACGGATCGTGCGCACGTCCGACCGGAGGGTCGCCGCCTGGGGGCCGCTGCGCGCCAACTGGATCTATTTCAAGGTCGGGATGATGTGGGCTCTGGGTGCGCGAAAGCGGCTCGCCGATCTCTATCCCGACATTCGCTGAGCGGCGGCGGGGGCAAGTACCCGCGCGCGATACCATGGGCGATCAGCCGGTCGAGCCAGCCGCGGTCGCAAGGCGGGCAGGCAAGTCCGGTCAGCGCGGCGAACGCATCACTGGCAAAGCGCGGGCTTCGCGTGAAATAGGCGCCGTAGGTCGCGAGCATGCGGCCGGCGAGAAGCTGTTCGGATGAAGTCAGGGCCTGTGGGTCGTAGTCTTGCGGATCAACGACCTTCGGCGACGGGAAGTGGTCGACGCGCGCCACGCCATGCGCAAGTTCGGCGGCCGGCAACGGTGCATCGGCGACAAGGTGAAACCAGCCGCCCGCCGCCTTGTCCATGCGCTCGACAAGGCGTGCCAGCCCTTCCGCCACGTGGTCGATCGGTACCAAGTCGAGGCTCGAGTCCGCCGCTGCCGGAAACGTGGTGACCTTGCCGCGCGCCATCAACCGAAAGACATTGCACAGCGACGGAAAGTCACGGATCGCGCCGGTCGCGCTATCACCCAGCACGATCGAGGGACGGGCAATGGCAAAGCGCAGCCCGCTCTGCGCGACCAGTTGTTCGGCCGCCGCCTTCGACGCCTCGTAGCGGTTGGTGAAACGCGTCCCTTGAGGCACCGGGGCCTCGGCAATTGCGCCTTCGCGCTCCCCACAAACATAGGCAGTGCTGACATGCAGGAAGGCGGCACCGGCCTCTCGCGCATAGGCGATCGCCTGTGCTGTCCCGGCGACATTGATCCTTTGCAAATCCTCTTCGGGCGCATCGAAATCGAGGTGCGCGGCGCAGTGCACGACCACATGCTGCGGTTCGGGCGCAAGGCCCATGATCGGCTTGGTGACATCGCCCGTCACAGTCCGCGCTACCGGAACCTCTTTGCCGTCATTGCCCAGAACCTGCCGTCGGTTGCGGACCATGGCGGTGACGCGGTGCCCTTTCGCAACAAGGCGCGCGCACAGCTCCCCGCCGATCAGCCCGCCAGCGCCTGTGACGAGGACATTCAGCAACAGGGCGCTTCTCCGCTGTCCGGGGCGTCACCCTGGCCAAACGGCATGGCTATCCCGCAATCGGGAAATACGCCGTAGTGTCGGGAGAAGTCCCCGAAGAACTCAAAATGTTCGGCAAGCCGCGTTTGGGCCAGCATCTTCCAGGTGTTGCCGCAGACCGGGAACATACGCCCCGCCTCGATCCGGTGATGGCCATCGAGCACGAACACGCGGGGGCTGTCGGACTCGGTGCCAAGATAGCGCACCGCCTGCCCGTAATCCTCGCATTGCGGCTCAAGCCCGTCGAGATTGAACAGGCGGTAGGTCGCCGAATGGAAGCCGATGCCTTCGACTTTAGCCGCAACCTGTGCAACGCCGATGGCTAGCGCCCGGTCCTCGACGAGACGCGGATCGGCAAAGCCTGCTTGCTTCGCCAGCGCCAGAAAATCGCCCCAGTAGAGCGCGCCCGACAGGCACTCGCCGTGCAGCACCGGGTCCGCGCGCAGTGTTTCGGGCACGCGGCGGTCGGCATAGACATCGCAGAAATAGAGTTCGCCGCCGGGCTTGAGCAATTTGCGCGCCGCGCGGAACACCGCAAGCTTGTCGGCAACGAGATTGATCACGCAATTGGAGACGATCACGTCGAAGGAAGCGGGGGCGAGATCGAGCTCTTCCAGCCGCTCGATATTGCCCTCGAGAAACTTCACGTTGGACGCGGAATAACCGAAACGTTCGCGGTGCCACTCTTCGTGTTCTCGCGCGACGGAAAGCTGCTCTGGTGTAGTATCGACTCCGGTAACGCTGCCCTGCTCGCCGACCAGCTGTGCGAGCACATAGGTATCCTGCCCCGAGCCCGAACCCAGATCGAGGATCGCCGCGCCTTCGATGGCTTGCGGCAGCACCAGGCCGCAGCCGTAATAGCGCGCCTTCACCTCGGGATGGACATTGCGCAGCGCCTCGATCACCCGCTCGGGCGGCGCGGCCACGGTGCAGCAGGCATCGGTCTTGAGGTCGTCGCTGCCTTGCAGGACCTTGCCGTAGTAATCGCGGGAATTCTCTATGTTCATGTAACCTCGGGGATGGTTCGGACGAACAACCTGTGACAAGTTGCCCCTTGGTGCGTAGTTCGGACGCACGCCCCGATTGGTTACCAAAGTCGCCCGATGAAATACACACATGATGCCATCGTGATCGGCGCAGGCGCCGCAGGCCTAACCGCGGCAGGCGGCTGCGCGCTGTTCGGACTTTCGGTCGCGCTGATCGAGCAGGCCGAGATGGGCGGCGAATGCCTCAATAATGGCTGCGTTCCGTCCAAGGCACTACTTGCGGCGGCAGGGCGGGCTGCGCAGCACGGCGAGCGGCTCGGCGTGGCGCTTGGCGAGGCGCGGGTCGACTGGACGGGCGTGCGCGGCCATGTCGAGCAGGCGATCCTGGACATCGCCCATCACGATTCGCAGGAACGCTTCGAATCAATGGGTTGCGAGGTGATCCGCGACCAGGCACGGTTTGTTTCCCGTGACGAGGTGCAGGTAGGAGATCAGCGCTTGCGCGCGCCGCGGATCGTCGTTGCCACCGGCTCGCGCCCCCTTGTCCCGCCCATCGAAGGGATCGAAAGCGTCCCCTACCTCACTAACGAAAACCTGTTCCAATTGAACGAGTTGCCTCGCCATCTCGCCATAATCGGCGCGGGCGCTATTGGCATGGAAATGGCTTCGGCCTTCCGCCGCCTCGGCAGCGAGGTCACGGTTATCGATCCGGGCCGTCCGATGGGCCGCGACGACGAGGAAGCTGCGAAACTGGTCGAACAGACCCTGGAAAGCACCGGCGTGCGCTTCGTTACAGCGGCGATAGAGCGGTGCGACGGCATCGGGACGGGCCTGCAATTGACATACAATGGGGGCGAGACGATCCCTGCAAGCCACGTGCTCGTCGCCGCCGGTCGCAAGGCTAACGTCGACAGTCTCGATCTCGACAAGGCGGGCGTGCAAGTCGGCAGGAACGGCATCGCAGTCGACGCGCGCCGCCGCACCTCCAACAAGCGCATCTATGCCATCGGCGATTGCCGCGATGGGCCGCGCTTCACTCATGTCTCGGGCTACGAAGGCTCAAATGTCGCGCTCGAAATCGCGCTGGGCATTCCGGCCAAGGCGGATTTCTCGGCACTGCCGCACTGCACCTTCACGTCGCCCGAGCTGGCGCAGGTCGGCATGACCGAAACCGAGGCGCGCGACCGGCATGGCGACAAAGTTCACGTGGTGCGGCAGGAGTTGGCTGACAACGACCGTGCGGTTTGTGAAGGGGCGAGCGAAGGCTACCTCAAGCTGGTGATGAAGGGCAGGAAAGTCCTCGGCGTGACGGCCGTTGGTGAGCATGCGGGCGAGCTGCTCCTGCCATGGACGCAGGTGATCGCGGGCAAGGCGAGCACCTTCGCGATGGGCTCCGCGATCGTCGCCTACCCTTCGCGTTCGGACATTTCCAAGCAGGCCGCTTTCACCGCATGGGAGCCGACAGTGTTCGGCACTTGGCCCAAACGCTTTGCCAAACTGGTTGCGAAGAGTCGCAGGTGGCGGGGATGAGCGCGCGCACCGCTGCCCGAACCGCACCGCGATCCGCTCCCTTGGGCCACTCGCCCTTCGCGCCCGAGGCCCCTGTCCTTGCGCCCGAAAAGTTCGTCGACCCGCAGCACACCGCCGACGGCTCCGAGCGCGCCTCGGTGCCGCTGACCACGCTCGAAACGCTGTGGTTCAATACTGGTACGCTGTGCAACCTCGCTTGCGCGGGCTGCTATATCGAAAGCAGCCCGACCAACGACGCGCTGGTCTACCTCACTGCCCGCGACGTCGCACGATTTCTCGATGAGATCGGAACACGCTCGCTGTCCACGCGCGAGATCGGCTTCACCGGCGGCGAGCCGTTCATGAATCCCGAGATCATGGCGATGCTGCAAGAGGCGCTGGAACGCGGCTTCGACGTCCTCGTGCTGACCAATGCGATGAAGCCCATGCGGCGGCACGAGGCCGCGCTGAAGGCGCTGCGCGAAAAGCACGGCGCGAGTCTCACACTGCGGGTGAGCCTCGATCACTACACGCCGGGAATCCATGAAGCCGAGCGTGGGGCCGACACCTGGCACAAGGCGCTCGATGGCCTGCGCTGGCTCGCCGAAAACAGATTCTCCATCGCTGTCGCCGGTCGCCTGCTTCCGCACGAAAGCGAGGCCGAGGCGCGCAATGGCTATGCCGCGCTGTTTGCCGAACAAGCTCTCCCCATCGATGCGCTAGACCCTGCATGGCTGGTGCTATTCCCGGAAATGGACGCGCAGGCCGACATCGCCGAGATCACGACCGATTGCTGGCAGATCCTCGGCAAGTCGCCCACCGAGCCGATGTGCGCGACCAGCCGCATGGTCGTCCATCGCAAGAGCGAGACGGCCCCTCGCGTCGCTGCCTGCACCCTGCTGCCATACGATCCGCAATTCGATCTCGGCGACACGCTGGCCGAAGCCAGCCAGCCGGTCCGCCTCAACCACCCGCATTGCGCCCGCTTCTGCGTACTTGGCGGCGCGAGTTGTTCAGCCTAGGATCGCCCCGGAGAGGGGAACACCATGGACGATGCACCAAAGCCGCCACTAACGGCGCGGATCACCAAGTGGCTCGGCCTTGCCGCGCTTGCCTTGGCGGTACTCGGGCCGACACTGGCACGGTACGATATTATTGACAAATTGCCCGGCTTTTCATCTTTGCTAGGGGCTGGCGCGCTTTCGGTCATCGCCATTCTTCTCGGCCTCGTGGCGCTTTCCATCGCCTTGGGCAAACGCAAGGGCGGCGCGAAGACGGCGCTGGTCGGGCTGATCCCGGCCCTGCTCGTCTTCGGCTTCCTGGGCTTCGGCGCTTCAAGCGCGGGCAAGTATCCGGCGATCCACGATGCCACGACCGACCTTACCGATCCACCGACCTTCGAGGTGCTGGAACTGCGCGAGGACAACCTTGCCGGGGTCGAGACAGTCGAGAACTGGCGTGCGATCCACGCCGAGGCCTATCCCGAGCTGACGACGATCATGATCGACAAGCCGGTTGCCGAAGTGATCTCCGATGCCGAGAAGCTGGCGCGGGACCGCGGCTGGACAGTGGCAAAGGCCGATCCTGCGGCTGGCCGTCTCGAAGCGACGGCTTATGCCGCCTGGATCCGTTTCGAGGACGATGTCGTGCTGCGCGCGGTGCCTACCGCGGATGGCAAGCGCAGCGAGGTCGACATGCGCTCGGTGAGCCGCGTCGGCGTCGGCGATCTGGGATACAATGCGAACCGGGTGAAAGAGTTTCTGGCGGATTTGCAGGGGGGCTGAGGTTTCAAAACCCTTTCGTCCTGAGCCTGTCGAAGGACTGTCCTTCTTCGATACGCACTGAGAGCAGAAAAAATGCGGCGCTTCGACAAGCTCAGCGCGAGCGGCTTTTTGGGTTCTATCACGCCAGATCTGACCTCAATCGCAGATGCCGATCATCGCATTAGTGCGTTACTGCCTTATGCTCGAACGCGGCTGCCATGACCTCGGAGCCGGCTTTCATCAGAAGAGGCTGATTGCGCATTCTGGCCTCCTCACCCACCCGGTTCGCAAAGCGCAAGTAGGTCGCCTCATCTCGGCTACTTATAGCCTCACGTACCCGTCTGATTTCGCCTGATGAAAGCATATTCCAGCTTGCCACGACATTGCGATCGCACTCAGCCTGATGTCGGCTGACTGCGGCCTCGATCGCGGAGGCCATGGTGACGGCGCCAGCTGCACCGTCTCGGTCTAGCACCACTGCTGACGTGACGGTACTCTGCGTGACTTTTGTCAAAAGCCTCCGAAATTGAGCTTTCGAGCCATTCGCATCGGAGATGCCTTGACCATCGAGAGTGGCACATTTGGGCGCAGACCCACAGCCGCCAATTGCGAGCAGTGACATGGCGAGAAACAGGTGGCGAAGCATGTGCTAACGATAAGCGCAGAGCGGTTAACAGCGCGTGCAAGCGACGTGCCGCCAAAACCTTGGCAATCCCGCCATGGCCCGCAAGAACCACGCACCCCTCGTTCCCCTCCCCTCAGCGGGAAGGGGCAGACCTTCCGACAACTATTTTCGTCATTGCGAGGGGCGAGGCGCGGAAGCAATCCAGAGTGGCTCGCTCTGCCCTGGATTGCTCCCCCCGGCTTACGCCGGTGTCGCAATGACAGAATTAGGTCAGTCGTAAGCGCCGATCATAAGCTTCGCCATGTCGCCCGAGGTGACGAGGCCGCCCTCGCCGCTGCCCTGGGGTGTGGCGCCGCCAAGCCCCTCGCGCGGGGCGGTGTCGACGTTCTTGCCGAGTTCGCGCAGCGCGCCAACCGTGCAGTTCACGCGACCGCCCGCATCCTCGATCGCGTTTGAACGGAAAGCCGTCAGCGCATTGCGGTGCGTGATCTTATCGATCTGCTCGTCGGTCAGGTGTTGCATGGTTTGCAGCAACCGCTCGGGGCAATTCGGCCACAGCGTGTCGGAGTGCGGATAGTCGCATTCCCAGGTCACGTGATCCTCGTTCATGTGGTGGAGCATTTCCAGCCCCGCCTGATCATCGAGGAAGCAGGTGTAGAAGTGGCGGTTGAATACGTCGCTCGGTTTCTCGCCCGCAAAGTCGACATTGGTCCACAGCCCGTGCCGCTCGTTGGTGAAGTTGGCGCGTTCGAGGAAATAGGGAATCCAGCCGATGCCGCCTTCGGACAAGGCGATGCGCAGGTCCGGATACTTCTTCCACATCGGCGAATAGAGCCAGTCCGCCGTCGCGTTGACGATCGAGATCGGCATGGTCGTGATCCAGGCCGAGATAGGCGATTCGGGCGAGGCATGCGGCGCGGCGTCGCCGCTGCCGATGTGGCAATTGATGAGGATGTCGTGATCGACAAAGGCCTTCCACAGCGGCTCCCAATGCTCGGTGTGGATCGAGGGCAGGCCCAGCTTGGTCGGGTTGTCCGGGAAGGTAACGCCGTGCACGCCAAGGTCGGAGACGCGCTTCACTTCCTTGAGGGTCTCGTCCATGTCCCACAACGGCAGGATCGCGCAGGGCAGCAGACGGCCCGGCGCATGGGCGCACCATTCGAGGATGTGCCAGTCATTGTAGGCGCGGGTGGCGATCAGCGACAGTTCGTCCGGATCGTTGATGAAGGTCGATCCGGCAAAGGTCGGAAAGGTCGGGAAATTGACCGAGCCGAACACGCCGTTGACGTTCATGTCGTCGATGCGTGCAGCGGGATCGTAGCAGCCCTTGCGCATCTGGTCGAAGCGGGTGGGTTCGAGCCCGTATTCCTCGAGCGGACGACCGACGACGGCGTTCGAACCGCAGGTCGGGTGGATCTTGCCCTTGAAGAACCAGGCGTCCTTGCCATTACGGTTGATGACCTTGGGCGCTTCTTCCAGCCGGTCCTTGGGCCAGTGGCGCAGGAAGGCGTCAGGCGGCTCGATATTGTGATCGTCGACGCTGACGAGGACCATGTCATTGACTTGCATCGGCTTAATTCCGGGTTCGGCCACTATTTATTGGTAGAATGATTCCGTCGACATAGCAGAATTGCGCGAACCTGACCATTGCGATCGGTCAAGTTCCACATCGCCAAGGCGAAAAGAGCGTGTTCAATCAATCGGCATGTGCGGCGAACATTTCCCGCAATTCGGCCTTCATGATCTTGCCGTTGGCGTTGCGCGGCAGGTTCTCGTCGAGGAACAGCACCCGCACCGGCACCTTGAACTTGGCGATGCGGGCGGCAACGTGGTCCCTGATTGCGTCCTCGTCGGCACTGCTGCCCGAAGCCAGACGCACCACGGCGGCAGGCTCTTCTCCGAGCACGGGATGCGGCACGCCGACCACGGCGGCATCCATCACGTCGGGATGTTCGTAGATCGCGTTTTCGACTTCGAGGCAGTAAATGTTTTCACCGCCGCGGATCACCATGTCCTTGGCCCGGTCGACGAGCGTGAGATAGCCTTCCTCGTCGAGCTTGCCGAGATCGCCGGTCCGCAGCCAGCCATCGACAAAAGTTTCCGCGTTGGCCTCGGGCCGGTTCCAGTAGCCTCTGATCACCTGCGGCCCGCGCGCCCACAGTTCGCCGACTTCGCCCGTCGGCAGAACGGTCACGCCGTCCTCGGCATCTCGGATCTGCAACAGGTTGCCCGGAACGCAGGTCCCGGCGGTATCCGGATGGGTTTCGTATTCGAGGCCGCTCGCGGTGGTGAAGGTCGCAAGAGTCTCTGTCATGCCCCAGCCGGTGCCCATGCGGATCTGGGAAACCGCGCCTTGAGCCGCCGGGTCAGTTCGGCGGCAGCGGGCGCACCACCATAGGCGATCGAGGTCAGGCTCGAGAGATCGGCCTTCGTATTCTCGGCTTCCTCCAGCAATTGCCAGGCGATGGTCGGCACACCGCCGGTGACATTGACCTTTTCGCGCTCGATCAGGCGCACTGCCTCGCTCGCGTTCCAGCGCGGCATCATCACCACCTTGAAGCCGCCGCTCGCAGCCGACACGACCTGCGTGACCAGCCCGGTGCCGTGGAACAGCGGCACGGCGGCAAGGTTGACCCGCTGCGGCGCGTCCATTGGATCGACCACCGGCAGCATGGGCTCGCCCCAGCGAATGATCGCACGCATGATCGGCAGGGGCACGGCGCCAATGTTGTTGAGGATGTTGCGATGGGTGCAGACCGCGCCCTTGGGCCTGCCGGTCGTGCCCGAAGTATAGAGGATCGCAACATCGTCGTCGGGCTCCATCGCGACTTCGGGCAGGACGACATCGGGCAGGCCGGACCAGTCGTTCGGAGAACCGACCGCCTCCCCCAGCCGCGCCAGCCGCTCGTCGGCGGTAAGCGGCCCATCGTGACGCGACACGAACACGCGTTCCAGCGCCGGGCAAGCATCGAGATGCGGGGAAATCACCTTCAGTCGTTCCGGATCGACAATCGCCACCTTCGCGCCCGAATCGACGAGTGCGAACTCCAGTTCCGGCCCGGTCCACCAGCCGTTGAGCGGGGTCACGATCGCGCCGGTCAGCGCCGCGCTATAAAAGGCAACGAACCATTCGGGCAGGTTGCGCATGACAATAGCGACGCGATCGCCCTTCGTGACGCCTTCGGCAACGAGGCGCTCGGCCAGCGCTGCACTCGCGCGGCGGAAGCCATCGTAGGTGACGCGCTCGTCCTCGTAGATGAGGTATTCGCGTGTCGCGAACTTCGCCGTGGCATCGAACAGGTCGCGGAACGTCGGCGGTACGTTGACGAAAACCTCGTAGCCGCGGCCATCGACCGTGATTGTCTTCATCGGAAACCGACCATCGGGCGCGGTAAGCGCCGCATTGGCCTCGGCGATAGACATCACTGGCTCGGGAAAGTCGCTGTTCATTTCTGACATGTTCCTCTTCAATCCCCGTCCAAGGTTTCCCAGCGCAATTCGCTCGCGTGGCGTTCAACGAACCGCGCGATCATGTTCGTGAGCTGGTCCTGAGCCGGGGCGATGCTCCGCTCCAGGGCCGATACCAGTGCCACTTGCCGCCTTAGGGGGACAGGCGCGATTTGCGCAATGCTGATGGTCCCCGCCATGACCTCGCGATGAACCCAGGTGTAGGACACCAGCGAGACGCCGACGCCCTGAGCAATCAGATCGACGATGCTTGAAGGCGAATCGACCTCGACGAACCCGCTTTCCGGCGTCCCCGCCCGCGCCGCGAGCTTTTCGTACATGAGCCTCAGCCGGCCGGTCGATGCCGCGATCACGCACTCGCGCTGGAGAAACTGCTTCATCGTCACGGACGTTCCGGCTTCGAACACACCCGCCGCGCCCGCCGCAACGATCTGTTCGGAAAACAGCGGTCGCTCAGAGAGCCCCGGCAGCAGCGAAGGGTATTGCACGATGGCAAGGTCGAGTTGCCCTTCGATCACTTGGGCGCAAAGGGCATCGGGTTGAGCTTCGCGCACCGCCAGCCGCACATCGGGCATGACTTGGCGCGCCTCGCGGATCAGGTCGGGCAGGATCAGGCCCGCCAACGAGGGCGGCACACCCAGAGCGATGCGTCCGCCCCGCTTTCCGGTCACCGCGTCGATAGCGACCTGTGCCTCGCGGACATTGGCCAGAATGCGCCGCGCCTGCAGAGCGAGCGCCTCGCCCGCCTCGGTCAGTTCAACCCCGCGCCGCTTGCGGGTAAACAGCTCCGCGCCGAACTCATCTTCGAGCGAACGCAACTGGCGTGACAGAGCAGGTTGCGACAACCGCGAAAGGGTCGCTGCGTTCGATATGCTGCCCTGCTCGACAACCACGAGGAAATTTCGGAGTACCTGGAGATCCATGATCCGCAATGGTATTTGTATTTTGCATATCATGCTACCTTTAAATCGACTTTGCAGCATGTCTTAATTGGTCTAGCGCAAAGCGAAACGGGATTGGAAAGACTCCTCGCACAACCATGACATCTGAATTTGATTTTACCGGCAAGGTGGTGCTCATCACCGGAGGCACGCGCGGTCTGGGCCGGGCCATGGCGCTGGGCTTTGCCGATGCGGGCGCAGACGTGATCGTCGCCAGCCGCAAGACCGAGGCCTGCGAGGCGACCGCCGCCGAACTTCGCCAACTCGGCGTGCGCGCCGAAGGAATTGCCTGCCATGTCGGCGAATGGGATCAGGTCGATGCGCTGGC
>Ga0181593_10005515_pt1 | contig 11441 bp, 7 predicted proteins | sample 071ome_19_FD_133756 | JGI IMG/M metagenome (GOLD analysis project Ga0181593, IMG submission 133756) | Coastal salt marsh microbial communities from the Groves Creek Marsh, Skidaway Island, Georgia - 071413AT metaG (megahit assembly) | ecosystem: Environmental > Aquatic > Marine > Intertidal zone...
GTTTGTTCCAAAGCAGCAGTAATTGCTTTTTTTTCTTTTTCTTCAAGATATTCTTCTAGCTGATCTTTTCTTAGTGTAATGCTTGATTGCTCTGTCAGATTGTCTAGTGAATTTTCTTCTGCAGGAGTTGAGTTCTCTTCTGGTAATTGGATGTCGTTAATACAAATATTATTGTCATCGCATAGTGTTGCCGCGCGTTCCAGAATGTTCTCCAATTCTCTAATATTACCTGGAAATGAATAACTAGAAAGCTTAGCTAGAGCGTCATTTTCTATAGTTAAATTATCCAACACATAATTTTCTTTAATTTTTTCTAGGATATGTTGGGTCAGAATTTCAATATCTTCTGATCTGTCTCTAAGAGGGGGTACTGGCAGTTCGATCACATTAATCCGATAAAATAAATCTTGTCTGAAGTTACCTTCTTCGACTTCTTGTGTGAGGTCTTTGTGGGTTGCGCTTAATATGCGCACATCAACTTTGATTTCTTCTTGTTTGCCAATTGGTTTTATTGCTCGTTCTTGAATTGCGCGCAGTAATTTGACTTGCATGTGTAAGGGCAGTTCAGCCACTTCATCAAGAAATAATGTCCCACCTTGTGCCGCTTCAAATAAACCTTGTTTGTCAGAAGTCGCACCAGTAAAGCTACCTTTTAAGTGTCCAAAGAATTCGCTTTCCATTAATTCAGTAGGGATTGCTCCACAGTTAACAGGTAAAAATGCTTGATCATGTCTAGGGCCTTGAAGGTGGATTTCTTTGGCAACTAATTCTTTGCCAACACCAGATTCTCCGCGTATGTAGACAGGCGCTTGACTTCTTGCCAGCTTAGAAATTGTTTTGTTTAGTTTTTGCATTTCAGCTGAGGTGCCTATTAAGCGGCTAGTTGAATTATCAGTACTTCGCTCATTAGTCGTTTCATTGGCAGAAAGTTTTAATGCGCCAGATACAAGCTTGCGTAATGCTTTTAAATCGATCGGTTTTGAAACAAAATCAAATGCTCCGGCTTTAAGTGCCTTTATTGCAGTATCCATATTGCCATATGCAGTGATTACGGCGACAGGTATTTCAGGACAAGTGTCTTGAATATGTGTAACAAATTCAATTCCGTTGCCATCAGGTAACTTCATGTCAGTCAGACATAAGTCTATCGTTTGGCCGGATAAAATGTTTTTAGCATCGTTTAAGTTTGCTGCCGCATAAGGTTCTAAATCCATACGACTTAATGTTATTTCAAGTAACTCCCTAATATCGGGCTCATCATCAACTATAAGAACATTTTTTACCATAAGTTTAATACTGTTTACTGTTGGCAAAGCGTATTCTAAAACAACTGCCGCCTTGTCGAGTCCTATTGTAAGTAAGGTCTCCGCCTGTACTTAAACATAATTCTCGTGAAATGTATAAACCTAAGCCAGTGCCACTTGAGCTCGTCGTATAAAATGGCTCAAATAACTTCTCTTGGTTATCTGGGTTCACGCCTGGCCCATTGTCAATTATATCTAAATAACTGATGAGTGTAGTTGAATTCTTGTACCCTTTTAACTTAACAGTAACATTTTGATTATTGTCAAATGTGTGTTTGATTGCATTGGTGCAGATATTCCACATGGTTTGATGGAGGTGATTGGGATCGCTGTAAACGGTCAAGTGATTTTCAATATCTAGTATATACCAATCGGATGATAGCTGATTGAATTCAGTAAATTCTTTGATTAATTTTTGCATCCATTTTTCAAGAGGAATTTCTTCTAAACAAGCATCTTGTTTACGCGATAATCTGAGTACGCTTTCAATAATGCTATTAAGCCGATTAGTTTGGTCGTGAATGATATTTGTTAATCGTCTGTTGTCCTCAGAAACATTTTCTGATTCATCAAGGAGCTGGGCGGCATGACTAATAGCACCAAGCGGGTTTCGTATTTCGTGGGCAATACTTGCTGTTAATCTGCCTAATGAAGCAAGTTTAGTTTCTTGTATTTGTTGATTAATTTCGGAAGTGTCGGATAAATAAATGACAGAACCTCTGTCTTCAGCACGAGCGCCTACTTTACTTATTCGAGCTTTAAGTGGTGGTTGGTTGGGTCGAGGAATATCATATATTTTAGTCTCATTACGCTTGCCTAGAGAATCTAACCATTGTTTATGAGCCGAATGGAGTGAAGGTAAAATACTCTGTAGATGTAAATTATGTATGTTTTCCCCAGTATTCAATAATTTAGATGCAGATCGATTCATAAGTCGAATCGAGTCTTTTTCATCGATAACAATGATGCCAGAGTCGATCCGATTGATAAGGTGCTCATTAAGTTGAGATAGGTTGGCAAGATCGATACCTCGACGCTCTGCTAATGCTGTACTATCAGATACTCTTCTGGCTAATGTAATCGCTAAAAATGCAGTGGCAAACAGCGCAATACCAATTAATCCGGTCTGACTATATGAAGTACTGTTTATATATCCACTGATGTCCCCGTACAGTTCTTGTAAGATTAAAGCAACTGTTCCATACGAGGCAAATAACAGTGCAGTTTGGCCTGGAATAAGTAAGGATGCGCCTGCGATGGGTGCGAGAATGAGAGTGCCTAGCCCACTGCTTATACCGCCAGACATTAGTGTGAATATAGCAATTGAAATGACATCAATTAGTACATTTGTATGCACTTGGGCTATTAACTTGAATATTTTGCTGGAACTTATAAAAAAGCAAAGTAAGGAGAAAGCTAAATAAAAACTACTGAGAAGAAAATACTGAGAGTCTGGTTGTATGCGGCCAATAAATGTTATTTCAAAATAATTAAAGCTAAATAATAAAATTGCTATAATCAGGCGGTACGCATTGAGTAATTGCAAAGAGCGTAACTGGTGTGATCCTTTTTGGTCGTCTTTCCTGCGGTTATACGATTTTGTTTGGCTCATAGTGGTGACTTTGCGGATAGAGTAATGAGCGGCGCTATTATAGTACCAACCTTTTAATGTAATAGCACCGTGTAATTGTTAAAACTGATTTGATAAATTTTAATGAATTATGGTAAAGATTCTTCTTGCGCAGTTAAATTTTCTTGTTGGGGATATAGAAGGTAACTGTGAAAAAATATTAAAGACAATAAATTCTGCTCGCACTGCGCATAAAGCTGATTGTGTGGTTTTTTCCGAGTTGGCATTAACTGCATACCCGCCTGAAGATCTTTTGTTTAGAGATAAAATATACGCGCGAATATTAAAAGCAGTAGATAAGATTGTTGCAGCATCAAAAGATATTACGATTATCGTAGGATCACCCTGGCAGGATGATGGAAAACTATTTAATGCTGCATTAATTATCAGTGATGGAGCTTTGGTAGATAAGTACTACAAGATAAAATTGCCTAATTACAACGTATTTGATGAAAAACGTTATTTTAAGGCTGGTAACGAACCATGTGTTATTCATGTGAAAGACATAAAGCTGGGCATTACTATTTGTGAAGATATTTGGAATGAAGAACCTATTAAGCTCTCAAAACAGGCTGGTGCGGAAATAATTATCAATATTAATGCAAGTCCTTTTCATGAGAATAAAATTCAGCAACGTGAACTACAAATTTCATCTAGAGTTAAAGAGTGTGGACTACCTATCTTGTATCTAAACCAGGTGGGTGGTCAAGATGAATTAGTGTTTGATGGTTCATCATTTGTGATTCAAAGCAATGGTGAAAAAATTTCTCAAGCAAAGTTTTGTCAAGAAGATTTAATGCTGATTTCTATTGATCAGAAAACTAAAAGCGTTAAATCATTATTTACAGAAAATCACCAAACCCCTCAAGGACTGGAAAGTATTTATCAAGTTTTAAAATTTAGTTTAAAAGAGTACATAAATAAAAATAAATTTAACGGTGGGTTAATTGGATTATCAGGAGGTATTGATTCGGCATTAGTATTAGCACTAGCAGCTGATGCTGTAGGGGCTGATAATGTTCACGCAGTAATGATGCCTTCAAAGTACACATCACAAATGAGTCTAGATGATGCTGAACAACTAGCAAATAACTTAGGTGTGAAGTATTCAGTTATAGCAATTGATCCGTTAGTCAAAGCCTTTGAAGATGCACTTTCTCCATTATTTGAAGGTATGAAGAAAGATACAACGGAAGAAAACGTTCAGGCAAGGATTCGTGGCGTATTACTGATGGCGATCTCAAATAAATTTGGCAGTATGGTGATTTCGACTGGTAATAAAAGTGAAATGGCTGTTGGTTATGCTACGTTGTATGGTGATATGGCGGGCGGTTTTGCACCGCTGAAAGATGTGCCAAAAATGTTAGTATATGCATTATCTCGCTACAGGAATTCAATTGGCTCTGTTATCCCTGAGCGAATTATAGATCGTCCACCTAGTGCGGAATTAGCGCCCGACCAAATTGATCAAGATAGTCTACCACCCTATGAAGTGCTTGATAAAATATTAGAGTTATTTATTGAACAAGATATAAGTCGTGATGATATTGCTGCGATGGGTTTTGATAAAGATGTAGTTGCCAGGGTGATTAAAATGGTTTTTCGCAACGAGTATAAACGTCGACAAGCTCCGCCAGGGGTTAAGATAACTCAACGCGCATTCGGTAAAGACAGGAGATACCCAATTACTTCAGGTGTTATTGAATATTTAGAGCAAAGTTAATTGCAGTAATATGTTTTTAAATTCAACTTTTCTAATACTCGGTCCCACACGTTTGTTGCACAACTGATCTTTGTAGTTGCATAGTCAGGGTTTAGCAAGGTGCCGTCTTCACTAAGAAAATTATTTGCATAAACTTTATGTGAATCGTATGCCAAGTCATTTATGCCAAGTTGGCGATAAGCGAGCTCTAATGTGTATACGGCTTGAGGCATAGCAGGTGCGCCTTGATACCTTTCCATGACATATTTCGCTCGATTGGCAGCAGCGACATATGCACCTCTTCGCATATAGAAGTCAGCAACTGTTAATTCATATTCTGCCAACTCATTACGCAAGTAAATCATACGTTGCTTGGCATCATCAGAATATTGACTATCGGGAAACTTTTGAATGAGTTCCTTGAAGGTTTCAAATGAAGCTAGCAAAGGAGCAGGATCTTTGTCAGAAGGGTTTCTGGGTAAAACAAAATTTATAAAGGTTTTGCTCTTATCAAAGTTTGCAAGGCCTTTCATATAATACGCATAATCTACATTCGGATGCTGCGGATTTAATTTAATAAAACGCTCAGCACTATTAACTGCATCATCCATATTGCTGCGACGGTAATGAAGAAATGTTAGCTCTAGTTGAGCCTGTTGTGCATATCTTCCAAATGGATAGCGAGACTCAAGTAATGTATAACTTTCAACAGCATCAGCTAAACGATTTGCCCGCATTTCCCCATTAGCTTTTTGGTACAGTTGTTGAGCTGTTCTATCTTTTGCAATTGAAGGATCTTCGTCTTCATCGTCGCCAAACAAGCCCTTGATAGTTGAGCAAGATGATAAAGTCAGCAAGAGTAACAATATTAGTAAAGTTTTATATAACGACATGACGATATTAGACTAACGTTTATTGGGTTTTGAATTATAGTACGGTTAAGTATACATGAGGCAGGAGAATGCGAGCATATGCTAGAAGAAAATAATCATGAAGTGATTATTCCTCAAGAACATGCGGGATTAAGGCTCGATAAATCTCTGGCGACATTATTTCCGCAGTATTCTCGTGCAAAAATCCAATCTTGGATAAACAGTCAACAAGTTAGTATCGATGGGCAGTTTCATGCGCCGCGTTATAGTGTATCAGGAGGGGAAAAAGTCGTTCTGAATGCAGTATTAGAGGATCAAAATGCCCAACATTTAGCTGAGAATATCCCGCTTGATATCGTATTTGAAGACGAACACCTCATTGTCATAAATAAACCTGTAGGTCTGGTTGTTCATCCTGGAGCAGGAAACCCTCAGGGGACGTTAATGAATGCCTTACTGCACCACCATGCTGAACAATCCACTTTGCCTCGTGCGGGAATAGTTCATCGCTTAGACAAAGACACTAGCGGCGTCATGGTCGTTGCTAAGTCCATTGAGGCTCATGCGGGACTGAGTGATTTATTACAGGAGAGGAAAATCGACCGTCATTATTACGCTGTAGTACGTGGGCAATTAATATCAGGAGGTACTATTAATGAGCCAATTGGAAGACATGCACATGATAGAACTAAAATGGCTATCAGTGAACGCGGTAAACCAGCAAGTACCCATTATAAAATTATAAAAAAATTCAAGCGACATACTTGGGTGGATGTCAAACTTGATACTGGCCGAACACATCAAATCCGTGTGCATTTTTCTGCAAAGAATTATCCTTTAGTGGGTGATACCTTATATGCACCAAGAATTCAGCGTGTCGCAAATGTCCCTGATGAGTTAAATCAAAATTTATGTGATTTCTCAAGACAGGCATTGCATGCTTATAAGTTGTCATTTGAACATCCTATTACACATGAACATGTTAGTTGGGATGTTGAAATGCCTCATGACATGCTAGATCTTATAGAAAATCTAACTAAGTATTCTTCTATATGACAATGTCTCTTATATATCCTGACTGGCCATTACAGGAGAAAGTAGTTGCTTTTACTACGACGCGTTCAGGAGGTGTTAGTCAGCCACCATTTGATAACTTTAACTTGGCTCTTCATGTTTCAGATAATAGTTCAGATGTCTGTGAGAATCGTAATCGATTGCAAGCAAATGTATTGCCAAATACTCAAATTAAATGGCTCAAACAAACTCATAGCAATATTGTAGTTAATGCATCAACTATCGAAGCAGATTCAGTTGAAGCAGATGCAGCCTTTACAGTTGATAATAATATTGCATGTGCTGTTTTAACTGCAGATTGCTTGCCAATATTATTATCAGATTGTAATGCAAAATGTATTGCGGCTATCCATGCAGGATGGCGAGGTGTGATAAATGGTGTAATAGAAAGGACTGTAACTGCTATGAGGGATTATGCGAAACCTGAATATGCTTGGTTGGGGCCTGCAATCGGTGTCCAGGCATTTGAAGTAGGTGATGATGTCTATGCTGCTTATTCACAGCGAGACACACAGTTAACCAACACCTTTTATGCAAAAAAACCTGGTAAATGGAGTCTTGATATATATCAAGCCGCCAAACTTGTTCTCAATAGTGCCGATATACATAACGTATTTGGTGGCGAATATTGTACTTATAGTGATTCAGATCAATTCTTTTCATACAGAAGGCAGTCTAACACTGGCAGAATGGCTACGATTATTTCAAAACGTTGATTTCAAGCCTTGAAGTTATTGCTGGTCGTCCCCAAATACAAGGGCACACAGTTAGTACTTAATTAAATTTTTACATATGAGAACAGATAAACTTACAACGACATTTCAAACAGTACTGCAGGATGCGCAATCATTAGCAGTGCAAAATAGCCATCAAATGATGGAGCCCGCACATGTGTTATTGGCCATGCTTCAGCATCAAGGGAGTGGAGTTTATAACGTCTATACTAATGCTGGCATAGATGTCGAAAAATTAATTTCTCAACTTCAAAAGCAGCTGGATGCAATGCCACAAGTCAGTGGTGCTGCCGGAGAAGTTCATGTATCAACTGCCTTATCGGGCTTGCTAAATTTAACTGAAAAAATTGCCCATGATTGGGGTGATGAATACATAGCATGCGAAGCTTTTTCTGAAGCAGTCTTAGAAGATAAACAAGCTGTTGGGCAATTATTAAAAAGCTTAGGAGCAAATAAAACTAATATTAAAAAAGCCATTCAATCTTTACGTCAAGGAGAATCAGTTCAAAGCCCTAATCAAGAAGAACAACGTGGTGCTCTAGAAAAATATACTGTAGATCTCACTGCGCATGCAGAACAGGGTAAATTAGATCCAGTGATAGGACGTGATGATGAAATTCGACGTTCGATTCAAGTGCTGCAAAGGCGAACTAAAAATAATCCTGTCTTAATAGGAGAGCCAGGAGTAGGAAAGACAGCAATAGTTGAGGGGTTGGCGCAAAGAATTATTGATGGTGAAGTGCCGGATGGAATTAAGAATAAACGCTTATTATCACTGGATTTAAGCGCCTTAATCGCGGGTGCTAAATTTCGCGGTGAATTTGAAGAACGCTTAAAAGCAGTACTGAATGATTTAGCTAAGCAAGAAGGCCAAATTATTTTATTCATTGATGAAATACATACTATGGTGGGTGCTGGTAAAGCAGAAGGTGCTATGGATGCAGGCAATATGCTTAAACCCGCATTAGCACGTGGTGAGCTACACTGCTTGGGTGCGACCACATTAGATGAGTATCGAGAATATATTGAAAAGGATGCTGCATTAGAAAGGAGGTTTCAGCAGGTACTTGTTGATGAACCATCAGTAGAAGACACTATAGCGATTTTACGCGGGTTAAAAGAACGTTATGAACTACATCATGGTGTTGAAATTACAGATCCAGCCATCGTTGCAGCAGCAACTTTGTCTCATCGTTATATCTCAGGTAGGCAGCTACCAGATAAGGCGATTGATCTTGTAGATGAGGCGGCATCTAAGATTCGTATGGAAATCGACTCCAAACCAGAAGAAATGGATAAGCTTGATCGTCGACTTATTCAGTTAAAGATTGAACGTGAAGCACTTAAAAAAGAATCTGACGATGCATCAGTAAAGCGTCTGACTTTACTCGAGGATGAGATAAGTCAGTTATCAAAAGATTATTCTGACTTAGAGGAAGTGTGGAACGCAGATAAAGCCACTTTACAAGGCACTCATCACGTTAAAGAAGAATTGGAGCATGCACGTATTCAGTTAGATTCAGCTCGCAGAGCAGGTGATTTAGCAAAAATGTCAGAGCTGCAGTATGGGGTAATTCCTGATCTTGAGAAGAAAATTGAAAGTGCGTCTGGCAATGAGAAACGTCAAACACAGTTGTTGCGAAATCACGTAAGTGATAATGAAATTGCTGAAGTTGTTTCTAAATGGACAGGTATACCTGTCACCAAAATGCTTTCTGGTGAGCAGCAGAAATTGTTGGAAATGGAAAACCATTTGCAGAAACGCGTTGTTGGTCAGCAAGAAGCAATCACAGCTGTATCTAATGCAGTCAGACGTTCACGTGCTGGATTAGCAGACCCAAATCGGCCAAATGGTTCGTTTTTAATGCTAGGACCTACAGGTGTGGGTAAAACTGAGCTAACTAAAGCTCTAACTGAGTTTTTGTTCGATACAGAAGAAGCCATTGTGCGTATTGATATGTCTGAATTTATGGAAAAGCATTCTGTGGCAAGACTGGTAGGCGCGCCTCCAGGTTATGTTGGTTATGAAGAAGGTGGATATTTAACTGAAGCAGTTAGACGTAAACCTTATAGCGTTGTATTGCTTGATGAAGTAGAGAAAGCACACCCAGATGTTTTTAATATTTTGTTGCAAGTATTGGATGATGGTCGTTTAACAGATGGTCATGGGCGAACAGTGGATTTTAGAAATACAGTGATTGTTATGACATCAAATTTAGGCAGTGACCGCATACAAGAATTATCTGCAAGTCAAAATTATGATGAAATTAAATCTACGGTATTAGATGTTGTTGGTCAGCACTTTAGACCAGAATTTATCAACCGTATTGATGACACAATAGTTTTTAGACCATTGATTAAAGAACAGATACAAGAAATTGCTAAGATACAACTAAATCGATTGCGCAATAGATTGCTAGATCGGGAGATTAACGTTGAGTTAACTGATGCAGCGTTGACATATATTGCAAATGCTGGATTTGATCCTATTTATGGTGCTCGCCCACTCAAACGTGCAATACAGCAATATTTAGAGGATCCATTGGCTAAAGCATTATTGCAGGGCGAGTATGTTAGTGGAGATACAGTTTTAACCGATTGTGTAAATGGCGAGCTTAAGTTTTCGAAAAAGTAACAAATTAATATTAGCTATTCGAAATTTTCAATAACAAATTATCTAAAGTGCGTTGATTCAATATGCGCTTTAGATAAGCTAATGCATAAGTGGGTTTAGTAACATAGTACCTTGCTTTAGGTGATTTGCTTTCTAATATGTTTAGTATTTTGGGAGTGATGCTGCTTGCGGGAAGTGTGTAGGGTACCGCAGCGCCTTTTTTTAATAGTCTTTGCTCTGACGCTAAATACTCATTTTTGAATATGCTAGCATCACGATTTATGTAGTGTTGATACATGTTGTAACTATTAGATCTAAATTTAGTTTCTATGGGTCCGGGTTCAATTAAGCTTGTATAAATCTGACTTCCATATAATTCCAATCGTAAAGTATCGGCAAATCCTTCAATGGCGTATTTGCTCGCGGTATACGCACCCCTAAACTTTAAAGCGATAAATCCAAGCACAGAGCTATTGAATATAATTCGTCCTTGCTGCTGTTGTCTCATCACTGGGATTGCCAGGTTAGTGAGTTCAATAGTGCCAATAACATTAGTTTCGAACTGTTTACTCAAAGATTCACGTGATAAATCCTCTACAGCGCCTGCTTGTCCGTAAGCGCCGTTATTGAATAATGCATATAAATTCCCATTTGTATGTTCTAGAGTGGCTTCAAAAGCATTTGAGATGCTCTTAGAGTCTTCTAAATCAAGTTGAAAACAAGTCATGCCTTCAGCCGATAATCGTTCTACATCAATTTGTTTTCTAGCAGTAGCGATAACTTGATACCCATGACGAATCAAGTCCTTCGCCACTTGATAGCCAATGCCAGATGAACAACCAGTAATCAAAATGGACTTACTAGACTTCAATTGCAGGTACCGAGGATATTAACTGTAATTTTTGATTACACATTGCGAAGACATCGAATACAAGGCAATAATGAATGAGAAAACGGAGCTTATACGTAATAAGTGAGTATTTCGAATTTATTTTTAACGCCGTAGTCGATGTTTGCAGCTTGTGTATAGGCGAAAAAAAACCGGGCTCATAGAGCCCGGTTTAATCAAACTAAAACTTCTAACCTTTAAAGGTCAAAGTCATCATCGTTGTTGTTAGCATCACATGGACGACGCTCAATGCCATTGTCAGCAGCGTACTTCTCACCACCTGCATCAATGATTGCTTGTGATAATGCTACATCACCTTCAATCCAATCTGACACAATATTCCACTGACGAGCATTAGCATCCCATTGTTGGAATTTAGCTAAATGTCCACCTACGTGATCCATGCAGTTTAGGTCCAACTCAGGAACTAGGCCTGTAGCACCCAACTCATCAATGCGAGCTGCTGTAAGCTGTAAGTTCTCAAAGCCCCAGCGTGCTTCAGCACTAGTTAACGGACGGTTTCCGAAACGCTCTTGAGCAATTCTAAGCGCTTCAGTGTGCACAACACCCGCTAATACACCTAGGTTCCAATATACTGAGCCTAAACGTGACTTATCTTGTA
>Ga0181593_10005519_pt1 | contig 11438 bp, 9 predicted proteins | sample 071ome_19_FD_133756 | JGI IMG/M metagenome (GOLD analysis project Ga0181593, IMG submission 133756) | Coastal salt marsh microbial communities from the Groves Creek Marsh, Skidaway Island, Georgia - 071413AT metaG (megahit assembly) | ecosystem: Environmental > Aquatic > Marine > Intertidal zone...
ATGAACCGCAAAGCGGAACGACTGATTCAGGTGACCCATGACAGCCTGATGAAAGGCATCGAGGCCGTAAAGCCCGGCAACACATTTGGCGACATCGGCAACGCAATTCAAACCTATGTCGAAACCCAGCGCATGAGCGTTGTGCGCGACTTCTGCGGTCACGGTTTGGGACGGGTGTTCCACTCGCCACCCAATGTGCTGCACTATGGGCGTGCCGGTTCCGGGGCCGTTCTGGAAGAAGGCATGTTCTTTACCATCGAACCGATGGTAAATCTGGGCCGCGCCGAAACCAAGGTGCTGTCGGATGACTGGACAGCCGTGACTCGCGACAAATCCTTATCGGCGCAGTTCGAGCATTCGATTGGCGTGACCGCAGACGGCTGCGAGATTTTCACCCTGTCGCCCGCGGGAAAGTTTCATCCGACCTACGGGTAAACCTTATCCTTGACCCCGCTTCGCTTTCGATCAAGCGTGCTAGCATGACAAAAGACACAATCATCATCGGCGGCGGGATCGTCGGCTGTGCAATCGCCTTTGAACTGGCGCGCACTGGAAACCGCGTAGTTCTATTGGAACAAGGCAAACTGGCCGAAGGTACAACCGGCAACAGCTTTGCTTGGGCCAATGCATCCTCGAAAACCGGCGACGAAGCGTATCATCGTCTGAATGCTGCAGGGGTTACTGAATATCAAAATTTGGCGAAGAACCACGGCGCAGAGCGTTTCGGGATCAATCCGTGTGGTGCTGTGTATGCTGTGCCTTTGACAGACTCCATCGGGTGCCAAGCTATGCGTGACGAATTCGCGATCTTGCAGGGCTACGATTACCCCAGTCGGTGGCTGAACGCCGGCGACCTGTTGAAAGAATGCGGCGACCTGACATTTCCGGATGGTACAGAAGGCGTTCTATTTCCCACGGACATGGTGATCGACGCACCAAAGGCGACGCGGGCTTTCGCGGACCTTGCGAAAGATGCCGGAGCCGAGGTTCGACAAGACTGCGTGGCAATGACATTGCTTGCCGATGACGAGGGTGTGCTGCAAGGCGTAGGGACCGAAGGCGGACCTATTTATGCACCTTGGGTCATACTGGCCACTGGACGCGACACGGGGCGCGTGCTGTCCGAAATGACTGGATACGACGGGTTCGCCACACGCTTTCCTTTGCGCGAAGTACCGGGGCTTTTGCTGACAACCCCCCCGTTGAACCCAAACCCGCTGAACCGGATATATTTCGGATCGACGACCAATGAACTGCACCTTCTTCCTGCCCCGAACGGCGGCATTCGCATCGGATCAGACGATGTGGATGGGATCATCTGGGACGACCGCGGCAATTACGCCATGGAACGCGGTGGACAGGCATTGCTAGATCGCGCGTCACAAGTTCTGCCAGGGTTAAAAGACCGCGTTGCGCTGGAAGACTGCACTTTACAGGTCGGCGTGCGCCCCTACCCCGAAGACGGGCGAAGTATAATCGGACCGATCCCGGGGGCCGACAAGATGATCGTGGTTGCGACCCATAGCGGAATCACATTGGCGCCCATCATCGCCAAACATGTGGCGCGATTGGTAGCGGGTGAAGAGACGCCTGAATTGGACGCATTCAGCCTATCGCGCTTTCCCGGATTTTGAGCATCCTCAACTTCTTTATGAAGAAATTTCCGCTTTCCTTCTGTTGAGACTTCCCTTGCGTCAACATATCAAGGACACGCTGCATTGCAGCATTTCTTTGACTAATGAAGGGACCTGTTCGTTGAACATCCTCAAGACTACCGCCTTCGTCGCCGCTTTGGGCCTGTCCACAACCTCTGCAATCGCGCAAGAGGTCACTTTGCGGTTCCAGCACTTCGTCTCACCAAACTCGGCCAATCCAAAATACTTTATCGAACCTTGGGCGAAAAAGGTCGAAGAGGAATCGAATGGCCGCATCAAGATCGAGATTTTCCCGTTCATGCAGTTAGGCGGTGCAGCGCCCGAGCAGTACGAATTGATCCGCGACGGTGTCATCGATGGCGGATGGGTGATCCCCGGCTATACACCCGGCGTGTTCCCCGAAGTCGAAGCGCTAGAGCTGCCGTTCATGACCCCGAAATCGGGCGAGCTGGCCTCGATCTCGGCTTGGCGTTACACGCAAAAGTACCTGATGGATGACTTGGATGATGTGCACGTAATCACCACGCACATGCACGGCCCTGGGTTGGTGCACAAAATCGGCGATGGAATTCAGACCATCGAAGACTTTGAAGGCTTGAAACTGCGTGGTCCATCGCGCCCTGCAACTTTGCTATTGGATAAGTTGGGCGCGACTCCTGTCGGAATGCCCGTTCCGGCCTTTCCCGAAGCACTGGCCAAAGGCGTTGTCGATGGTGGTGTGATCACTTGGGAAATGTCCCCTTCGCTGAAACTGGACGAGTTGACGGACAGCCACACCGACGTGTCCGGTGATAAGGCTCTTTATAACCTGTTCTTCATCTGGGCGATGAACAAGGACAGCTATAACCGTTTGCCGGATGAACTAAAAACAATCATCGACGCGAACTCGGGCGAGTTCGCGGCCGCGTGGGCGGGTCGCGCACACGACACCGGCGATGCGGATGGCAAGTTGCAGATGGAGGAATCCGGCAACGAACTGGCCATTATCCCGGAAGATGTGACCGCTCAAATGCGGGCGCTTGGCGCCGAGGTTGAAGCCGAGTGGATCGCAGACATCTCGGGCAAGGGCTACGACGCAGCGGCGCTGGTAGCGGATGCCAAAGCAATCATCGCCGAAGTGATGGCTGAAAAGCAGTAAAGCTTTTGACGCAATCAAATGAAACGGGGCGGCTTCTGCGGCCCCGTTTTCAATGATGGCACTGGCGTGAATTCAGAAATTCTGAAACTATCAACTCCATGTCGATTAAAATTGAAATGTTACGCTGTTTTCAGGCGGTGGCGGACTCGGGGTCTTTGGCCGTGGCCTCGGACCGGTTGGGGCGGACACCCTCGGCAGTGTCGATGATGCTCAAGCAGTTCGAAGATCACGTTGGCGCGCCGCTGTTTGAAACCAGCCGCAAATCGAAGCTGACCCCTTTGGGCACCCACGTTCTGGCAGAAGCCCGGCGCGAACTGGCGCATTTTGACCGGACTGTGGTCATGATCGAGGGACTGTCGCGGGCAGAATTGGGATTGGTGCGCCTAGTGGCAACGCCGTCGGTGGCTCAGATGATCCTGCCGCCTGTGATACGGCGGTTTCTGATCAGTCACCCGAATGTGCAAATCGACATTCGCGATATGGACAGCCAGTCAGTGCATCAGGAAATGAGAGCCGAGCGGGCGGATATCGGGCTTGCGGGGATTGGCGCACTCTTAGGGTTTCCGTCCGAACCGCTGTTTCGCGATCCGTTCGGCGTTGTCTGCCGTGCCGATCATCCGCTCGCCCGGGATTGGGACAGACTGACCTGGGCTGATTTGGCGGATGTCAGCTATATCGCAAACGGCCTGTGCGACCAGATCCGCGATCCAGACTTTCGCCCCATCCGCGCAAGAGCGAAGCTTTCGGTTTTCAACACCGCTTCGCTACTTGGGCTGGTCCGCGAAGGGATTGGTGTGACGGTTCTACCCAAACTGGCAGTGCCCCCCGAGTTCACCGATCTGGTGTTCCTGCCCTTGGTGGACAGCACAGCCCAGCGCGAGGTCTGGTTGCTGTCACAACCCGAAACGGTGATGACCCCTGCTGCGAATGCATTATTGTGTGCTTTGAAGGGTAAGCTTTAATTTCAATTTTTCTGAATATTAGTCAATTTCTTTGAGATTGATTGAATTTTAAGAATGTGGCCAGTTAACCTCCGAAACTTATGCGCAACAGGATTCTCAAATTTCATGTCTTCAACAAAGCTGAACTATATCGCAGGCGAATGGGTCGCCGGACCATCGGAAATCGAAAACCTGAACCCGTCAGACCTAAGCGATGTCGTTGGCACGTTTACTCAGGCGTCGGCTTCGCAACTGAACGACGCCTTGAACGCTGCCGCCCGCGCCCAAATGGAATGGGCCGCTTATGGCATGGAGCGCAAGCAGGCTGTTCTAATGAACATCGGTAACGAGATGATGGCCCGCGCCGAAGAGCTGGGCACGCTGCTATCCCGCGAAGAAGGCAAGCCGCTGGCCGAGGGCAAGGGCGAGGTCTTCCGCGCTGGTCAGTTCTTCACCTACTACGCTGCAGAATGCCTGCGTCAACTGGGCGAGAACGCCGACAGCGTGCGCCCGAACATCGAAGTAGACGTGCGCCGTGAACCTGTGGGCGTTGTGGCTGTGATCAGCCCGTGGAACTTCCCCACTGCGACCGCCAGCTGGAAGATTGCGCCTGCGCTTTGTTATGGCAATGCGGTGATCTGGAAACCTGCGAATGTGACCCCTGCCAGTGCGGTTGCCCTGACCGAGATCATCAGCCGTCAGGACATTCCAGCGGGTCTGTTTAACTTGGTGATGGGTGCTGGCCGTGATGTGGGCCAGCGCTTAGTCGAAAGCTCGAAGATTGACGCGATCAGCTTTACCGGTTCGGTTCCTGTGGGGCGTGGTATTGCAACTGCCGCCGTGCAGAACTTCACCAAGATCCAAGCGGAAATGGGATCAAAGAACGCCTTGGCTGTGATGGACGACGCCGATCTGGATCTGGCTGTTACTCTGGCACTGGGCGGTGCGTTTGGCGGCACAGGTCAGAAATGTACCGCAAGCTCGCGCCTGGTGGTGCATTCGGCCATTCACGATGCATTCGTTGAAAAGCTGGTAGCTGGAGCACAGGCAATGAAGGTCGGACATGCCTTGGCCGAAGGCACCCAGATGGGACCGGTGGTCAGCCAGCAGCAGTTGGAAGAAAACTTGGCCTATGTTGATCTGGGGCGCTCGGAAGGTGCAGAACTGGCGTGTGGCGGTCAGCGCCTGAACATGGAGACCGAAGGCTACTACATGTCCCCCGGCGTGTTTCTGAACACAACCAACGACATGCGCATCAACCGTGAAGAAATGTTCGCGCCTCTGACATCGTTGATCAAAGTGGACAGCTATGACGAAGCGCTCGCAACCGTAAACGACACCAACTTCGGTCTGACCTCGGGCATCGTGACCAAATCGCTGGCCCGCGCAACCCACTTCCGCCGCAATGCGCGAACAGGTGTTGTCACTGTAAACCTGCCAACAGCAGGCACAGATTATCACGTTCCGTTTGGCGGACGCAGCGACAGTTCGTATGGTCCTCGGGAACAAGGCAAAAACGCTGCCGAGTTCTATACTACTGTCAAAACCGCCTACATCGCCGCCGGAGACCCTGCATGACCTATCGCATCGACTGCCTTCAATACGCTAATTGGTCAGAAAAAGTCTTTCGCCAGATGCGCGAAGGCGGGGTCGATGCGGTTCATGTGACGATCTCTTATCACGAAAACTTTCGCGAAACGGTTCTGAACGTCGAAAAGTGGAACCGCTGGTTTGAGCAGTATCCCGATCTTATCTTTCATGGAGAGTATGCCTCGGATGTGAAGAAAGCGCGCGAAACCAGACGGACGGCGATTTTCTTTGGCTTCCAGAACCCCTCGCCGATTGAGGATGATATTGGCTTGGTCGAGGTCTGGCACAAGCTGGGTGCGCGTTTCATGCAGTTGACCTATAACAACCAGTCGCTACTGGCGACGGGATGCTATGAGGCCGAAGACATGGGGCTTACTCGCATGGGCAAGCAGGTCGTCAAGGAAATGAACCGCGTTGGGCTGGTGGTGGACATGAGCCACTCGGCGGATCGCAGCACGATTGAGGCGGCGGAGTTTTCCGAGCGTCCGATTGCGATCACCCACGCCAACCTACATTCGTGGCAGCCTGCGTTGCGCAACAAACGCGATGACGTAGTTCGCGCAGTCACCGAAAACGGCGGCATGATGGGCTTTTCGCTCTATCCGCACCACCTTAAGGGCAAAGGCGACTGCACGCTGGAAAGCTTCTGCGAGATGATCGCGGATGCCGCTGACAAGTTCGGGGCCGAACATTTCGGCATCGGGTCGGACCTGTGTCAGGATCAACCCGACAGCGTGGTAGAATGGATGCGCGTGGGCCGCTGGACGAAAGAAATCGATTATGGTGAGGGTTCGGCCAGTGCGCCGGGCTTTCCGCCCATGCCGCATTGGTTCGAGGACAACCGCCATTTTGGTAACATCGAGGCTGGTTTGAAAGCCAAAGGATTCAACGACCAGGACGTCGCGGGCTTGATGGGCAACAACTGGTTCCGGTTCTTCGAGAACAATTTCAGCCCGGCGTAACTCCGGCCATAAGGGAGATGAATGACATGCTTGCTCAAACTGCAATTCCCCCCCGTCATCCCGACGTGGTGATGAAGCTGGCGCGGATGGGGTCGTTTCATCAATCCCGCCTGTCTTTCATGCGCGTTCTGCTACGCCGCATGAAAGACGAAATTTGGCGGTTTGATCGTCCGGTCTTTGACGTCGACGCCAAGGGTGTTGGTGTTGCGGTTTATTCGGCCCACGGGCCCGACCGCAGCTATTCGCTGATCGCCTTTGCCCATGACCTACCGCCGGACATGCGCTCGGACCGTGTGATCGCCACGGCTTGGGATGCGACATTTACCCTGTTTGACGGCGTGCCGACGCAGGCGGACATCGAACGATTGGCCGCGAATGTACCGCTGCAGGAAGCAGGGCGTGTATCGGAGAAAGAATTGTCGGTCAGCCGCGCCAACCGCTCTGTCAGGTTGTGGGAATACGTGGTCGACACACTTTCAAAGGGCCAGCAACCCGATGCTGCCAAAATCGCGGATGTTGGCTATTTGATGCGAACCACTGCCGTCTATGGTTCAGGCAAGCTGGGCGCTGCCGATCGAGAACTGACATGCGACCGTCCCGAATTTCTGGCGCCGTTTCAAATTGAAATGCTCAGCGTCTTTCTAACGCGCAATTTCGTGATGGATATGGTCGAGCATATTGCGCAGATGCGCGCGCCGGACACGGCCGTGAAAATGGTGCCCGATCTGCGCCGCGGCTTTGGTATCGGCAACTCGACGGGGCTGGGCATGGCGCCGTATCTGATCAACCACCCGGTTCTTCTGAATAACTGGATCACTGCCCGCGAAACGGCACTGGCACGGGTAAGGTCAGTTGGGCAAGCAAAACTGGAAACGATTGCCGAGTTTAAAACTCTGGTGAAACGGGCGATCAAAAGCGCCGAAATCTGGCATTCCGAACATCCAATTCAGGTCCGTAAACTGGCCGACCTGCGTGGGGATCTGGGCAAGCTACAAGATTGGATATCAGAAAACGATCTGACCGAGGATCAACCATGGAACCGCCTCTGGCTCTGGGCCGAAGAAGCGCTAACACTTGAAGGACAAGAGCAACTGTTTTCGCTACTCTTGGAACCCCATGGCGCGCTGATCGACGATCTTGGCAACACCATGCATGCCGACGAAACCCCCGCCGCGCTGATCGATGGGCGCATGTCGCTCGAGCAGTTGAAAACGCAAACAAAACTGGTCCACGGCTGGGCCATCACCACCGACTGGAGCCAGCGTAGCGCCGATGAAAACGTCTGGTACACCTCGGAAGAAAAACTAGAACCGCGTCTAGGCAGCCGTTACGAAGAAGACTTGGAACCTTACGAACTACCCCTCTGCCCTGCGCGGGATGCGGCACGGATGTATGCGGATATCTTGACCTCCGACGCTGAGACGGTGGGGGGCTTTCTGCAACAGCACCCCGAGCACCGCCACATCGCGCGCCGTGTACAGATCGCGGGCCGGTTCCCTTATGCCGAAATCCGCGACAATACGGTTTCTGACAAGGTGCTGCCCATCGACCTGTTACGCGCAAAACTGGCGATGTTCGGCGCCACTTACTTTGACCCGCGCTCGGATCGCTGGGTGCGCATCAACATGTTCCAGCACGCCCCGCTTCCTGACGAGTTTGCCACAAGTGACGCTGACGGCTGGACGTTACCCTCGCTTGAGGAGGATCTGAAATGAGCTGGTCACTGATCGAAGTCGAAGCGCTTGCCAAAAAAGCCGCAAAAGGCGCGGGCTACAGTTGGGGCGAAGCCGAAGACGCCGCCCGCGCGGTACGCTGGCTGGAAGCCCGAGGCCTAGGTGGCGCGGCGGCGTTGGCGGCACACTTGACCGGAGGCGGAAAAGGCTCTTGCCCGATCTGGAAAGGTATCGCTGTCTCGGATGGAGTCGAAGACGCCACAACGGTGGATCCGGACACACTCGATCAACCGCTGCTTTTTCTGCCGTTTGCAGACTGGGCCGGCGCAGGTCAGGAAACCGCCCAACGCATGGGTATCACAATCTGCGACGCACAAGTTCGCTCATATACCGATACTGGCACTATGAACGTTCTTGGGAAGTTTGCCCACAAAACTTACGCCCCCTCAACCGAAGAAAGCCGTACGTTAGGGGCCGGGGCTGGCCTGTCAGACAACGACTAATATTTTCATCTTTCCCTAAATACTCTGAGGGAGCGCGAGGGGGTAACATCCCCTCGCTTACCGCGACGCAATCAGATTAACAGATCGAAGGTTTTCATTAAAGGCAGTTCCCGCGCACGAATGCCCGTCAGGTCAAACAATGCATTCGCCAACGCAGGGGCGGCCGGCGGTGTTCCGGGCTCTCCGATCCCGCCCATATAGCGATTGTTTTCCAAAATACGCACCTCGAAGCGCGGCGCGGTGTGCATCCGCAGCGCATCATAATCGGGGAAATTGAACTGCTCGACCTCACCGTCAGCAAAGGTGATCTCGCCGTAAGCCGCGGCAGACAAACCATAGATGGCTCCACCCACCATCTGCGCTTCGATATTACCGGGATCAAGTGCGATTCCCGGATCCACAGCAATCCAGCAGTTGGTTATTTTGATACCGCGACCGGTATCCTGTACCTCGATAGCTTCCGCAACGGGCGTTCCGAAGGAATAGGTAAAGGCGACACCGCGCCCTATGCCTTCGAGCGTTTGCCCCGTCCAGCCAGACATCTCCCGCACCGTTTCTAGTAGCTTCGCCGAGGGTTCATGTTCGCGTCGGATCAATTCGAGCCGGAACTCCAGCGGATCACGCCCAGCGGCATGGGCCATTTCGTCGATGAAACTTTCAAACACGAACCCGTTCGAAGACGCCCCAACCGAGCGCCAAAAACCGACAGGCAATCCCAAATCGGCCAGATAACCGCGCATGCGATAATTCGGAATGCCATAGGGCTGGTCAAAGCTACCTGTGACATTCTCTCGGTTGGGTCCGGGGATCGGCAACACAGTCTGGCTGGCAAGTTGCCCGTCCAGCATCACTGCTTGACCATCTTTGACCACGCCCTTGAACCGCGCCAGCGCTGGCGGGCGGTATTTATCATGGCGCATATCTTCTTCCCGTGACCATGTGGTCTTTACAGGAACGCCCGGCATGGCTTTGGCTACCTTGGCAGCCATAACCGAAAAGTCCGTTTCAGCACGACGACCGAAACCTCCGCCTAGATAGGGCGTGATAACTTCGACGTTTTCTGGATCAAGACCTACGACATTGGCGCATGCGGACTGAACTGAACCCGGTGCTTGGTTACCAGACCAAACCGTCAAACTGTCTGCGGTGTAAAGCGCCGTTGCGTTCATAGGTTCCATCGTCGCATGGGCCAGTGCCGGAACGTTGTACTCCGCCTGAACCAATGTCCCGTCGAACTTCTGCTCAACATCACCCTCATCCCGAGGGGTGGCGTTTGGTTCGTCTGCGAAAGTAGCTTTGAGTTGGGCAAATTGAACATCCGTGTCAGCGTACTCTGCCTTCTCCCATTCGATCTCGACAGCATTGGCAGCCTGCATCGCCAACCATGTATTTGATGCGATCACCGCGATCCCATCGCCCAAGTCGACGATTTTTTCGATACCCGGCATGGTTTGAGCGGCTGTTGCGTCATACTGCTTCATGCCAGTCCGTCGTGGGTTCATACGAACGGTGGCAAACTTCATTCCGTCCAAGCGAACATCTGCGCCGAACTCGGCTGCACCTGTGGCTTTGCCCAACATGTCGACACGGGGTTGGGTTTTGCCAAGCAGCCGCCATTCGGATCGCGGGCGCAAATCGACACGCGGTGGGTCGATCCGAGCGGCTTCTTCTGCCAGTTCCTCATAGCTTAATGATGATCCGTCAGGCGCCGTAACGACACCCCGTGCCGTCACCAATTCAGAGCGTTTTAGTCCCCAACGTTCCGCAGCGGCCTGTTTGAACGTTTCACGGGCCGACGCACCGATCTCTCGCATGCGATCGAAACCGTCCTTCATGGCGGTAGACCCTCCGGTCATTTGGGTACCAAGCAGTTTGCTGATATCCCCAACAAAGCTGCGCATTCCGTGTTGGAAACCCTTAACTTTATAGTCGAGAAAAGGCAGAGCGGCTTCCATCAAAGCCGAGTTGTAATAGGCTTTTGCAGCGGGACCGTGGATAACGTTAACCTGATCAAGGTCCACATCCAATTCTTCGGCAATCAGAGCTGCCCAAGTGGTGTGCGTGCCCTGGCCCATCTCGGCACGGGGGGCGATCAGGGTGATACCTGTCTGATCAACAAACAAAAACGGATTGAGCGTGATCTTATCCGGATCCCCTTCAAACGGGTTCGGATAGTCCTGATTGACCTTGTAGGCACCAAAAGCAACGCCGCCGACTATGGCGACTGTTCCAAACAAAAATGTGCGACGGGCAATTTTTCCAAGTTTCGACATATCTTACCCCGACATTTTTGCTGCTGCTTCGTGAATGGCGGCCCGAATGCGCGGATAGGTTCCGCATCGGCACAGATTGCCTTGCATCGCATCGTCTATCTGCTGATCCGTCGGATTGGGTACCTCAGAAAGCAAAGCCGCAGCCTGCATGATCTGCCCAGACTGGCAATACCCGCACTGCGCGACCTGATGATCGACCCATGCTTGCTGAAGGATCGACAGGTTGTCGGGTTTACCAAGTGCTTCGATCGTCGTGACTTCCCCCGAGACATCGCCTAAGGGCACCTGACAGGATCGAACCGCTTCGCCGTCGATGTGGACTGTACAAGCACCGCATGCAGCCACCCCACATCCAAATTTTGTACCAGTTAATCCAATTTCATCCCGCAGAACCCAAAGAAGAGGAACATTGTCGGGTAAGTCAATCGAATGAACCTGACCATTCACCTGAATTTCTCGCGCCAAAACTGCTCTCCCGGAAGTCTTTGCTTGAAGTACTATTTGGTCTTACGCGCTCAAAACACAAGCGGATCACTAAATAGCTTCCGCAAGGTCGCCTAAAATCGCCTGTCGAAAGGGCTTTTCTGCAAATTTCTTGACTTTATATGGAAATCGCCGCTGAATCCCGCTACGCAGCAAAAGCCGGAGAACGGTCCGGCTTTGTCTAATTAATAATTGAGAGGTCAGAGACCAATGAAACGTA
>Ga0181593_10005523_pt1 | contig 11434 bp, 11 predicted proteins | sample 071ome_19_FD_133756 | JGI IMG/M metagenome (GOLD analysis project Ga0181593, IMG submission 133756) | Coastal salt marsh microbial communities from the Groves Creek Marsh, Skidaway Island, Georgia - 071413AT metaG (megahit assembly) | ecosystem: Environmental > Aquatic > Marine > Intertidal...
AGCGGCACACTAAACAAAACAGATTTCATAGAAGAGTCCCCAATAAAAGCGTGAGTGAAGCCCTTCGGTCCATGAAGCTGGCCAAATAATTTTTAAAACAAATAATGAATTGGCAGCAAATCCTTCACTGCCAAGTATTGATAAGAGAAATGTGCTTAATGAATCAGTACTTAGATGTGTACTCAGCAATCAAGTCTTCATCGGATGTTACAGCACCAACCGCTTGCCAAAGAGCATCACGCTTAGCTTCATCCATACCTGACTGTTTAGAAAAGGCAAGGTAGTAATCTTTAGATTTGTAAGGCTTTTTCTGAATAGTGAACTTACCTTTAAAAGCAGGGCTTTTAGAAAACTTTGTCGCAGCACTTCGCAGCATCACGACAGAACCTTCGCCGGATGATGTCAGCTTCATTAGGGTAACCTCATCACCTCGTGAAGATTGATCGTCTACTTCAACGCCAGATTTACGTAAATCGTCTGCAATGGAATAACCACGAGGAACACGGATGGGTTGTGGCAAAGATTTTGGATCACCTTGATATACGTAGCTATTTTTAGAACTAGTCACAACCACATATTCAGCAGAACTTAAACGTGCAGGGGACTTTTTATCTGTTCCCGCGTTAACAGGATAGTACATAAATTCAGCACGGGCTTTTTTGTAAGATGCGCCGAGTACACCATCCACTTGACCACTTTCTACACGACGCAAACATTTTTTCCAATCCATTGGGCGAATACTAACGCGCCAATCCATTCTATCTGCCGCATCTTTTATAATGTCAACGTACAAGCCATCAGATTTATAGGAGTTAATAAAAACAAACGGATACCAGTGAGAACGATCTGTACACAAAACAATTCGTTCACGTTTTGCGTGCACTACCATAGAACTAAAAATCAAACACACAGCAGTTATCAAAAACAGCGTTTTATTTTTCATTTTCGCTCTCGAGTCTGGCAATAACTTTAGGGGAAGTAATATGAACACAAGCACAGCATTCACCAATTGCCATGGATAATAATGAAGCATTTCACTAAATCAACGACAATTCGTAACAAAATTGCAATATTTTTTATGTCTAGCTAATTGCCTTTTCCAGAAAAATTAGCAACCACTTATCTTTTGCACTGCAAAAACTGGCAATGAAAGCGAGTTAAATTTAAAAAAACAATTAAATTGTAAAACAAAATAGATCTTTCGCCTTGTCAGGCATACCCCATTTAGGCGATAACAAGAAATAACCAACGTTAATTCAAAGATTAAAAATCGTGTATAAAAATATTTCTTCACACTCGAAAAATGTTTGAACCTAAAAAATATAAATCTAAAAAATCTTTTGCACCCCATTTAGGCGATAACAAAACGACTTTTAATATTTAATATTTAATATCATATTTATCAATAGAAATATTTTATTTGCATCGGAATTTTTAAATATTAAAGTTTCTTGACATTTTTTTTACAGCGCACTTAATCTTCGCCGCGCTCACATTCGTGAGAGTTTTAATAAGGATTACAAATGTTGTTTAAAAATAGTCTTAAACTTCTTGCTGCATCTATTACAGCAACAGCTTTAACCGGCTGTATTGACTGGGAAGATGAAAACACACCATTACCACCAAACGATGTAAAAAACATCATTATGATGATTGGTGATGGTATGGGTCCACAGCAAGTGGGTATGCTGCAGGAGTACGCCAAAAACGCGCCTAACTCAATTTATAATGGCGAAATCACCGCTATGGAACGCTTCAGTAAAAAAGGCGTTTTAGGTTTATCGTCAACCGGACCTGAAGCTAGCATTGTTGTGGATTCAGCTTGCTCTGCTTCTCAATTAGCAACAGGCATTTCATCCGGTAGCGAAATGATTGGCTTGGATTATGTTGGCAACCCTGTTGAAACCGTTTTGGAAAAAGCCAAAAAAATGGGTAAAGCAACAGGCTTAATCAGCGACACTCGAATCACCCACGCTACGCCTGCTTCCTTTGCAGCACACCAAGCTCATCGCTCGATGGAAAACGAAATTGCCGTTGACATGATGGAAAACCGAGTGGACGTTATGCTTTCTGGTGGCCTACGCTACTTCATTCCAGAATCAACCAACACCGATGCAGATGTAAAAGCAAGCATCACCGAATTAGTTAACGAACCAAGCATCAAAATTAAATCAAAACGTAAAGATGAACGTAACTTGCTAAATGAAGCACAAGAAGCCGGTTACAGCTTAGCCTTTAACCGTGAACAAATGAACGCAGCTGGTGGCGAAAAACTTTTAGGTTTATTCCACTACAGTGCCATGATGGACGGTATTGCTTACACGCAAACAAAAGATGACGAAACTCGTACTCAGCCAACCCTGCGTGAAATGACAATCAAAGCGTTGGATATTCTGGCTCAAGATCCTGATGGTTTCTTCTTGATGATTGAAGGCGGACAAATCGACTGGGCAGCTCACTATAATGATGCAGGCACCATGTTGCATGAACTATTGAAATTTGACGATGCCATCGCAGCCATTTATGAGTGGGTTGAAAACCGTAACGACACTTTAGTTGTTATTACTGCTGACCATGAAACCGGTGGTTTCGGTTTCAGTTACTCACGTAAAAACATTCCAGAAGCACAAACTCTGCCGGGTGAAGCATTCGAAAACGTAAACTATCACCCTAACTACAACTTTGGTGGTTTCGACATTCTAGACAAGCTATATGCACAATCCATGAGCTTTGAAAACATGTGGTACGCGGCAGGTGGTGATCTATATGGCACACTACCAACAGCAGACAGCATTATGAATGTAGTAAATACTCACAGCGAATTTAAACTGGATGCTGAAGGCGCAGCTGCGGTAGTTAAGCAAGAAGAAAACAAATACCAAGTTGATGGCCACCCTTACCTAGATACACACGTTTACCCAGAATTCCACGACTTCGAAGAATTCTACGTGTATGGCGAATACGATCACTTGGATTTAATTGGTCGTGAACTTGCTGCAGACCAAAACATTGTTTGGGGCACAGGCTCTCATACGCATACACCAGTAAGCGTTATTGCGTGGGGTCCTGCAAACGTGGTTAAAAACTACGCGAACTTGTTACATCATACAGATGTAGGTCGCATCACCATTGAAGCACTTGAGCACAAACTTTAAAGTTAAAGTGACTTAATACTTCACGTACCAAGGACGGTACGTTTAATTCCTGAATATTGTTTTTAAAGCTTCATTTGGGAGAATCTATCTGCAACATGTTCCTAGCTAAATTTTGCGTTTCTCGTTCTTGCCACTCTCACTTATCCCCTTTTTATATCAGCCGCCCATTTTTAATGAGACCCTTGCTTTACGGTTGAAGGTATAAAGCAAAAGCAAAACTATGAAAGAAAATAACAACATGGCACCCGATAGTTTGTGGGCCTGATCATATTGAAGAGATTCTACGTGTTCATAGATTTGAACAGACAACACTTGGGTTTCACCGGGAATATTGCCGCCGATCATCAAAACAACACCAAATTCCCCTAGAGTATGGGCAAACCCCAATATGGCTGCCGTGAGAAAACCGGGTGCACTGAGTGGTAATACAACAGAAATAAATCGATCCCACGGACCTGCTCTAAGCGTGGCAGCCACTTCTAAAGGGCGATCTCCCATAGCTTGAATGGCATTTTGAATGGGCTGCACCACAAACGGGAGAGAGTATAAAACCGAGGCCACCACCAAACCTGCAAAGGTAAAAGGCAAGGTACCTAAGCCAAGCCATTGCATGGCTTGGCCAACAGGACCTTGTGGTCCTAACAATATGAGCAAATAAAAACCCAAGACGGTTGGCGGTAATACTAGAGGCATGGAAACCAAAGCGGATATAGGCCCGGTTAGCCAAGAAGAGGATTTAGCTAACCACCACGCAATGGGGGTACCAATGATCAATAACAGCAAAGTAACCGTAGTAGCCAATTTAAGCGTAAGCCAAATGGCCGCCACATCTTCAGGAGAAAACCCGACTAGTAACCCGTCGAACAATGGAAGCACGCCTATAACGATGGAGACGGCACAATCATGCCTCGACCAGCGCTAGTGTGCAAACCTTGATCGACGAATGCTTTAAGGGAGACTAAAAGTGAAGGCTAAATGGGCGCTAAGCCACAAAATGATGACGCGCAAATAAAACCACGAGGCAAACAGCGATGATCAACTCTAATCCGGCCATCATAGTCCCCTGCTCAAAGAATCCGTAGGCAAACAACGTGGCAATGCGAACCAATATCAGCACCAGAGAAAATACCGTGGCGAATAATAATGTGCCACCAAAATATTGAGGTAGCCAATTGACCAGCAGCATGGCCAATCCAATGCCAATCTGCAAACCACCATACACGGTAATAAATTCACCGACACTGAACTGACTGGTTGAATCGTAACCTAAGAACGCCATAGAGCGATCAGCTTGAAAGCTACACCACAAGCCAGAAACCAAATACAGAACTGCAATTATATTAAAGATAATCATATTCAATCACCGCCACATAATTTTCATCTTGAGGTTGCCCGTTAATTCGTTTTCGAATATTCGTCAATCCTTCAAAGCGAATAAGTTTTCGGTTCTCCATGCCATAGTACAAATAGGCAGGGTCTAATAACCAGCGAAAAAAGGCGTTATCCGGCTCCAACCTCAGAACTAGACGAGTATTATCTGCTTGTTTAAGCGGAACCAATCTAAACTGATAAAACGCCGATCGGGTTACAGCTAAAAACGAAAAGGTGAGTGCTTTCCCATCAATCAGTGATTGCCAATTCTGTGAAACCAAGCGATCAAAACCGGCATCCACCACTGAATAGCGTGGTCGGTCAACAGCAATTTGTTCTTTAAAGTCTTCGCTTTCATCTTTGTATTCCAATAACAAGTCTGATTTTACATTGGTAAGAGCAGACTGCACTTTAAAATAAAACGAGGAATCCACTTCATAGAAATAGGTCGTAGGCATGGTTGACCATTGTCCATAGTCTAATGTTTTTTCAGCAAACAACTTCCCTTGTTCATCTAGATAGATGACTTTTGCGGCTTGATATTGACCCGAGGCGTTCAATTTAATACTGTGTTTTTCTGTATATAACAACACACCCGTCTTTGGTTCATACGCTCGACCAATAAACTCAAAACTGTTAGGTAAAACATCGGTTTCATTAATTGATTTCGCTGCCTGCGCAACATTTGCGTTTAATAAGATAGAAACAAAACCTACCATAACCGCATAAACGCCAATTGCTAAATACGTTAACCGCATTTACTTATTTTCAACCTCATAGGGATTTTGTGAAACATCCAAAGTCGCTGCTATTTTTTCTGACATCATAAAGTGAATAAAGAGACCGATAAAAGCCCACTGTGTAACCATGGCCAAAATCGCATACTGGGTTATTCCTAAACGACCATAGTGCTGTCCAGCGAAGTAAGCCAATGGTCCGAATACCGCGCACAATACTAACCAAGCAGGTTTTCGAACCACCAACGTCGCCAAGGACCTTGGTACAGTCATAGCAAATGCACACCAAAGAAATACCAACCACAAGGGGAAGCGGTTGTCCGGAAACACGTACATACCTGTCTGGTAAATCAACCAGTCGGTAAGCAGACCTGTAAAAATAACTGGCAGAATAAGCCAATCAGTGTTTTGGCCCGTGTCCCCCGTTATTTGATGGCTCCACAAAAAATGCAATGTCATGATGATAATCAACCCAATGGCCAGTGCTTCAACATCTAAAATACAACTCCACCAAACCCCTTGAAACAACATCAGGTTAGGAATGAGGACGGAATAGGTTGGAACTCTGGCCATGGTCATTTACAACATCAACGCTATTGCACACGCTCCACTCTGTGACGGGGTTTAGCAAACATCAAATGAGAAACACCGATGCTACGCTCGCGGAAGCCACCTTCACAGTAGGCAAAATAGAATTGCCATAGTCGGTGAAATTCTTCGTTGTAGCCTAGCGCCATGATTTCAGATTTCTTTTCATTAAAGCGCTTATGCCATTCGTTCAAGGTACGGGCATAATGTTCAGCGAAGTCTTGTTGATAACTTAAGCGTAAATCCGATGACTTTTTAGATGCTGAAAGTAATGCATGAATTGAAGGAATGCAGCTACCCGGAAAAATATAACGCTGGATAAAATCAACATTCTTACGAGCGTCATCATACCGCTGATCTTCAATGGTGATAGCTTGAATTAACATAACACCATCATCTTTTAACAAACGACTGCAGGTTTCGAAAAAGGTATCGTAATACTTCCAGCCCACAGCTTCGATCATTTCGATGGAAACCAGTTTATCGAACTGACCTTCTTGACTGACCAAATCCCGATAGTCTTTTTTCAGAAGTGTAATTTTGTCTTGTAGACCTGCTTCTTCGATACGGGTTTTAGCAAGCGCGTGCTGTTCTTCTGAAATAGTTGTGGTGGTAACGTGACAGCCATAATGGGTAGCGGCATAGATGGCAAAACCACCCCACCCAGTTCCGATTTCAACCACACGGTCATTTTCATTCAACTGCAAGCTGTCACAGATCCGCTTCAGTTTGTATTTTGATGCGATTTCTAGGGTACTGTCTTTACCGGGGAAAATTGCTGATGAATACATCATGCTCGGATCAAGAAAACGCTCGAACAAATCGTTGCCCAAATCATAATGAGCGGCAATATTTCGACGGGAACCTTTTTCGGTATTTTCATTAAGTTTGTGGAAGACCTTGAGGAAGGGTTTCGAAACGAGGCCGGTAATCCCTCCTTCCATTTTGTTCAGCACATCCATGTTTAGCACCATGATGCGCACAACATCGGCTAAGTTAGGCGTGTCCCAATCCGCTGTCATATAGGCTTCTGCTGCACCAATACTGCCACCGGTTAAGATGCTAACAAACGCGGATGCATCCTTAACCTGTAATTCAGCGATTAATGGCTGACCATCCGCATCTATATACTCGCTACCAAATTCATGTATCTGCTCTTGCCCATTACTCACTTCTTTTATGCGCATCACACCGGTATGGATGTTTACTAACTGAGATAAAATGGCTTTACGCCCGATATGCTGCACCTGACGAGTCAACCAAGATGGTTGATTTGATTCTTGGCTGTCTACGGCAACGGACGCTGTTGTGGCATCTGGGGTTTGCACTGTCTGGTTCATGGGTCGGTCCTTTCAAATCAGGATGTGCGGTTAAAGTGGTGTAGTGGGCTTTTTCAGTTCAAATCAATGCTAGGGTCAGCCTTCATGCTTTGGATGCGAATAAAACGGTGAACGCTTCACAAACAGCTTAAAGGCTTGCCAGTAAATACCTGCTATGACTTTTACGGTAACCACAGGTTGGCGGATCAATGTTTTCGCTAATTTCGTCTGAATATCGAATTTTTCCATGGTTAGAGTGGCATCAAAGTGTTTAACCGGAGTGGCGTTTAGCGGGTCCGGAGACGAAACAGCAGGCGCCAGCATGGTATTGTCCATGTGTACTAACAATGACTCATCAAGACTAGAGAAGACCCATCGATAATCCATATTCATTGGGTTAAACGGGGAAACATGAAAATCTTTTGCGAATCGGAATTCATGTTTAGATTGGGTTTCTTTACTGCCTAACCGGCGATAAGCAATGGCAGTGGTTACAGCTTTGGTTTTGCTAGGGTTAATTGGCAATACGTAACTGTGCCTTTCTTTCCATGGCGTGTTGGTAATTTCTGCCTGAATGGCTACCAATTCACCCTTGGAGTCGTAGCAATAATAGAAGCTAACGGGATTAAAAATGATGTTGAAATAACGCAAATGAGTAACTAACACCACCCGTTTAATCTCGGGTAATTTCAGTCCTTGGTCCGCAAAATCCTGATGTACTCGCTCAACAATGCTTTGCTTTAAATCAGAGTCTTTTTTACCGTAAAAGTCTTCGCGTTTGTAACGTACGGGATGAAAGATGGATCGACCTAAATACCATTTAGAGTCCAGTAGTTGGGGTAATTCATCAAGGTCTAAGGCCAGCATGAAAAGAGGGTACTTAAATTCGTGCTGAACTGGTACAAATCGCCTGTGTCGGACATGACCAGAATAAATGGCACTGTTCAATGACGTGCTTTCATTTTGATTTGCTGTGGTCATAGCTCAATACCAAAATGCTGTGCCACTCTGAGTGCACTGTTGACACCATCTTCGTGGAATCCATTAAACCAGTATGCGCCACAGAAATGCGTTCGATTTTGCCCGCTTATTTTATGATGTTGTTGCTGCGCTGCGATACCATCCAACGTAAACACTGGATGACTGTAATTATATTGAGAAATGATTTTTTGAGGATCAATCTCATGAGTACGATTGAGTGTGACCAATAGGGTCTCGGGCGCATTATGAAAGTTCTGTAGCATATTCATATTGTAGGTGACTGTGGCGCATTCACTTGTACGCTGGGGAATATGGTAATTCCAACTTGCCCATGCCAAGGATTTTTTCGGCATTAATGAGGTATCGGTATGCAAAACAACAGCGTTATCTTGGAAAGGCAAAGCACCTAGAATATGACTTTCATCTTCAGTAGGCTCAGATAACAGACTTAACGCTTGATCGCTGTGACAAGCAAATACCACTTCATCAAACTCAAGCATTTCACCTTTTTCTGTAATCACTGTTACTTGGTTTTCACTGCGCTCGACTGAAGCTATGGCTGTGTTGTAACGAATCTTATCTTTGAAGCTCTTCGTTAAAGGTTCTACATAAGACCGTGAACCACCTGATATAACACGCCACTGCGGACGTTCGTCGACGCTTAACATGCCGTGATTGTTAAAGAAGCGCAGAAAAAAGCGCAGAGGGAAATCCATCATCACATCCACAGAAGCAGACCAAATGGCGGCTCCCATTGGAACGATGTAATGATGAATGAAACCATCACTGTATTTATGTTCTTTTAAATACTCCCCTAGGGTTTCTTGATCGCCAATGGCATTAGCTTCAAGAGCGGCCACAGTTTCTTTGTTAAACCGCAGAATATCTCGAATCATGCGTAAAAATTTAGGCCTAACAAGATTAATACGCTGTGCGAATAAAGTATTGAGATTAGTGCCATTGTATTCCAATTCGGTATTCTCACAACGAACACTAAAGCTCATATCCGAATCTTCGCTTTGTACGCCAATTTGATCCATGAGTTTTATAAAGTTGGGGTAAGTCCAATCATTGAACACAATGAATCCTGTATTTACAGGATAGGTTTTACCGCCAAGGTCCACGTCTATTGTGTGAGTATGGCCCCCTAAATAGTTATTAGCTTCGAACAAACTAATATTGTGTTCTCGATTTAAAAGATAAGCAGTGGTCAATCCTGCAATGCCAGAGCCAATAATGGCGATATTTTTGTTTGCTGAAGCCATATGAAATTGTCTCTTATCCTTTACTTGTTTCTTGTTGACTAAATCGCCTTAGGTCTTCTTGATGCCTAGAGGTTTTGCCAAGTAACCAATGTTTAAAACCAGTTGGTAAACAGCTGATCAGCTTAATGGACCATGTGAAACACTTGGGAAAGTTCACATCAAATCGCTGGCCATTCAGGCCCGCTATAATTCGCTGCGCGGCGGTGTTGGCCGAAATTCTGGCTGGCATAGGGAAATCATTTTGATCGGTCAGCGGGGTTTTTACGAACCCAGGACTGACCACCCGCACATCAATGCCTTCGTGTTGGAGATCTAAGGCTAACGATTCTGCAAAGTAACGCAGTGCCGCTTTTGAAGCACCGTAAGCACCGGCTCTAGGTAGCGCTTGATAGGTCACACTGCTTGATACAAAAACCAACTGAGGTTTGGCATTGCTTTTTTGACGGGCAAACCGCAAAAGAGGCAAACTGGCATTAACGATATTCAGCGCACCAAAGAAGTTGGTATCCATAACCCGCTTCACACAGTCCGTATCGATATTAACTGAGTTGATGTATTCGCAGGTGCCTGCATTAATGATCACACCATCTATAAATCCAAGCTCATCAGTCAGCCGCTTTCTTGCAAGGTTGACCGAAGTTGCTTCGCTTGTGTCCAATTCCACGACGGAGACAGTACAACCAGGATAATTCGCCAGTAGATCTGACTTTACCTGCTCTAATACGCTACGGCGGCGTGCGCTAATAATGAGATGAAGGCCTTGCTCCGCATACTGTTCTGCGAGGGCCAAGCCGATTCCCGTAGAGGCGCCTACAATCCATATGCGTTTTTTATGTTTGCTATGAGACATAGTGGGCTCTCTCAGTCTCGATGCTCATTCGTTGGTCTGCTTTTACTCTGTTGGTTGTACGCATGAGGCAGTGAAATAGATCTATCCATTTCTCTTATGGTTTGCAGGTGTTCCACCTGCTTTGGGACCATAGGCTTCATTCACGATACGGGCAGGTACGGGGTTCAAATCTTTCACAATGCCAAGCCAGCTCATGGATTTGAGTACATAAAATGTGATATCAATTTGCCACCAAACGAACCCCTGACGGGTGGATACTGCGAATCGATGGTGGTTGTTGTGCCAGCCTTCCCCAAGGGTTACCAATGCAAGCCAGAAATTATTACGGCTGTGGTCTTTGGTCTCATAGCGACGACTGCCCCATACATGTCCGAGTGAATTAATGGTGAATGTGCCGTGGAATAACAGCACCGTAGAAATAAAGAAACCCCAAACTAGCATCTGCCAGCCGTTGGTGCCTGTGCTAGGCCAAAACGCAGCTATAAACTCACCTAAAGCAAACATAAAGATCGCTAAAGCGATGGGCACCAAGCTGTCGAATCGATTTAGAAATCTCAGTTCAGGGAATTTTGCCAAGTCTTTAATGACGCTGTAATCGGTTTTAAATCCTTTTTCACTCATGAACCAACCAATATGACTGCGCCAAAACCCATGTTTAACTGGAGAATGTAAGTCTATATCTTCATCAGAGTGTTTATGATGATTCCTATGATGTGCTGCCCACCATAGTGGCCCCCGCTGACTGGCCATATTGCCCATAACCGCAAAAACAAATTGCCAAAAACGATTGGTTTTATAGCTTTTATGAGAAAAGTAGCGATGGTAAAAAGCGGTAATCGCAAACATGCGTATCCAAAACATGGCTAAACATACAATTACCGCAACTGCACTAACACCTGTCATTAACACACCCAGACAGGCAAGGTGCACAATCAAAAAAGGTAAGCAACGAAACCAACTAATACGATTTTCGTCATTAGGGTTTTCAGGCACATGATGATTATGAGCTTCACTATCGAACCAGCGGACAATATTTTGCCATGTGTTTAATGATACAGAATCCACTGTCCTATCTGGTTGGGAGTTCATGCTATTTTCGCCTCTATAAAAAGTGTTTCCTGCTTTCGTTCATCCATGGGCAGAGATAAATTTTTAAAATGCTGTTTGG
>Ga0181593_10005525_pt1 | contig 11432 bp, 6 predicted proteins | sample 071ome_19_FD_133756 | JGI IMG/M metagenome (GOLD analysis project Ga0181593, IMG submission 133756) | Coastal salt marsh microbial communities from the Groves Creek Marsh, Skidaway Island, Georgia - 071413AT metaG (megahit assembly) | ecosystem: Environmental > Aquatic > Marine > Intertidal zone...
CGAGCTGTGTTTGACACGTGCCTCAACTCTGTGGAAAGCGCATTCAATGTCATATTTCTGATATTCATGTTGATGTTTGTGTACGCAGTGCTGGGCATGAGCCTTTTTGGCGATTACGAGACGGTTGAATCGTTGCGGACTGGCCGCGTGGAGAATTTTCGAAGCTTCGGGTCATCGCTCATGGTTCTGTTGCGTGTGATAACGCGCGACGAGTGGAAGCGCATCATGATCGATACGATGAAGTGCGAGTACAATTTAGACGGAGTTGCGGCAAACTGCACGCGCGTCTTTGTTCCCGCAATTTACTTCACGAGTTTCATTCTCATAGGCGCGTACTTTTTACTCAGCCTAATCATTGCGGTCATTCTCAACAAGTTTACCGAAAACGCAGCGAATGAAGGTTTGTTATCGACTGCCAACATATTCGTCACCATTCGTCGGAAGCTTCTGCTCGACATGTTCACGAGTAAGATGAAGATGAAGGTTCAAACCTTGAGCCAACCCCGCGCAGATCCGCGTCGGGGAGGAGCAACGAGGAGACGCGGCAAGTAGTTTTTAGATTTTATAGGGGGAATAAAATAAGAAAGCAGTGATTGCGATTATTGCGATTAAAATCAATCTACTTAACACGAATTCGTTAAGCGTGGAAGTGTATGCGATGGCCTAAGTAGAGCGAGCACAAATTTTACTTACGTGTACAGGAGTATGGAGTTGTCTCAAGGTTTCTTGTGTGTAGTTTCTTTCGCCTGTTCATCTTTGACTTCCGTCTTGACGTTGACGGCTGACGACGGTGGCGGCGCAGGACCTGAGGCCTGATTAATCGATGCAACATGGGGTATACCGTAACCGAACGCCCCCCCCATTGCGCCAAACTGCTGCATTTGCATTAAGTGCGCCGCCATTTGTTGGTTAAACATTTGTTGCTGCATAGCTTGGAACGCAGCAGGATTGGAAAAACCTTTGTCTTGTACGAATTGTCCCCATGGATTTTGAAATAGCGACGAGTATTGCGCGACCGCGGCGTTTTGCTGCGCGCCGTGCGTGTTCTGCTGCGAAGACGCCTGGGCAGCCGCCATCGGGTGCAGCGGAGTCGGGTGGGACAAACCATCCGATTTGAGCGCAGCTTCCGACACGGCGGTTTTCTGCGGATGAACCGAATTCGGGTTACCAGCCATGGCGGTGTTTGACGCAAAAGGTGGGAACGCGCTCTTGTTCCAGAATTGCATGCCCCACCGCGTCGCCGCTGACATGATGGCAGCTGAAGCGGCAGCCGCAGCCGCGGCTCGGGCTTGAGAGCCTTCACCAGCACTCTGAAGCATGTTGGAACCAATATACTGGGCGACTGCGGGATCCATACCCCAACCGGCAGCACCCATTCCCTGAGAATAGTGTACATTTGGGCCGCTGCCGTTGACTGGGCCGCCTTCCGCGCTCCCCTGTTCTTCTGGTGATCTATCGCGCAACGCCGTCTCTGACGCCGTGTTCGAGCCGTTGGCACCATTCCACGTGTTATCAATCACGCGTCGATTCTGTCCGCGCTGCTCCGCTTCGGTCGCGCTTCCATCGGAACTACCGTCTCGTTTTGTTCTCGATTTGCTCTTCTTGGCGCCGGCATCCGAGCCGGCTCGGGGGCGCTTACCGCCCAACTTGGTCGCCTCGGAACCCGCCGCCGCGTCGTTTCCACCACCATTCGTAGCTGCCGCAGCCAATCGGTCCGCCGCTTTTTTGTTCTTCCTCTTTCCCGCGCCCACGCGGACGTTTCGCAACATACCGCCCTCGGTCCAGTATCTGCAGCAGCCTTTGCAGTAAAACCGGGGCTGCTTGATGTTGTAATTGTTATAGTAACAAAACTTGGTGTCGTCGCTCTTGCATCGCGGGCAACTCACCGTGTAATCGGGTTTCGGCAATGGCGGCTTGGCTCCACCTTTTGCCGCGTTCGCCGCGTTCGTGTTCGCCTCGCTTGCCTTTGCGGTTCTTTTCCCCTCCGATCCGCGACTCGCGGCGACTCCATTCGCGTCGCCACCCGCGACACCGTCGCCTTGTCCCCCGCCATCGCCGCCCGCGCGCGATCTAACACTCTTTCGCCCATCCGTTTTTGTTTTCTCCCCCGACCCGGCGTCCCCATCGTCGTCCCCATTCGTCGTAGTGCCCTCTTTATCTTCAGCGTCAGCGGTTGATTTTCCAAGCTCGGCTTGAGATTTCGCAAATTCCTTTTCCGGTATCGCCGCGAATATCGCATCCTACGTTCACCGCGCGCGCGTCACGCATTCGTCAGTCACTCATTCCTCTCACATTTCCGCGCGACGTCCTCGTCGTTCCTTCGCGTTCGCGCGCGTTCGTCGCGGATAAAATCGCGAAATTTTCCTTGGGTCAAAACGAACGGCACCGTGCGCACACGTACCAATCCGCGCGTCGCCGCGGTTTTCCCTGCGTCGTTCCTCCCGCCGTCTTCTCGAACCACGACGACGGACGCCGTCGGGTCGTCGTCGTCATCGCCGCCGCCGCCGCCGTCACCACCGCCGCCGCCCGCGTTCGACGTCGGGAGGTCCCCGCGACGTCGTCGCATCGTCGACCAATCAATCGACGCGCGCGACCGTGTGTGCCGTTCGTCGGACGCGTTTTCCACCGTCAGCAACGCGCGCTTTCGTCCGTCCGTCCGTCCGTTGGGTGGGCCTGCGTATGGATCATTTCACCGTTCACGACTCGTCGTATGAATACGATGGTGCATAAAAAAGTACCCGGGTAGAGAGAGAAGGGGGGGGGGCGAAACGACGATCAAAAAAAAATGAACAAAAAAGAGACGCAATCTCGCGTTGCGTGTTTATATGTGTAAACTGTACACAATATACCGGGAACGATAAAAATATCTCTACCTAGTAGGATCACTCAATCACATCGCGGATCGCGGATCGCGGATCACGGATCGCGCGGATGAGATCGACCGAAACGAACCTTTGGCGCGCCCTTTCGCGGTTTCGAGAGGTGCCGACTCTTTTCGCGGTCGGGTGCGTCGTTCGCGCGCGGAGGGAACGACGGACGGACGGACGGACGGACGGACGGACGGGCGCGGTCATGGGTTATCGTCGGACGTCCGGAGGGGAACCGATCGGGTCCCGCGCGTCGTCGTCGTCGTCGTCGTCGTCGTCGTCGCGGTGCACACTTTTCGCGCTTTCCGTTTCCACGCGTCTTCTCGAATCGAATCGATCGCGTTGGGATGGCCACAGTACGGCGGTGGGTGACTTTATGGATTTTTTTCAGTCGGTCGTTCAGTTCAGTCGTCATTGTTGTTACAAGGAGCGCGCGCTCGCTCAACGAAACGGGGAATCCGTCGACGCGGCGGTGCGCAGGGGACGCGGCGACGCGCCCGTGGCTGCGGTGTCGACGCGTGCTTTGACGGCGGCTTCGAGGGTTTGGACGCGCACGGCGGCGTCGCGAAAACCTTGAAGAGTCACGGCGAGGGCGGTTTCGGCGGCGCCGACGGGGGCGCCGGCGAAATCGTCCAATGCGACGGCGTCGCATTGGTCCCTGAGCGCGGCGGTGACGTCGAAACCGAGGAAGGCGGAGTCAACGGCGCGAGGGAAAGATGCGAGGAATTCGGCCGCGCGACGACCGGCGGCGTACATGGCCGTGGCGATGGCTTCGGAGTAGGCGTTGCCGGTTTTGCGCGTCGCGGCGTCGGCGACGGGACTCCCCTTGGCGACGACGCCGATGAGAGGCGATGAAGCTTCGCGAACGGCGTCTCCGCGCGCGGTGGCTTGGAACCAAGCTTGTTTTGCACGTGTCTTGGGTTCTTCGTTGGCCAGCTTGTTGTCAGCCGCGTTTTGTCGCGGGCATTTGATGCCAGAGACGAGCTGCGGCGCCGCGAGCCAACGCAAAAAGAGGGCGCACGCTTTGCGGCACCTCAGTTGTGCCTCGGGATCTTGCACCTGCCAACTTCCGCCAAAACTCTTTGCGAGGTGACTGAAGAAGAGCGCAGTGACTTCTGCTTCGCGAAGCGCCGCGAGAGTCACCTGCTTCGGAGCCATGGCGTCGAGCATGCGCTGCTCAAGCGTGGCGCAAAAGCGAATCAAATCCTCGCCCACGTTAGAATGACTTGCAAGGGAAGATCCCGCGAGCATCGCCGTCACGTGCAACGCCGAACAATAGATTTCGTGTCCGACGCTCGCCGTCTTGAACCCGGGATCTTGGTGCGATTCCACGCAAAGGATGGCGAGCTGGCGGATCGTGTCGGAGGCTAATAAAATTTCCGAGCCCGGATCGCTATGCGACAAACTCAAGCAGGTGTTCAAGGCGGCGATGGTGACGCTGTCGACATCGTCGTCACCCGTCGCCTTTCTGAGTGGCGGCAGAATTCTGTGTGCGCTCAAAACTTTAAGAAGCGCAGACGTCGGTAGCAAGTCCTGCGCAATATCCTGCAAAAGCATTAACGAGACGCTCGACGTGGATCTGGTGGTACCTGCTGAACCGTCGGTGTATGCCGAACTGTGACAGATTAACGGTATCAGCGGCAAAGCGGCTTGACCAAGCTCATAACTCGGCTGCACAGTCTTTGCCGATTGTGCGCCCGCTCTCCAGGCGCGCACGGCGAATAGAAGGGCCGTGAGCAAGGGATGCACCAACACGGTGGCCTCTCGCAAAGGCACGCCCGCGGAGCTCGCTCGACATGCCAGAATGTTGACAATGGTCGATACGATTCGGCTGACGAGATCAAAGTCGTTTTCCGCAGGCATTTGTGGCGATGCGCTCTCGACGGAAATGCTCCAAAGCTGAGTCACTACGGATAATAGCTCAGCAACCTCGACCGCCAACGGACTGACGTAGCCGTTGGCGCTCGTTGAATCGTGCTGGACAATTTTCGCCAACTGTTCGGTAACTCGAAGAACAATCTTCTTGCGTGCGTCTCTCGAAAGGTTGCTCAAAAGTGATTCACCACTCTGAGGTGGCGTTGCGCTCGCACTGAGCGCGGGCGCGGGCTCATTCGTGTGCACTTCATAGACGCCGGCGTGCATTTTGGGCAACTCACGACCCGCTGCAGCGCTGATAAACGTGCGCAGCGCGCACACCGCCGATCCTTGCGCATCGGCGACGGACGACGCGAGACACGTTTCCGCCAATTTCCCGCTCATTTCTCTTCCGAGACTCGCGAGCTCACCTTCTGGAGCACCCCATTGGCCGTCGACGGAAGATTCCACGCACCCAGTGGCGACGCGAATCCACGCCGAGTCGTACAAATAGGAGTCTCCATACTCCGCCATGCCCGTGATTCCCAGCGGAGCTGATACGAGCAGTGCCGCCTCGACATGCATCTCACGCGCAGCTGCGAGGAGACGATGAATCGGATCCAAGCTCAGTTCGCTGCCCAAACCGATTCTGCTCGCCTCGCCGGCGACAGCTTCCAGTATGGCTGTGCTCGATGTACCAGACGATCGCAGCTCCTTCGCTGCCGAGTGCGCTAACAAAGCATCTCGTACTTGTGCACACATGGTTTGGAAAGTGGCGTCAGACATGAGAATCGATCGTTTCGCGATGGATTCGTCTCTTTCGAGAGCCGCCACGCATTGAAGCACACAACTTTGCGCCATGTACTGAGCCTTGCGTCGCTCGAGCGAGCAGCCGTCGTACTTGAGACACATCTCAAGCCAAGCAGTTACCTTGGACGACGACCACTCCTTGACTTGCGCGCGGAACGCCACACTTGAAGCGTCGCTAGCGTTTGACTCTTCGAGTTCAATGGCGAAAAGCGAAAGAATCGAAGCCATCGTGTTCAAACCGTGAGCGGTCGAGACTCGATTGTCGGTAGTCGTCGTCGGGACGCACGCCTCGAGTGTCTTCCACAACTCGTCATTCTTTTCCGTCAGCGTCTCGATCGATTTTGAGAGCATTCTGCGACGTCTCCATAGGCAGTTCAAAGTGCGCGAAATGCCCATTAAACATCTTGGAGACTGCGCGCGCAGCTTATTCGGGTCTTGGAGAAGATCCCAAATCAGACTGATGGCTCCAGCCAACTTCTTGGCGGTCGGCTTTGCCGGTTGTGCGACGGCGGGCGCCGGAGTGGGAGCGGCGGCGGGCACCAAAGCGGCTCCGGGCGTACCTGGCGCCTGTAACGCGGGCGGTTGCTGCACCGCTGGTAACGCAGGAGCTGTCGTCGGCGTCGGCGTGAGAATGCCCATATCTTCGACGGGTACGAGGAGCATGTCAACCCATTCTGGTTGGTTCGCGATTCCGGCCGCCAACATATCCATCGCATCCGAGATGGCGTCTAATTCGACATCTGCGTGCTTGAACATGCGGTTGATGGCTTCCAAGATGGCGTCGCGGTCCTTTTGATCTAAAGTAGCCGCCATGGGTACAGCGGCTGCCATGGCGCACAGGGGCACGAGTGCCGGAAGCGCCAGCGGACAGCAAACCGCAGCGTACGGGTATCCAGCGTAAGAAGCGATCGAACTTGCCAAAGGAGCGCCATGATTGTTCGTCTCAATCAACAACATCTTTTCGAGCGCACCTCCAAAGTTACCACTCGCGTGAAACACGATGAGCGGTATCGATTTCAGCACAGACGCGATGGCTTGTTCGAGAGCCATCACCTCCTCCGCTCGAGGCGCCCCGCCTTCCTCGTGAAGCTTGCGCAACGCGTCTGCATTATACACTAAAGGAGCGAGAATCCCGAAACATATCGCCTTGTCGTTGACTAAATAAGAAAGAACCCTGTCTCGGAGTCGCATCGCAAAGTTGGTGTCGCGAGGCGTGAAAATGGCGTGAAGCACGCGTTGAACGGCGGCTTGTACTTTCCACTTCTCAGCCTTAAATCTGTAACGCCATTGGACGTGCCGAACCGCAATCTCTTGGAGCGTATGGTCAATTAAAGCCTCAAGCTTGTCCCCGAGTCCACCGTGGGCGAGCAAAGTTTCAACTAGGCCGAGGACGGCGAGAGTGAGCGGGTACTCTCCTAGGCGGGATTCATTGTCGCGAATGGCTCGAATGAGGCCCGGCACGCCAGTACCCGGCGTTCCAGAAAGTAGAGGCGCTTCGAGAACTTCATTTAACGTTCTCATTGGAGCCGCCGCGGCGAGCGGCGTCAGTGCCTGCAGAATAATCGCCGTACGTCGAATACTTTGCTCTGAAGTGAGAGACTTGCTGGAAACGTGCAAAGCAAGCGACAAACTCGTGAGGATATCGGCGGGAGCGCCCTTCGGGACCGACTGCGAAACGTCGCACGAGAGCATTGGTCTCGCGAACGATGGCGCGTGCGTCAGTACCTTGGAAAGGAACAACGCACCCGCTTCGAGCTCAGCCCATTCGTCGTCACCCAAGGCGCCGTTCAAACCAGTTCTGGACAGCATCGAAAGTCGCGTGATGCAGAGGTGCAAACCGTCCGCTTGAGCCCCCCAGATAATCAAGGGAGTCGTGTGCGGTCCCAAGTCAATCGCCAATCCCGACATGCCCGCCTCGATGTAGCCGCCGGGGATGTACGGGCTCGTCAGTCGTTGCGACGTCGTCACGGTGCCACGCACTGTCCCCGCAACGGCATCCATCTCAGAACCAGGGCCTGGTTTAATGCACTGTTCCAGTATATCAGTCGGCGGTACCGGCAATGCAACCGTCGGTAGCTGTGCTATGTACGCTAAAGCGCACTCAGCGGCGCGGTGTCCCTCGGACAGCGCTGCCAGCGCGCGCAATAAAGGAACTGAATCGACGGGAAAGCGCTCTCTGCATCCCTCCATAAGCGCGAAGAGCGGCGCTTCTTGACCATCTCCTCTGGCCCCTCCCCAGAACTGCTCGCACAGCAAAGGTTGATTGGCGAGTATCTTCTGAAGAATCTCTAAAAGTTGGTTCAACTCGTATTGTGGTAATCTATGAATCGGAAGCATGTCGTACGCCGCTAAAATGGTGGAAAACATGTTCTTCAACACGCTCTTGTGAAGGGTTACGGTTGGGTCTTCACCGCGCAACTGCTCGGCGTCAAGTAGCCGCGAGAAAGAGGCGAGCCCGCACTCATTCGCCTTCTTGTTCATCGTGTCAATCGAAAAGCTACCCGGCATAAACTCAGCGTCCGACGGTAGTAGAGTCAGAAACGTCGACCAAGCAAGCAAAGTTGGTCCGTGCGAATCGTCCGATTGCCACTTCTCCATCGTCTCTGTGACAGATTTGATCACCGTTGCGTCCAAAAACGCGTGATGTTGAAGACTTTTCCCCGAAAACCGATCGACGAGATTCTCTAAATCCATGGCGGCGATGAGTGTGACGTTGCACAGCGCTCGAATGTCGTCTGTAAACGCATTCACCTGGTACTGCGGAACGCTCGAGCCAAGCTCCAGACACGCCGCGGGCACCCGACCAAGCGCCCCAGTCTCGAACGTTTTCGCTAGCTTTGAAAACCGCTCGGGCGTGCACTTCAACCTGTTGTAATACAGCAGAAACAAAACCTCCAATAGCGCCACCATTTCCTCGAGCGCCTGTCCCGCCCACGCGTTCGCATCCTCCGCCTTCGCTCCCTCGGGTCCGCACGCGGTCGCTCCGCTCATGTGCCCGTCGATAGCCTTCCACACATTCTCCTCGAACCCACGCTCGAGCATCTTGGTCACCGCCGCGTCGTGCGCTCCGTCGCTCCCAGACTCCCCGCCCACTGAGTTCCTCACCAACAGCGCGTGCGCGCACTTGATCGTCCCCAACCGTTCCCTAAAGTAAAACCGCATCACCTCCCGAATCACCTCCTCCGTTGCCTCCGTAGGTCGACTCGCCCCGCTCTCCTCCATCCACCGCCTCAACACGACGTACGCCTGCCGTTCATCTAACCGAAGCCTCGCTCCGCACGCGCTCGCCACGCGCGCTGTGGTCTCGCTCACCTTGAGCGTCTTCCCACCGTATTCGATCGATCCCGATCCCAACGCCCTCGCCGCGGCCTCCGACGGTTTTAAATACCCGCTTCCAACGCCTGCGACGTGTTCGATCGCCTCCTCGAGCTTCCGTGCCGTCGCGTCGTCGAGTTTTTCGTTCGACTCGTCGAGGGCGTAAAACAACGCTCGAGTCGCTGGAAGCGCAGGGAGTTTCCCGGCATCCCCGCCGGTCCCCGTCGGTTGCGTCGTCGATAACGCGAGCGTCGGCGTCGGCGTCGGCGTCACCGGCGGTTGTTGCTGTTCCGCCGCACCGGGTGTCGGCGTCGGCGTCGGCGTCGGCGTCGCGCCGAACGTAAACGCCATGCTTTCAAGCTTTAACGTCCAGAGGACTCAAACGACAAGAAAATGTTTTTGACTGCATTAACCCTTCATGAACCGTCGATAGGCCATGGGCTCGAAGCAAAGTCAAAAAAGTGCACACAAGTTTCTTCAGGTCACGACGTGTGTCGAGTCACGCGGTCGCTATTTGTTCGTGTGACGACGACAGGCGACGAACAGTGATTGAAAGATGCGACCGAGCGGGGGAGAGACGAATGAAGCGACGACGACGACGTCGGCGTCGGCGACTCGCGTGGATCCGGCGTTTGTCACAGAGGCGGGACGAGGGTGTCACATTGCTCTCGACGCGACGGCTACGTCCTGGCACTTGGGGTGCGAGGCGGTGGATCCGGATGAATACTCGGATGACGCGGTGTTTCCGGACGTTGCGATCGATTTCGATCAAGGATCGCGCTCTTTCTCGGCGAGGCTGAGCGTGACGAACGTCGGGGACGGTGAGTGCGTCAAGGTGGCGTACGTGACGGTTTACGAAACCAAGTGCGTCGGGAGAAACGGGCAAGAGCTGGAACAAGGAGTGACGATCGATAACGGTGGGGGTCGCTCGAACGTCACGACGTTCATAGCGCTCGTGCCACCGAACGCGTTTTTGCACCTGTGTCGGCTCAAGCTGAAGAAGGGTGAGGATGTGCGGTCGGTACGCATCGACAACGACGTTCGGCCGTGGTCGATGCATCCAGAGCCAAACGATACGCACGCTAGATCGGTCGGGTTTCCGTTGCGCGGCGAGCGGTTTTTGTGCACACAGAGCGAGGGTGGGGAGCTGACGCATTTCTTCTCTGGTAACTTGCACGCGGTAGATTTTAGGTGCGACGTCGGCACGCCCGTGCTCGCCGTGGGCGACGGTGAGGTGGTGGAAGTTAACGATTCCAACACGCTCACGGGTATCGCCGTGGGCAACTTGTTCAAGTGGAACTCGATAGTCTTAAAGCTCGATGAAGAGGATTCCTCCTCGGCGCGCGCCGCCGGTGCGGCGTCATCTACAGCGGGCGGCGCTGACGAGAGCTCCGTCGCCACTCGAGAGCGCTACGAGGTCAAGGGTGGCGATTTGTACGTCGAGTACGTGCACGTCGCGCACAGGAGCTCGAGAGTCCAAGTCGGCGACCGCGTCACGCGGGGACAAGTTATTTGTTTGAGCGGATCGGTGGGATTTAGCCCAGAACCACACTTACACTTCACCGCGTTTCGTTCGAGCGAGGCGACGGCGAACACGGTTCGAGTGCTCTTCGAGCCGGCGTACGACAGATCGGCCAAGTACGTTCCGCGAGCGGGCGAGTACTACAACGAAAACGGCCCAGTCGTCGCCGCGTCCGCGTCGAAATAGTACCGGTACCTAGGAATTTTGTAATTTTATGGCACCTCGTGATTTCGGCGAGTGTTACAAACAAGCAGCAAAGAGCTAGCTCTCTGACGTCGAGAATGGAGAAGACGCAAAACTTTCTCGCGTCCCGCGACGTCGAGCGCTTACTTTTGTAAAGTCGAGAGCGTCGACGCGACGGTTTGCGTGAGCGCAAAACCAACCGCCGCCGCGCCCGCGACGACGACTTGCGTCGTCACCGCAGCCGCGGAGTCATCTGGCAAGAAGTACACCGTCGCCGCGCCCGCCAACGCGAGCGCGTATCCGAGCGCCGCAATGTTACCCGGGGACTTGCGATCGTAAATGATCTGTTCACCCTTGGACAACAACCCGAGCTTTTCCACCGTGCTCAACGACACGCCAGACTTTTCGACGAGAGAAATCAACCCAAAGGATTCCGCCGCCGTCACGGCTTTCCCGAGAAGTCGAAGCTCCTCCGCTTTGCTCAACACCTTGGGCTTGGCCGCCGCGTACGTCGCCACGTTCGCGCGTCGCGTCGTTTTTCTCGTCGTCGCCGTCGATCGGAGCGCCGTCGCGTTGGAAACCGCAGTTCTCGCAGTCAACATCTTATTTTCAATCCGTCGTCCGCGGGTCTTCTCTGCGCGCGATCGTTCAATTTCGCGCCCGCGTTCGTCGCGCGCATGCATCGCGCGGACGAACGAACGAGCGCGTGGCGAACCGTCAACCGTCAGTCATCGTCATCATAATCGTCGTCGTCGTCGCGCGTCGAGATCGAAAAGAAAAACGTCGCTCGCACGCACCACCGTCGTGCGCGTGCGCGTGCGTGTGCCGCCAGCCCGTCCGTGGGATATCAAATCCGATATGGTTGACGAGTCATGACCCAC
>Ga0181593_10005527_pt1 | contig 11431 bp, 8 predicted proteins | sample 071ome_19_FD_133756 | JGI IMG/M metagenome (GOLD analysis project Ga0181593, IMG submission 133756) | Coastal salt marsh microbial communities from the Groves Creek Marsh, Skidaway Island, Georgia - 071413AT metaG (megahit assembly) | ecosystem: Environmental > Aquatic > Marine > Intertidal zone...
GAATACTCTTTGGAAGGGAAGAATCTGTTATAAAAAAAAGCCCCGCGAAAACGGAGCCTTTTTTGTTAATACCCGGGGCTCCGAGTCAAGCTCGGAGCACGATCGCAATGTCCATCCCGAATTAAATTCGGGACGTGTTTACCAATTTCCATCAATAAGCCACTCTAGATACTTTCTGCTTTTTTTCCTTTTCAGTCTAAGTTCTTCAGCACGCGCTTCAAGTTCTGTATGAAAAGGTTTTTTAGCCATCAATTTATAAGGAGCACCGGCCTTTGTTGATTTCACAGAACCCGCGTTGTGCCTTTCGTCCAAACGCTGCTCAGGATTTTCAGAATAATCAATATAGTATCTATCGATCTTCTCGGAATATAGAATGTAGGTGTAAAACATATCTAAACAAAGAAGGCCTACAATTCTGTAAGCCTTCAAGTACCCGGGGCGGGGGTCGAACCCGCACGATCGCAATGATCACAGGATTTTAAGTCCTGCGTGTCTACCAATTCCACCACCCGGGCAGGGTGATTAATTTAATAGCGAGTCATGGAACCCGCATAAGAACCCAAACGCCATCCCGAATTTACTTCGGGATGTGTCTACTTCCGATCTGGTCAAAATCTGTGATTTTGTTTCAGATCGAGAATCCCGAATTCATTTCGGGACAATTCCACCACCCGGTCAGGGTGATTACTCTTTAACAAAAAGCCTCCGATAGGAGGCTTTTCTTAGAGCGAGAGACGGGATTCGAACCCGCGACCCCGACCTTGGCAAGGTCGTGCTCTACCAGCTGAGCTACTCTCGCAAAAGGACGGCAAAAATAAATTAATCTTTCATTCGTGAAAATCAGTTTTCATAGAATCCATCGGCCCAAAGAAAATTATCGTTTTCCTAGGAGCTTCTTAATCTCGTTGAGCTTGAATAGTGCCTCTACAGGCGTGAGGGAATTGATGTCAATATTGATCAACTCATCCTTGATTTGCGATAATACGGGGTCATCCAGTTGAAAAATACTCAGTTGTAGATCGTCTGTAAGGTCTTTGGTATTGGGCTTTGCATCCTCACCTCGATTACTTTCCAGTTCTTTTAAAATTGAATTTGCACGTCTTATCAATTCCGGGGGCATTCCCGCCATTTTTGCCACTTGAATACCGAAACTATGTTCACTACCACCTTCAATGAGTTTCCGCAGAAAAATGATTTTGTGCTTCGATTCCTTTATTGCAATCGTGTAATTTTTAATTCGATCAAACGACCGTTCCATTTCATTCAGCTCGTGGTAATGCGTGGCAAATAGTGTTAGTGGCCGTTCCTGACATTGGTGTAGGTACTCGGCAATCGACCAAGCGATAGATATTCCGTCATAGGTACTGGTACCCCGTCCTATCTCATCTAGAAGAATCAAACTCTTGGAAGAGAGGTTGTTTAAAATACTTGCAGTCTCATTCATCTCAACCATAAAGGTGGATTCTCCCTGGGAAATATTATCGGACGCCCCTACACGGGTGAAAATTTTATCGACTACACCAATTTGCGCAGCAGAGGCAGGCACGTAACTTCCAATTTGCGCCATGATTGTAATAAGGGCACACTGTCTTAATAGGGCTGATTTACCCGACATGTTCGGGCCAGTTAGCATGATTATTTGCTGGGCTTCTTTATCAAGGAATAAATCATTGGCAATGTATGCTTCGCCCATGGGCAATTCCTGCTCAATGACGGGGTGCCGACCTTGAACTATATTGATTTTATTGTCATCGGACACTTCAGGTTTGCAGTAGCCAAAATTTGAGGCATTATCAGCGAACGATGCCAAACAATCGATTTGAGCTATATGGCGCGCGGTATTTTGGATGGCGTGTATATGCGAACAAAGCTTCTCTAAAAACTCCGTGTATAGTCGAGTTTCGAGGGCACCAATCTTCTCTTCGGCAGATAATATTTTTTCTTCGTAGTCTTTGAGTTCAGCAGTAATGTATCGTTCTGCATTGACCAGTGTCTGCTTGCGAGTCCATTCTTCGGGCACCTTACTTTTATGCGCATTGGTGACCTCTAGATAATATCCAAATACATTATTGAATCCTATTTTCAAGGAAGTAATACCGGTGAGCTCAGACTCGCGTTCTTGAATTTTCACTAAATAGTCTTTACCCGAATAGGCCAAAATTCTCAAATCATCCAACGCTTCATTCACTCCATTGCCGATCACATTGCCCTTACTCACCAACGCAGGGGCATCTTCATTCAATGTTTTCTTAATTAATGTGATGGCTGATTCGCATCGGTCGAGGCAACTTTGAAGTTTTTCACGTGATTCATCGGGTAGGTGCGGAAGCAAAAGCTTTGATTCTTCCAAGGACTTACGCAATTGGATGGCCTCCTTGGGACCGAGCTTACCAATGGAAAGCCTTGCGATCATTCTTTCCAAATCACCCACACGCTTTAAATGATCACGAACCTGGTCTTTTAATTCATTATACTCAACCATCCAGCCAACGGCTGCATAGCGTTCATTCATTTTATCGAGATCAATCAGCGGAAACGCTAGCCAGTTTTTCATTAACCTGCTTCCCATTGGTGTCCGGGTGGTGTCTATTACACTCAAAAGAGACTTGCCCTTCTCATGCGTTGAGGAGAATAGTTCAAGGTTTTTTTGAGTAAACCGATCTAGCCAAACATGATCGTGTGCATCAATGCGCGATACTGAAGATATATGCTGAAGCCGGTCATGCTGCGTCTCTCCCAAGTAGTGCAGTGCTGCTCCACATGCGATAATTGCTGAGTCTAAACCCTCAATACCAAAACCTTTGAGCGAGTGGGTATGAAACTGTCTGTTGAGTATTTCATTCGCAAAATCGTCTTGAAAAACCCAATCTTCCAGATGATAAGTGTGGTATTGTTGCGAAAAGATTTCTTCGAACTGTTCTTTATGCTTTCGTTCAAAAACCACCTCGCTGGGATTGAATCCTACCACCAGCTTTTCAATGTAAGTCTGACTTCCTTCAGCCGCGAAAAATTCTCCTGTAGATATATCTATAAACGCGGCTCCCAGATTGCTTTTAGAGAAGTGCAAGGCTGCGAGGAAGTTGTTGCTGCCACTATCTAGAATTTGATCATTAAGGGCCACCCCTGGGGTGACCAATTCGGTTACTCCCCGCTTTACGATTGTTTTGGTTTTTTTTGGGTCTTCGAGCTGGTCGCAAATGGCAACGCGCTCACCAGCTCTAACTAATTTAGGAAGGTAAACTTCTAAACTATGGTGTGGAAAACCCGCCAGCTCAACCGAAGCTGCTGCGCCATTTTTTCTACTGGTGAGTACAATTCCAAGAATTTTCGAAGCTCTAATGGCATCATCGCCAAAAGTTTCATAGAAATCACCAACCCTAAACAGTAGAAGTGCTCCGGGATGCTTCGCTTTGATGGCGTAATATTGCTTCATCAAAGGGGTTTCCTTGTGCTTTTTTGCTTTTGTGGTTGATCCGCTCACACCGTAAATGTAAATAGAGCCCGATGGTAGACCGAATTGAGGCCAGACCATTTTTCATAAATTATGAACAAGAAACTCGAGAACGATGAATTGGGTAGGCCTAGCGCAGCTGAGGCGAGGAAAGGGGCCAAACTACCTATTGTGGTATTGCTTGACAACGTGCGCAGCATGTCAAACGTAGGCTCGATCTTTCGTACGTGTGATGCGTTTGGGGTTTCAGAATTATTACTCGCTGGAATTACGCCCAAACCACCACATCGCGAAATTCAAAAGACCGCCTTAGGTGCTACTGAATCGGTACCGTGGAGGAGTGTGCAAGACATCAAAAGTGAACTGAATAGGCTACGAGAAAGAGGTTATCTCATTTGTGCAATAGAACAAGCTGAAAAATCAATACATCCCGAAAACATTCAGTACAATGAGTACGCAGGTGTATGCCTAATTCTCGGAAATGAGGTAACCGGAGTTGACCAGGAAATAGTTAATGTATCGGATGTGGTTGCTGAGATCCCACAAATGGGTGCAAAACATAGTATCAACGTAACCGTTGCCGCTGGGGTAGTTATCTGGGAAGCTTATAAGGCTTTACGCTCGGACTAGTTTTCAGTACACTCCCAGTTGGTACGTTCATAGATTGTAACCTGATCAGTGTACTGTCTTCCACGACCACAAATTTCAGTGGTGCGCTCGTCTTGAATGGCATTTGGGTCATCTTCAAAAGTGGTGCAGGTCGCACAACGTTCACAGGACATGAAACCAAATGTTGACAAAACTGTGGCTGATAGAAGTATGATTTTTTTCATGATCAGGATTTGAACTTTTCGTAAAAAACAAATATAAAAGAATAAGCACCTGCGTTCGGATACATTGAGAATGCGGCAAAAAAAAGTCCCGACCAAAGCTGGTCGGGACTTGCTTATGTTAAGTGAGTCTTTTTACTTCCAAAGGCTTGAAACGGCCTCATCTTCTCTGAACTCTAAGAATTCAGCATCTTTCTTTGCTTTCGCTTGAAGATTGCTATCCTTCTCAATCGCTGCTTTCAAATTTTGAAGCAACATTTCCTTATTGCTTGTTCTTGCACCAACGATGGCTTTTAGGTAATACGCTTCTGCACTTGCTTTAGCGTCTGAAGCTTCGATGGTATTGATCGCACCGTCTGTATTACCATTCAACATTTGAGCAAGTGCTGCATTAAAAGTATTCATGCCAGACATGTTGCTTACTGCATCTTCATAGTCTCCATCCATGATGTTTAAAATTCCGATGTTGTAATTCACTTCTTTGCCTGCACCTTTTGCTTTTTCATAGTAACCCATGGCCGCTTCGCGATCTCCCATCATGCGAGTCACAACTCCCATATTGTTCATCACTACCTTCTCATTTGCACTTGCCTTATTTGCCTTTTCAAATTCAGCCTTGGCTGCTTCGATCTTGTTTTGCTGTACATATACCCAACCAACATTGTTATGACCTCTCCAATCCTCAGGATGCGTAGCCTGCTCAGTTTTGTAAACTTCAAGTTTTTGGTTAAGATCATTATAAAGAGTAGCCGTGTAGAGAATTTCTTCGCTCGTAAGCTCTGATGGGTTCTCTTTTACAAGCTTCTTCAACTCATCATCCGTCTTTGCCTCTTCTTCGGCATTGATGGTGATCACAGATCTTCTAAGTGGAGGAAGAATTTCTTCAGCAAGAATGGTGTAAGTCTGAGCCATGTTCTTGATTTCTTCTTCTCGCTTAGCATCATCGTTGTACATTCCAAGAACTCGGATAATCATATCCTTATCTTCAATGTTACTAGCCTGAAGCTTGGTTTTGAAACCATCCCAGTCTTCTCCTTTTGGAGTCTTATTGTACATACTTTCTTCTTTTCCAGCGTCAATTTTCTTAGCGCTAAACTTTCTCATCATTGCTTTCTCAGCCGTGTTGGCACGGTCACCGGCTAAATTTTCATTCAGGCTAGTTTCACCGTCAGGAGAAGCATAAGATGTGATGCTCACAGACTTCCAAGTGTATTCGTAAGTGATTCCTTTATCGAGAAATGCCTCAATGGCCATCATATCCTCGTCTTTCAATTCTGCTGGGCGCACCACACTTGACTGAATGGCGTAGTTGATTTCACCGGTGATTGATCTTGGGCTGACTTTGGTAAACTTGTCTGCACCTAAAATTGGCATTTCATCAGATTCAACCATTAATGGCGTTGTCACAGTTCCTTTGCCAAATGGCACAGGATCGAAAGTCATGGTCTTAGCCTTAACCCCTGCATCTACCAAGATTTCAAGAACAACATTCTCCATAGAAGACTCATAAGCAACTACATTATCCACGCTGAAGCTTCCTCCAGTAGATTTCATGATTTTAGTTCCTTCGCCAGCAGCTTTTTCGCCAACCAATTTGATGGTTTCGAATTCTTTAACGATGTTGCCAGATTCTACGTCTCTCATCACAGGCTTTACGTTAGCTACTGCTTTCTTGTGAAAGAATTTAGCTGGGTATCGACCGCTTACGCTTATGGCTACTGAATCACCGTGTACTTCAAGTGGGTCTGGAGTCATGGTATAGTTTACCATACCATGTTTTTTGTTCATCTTTTTCAGCGGATTACATCCGGAAGCGATTAGTACTACTGTGGTCAATATCGCTAGTGCTGAGTAGGTTGATCTCATTTCTATTGTTTTTCGTTTAGAAAAAGGTTTCGTTTTAGGAATACTTTTAAAGGTACAATATTAATCAATGTTTATAAACGATTGACTATTTAAACACCTGTTTGAAATTTATGGTTAGCATGATAAAATTGACATTCCATTTGGCCAATTGTTTTGTAATACACTCTTGACCTGAACCAATACATCATCCGCGCTGTGCGCTTGACTATATTCGAAATCAAGGACAATTATTGGAAAATGACGCTGCTCCTTGAAATGGCACATATAGTTTAAATGGATTTGTTCTAAATATGGTTTTGGGATATTGTCTTCAATACCTCTCCCGCGCTGATCGATATGGTTGGAAAGGCGTTCCAAGCCATGATATATGTAAATCAGAATATCTGGCTTTGGAATAAAGCGTTCCATGACGGAATATAGATTTCGAAAAAGATCCAGTTCGTGATTGGCTAGGTTTAGTGAACTGAATATGGCGCTCTTGGCGAAGTGATAGTCATATACGGTGTATTCTTGGAAGATGTCACCCAAAAGCTCCTTTGAAAGCTGCTGGTAGCGGTCGGCAAGAAAAAACAATTCTACCTGCAGGGCATACCGCTCCTTGTCAGCATAAAACTGTGGTAAGAAGGGATTATTTTCGAATCGTTCTAGAATAACCTTTGCCTCTAGTACTTTGCCAAGTCTATTCGCAATGGTGGTTTTACCTGCGCCAATATTGCCCTCAATTGCGATCTGTCGATATAAACTATGCTCCATCACATTCGATTAATTCGGCTCTGGTCATTGCAGTTTGATAATAGCTCCGATTGGGTTTTATTCAAAATGGGATGCAGATATTCGGATGCAATTTCGTTCATTGGCTGTAAAACAAACAATCGGTTTTGGATTTGAGGATGAGGAATTTGCAATTGATCTGTATCAACAATCATGGCTCCGAAATAAAGAATATCAATATCCAAGACACGATCTTGGTATTCATCAGCATTTGGATTTCGTTTTCTACCGAGCTCCTTTTCAATCGCCTTAATTTGGGTCAGAAAGCTTTCTGGGTTCATGTGAGTCATAACTCCAATGCATTGGTTGATAAATGCATGGGCTGAATTCATTTTCCAAGGCTCTGATTCATAAAGATGAGATGTCGAAATAACCTCCGCAAACCCGTTGATTTTGTCTATCGCATAACCTAAGTTCTTGATGCGGTCACCAAGATTTGAGCCTAGCGATAGGTACACCTCCCAATTCTTTTTCCCTTCATGTGCGTTTTTGTCCACTCGTAAAAATTAGTCCATGTAAGCGCTCAATGGCGTATAGATTCGCCACGAAAATCAAATTCTCGAGGAATATTCCAATGCAAAAACAAAGATTAGCCTTGAATAAATAAAGAAGAAAGAAAATGAAGCAGTTTATCAAATTTATGTTCGCCTCAACACTGGGCACCATTATCGCCTTTGTTGGAATTATAGTTATATCAGGAATTATAATGGCTGGTGTAATTGGCTCAGCTATGGTATTTGCAAAAGGAGCTAAAGACAAGGTTAAAGTTAAATCCAACTCGGTCCTTGTAGTTGATCTGGAAAAGCAACTGGTAGAAAGAATGGAACCGAGTCCTTTCGATAACATCGAAATAGATGGGTTTGAAGATAACCGAGGAATGGAGTTGAGCAAGTTTTTAAATGCGGTTGAACATGCTAAGGCAGACACCAACATCAAGGGTATTATGCTTAGAGGTAAATTCTTCATGGGAAGTATGTCCACGATGAATGAAGTGAGAGAGGCGATTGAACAATTTCAGGACAGCGGCAAATTTGTATTGGCCTATGAAGAGGTATATACGCAAGGCGCATATTACATTGCTAGCGCTGCTAGCGAGGTTTATTTAAACCAAGAAGGCTTACTTGAAATGAACGGACTAAGAACCGAGATTGCTTTCTTCAAAAATGCGCTTGATAAAATTGGGGTTGAACCAGTGGTGCTGAAAGGCCCAGATAACATTTACAAGAGTGCCATCGAACCATTTACTCGAGAAGGGATGAGCGATCCTAACAAGGAGCAAATTCAAAGAATCATTGATGTTGTGTGGGACGATATGTCTGAGAAGGTAATGGAATCACGCGGGTTGGCAGCGGGAGATTTGGATGCTATAGCAAACGAAATGAAGTTGGGTATGCCCGAATCTGCAGTAGAACTTGGATTGGTAGATGACCTTATGTACTATGACGGAATCTTGGCCAATCTTCGCGAAAAGCTTGGTTTGGAGGAAGATGATGACATTGAATCAATTACCATTGAGAAATATGCGAAGTCGGTTCCAAAGCAAATGGCAAAGAGTGAAGGCGAGGAAGAGGGTAAGAGCTGGGAGTTGAAAGACGAAATTGCGATAATCTATGCCGTTGGCGGAATCAACAGTGGCAAAGGAGATGCGGAATCAATTGGCTCTGAGACCTTGGCACTGGCCATTAGAGATGCGCGAACAGATGAAGATGTGAAAGCCATTGTGATGAGAGTAGCTTCTCCAGGAGGTTCAGCCTTGGCAAGTGATGTGATTTGGCGCGAAGCAAAACTGGCTGGTGAAGTGAAGCCATTTATCGTATCCTTTGGCTCTGTAGCTGCGAGTGGTGGTTACTACATCAGTGCCTCAGCAGATAGAATATTCGCCAACTCCAATACAATCACGGGATCAATTGGTGTGTTTGGTATGATTCCAGATGCGCGTGAGTTATTGACCGACAACATGGGAATAACCTTTGATGGAGTGAAGACGCATGACCATGCCGATTTTGGTTCAATGCAGCGCGGGTTTGACGAGGCTGAGATGGCTTGGCTAAACAATATGATCACCAACACCTACGAAGATTTTCTAGCGGTAGTAGCTGAGGGTAGAGGTATGACCCGAGATGAGGTTGATTCCATCGCACGCGGTCGAGTGTGGATTGGCAGTGACGCTGTGGAAATCGGTTTGGTGGATGAAATCGGTAGCCTAGAAGATGCCATTGAATATGCTGCGATCGAAGCGGAACTCGAAGACTATGATTTGATTGAGCTGCCAAAACAAAAGGATCCTTGGGAGGCGTTTTTTGAAGACTTTGCTGGCAACACCAAGGCCACAGTTGGTCAATGGGTTTTTGGAGAAGAATATCAATGGCTGAAAAGAATTGAAGATATTAAGGATATGGAAGGCGTGCAAGCTAGAATGCCCTATGAAATTGAGGTAAAATAAAACATCAATCACCACCATTTAAAACCCCGCTTTTTGCGGGGTTTTTTGTTTCAGGGATGTTTTGGTAATTGAATGCTTGGTGAGTGGCGCCTCTCGTTTATCGCCTTGTCGGTTTTGTATTGATTCAACGCGTTTGAAAAGGCTCAACGGTGCCATGGCGTTCAATTATATTCGCCCAGTACCAGAATTACACTAAGCGCAAAGCATGGAAAATAAAGAGATTGCCTCCTTTTTTAAATTGTGTGGTCAACTCATGGAGTTGCATGAAGAGAACAAGTTTAAGATGCGTAGTTACACGAATGCTGCCTTTCAAATCAGCAAGTTTCCTGATCCACTCGAAGAGATGGATCCTGATTATTACGGGAGTATTCCTGGAGTGGGTAAGTCTCTCATTCCACAAATTGAAGACCTGCTTGATACCGGTCGATTGCCTTACCTGGAAGAATGGATTGAGAAAACCCCAAAGGGTGTAATTGAAATGCTTGGGATTAAAGGCATCGGCCCAAGCAAGGTACGGGTGATTTGGAAAGATATGGGCATTGAGTCGCCCGGGGAGCTGCTTTATGCCTGCAATGAAAACCGCTTGATTGATTACAAGGGGTTTGGCGAGAAAACTCAAGCACAGGTCAAAGCCTCCATTGAGTTTATGATGGAGAACCAGCACCGCGTGTTGTATGCATCGGTAGAAAAACTCACAAACAGCATCATTGATGCATATCAAAACGCGAACCCAAGCGAACGAATCGCTCCAATTGGAGCGCTAGCTCGAAAGGCCTTGATCCTTGATAAATTAGAATTTGCCGTAACCAGCGATCAAAATTTGCCAGACATAAGTGAAGTAAAAAGTGAGGTGGAATTTCAACGGGTAGATAAAGATCGATTTGAATTGGAATGCTTTCAACGATCAGCCACAGAAGAACACATATCCTCCTTGCAGCTGAATGGTGAAACTTCGGTTAGTCAAATCTATGAGAAGGTAGGGGTGAATTTCATTCCTGTGGAAATGCGCGAAGGACACGAAGAATTTGAGTGGGCAAAAAAATACAGCAAAGAAGAACTCATACAAACTGCTGACCTCAAAGGCTGCTTACACAACCATAGCACCTACAGCGATGGAATCCATACGTTGGAAGCTATGGCTCGGCACCTGAAAGATAGCGGCTTGGAGTATTTTGGGATTTGTGACCACAGTCAAACAGCTGTTTACGCGGGTGGATTAACTCCCGGAGACGTGATGTTGCAACACGAAGAAATTGAACAGATTAATGCAGAACTGGCTCCATTCAAAGTGTTTAAAGGAATTGAAAGTGATATCCTTACCAACGGAGACCTCGACTATGAGGAAGATGTGCTCAAAAGTTTCGATTTTGTAGTAGCCTCGGTGCATAGTGCCATGAAAATGGACGAATCCACGGCTACCGATCGATTGATTAAAGCAGTTGAGAACCCTTATACCAAGATATTGGGGCATCCAACAGGGCGCTTGTTATTGAGCAGGCCAGGATATCCCATCGATCATAAAAAAGTAATTGATGCCTGTGTGGCCAATGGCGTGTCGGTAGAACTGAATGCAAACCCAATGCGCCTTGACATTGATTGGCGATGGATTCCATATTGCATGGACAAGGGAGTGATGGTCAGCATCAATCCAGATGCGCATAGAATTGAAGGCTTCGATCATATGCGCTTCGGAGTGATGGCAGCTCGAAAAGGTGGACTCATCAAAGCGCTTTGCCTTAATGCACTGAGTTTGGATGAAATCACTAACCATTGGGGTTTATAGCCTAAGTCCTACAACTGAATCATTGGGTGCTTTGGGAAATAATATATGAGGATCGATTTATGTTTTCAGTTCAATCCCTAAATAGAGTAATGGAAGTAGTTTGGACTTTATTGTCGAATTGAACTACGATAAAGTAGGTGCCATCAGAGGCAAATTCACCCGCTACACTTCCATCCCACGCGCAGCAGCCAATGCATGTTTGTTGGCTCATTTTCATGCCCCCATCGGTTATAAACCAACAACTCAAATTTTTGATTCGATTTTATTTAAGCAAGTAACAGTAATCC
>Ga0181593_10005532_pt1 | contig 11427 bp, 12 predicted proteins | sample 071ome_19_FD_133756 | JGI IMG/M metagenome (GOLD analysis project Ga0181593, IMG submission 133756) | Coastal salt marsh microbial communities from the Groves Creek Marsh, Skidaway Island, Georgia - 071413AT metaG (megahit assembly) | ecosystem: Environmental > Aquatic > Marine > Intertidal...
GGGGTCTTGGCCGACGACACTGGCCAGTAGGATGAAAAGGTATCAGTCTTGACCCCACTGTAATCGGGATGGAATTGCTTAATAGGCTTTCTTTTTCAAAGAAATACCACCTGATATTGGCTAAGTTTATTATCCCTGTTTTAAATGTGGGTTTTGTTCTCTTTAGTGGTCTTATCAGCATGATGTTGGCCAGACCTCATTTACCAAACTTTTGTTAGTAAGTGCCCACTTGATTTCGGCTATTAAACGGACCGTGGATGACAACGATCATTTGGTACGAATCATGGCCAAGGTTTTAAAAGGCAGCAAACTAAATGGTGAATACAATTCTCAGAGACGGGATGAGTTGAGTGAGACAGTGCACTGAAAAAGGACCGAAGAGATCGAAAACCTCATTGGCAGATGGATCAGTCAAAATACTCAGTAAGTCGATGGCTCAATCAGAGATTTTGTAGCATAGGCGTCAGAAGCATCGGAAATTACTCCCCAAGTGAAAGGCGGCAGTCATGAACTACAAGGCAAAGCAAGAGGGTTCCCGGTTTGATATTAGTAATGGCGCAGATTTCTGCTTTGTGTCATTTCAGGGTCGCGGTCCAATCCGTATAATGGCCGCAGTTATTGAGAGGTACCTATGGATATTGCGGATATTCGTCGTCAGTACGGAGCCAACGAACTGCATCGTGAAGATTTAAACGATGATGCCATGAAGCAGTTTGGTATTTGGTTGAATCAAGCGGTAGAGAGTCAGTTGTTCAAAGACCCCACAGCCATGTGTGTGGCCACTGTGGATGAAACCGGCATGCCTAGCCAGCGTGTGGTGTTGCTAAAAGAATTCGATGATCAAGGATTTGTGTTTTACACCAACCTTGAGAGTAACAAAGCGAAGCAGATTGCTGGAAACCCCAAAGTCAGTTTGCATTTCCCGTGGCTTGATTTAGAACGTCAGGTCATTATCCGTGGTGAAGCAGAAAAGCTCAGTGTGGCGGAAGCCACTAAGTACTTCCTATCTCGCCCCCACGAAAGCCAATTAGCGGCATGGGCCAGTCATCAAAGTCAGCCTGTAGGGGCGCGCAAATTGCTGGAACAAGCATTTACCCAAATGAAGAATAAGTTCGCTAAAGGTGAAGTCCCTTTGCCCGGATTTTGGGGAGGCTATCGTGTGAAGCCGACTTGCATTGAATTTTGGCAAGGCCGGACCAATCGACTTCATGACCGCTTCTTGTATGTTAGAGATTCGAATGATCAGTGGCAGATTGAACGATTGCAGCCTTAATCGATAATATAAAAAAAGCCGCATAATGCGGCCCAAAAATGCTGTTGCATAGGTTGTTGCATAGGTTGTTGCATTGGTTGGTGAGAAACATCCCGGCGCAGCGTAATTTAGAATTCTCTTAATAGACGAGTTTAAAAGCCGAATCCGCGACCAGTAAATAGCAGGTACATAATATAAAAAATGCCTGCCAATGCGGTGATACACAGAATCGGTTTGAATGCGGCCATAAACGTACTGTGGCGTGCCAGTCCTATGACTGGCGCACTGATCAACGAAATAGCCACTGGCCCTAATAGGGTAACCAGCATGTTTCCGACATTGACTTGGCTGGTGGTTAAGCCGTTTGAATAGGCGTCATAGTGGAAAAACACCAAGGTGAAAACCACGAAAGTCACGAAGGTGGTGACCACAACCTTTGTGGGTATAAGCGGCTGTGGTTTTTCCATTTCCGAAGAATGTGTTTGTTTCATTGTTGTCATTTGACTGCTAGTTCACTTGAGTTCCTGTTCGCTGTATTTAAGCAGCGTGGGTGGCTCAAATTAAGTTATTTGTTGTAACCAGCGTACTAAAATCGTTACGCCAATCCGTTAGAACTCTCGTCAGTATAGTTCTATTCAGTACAGGTTCAGCTAAGTGGGATAGGATTTTGTTTCTGTTTGTAAATCTACTCAAAAAGCGAGTCATGTCTTTGTTCAATTTCAGACCCTGTAAGCGACTATTGCTGCCATGTTTACTCATTGGCTGGCATGTTCAGGTGTTTGCAGATAATCAGGCGGAGACTCAACCAGTAGAGCACCATCCTGTCGCTGAAGAGGCCGAAATTACGACCAATGGCCACGAAGAGCAGGGGTGGGTTGAAAAGAAAATTAACCCATCCACAGAGTGGGTGGAGAATTTGTTTTACCCGGTTATTCGTTGGATGGAACGCACGGTTCAGGGGCAAGATGAGGCGCCACAATCTCATGCCAAAGAACCCTTAGTTATAAAAGGCGGCCCCATTCCCGATGGCGCATTGCCGGCCCGTCAGGCCATTAGTCTACTGACGTCCATCCATTCTGGGCGTGTTTTAAAAATCACGTTCGAACAACCTAATCAATACCGCCTTAAACACCTAAGCCAATCTGGCCGTGTTCAGACCTTCTACATGAATAGCCAAACCGGTGTTATCCAGAAACCAGAAGCCAGTCTCAATGAGGAACCATCCGATTTGGGAGATTCATTATGAAAATTCTTGTTATCGAAGATGATGCGCAACTGCGTCAACAATTAGAAAATGGTTTGGCTCAGTTTGATTTTCAAACCATCAGTGCGGGCGATGGCCAAGAAGGGCTCTTTCTTGCGCAAAACTATCCCATTGATTTAGCCATTGTAGATTTGGGATTGCCGAAAATGGATGGCATGTCGGTGATCAAAGCACTTCGAGCAGATGAGGCAGACTTTCCCATTTTAATTCTTACGGCCCGTGGTGGCTGGAAGGCAAAAGTAGAGGGATTAGAGTCAGGCGCCGACGATTACCTTGAGAAGCCGTTTCATATGGAAGAGCTGGTTGCTCGCATTAAAGCTTTATTGCGTCGGGTCACCGGACACCAATTTATTTTAAATGCGGGTCCGCTTCGACTAAACCTAGAAGCGCAGCAAGCTTTATTTAATGAAAGTGATTTAGAGCTCACAGCATTTGAGTACAAGATTCTCGAATACATGATGCGGCGTACGGGCAAAGTGGTCAGTAAATCTGTGCTGACCGATTACTTGTACGATCAGGATTTTGACCGAGACAGTAACGTCATCGAAGTGCTGGTGGGGCGATTAAGGAAAAAACTGAATCAGGACGGCAATTTTAATCCGATTCAGACCTTGCGCGGTCGGGGTTATGTTTTTCAATGGGAAGAGCATGCTTAACTCACTGCGAGGGCGTCTACTCATTCTAAGCGCAATTTTGCTTTGTGGCTTAATGCTGCTAATGGGGTGGCTGCTCACCAAGTTCTATTATGGGTCGCAGATCAGTCACATGCGTGATCAACTGCGATTGCACAGTCATAGTATCTTGGCTGTTGCAGATTATCGTCATGGTGAACTCAAACTGCCGGCTGTACTGGCGGACGCTTTGTTTAATCAGCCAGACAGTGGTTTATATGCCCAGTTAGTGGATGCAAAAAATCAAAAGGTCTGGGCTTCAGTGTCAGCTAAAGAGTTGAGCAGTCTTGGTCAAGATTGGGCACCAGCAGGTGAGTGGCGATACAGCTCGGCCAGTCGAACCATTAATGGTGAAGTGCATCGACTATTTGTTGCACGTTTTGGCGTGCAATGGGGGATCCCATCTACGAAAACTCAAGCTCCAGAATGGAATTTGATATTGATGGAAGACATGAACCCTCTGTTCGAACGGGTTGAAAGCTATAAGAAGCGAATTTGGGTTGTATTATTTGTCTTGAGTTTCTTGCTAGTGGCTATACAGCTACTTGTTTTGAAATGGGGTCTAAGACCGTTGAATTTGATTGCGGAAGATTTAACGGAGTTGCAAAAGGGCAAACAAAAAAACCTAACCGGTATTTACCCAAAAGAATTGGTTCCGCTGACGTCTAATTTGAATCGATTGATTACCACCGAACGGAATCAACGGGAGCGTTACAGAAACACATTGGCAGATCTCTCCCACAGTTTAAAAACGCCCCTGACGGTTGTGTCTGGGATTATTGATCAGCCCAATATTACTGAAAAAGATAAATCTGAATTGGCAGAGCAGATTCAACGCATGACCCAAACTATACAGTATCAGTTACAACGATCCATGATGGGCGGCCAGTCTATGGCCACTCAGAAACTTGAAGTTTCACCCATGGTTCGATCTGTGGTGAATGCGTTAAGTAAAGTGTATGCCGATAGTGGGCTGATGGTAACGACTGAATTAGCACCAGATTGTTATTTCTATGGTGATGAAAATGATTTACTCGAAGTGGTCGGCAATTTAATGGATAACGCCTGCAAATACGGTCATGGCCGTGTGGCAGTACGTACACAAAATTTAAATCAGGGGTGGTCACTTATAGTAGAAGACGACGGACCTGGCATTGAACAGAATATGCTGCAAGAAATACTAAAGCGTGGTGTTAGGTTAGATTCTTTAACGTCAGATGCGCAAACGGGACAAGGCTTGGGGTTAGCCTTAGTGAAAGACATTGTAGAAGCCATTGATGCCAAGCTGTCAGTGGATCGATCAGAATTGGGAGGCTGTCGGTTTACCGTCACATTTAAGAACTTCAATGAACAGAATACGAATTAAAACAATAAAGAGGTTTTCATGAAGAAAATCATATCCATAGTATCCATACTGATTGTTCTGCAAGGATGCACCAGTGTGACTATGCGGCCCTATGGTGGTGAAAAAGATATTCGTAAGCCCGATTATGCGGTGAGTAAAACTTTTTGGTTTTGGGGGCTAAAAGGAGAACACGAAGTAAACGTCAATACGGTTTGTGGTAAAAGACGTGTAACTCAAATGCAAACGGTAATGACGCTTTCTGATTTTGCACGCGGCTTAATAACCCTATTCATTTATGCACCACGAACTGCAAAGGTTTGGTGTGAGTCTGAACAACCTGTCCAGCAGTCGTCGTTACAGCTAACTAAATCAGGAGATTTCTCATGAAGCTTCTGAAAATTGCTCTGTTCGGTTTATTAGTTGTCAGCAGCGGGTGTAGCACTATTCATTTTACTCAAGATGTTGATGAGTCTACTTATCAAACTGAACAAGTCCTTCCATCTCACTGGCATGACAGCACCTTGGATGGCATGGTGGAGGTTAGTCCACCAGTCAATCTCTACAAAGAATGTCAGGGTAAACCATGGAAAAAAGTCACATCAGAATTGACGTTTTTTAATGGTTTCACCACAGCCGTGGTGAGCTGGGCTGTGACCTCTGTTGCGCCTGTCTTAGAGTTTGTAAACTTGTACACGCCATGGACTGTTGAAACAACCTGCGCCCAGTAATAAAAAATTGCATGTTATTTAAATGACATGCAATTAATCCACATCTGTTTTACTGTTGTTGTTCTGTAGGTCTTGCACTTAGCCATTGCTTAAATTTCAACTTTTCGATGCTTCTGTAAATCGGCATGGTTAGCGGAAATACCCAATTCAAAAATAATGTTAACTGACTTAGTTTGCTTGGATAAATTCGCAGCTTGTTGGCCTTAATGCCTTTTATTGCAGCGCTTGCGACTTGGTTGGCGGTTTGTGTCGGCCAAGGTACTGGCGCAGTGGTGTCGAAAAAGTGGGTTTTAGTGGCAACGGGGCATAGCATTAGTACATGCCCTTTATCTGTCTTTTCCATGTTGTAGGCGTCAGCCCAAGAAAGTAATGCCGACTTCGTTGAGCTGTAAAGGCTGTAACCCGGCAGAGAATATAATCCCATAAATGATGCGGTTATCAGCATACAGTATTCACGATCTTGATTAATTCTCGCCATTTTATGGGCACAATAAATTGGGCTGAACGTATTGCATCGATATATGCGATCAACATGTTGCCAATCTTCTTGGTGATTTTTTTCGTAATAGGCAAAGCCTGCGTTGGCAATAAAAATATCAATGTTGCCGATCGCTCCCTGAGCAAATTCAAATAAATCTTCGATGCCTTGTTCAGTGGCGATATCCCCTTGGTGAAGATGCAGTTGACCCGGAATGGGTTTGTGCGAAATGGCATTTAAATCTGTGGCAACGATTTGTACACCGGGAATGCTTAATAGCTGATCTAATAGTGCAGCACCAATACCCGAAGCGGCACCGGTCAAAATTATATTTTTATTGTTAATGTCCATGATTGTTCTCACTTCATCAATCAAGGCCTGGCGCAGGTACTCTAGCAGGTTGTATTGTGAAAGGAGAGGTCAGGCCGCGCCAACAAAATATGATGGCTATCGGTAAGCCTTAATGATTTCAGAAAATCGATTCTCTTTGATCATTTGGTCGATGATGGAGAGTAATTTTGATTTCATTTTTAACCACTTTGGTGAAAATGCACAATATAAGTCATATTGATAAACGGTTAGAGGGCTTATGGAAATGTCTTCGTTGGTCGTTAAGGTTTTCAATCTGTAGTCGACAGAAATTCGAGAATCTATGATGGCATCTATGCGGTCGGCCATTAAAGAAGAATACAAAGCATCCAGATTGTTAAAATCTCGACGCTTGGCTTTTCGACTTTTGATGTATTCCATGAATTCGTCACTATAGATATAGCCTGTCATAGCGCCAATTTGTAGAGAGTGTAAATCGGATATAGATTGAAACTGATGATTTCGCTTTTTAAGGGAAACTAGGTGGTCGAAGTCTTGTGCAATGATGTTGGACCAGATGTAGGCGTCCGACTCTTCAATCCAATCAGGGTGGGTCATGCATACGCCATCAATATCCCCTTGTTTCAATAATTGAGCCACTCGATTTTGCGGAGTGTGCCGATAGTCAGCTTCATAGCCCATTCGTGCGGCTATCTCGTCGCCCATATCTTTGAATAAACCCGATACAAGTTTATCCCCTTTGGTTATCGCAAAGGGTTCACCATTCCCTGGCCCATAAGCAAACACCAAACGCTCAGCTTGAGAATGCATCGAGAACAAAAAGAATAAAACGGTTAAGAAAGCGTGTTTTCCCATAAAGACTCCAATGACCCAATAACTAAGCCTAGTCGCAATCAGAGAAGTCTTGATGCCTTTTAGTATTTAAAAATAAGGGGGTTATGGCATTTCGTTTTTAACCGAAATGCCAAGAGCGAGAAAAATAACCGATACACTAGAAAACAAATGTTGCGCCTATAGAAAATAACGTCCCCAGTGACGATACCGCTTCGCGACTTTTATAGTCTTCGCTGTATTCATAGTCTGTGACATTTTTTCGGTTATAGGCGTTTAGAATTTCTGCATAATAGGTCTGATTCTTTGAAGCCTCGTAGTCCATGCGCAGATCCAATTTGTGAATGGCTGGTAATCGCTCTGAGTTCATGCGGCCTTCAATGGGGTTATAAACATATGGAGATGATTCGCAACCGCTGTCCACTTGGTCTTCAGGTCTGTATTCGCTGCCACAGCGATATATTGCTTCCCCTCCTGAAATTGGTGTGATTAATGCGCCGCTCTGATATCGCCACTTCATGCCGAAAGTGGTCTTCTCGCTGTATTTGTAGCTAGCAACTAGATTAAGCACCCAAGGTCGATCGTAGCTGAAATTAAACTCTTCGCCTGTCATTTCATTTTTACGCTTGGTTTTGCTATAGGCCACAGAAACCCAGCCATACCATTTGTCAGTGAGATTTTTATTTAGCAAAAATTCTATGCCGTAAGCATGGCCACTGGCGTTATTGTTGAACTTAACCACATCCGGCGTTTCATCCTCATCTATGTATTCGGGATTGGAAATAATAATGTCATGCAGGTCTTTGTAGTATGTTTCTAGTTTGGCACTTAGCGCATAATCTGTCTGGAGTTCAAATCCTACGACATAGTGATCGGCATTGGGTTGTTTCAAATCTGGGTTGCCTAGATCTTTTGTAATGGCGAAAAAATCCTTTGGAAATTGAGTATGCCTTCCTGCCGCTGCGGTTAAAGTCCAATGATCATCAAGGCTGAATCGTGTTGATAATCTAGGTTCGTAAGTTCGCTTGTTTAAGTGGTCATCATTGTCACTGCCCAATCCTAGAGTTAGCTCCCACAATGGCGTGACCATCCAATCGTAGGCCACAAAGCTATAATTGCGTTCGATAACCAGTTTTTCAGATTCTTCAAACGATTCGCCTAATGATGCTGGGTCACATGTTTCAACTTCGTCATTACAAGGGTTGTATAGTCCTTTCATGTCGTAATTTACTTGGAATTGAGTGTACTCAAGACCGTAGCGAAGTTGATCACCATTATCCAAAGGCGTTTGTAAGTGGGTTTTAATGCGGTAGTCGTCGGTGGTCGCATCTATGTCAAAGAGGCTGCCAATTTTGAAATAAATATCTTCTTCTTTATGGCTGGTTGCAATGAGCAAGCTGGTACCGCCATCGAGTAACGTATCGAAAATAATACCTTGGGTGTTGTAGTAACCATTTAGACTAAAGTCACCGACAATAGCCGGTTCTTTTTCTGCTTCATCAAACTCGTCACCTAATTCGAACGCCATGGTGTCTTTCGCACCATTGGCAACAAATTTCAGGTTAGTAACACCGTCAACTCGCCAGTGGTATTTCACTTGATAATCGCTGTTTTTGGGTACTTGTGTAATAGCGATGTCTTCGTCCGCGTCATACACCTCTTTCAAATAAAGTTGTAAAAGGCTTTCACGATAGGCAACGTAAAAAGCACTGTCTTCTGTGGCAGCCCCTTCGATCAAGACTCCGGCCCTTAAAAAACTAACATCTAATGTAGTGGTGATATCTTCTGCATAAGGGTCTCGCAATCGGGTGTCCAATACCGCGCCGAGCGCATTGTTGTATTGGGCGTCCCACGCGCCAGCTTTAAGTTGAAAGTCTTCAATGAGCAAATTGTGGTACGTGCTGTAACCATCGTTATGAAAGATGTAGCCCACGGGAATGTGGTCGGTTAAATAGCTGTTGGATTCGGGGCTAGAGCCTCGCACGGCGGGTAAACCTTCTTCATTTTCATCAATGATAACGCCAGGCAGGGCTTCAATGGCTTTTAATGGGTCACCACCTGAACCTGGGACTTTTAACAGTTTATCCGCTGTAATTTTAGGGCCTGTGTCATGTATGCCTCGTACTTTAATTGTCGATAATTCCACTTGGTCTGAATCATCCTTTGATTCCGCTCCGGAACCAGTGATGCTGGCGTTAACGACGCCACTGATTAACCCCAGCGAAATGCTGAACAGGGTAGGGAAGTGTTTCATGGGGGATCTGCCATCCGTTTCTCTCGTGATGGCAGGAGAATACTTGGTTGAAACTTAACCGAAGCTGAATTGAAGGTGATTTAGCTGAGACCTAGAACGCGCAGCTCATTTCGCCTTTTTGGGCGCCGATCATTTTAACTTTGCACTTGTTGGATACGATCCATAAATTGCCGCGACAAGAGAAGCTAACATCCCTAAGTCCTCCGGTAATGTAGCCTTCACAATTTCGAGACACGGCTTTCATATTGCTCTTTTTGCACTTGATCTCCAATGCATTACCACTGTGACGATGGGCCATACATTGTTTTTGGACATCACCCAAACTGAAGTCGTGGCCTTTTATGTTACTGAATTCCAAGTCGGAGCTATGGCTGGTAGAAGATAAAATGATCGCAATAATGGCGATTAGTGGGTGCAAGTTAGTGAACGCTCGCATAGGGGGTCTCCAATGGCGATGCTGTCGATTACTCATTCAATATAGACAAAGGGCGGCAAACCGTTGGGCCAATAGAGTGATCGTTACATTTCATCTTATTACCTGATTTGCACGGTATCAGAGGAGTAGTGAGGCCTTAGCCCTGTTAAGGCCTGAGAACTGGCGGAATTCTGGCGAAAACTGTAGAATACGCCACCTTTTATTTTTCACCTCCGCGTATGTCCTTGCCAATCTGTGTTAATTGGGCTGAAGGCCGCGGATTTACTGCCTTTAGGAGCATTCGATGTCCAAGAAGATCAATAAGATTGTTTTGGCTTACTCCGGTGGTTTGGATACTTCTGTAATCGCGAAATGGTTACAGGAAGAGTACCAAGCTGAAGTTGTGACTTTTACCGCGGACCTTGGTCAGGGCGAAGAAGTAGAACCGGCCCGTGCTAAGGCTGAAGCCATGGGCATCAAAGAGATCTACATCGACGATTTACGCGAAGAGTTTGCTCGCGACTTCGTATTCCCTATGTTCCGCGCTAACGCAATTTACGAAGGTGAGTACTACTTAGGTACTTCTATCGCTCGCCCGCTTATTAGTAAGCGTCTAATCGAAATCGCCAACGAAACTGGTGCTGATGCCATCTCTCATGGTGCTACCGGTAAAGGTAACGACCAAGTACGTTTTGAATTGGGTGCATACGCACTTAAGCCAGGTGTACAAGTGGTTGCGCCATGGCGTGAGTGGGATTTGAATTCCCGTGAAAAACTAATGGCTTACTGTGAAGAACATGGTATCGAAGTAGAGAAGAAGAAAGGTAAGAAGTCTCCTTATTCTATGGATGCGAACTTACTTCACATCTCTTATGAAGGCGACATTCTTGAAGATCCTTGGAACGAGCCAGAAGAAGATATGTGGCTATGGACCGTTTCTCCAGAAGCGGCTCCTGATGAAGCCACTTACCTTGAGCTAACTTACAAAAACGGCGACATCACTGCTATAAACGGCGAAGACATGTCTCCAGCCACTGTAATGGAATACCTGAACAAGGTTGCCGGTGCTAACGGTATTGGCCGTACTGACATCGTAGAAAACCGTTACGTAGGTATGAAAGCTCGTGGCTGTTATGAAACCCCAGCGGGTTTCGTTATGCTAAAAGCGCACCGTGCCATTGAATCTATCACTCTTGACCGTGATGCGGCTCACTTGAAAGACGAAATGATGCCTCGTTACGCTGAGCTAATTTATAACGGTTACTGGTGGTCTCCAGAGCGTAAGATGCTGCAAGCCGCTATCGACGAAACTCAACAACACGTTAATGGTGTGGTTCGTTTGAAACTTTACAAAGGCAACATCACAGTTGTTGGGCGTAAGTCTGATGATTCTCTATTTGATGAAAGCATCGCAACATTCGAAGACGATGCGGGTGCCTATGATCAGAAAGACGCAGCTGGCTTCATTAAACTGAATGCTCTTCGTCTGCGCACTGCCGCTAAGAAAGGCCGTGATTTGTTATAAGCAAAGATTAAAATTTGCTAAGAAAAAACCCCATACATGAAAATGTTTGGGGTTTTTTATTTGGCGGCCTATTTATCTGCTACTAAGCTTTTCTATTAGATTTCAATCTAACAGCAAGGTGCAGCATGAAGTTTCTTGCCCCCTCCCCGTTTGCTTTATTTCTTTTTCTTTCTTCAAGTATCAGTTTTGCGACCGATATCTATATGACAGATATAGAAGGTCTCCATCAAAAAGATGAGCAAGGTGTGTACGACTTAATATTGAAAGAAGCGCTTACCAGTGTAACTGCTCCTGTGACACTGAATTTAGGTGATCCTGAAGAAACGTTTAAAAC
>Ga0181593_10005535_pt1 | contig 11423 bp, 8 predicted proteins | sample 071ome_19_FD_133756 | JGI IMG/M metagenome (GOLD analysis project Ga0181593, IMG submission 133756) | Coastal salt marsh microbial communities from the Groves Creek Marsh, Skidaway Island, Georgia - 071413AT metaG (megahit assembly) | ecosystem: Environmental > Aquatic > Marine > Intertidal zone...
ATTGTCTGGACGGTGGTGGGCTATACCCCCGGCCGTTTCCCCAGCACCGAAGTGTTCGAGCTGCCCTTCATGATGACCAATGCGCGCGCCATGTCGCGGGCCTATTGGCAGATGTTTGAAAAGAACATGAAAGACACCGAATTCAAGGATGTGCACATTCTGGCCACATGGGTACATGGGCCGGGCATGATTCACACCAACGTGCCGGTGAACACGCCCGCAGATATGAACGGGCTGAAAATTCGCGGCGGCTCGCGCTCGGTGAACTCGCTGCTGACAAAACTGGGCGCCACCCCCGTTGGCATGCCCGTGCCTGCCGTTTCCGAAGGCCTGTCAAAAGGCGTGATCGATGGCACCACCATTCCGTGGGAAGTGACCGCCGCGCTGAAAGTGCCAGAACTGGTGAAAAACCACACCGAGTTTTCGGGCTCGGCGCTTTATACGCTGACATTTGTGCTGGCGATGAACAAAGACAAATACAACGCGCTTCCCGATGATCTGAAAGCTGTGATCGATCAGAACTCGGGCGAAGAGTTTTCGGTCTTTGCGGGCGGCACGCAGGCAGATGCCGATGGCCCCGCGCGCGATAATGCGGTGGCCTTGGGCAACAACATTATCACCTTGGACGCCGAAGCCACCAAAGAATGGCGCGCGCTGTCGCAGCCCATTTACGATGAATGGGTGGCCGACATGAAGGGCAAAGGCATCGATGGTCAGGCACTGATCGACGAAGCGCGCATGCTGATCGATAAATACACCGAATAATCTATCCGCCATTCCAAGGCGTTGGGCCGCGTCCTATGGGCGCGGCCTTTTTCTTTGTGCGAAAAAGTGCATAATACTGCGATGTTTTCTTGCGCGATGTGCGTTATGGTGCATGATGTGCTTGGGAATCGCGGGTGCTGTGCGTTTTATCCCCGTCAGGGGCGGCAGAAGGAGGAGCTGCTGCAAAACATCCGGCACTGCGGCGGTGGGCAACAGACCTGCCAGCCGCGCAAACAGGGAGGGTGAGATGAGCCAGTGCAGCAATGCCGCCAATTACTTTGTCGATCGCCATCTGGACGAGGGGCGCGGCGATAAGCTGGCCTTTCGCGAAGCAGATGGCGCGCAACGCAGCATAACCTATGGTCAGCTGGCCACGCTGTCGGCGCAGGCGGCGGGGGCGTTGGGGCGCGCGGGCGTGCGCCGCGAAGAGCGCGCAGCGCTGCTGATGCTCGACCAGATCGAACTGCCGGTGTTGTTTTGGGGGGCGCTAAAGGCCGGGGTTGTGCCCATCCCACTTAATACGCTGCTGTCGGCACAAGTGTATGACGCCATTTTGCGCGACAGCCGCGCCAGTATCTTGTTTGTCTCCGAGGCGCTTTACCCCGTGGTGGCCCCGGTGCTGGCCGAGAACCCGCATTTGCGCCAGGTTGTGGTGGTGGCCGATCAGGCGCCCGAGGGTTGCCAAACCTATGGCGCCTTCATGGAAGGGGCCGCCGCGGTGCCCACGGTGGAAACATCGGCCGATGAGATTGCGTTTTGGCTGTATTCCTCTGGCTCAACCGGCCAACCCAAAGGCGTGCGCCATGTGCATTCCAGCCTTTGCGCCACCGCAGATACCTATGGCGCGCAAGTGCTGCAAATCACCGAGGCCGATACCGTGTATTCGGTGGCAAAGATCTTTTTCGCCTATGGTCTGGGCAACGCCATGACCTTTCCCATGTCGGTTGGGGCCAGCGTGGTGCTTTTTTCGGGGCGCCCAACCCCGGATGCGGTGGACGCGATCTTGAAAACCCATGCGCCCAGCGTATTTTGCGGCGTGCCCACGCTCTATGCCGCGATGGTGCATCACTGGGAAAGCGGCGCGGCCAGCCTGCCGCCCATCGCCTTGCGCGCCTGCATTTCGGCGGGCGAGGCGCTGCCCGAAGAGGTGGGGCGCAAATGGCATGGGCTGTGGGGCGTGGACATTATGGATGGTGTCGGCTCGACCGAGATGCTGCATATCTTTTTGTCCAACAAACCCGGCGATGTGGTTTATGGCACATCTGGCACCGCCGTGCCGGGCTACGAGGTGCGGCTGGTGGATGAAGAGGGCGCCGATCTGGGGCCGGGCTGCGTGGGCGAATTACTGGTGCGCGGGCCGTCGGCGGCAGATGGCTATTGGAACCAACGCACCAAATCCCGCGCCACGTTCGAGGGTGCGTGGACACGCACGGGCGACAAATACGAATGCCTGCCCGATGGCCGCTTTGTCTACTGCGGGCGCACCGATGATATGTTCAAAGTTTCGGGTATCTGGGTCAGCCCGTTCGAGGTGGAACAGGCTTTGGTGGCCTATCCCGGTGTTCTCGAGGCGGCCGTGGTGGCCTGGCCGGATGAGGCCGGGCTGGAAAAGCCCAAGGCCTTTGTGGTGATGAAACCCGCCAGCGCCGCCCCCAGCCCCGAGGCGCTGAAAGACCATGTGAAAGAGCGGATCGGCAAATGGAAATACCCGCGTTGGGTGGAGTTTGTGGACGATTTGCCCAAAACCGCGACCGGGAAAATTCAACGCTTCAAACTGCGGGGGGCTGTGTGATGGTGTGGGGCGTGGGCGCAGGCCGGCTGCAGGCCGCAGGGTTTGATTTGGAATATCAATGCTTTGGCCCGCCACCGGGGCAGGCCCCCACGATTGTGCTGTTGCACGAGGGGCTGGGCGCTGTGGCGCTGTGGCGCGATTTTCCGCAGGCTTTAGCCGATGCAACCGGCTGGGGGGTTTTTGCCTATTCGCGCGCGGGCTATGGCCGCTCGGGCCCGCGGGCCTTGCCTTGGCCGCTGGATTACATGACGCGCGAGGCAACCCATGTGTTGCCCGATGTGTTGCAGGCCATCGGCTTTCAGAACGGCATTTTGATGGGCCACAGCGATGGCGCCACGATTGCCGCCATCTACGCCGGCAGCGTCGAGGATTTTCGCGTGCGGGGCTTGGTGTTGATGGCGCCGCATTTCTTTACCGAACCCATGGGCTTGGCGGCGATTGCCAAGGCGCGCACCGCCTATGAGCAGGGGGATTTGCGCGCCAAGCTGGCCAATTACCATGATACGCCCGATATTGCCTTTCGCGGCTGGAACGACAGTTGGTTGGCCGAGGGGTTTGCCAAATGGAACGTGGCCGATGTGATTGATTACTTGCGCATTCCCACCTTGGCCATTCAGGGCGACGCCGATGAATACGGCAGCTTGGCGCAGATCGAGGCGCTGGAAACCCGCAGCTATGCGCCGGTGGATGTGGAAATTTTGCCCCAATGCGGCCATGCCCCGCATCTGGATGCCCCGCAGGCCGTGTTGGCGGCGGTGGGTGAATTTTGCGCCCGTCTGACCCGGATCGAGGCAGCGCAGCCCGAAACGGCATGAGCGCGCCAGCCCTGCCACCCTATGCCTATATTCCCGGCAAAACCCCTCGGCATGCCGAGGGGTTTTTTGATGCCATTCGCAACACCGCCCAGCCGGGAATGGGCCCGCGCGCCTTGCTGGGCAGCGCAGCCTTTGAAACCGGGCTGGCCTATTTGCACGCGGGCTTCAACTGGGAGGCGCACGAGGTGTTCGAGCCGGTTTGGATGGCCTTGCCTGCGGGCAGTGCGGGGCGGGATTTTGTGCAAGGTCTGATCCAGCTGGCCAATGCGCGCCTAAAGCTAGAGATGGGCCGCCCACGCGCGGCGGCACGGCTGTGCGCCATGACGCGGGGCCATTGGCAGGGCGCAGCAGGGCTGGGGCAGGGTCTGGGGCTAGGGCTGGGCGTGGCGCTGCCCGTGGACCGGCTGGACCACTTGCTGGCGGATGCCGAGAATCGGGCGGCGGAAATGCTGAATATGCGAAATAATGCATAAAATACTGATGATCACCCCGGAATTGGCGTGCAAACCGACGAATTAAATGCTGAATCTTTTGTGCAATTATCACTATATCGCATAAAAGGGCTTTCCACAGGCGGCATGATGCAATAATGTGCATGCAACGCGATAGGATTGAGGAGACGCGGACGTGACCAAGGTAATCGATTTTCAAACGGACCCGTCCAAATACCGCCATTGGCGCGTAGAGTATCAGGGCGACGTGGCCAATTTGGTCATGGATGTTGACGAGAATGGCGGCCTTTTCGATGGCTATTTGCTCAAGCTGAACTCCTACGATTTGGGCGTTGATATCGAACTGGCCGATATCGTGCAGCGCATGCGCTTTGAGCACCCCGAGGTAAAAGTGGTGGTGATGAAATCGGGCAAAGACAAGGTGTTTTGCGCCGGTGCCAATATTCGCATGTTGGGCGGCGCGGAACACGCGCACAAGGTAAATTTTTGCAAATTCACCAATGAAACCCGCAACACGTTCGAGGCGGCCGAGGCGGATTCGGGGCAAAAATACATCGCGGCGGTCAAAGGTTCTTGCGCGGGGGGCGGCTATGAATTGGCCTTGGCGTGCAACCACATCATGCTGACCGATGACAGCAGCTCGGCCGTTGCGCTGCCCGAAGTGCCGCTGTTGGCGGTGTTGCCGGGCACCGGCGGGCTGACGCGGGTAACCGACAAGCGCAAAATGCGCCGCGATTTGGCGGATGTGTTCTGCGCCATGGAAGAGGGGGTGCGCGGCAAGCGCGCGCAAGAATGGCGTTTGGTTGACGAGGTTATCGCCAACTCGAAATTCGATGCCACCGTCGCCGAACGCGCCGCAGAATTCGCCGCTGCCATGCCCAGCAAGGCCACGCGCGGCATCACGCTGGGCCCCATCCAGCGCCAAATCGAGGCGGATGCCATTCATTATTCCTTGGTTGACGTGGCGCTGGACCGCGCCGGGCGCAAGGTGGTGATCACGCTGCACGGCCCCGACGCCCCCACCCCTGACAGCATCGAGGCGGTGCAGGCGTTGGGCGATCAGTCTTATTTGCTGCGCTTGGCGCGCGAATTCGACGATGCCATTTTGCACCTGCGCAACAACGAAAAAGATCTGGGGCTATGGGTGCTGCGTACCCAAGGTGACAGCGCGATGGTGCAAGCTGAAGAACAGATTTTGCTAGATAATTCAGGCCATTGGCTGGCCAACGAAATCTTGCAATATTGGAAGCGCGTTTTGAAACGCGTGGATGTGACATCGCGCTCGTTGGTGGCGCTGGTCGAGCATGGCAGCTGTTTTGCCGGTGTTCTGGCCGAGCTGCTTTGGTCGGTGGATCGCAGCTATATGATGGAAGACGAGTTTGAAGGCGACAACCGCCCGCTGGCCAGCATTGTGCTGTCGCCCAGCAATTTTGGCACCTATCCCATGGGCAATGATCTGACCCGCCTTGAAACCCGCTTTTGGGGCCAAGATGGGCAGGCCGAGGCGCTGCGCGCCCATATCGGCGAAACGATCGAGGCGGCCCAAGCCGATGAACTGGGCTTGGTGACCTATATTTTCGACGATATCGACTGGGAGGATGAGATCCGCATCTTCATGGAAGAGCGCGCCAGCTTTAGCCCCGATGCCATGACCGGGATGGAAGCCAACCTGCGCTTTGCCGGGCCGGAAACCATGGAAACCCGTATTTTTGGCCGTCTGACCGCATGGCAAAACTGGATCTTCCAACGCCCCAACGCGGTGGGCCCCGATGGCGCGCTGCAGCGCTATGGCACCGGGGTGCGCGGCGAATACAACATGCAACGCGTATAAATTTCGGAATGCGCTATGGTGCGCATTCCTGTTTTCAGCCGCCATGGCACAGGCCCAAAGGTGGTTAAAGGGAGAAGCAAATGCTTGATCTGATCAATGTCAGCTATGACACTCAAATCCCCAACAATGTGGGTCTTTCTTCGGACAAGAAGGTTTTGAAAGCCCTCGAAAAATGGCACCCCGGTTACATCAACTGGTGGAACGATCTTATTCCACAAAATTTTCAGCAATCGATGGTCTATCTGCGCACCGCCGTTTCGGTAGACCCGAAGGGCTGGGCGAAATTTGATTATGTGAAAATGCCCGAATACCGCTGGGGTATTTTGCTGGCCCCGCAGGTCGAAGACCGCAAAATCCCGTGCGGGGAACATTTTGGCCAGCCCGCGTGGCAAGAAGTGCCCGGCGAGTACCGCAACATGCTCAAACGCCTGATCGTTATTCAGGGCGACACCGAGCCGGGCTCGGTAGAGCAGCAGCGCTTTTTGGGGCTCACGGCGCCCTCGCTTTATGACATGCGCAACCTGTTTCAGGTGAACGTGGAAGAGGGCCGCCACCTATGGGCCATGGTGTATCTGCTGCAGAAATATTTCGGCAAAGATGGCCGCGAAGAGGCAGACGAGCTGCTGATCCGCTCGTCCGGTTCGGAAGAGGCGCCGCGCATGCTGGGGGCCTTTAACGAGGAAACGCCCGATTGGCTGTCGTTCTTCATGTTCACCTATTTCACCGACCGTGACGGCAAAATGCAGCTGGAAAGCTTGGCGCAATCGGGCTTTGACCCGCTGTCGCGCACCTGCCGCTTCATGTTGACCGAAGAGGCCCACCACATGTTTGTGGGTGAAACCGGGGTGGGTCGCACCATTCAGGCCACCTGCGAGGCGATGAACCAGGCCGGCATTAGCGACCCGTTCGATATTGATAAAATCCGCGATCTGGGCGTGATCGATCTGCCAACCATCCAGAAAAAGCTGAACCTGCATTACACGCTGTCGCTGGATCTGTTTGGCCAAGAAGTCTCCACCAACGCCGCAAACGCCTTTAATGCGGGCATCAAGGGCCGCTATATGGAGGCGCGCATCGACGACGACCATCAGCTAACCGGCGATACCTACCCTGTGTGGGATCTGGTCGATGGCAAGCTGGTGCGCCACGAGGTGCCGGCGCTGACGGCCATCAACATGCGCCTGCGCGACTATTACACCCGCGATGCCGCAGGCGGCGTGGGGCGCTGGAACAAGCTGATCGAAAAGGCGGGCATCCAGTTCGAAATGACCCTGCCGCACGAGGCCTTCAACCGCAAAATCGGTGTCTTTGCCGACAAGCCGTTTGACCCGCAAGGCACCATGCTCAGCGCTGAAGATCACGCCGCGCGCACCAAAGACTGGTTGCCCACCAAGGCCGATGGCGATTTCATCCAATCGTTGATGAAACCCTGCTACGAGCCCGGCAAATACGCCAGCTGGATCGCACCGCCAAAAGTGGGCATCGACAACAAGCCCGGCGATTTCGAATATGTGAAACTGCACATGGCCTAAGGCCCAGGGCCCGGGCGCGCCGCGCGGCCGGGCCAGATGTATTGCGCGAAAAAGGGAGAGGATGATGGCTGTTGAACGCAAAGCAATGCCCACCAAGGCGCCAGTGCAAAATGCGGCATTGGCAGGCTGCTTGGGGTGCGCAGATTGTGGCGGCGCGTGCTGGCACGCCTTGCAGCTGCGCATGCTGCCCGAGGCGGTATTGCACGCCAAGGGGCAGACGCAATGACCAAGCCGTTTAAGCAGCACCTGATCGACCCCGAAATTTGTATTCGCTGCTACACATGCGAAATGACCTGCCCGATTGGCGCCATTCAACATGACGACAATAACGTGGTGGTCGATGCGGATGCGTGCAATTTCTGCATGGATTGCATCCCTGTATGCCCCACCGGCTCGATCGATGAGTGGCGCGTTGTAAGCGATGCCTATAGTGTGGAAGAACAGTTTGGCTGGGATGAATTGCCCCCACAGGCCGAGATCACCCAATCCGAGGCTGAGGGCGGGCTAGAGGCGATTGATGATGCCATTGCAGCGCTGTTGGCCGATGCCCATGCCGGGGCCGGGGGGCGCGCGGTGGCGCCGCAATCGGCGGCAAAACCCGCGGTGAACACCTATAACCTTGGCAACCCGATCGAGGCGACGGTGCAGGGCAATTACCGCCTGACCGAAGACAGCGCCGATATCGACATCCGCCACATCATTTTGAATTTCGACGGCAAACCCTTCAAAGTGCTGGAAGGCCAAAGCATTGGCATTATCCCGCCCGGCCAAGGCGCCGATGGCAAGGCCCATCTGCCGCGGCTTTATTCTGTGTCCAGCCCCCGCGATGGCGAGCGCCCGAATTATGGCAACCTTTCCTTGACCGTCAAACGCGAAGAGGGGGGGCTGTGTTCAAACTATGTCTGCGATCTGAAACCGGGCGACAAGGTGCAGGTGACCGGCCCGTTTGGCGCCACATTCTTGCTGCCCGAAGACCCGCAGGCGCGGTTGTTGATGATTTGCACCGGCACCGGCTCGGCGCCGATGCGCGCCTTTACAATGCGGCGTCAGCGCACCTTGGGGGCCCATTCCGGCGGTATGACCATGTTCTTTGGGGCGCGCAGCCCCGAAACGCTGCCCTATTTTGGCCCCTTGGCCAAGGTGCCCCAGACGCTGCTGCAAACCCATATGGTGTTCAGCCGCCTTCCGGGCCAACCCAAGGAATACGTGCAAGACCGGTTGCGCCAGCACGAAGAAGACATCGCCGAAATGTTGGCAGACCCCAATACCCATATCTACATCTGCGGTTTGCGCGGCATGGAAGAGGGGGTGGAGAAGGCATTTGCCAATATCGCCGAAAGCATGGGCGCGCAATGGGTTGCCCTGCGCGACACGATGCGACAAGAGGGGCGCTACCACGTCGAAACCTATTAACCCGCCGGTGATCTCATATGGCTCAATCGCCCCAAGCCCCAAATTTTGTTCATGAAATTCGCGTAACTTGGGGCGATTGTGACCCGGCGCGCATTGCCTATACGGCCCGTTTGCCATGGTTTGCGCTGGATGCCATCAATGCATGGTGGGAGCATCACTTGGGCGGTGATGGCTGGTATCAGATGGAACTGGATCGCGGCTATGGCACGCCTTTCGTGCATATGAGCATGGATTTTGCCGCGCCCGTCACGCCGCGCCATCGTTTGATGTTGCAGGTGGACCCAACCAAACTGGGCGATACATCCATCGCGTTTCGGGTGATTGGGCGCCAAGGTGGGGTTACGTGTTTCACCGGGCGCTTCGTGTGCGTTTTCATCAAATCTGATGATTTCACCAAGCGCCGCCCGCCGGTAGAGATTGCCGATATGGTCACACCTTTGTTGGTTGTCGCGGATCCGACCTAGGCGCAAAGCGGCGGCATCTGGCGCTGCGATGACGTGGCGATTTCTTGCTTAATTTCATTGTCTTTGCCTTCATTTGCGCTATTGTGTGTATTATAGTGCACAAAAACGGCGCAGAATCCGCGCGATTGGCGAGGGCCCATGGGCGAGATCACAAATTTCCGCGGCGAGGCCACGCCCAGCGAGGCCAAGTCATTTGCCGATCATGCTGTTGATACGTTGATCTTGCGCGTCGGTGACAGGGTGCGCAAAGCGCGCGAACGCAAGGGCATTCCGCGCCGCGTGCTGTCGGAAATCTCGGGGGTTTCACCGCGCTATCTGGCCCAGCTCGAGGCGGGCGAGGGCAATATTTCCATCGGGTTGTTGCAGCGCGTTGCCATCGCGCTGGACCATCGTATCGAATGGCTGATGATCGAGGATGACCCCTGGAATTCCGAGGCGCATTTCATCACCGAATTATACCAAAACGCCAACGCCGATACGCGCGCGCAGGTCAAAGCGCTGCTACAGCCCGCATCCGACGAAGAAATGCGCGCCCGGCGTATTTGCCTGATTGGGCTGCGGGGGGCGGGAAAATCGACCTTGGGCCAAAGGGCCAGCGCCGAATTGGGCATGCCGTTTTTGGAACTGAACCAAGAGATCGAAGAACAAAGCGGCATGCCTGTCACCGAGGTGATGGCGCTTTATGGTCAAGAGGGCTACCGCAAGCTCGAGGCGCAGGCCTTGGGCCGGGTGATCCAAACCCATGAACAGGTGATCTTGGCGGTTGCCGGGGGCATCGTGTCGTCGCCCGATACCTATGCCACGCTGCTGTCGCGCTTTCACACCATTTGGGTCAAGGCCCAGCCCGACGAGCATATGAGCCGCGTGCGCGCACAGGGCGATACCCGCCCCATGGCGGGCAACCCCGAAGCGATGAAAGAGCTGAAATCGATCCTGACCAGCCGCGAGGCCCTGTACGAGCGCGCGCAACACAGCTTGGATACATCGGGCAAAACCTTGGCCCAATCGCAGGCTGAATTGCTGGATTTGTTGCATGCAAACGGGCTGTGCGACTAGGTTTTGGCGCTGCATCTGCCCCCCATCCTGCGGCCCAATATGGCCGCCCCCGCACCGCCCCCATTGGTGGGTGATGCGCCCCTTGGCGCCCTTGCGCCGCTGAACGTGGCGCTGATTGGCGGGACGGGTTTGGGCCTGTCTTTGGCGGTGGGCTTGGCCGCGACGGGCCATTCTGTACTGTGTTTCGAAGAGGATCCCGGCAGCCTAGAGCGGGCAGAGTTTTACTTTTCGCGCCACGATTGCCCTGCAAAGCTGCGCGACAGGGTGCAATTTTCGGGCGATCCCGCAGATCTGGGCACGTGCTGCGTGGTGCTGGACCTTGCCATGGGCAGCCTGGCCGAAAAAGGCGCGCTTTGGGCGCAGGTCTCGCCGCATTTGCAGGCGGGCGCCACGCTGGCCCTGCCGCTTGCAGGGCGGGACTTGGCGCAGATTGCCGCCAAGGCGCAACAGGCGGGGCAGGCAGTCTTGGGGCTGCTTTTGGCCACGCCGATGATTGCCGGGGGCGTGGCCGAAATTGCCTTGCCCACAGACACGCCCGCTGCCGTGGCCCAAAGGATGCTGGCGCTGTTACAGGGGGCCGGGCTAAGCCCGCTTGTGGTGGGCGACAGCGCTGCTTTTGCCAGTGAAACCCTGCTTTTGACCTATCTTGCAGGTTTGGACCGGATGCTTATGCAGGGGGCCACCCCATGGGAGGTGGACGAGGCCGCGGAATGGTTTGGCTATGCGATGGGCCCTTTTGAGGCCCAAGATCTGATTGGCACCGATCTGGCCTATCATATGCGCCAGCGCGTGGCAGGGCAGGTGCCGGGCGGGCCAGTTGCGGCCCCCATCGCAGACCGCGCGGTAGAAGAGGGGCGTTTGGGTAAAAAGGCCGGGGTGGGGTGGTATCGCTACCCCGGTGGCGGCGGCAAGGTGATCGATCCGCTGGTCGAAGACCTGTGCCGCGAAGAGGCGCATTTCGCCCGCGTCCCGCCGCGCGATTGGCCGCAAGAGGCGATTGTCGAAACACTGGTTTTGACCCAAGTTTTGGCTCTGGCGCGGGTGCAGGCCATTGGCGGAGCATGGGGGATGCCCGCGCTGGCGCTTTTGGCCGAGCGGGTGTTGGGCTTTCCGCCGGGGGTGGGTGGGCCGCTGGGCTATGCGCACGCCATTGGCTGGCCACAGGTGATGGCGGCCCTGCGCGCGCGGGCCGGAGCCTTTCCCCGATACCTGCTGTCCATCGCAGTGGTGCCCATGACCACCTTCAGCTGGGGGCTGCTGTGGCTGGTCACCGAGCTGGGCCGCTACCCCTGGACCATTCGGG
>Ga0181593_10005537_pt1 | contig 11421 bp, 6 predicted proteins | sample 071ome_19_FD_133756 | JGI IMG/M metagenome (GOLD analysis project Ga0181593, IMG submission 133756) | Coastal salt marsh microbial communities from the Groves Creek Marsh, Skidaway Island, Georgia - 071413AT metaG (megahit assembly) | ecosystem: Environmental > Aquatic > Marine > Intertidal zone...
CACAAGAGACCCTCCAAAAACAAGCGACCGCGGTCACGATCGCCTCACGGAGCCTCGAGGTGGCTGAGCGCGCTCAGCGCTGGTTCAGGACTCAATACTTTAGGGTATACACCACAGATGACGTCATTGGTGTTGAGCTTGGGGGGGCGCTCAAGAACGTGATCGCGATCGCCTCTGGGGTCGCCGACGGGCTCGGCTTAGGTCATAACAGTCGCGCGGCGCTCATCACACGTGGGGTCGCTGAGATCGCTCGCCTTGGGGTCGCGATGGGAGCTCACCCCTTGACCCTCTCTGGGCTCTCTGGGGTTGGGGACCTCATCCTCACCTGTACAGGGGGCCTCTCTCGTAACCGACACGCGGGAGTTGAGCTAGGTAAGGGGCGTCAATTAGAGGAGATCTTGAGCGCTATGGGGCAGGTCGCAGAGGGAGTAAAGACGGCCCGTAGCGCGTACATGCTCTCACAGCGACAAGGGGTAGAGATGCCTATTACCTCTGAGGTCTATGCTATGTTATATGAATCAAAAGACCCTAAAGAGGTGCTGTTAGACTTAATGGGTCGCGACCCAAGACGTGAACGGGAGCACTGAGCCTTACAGGGAGGTGAAGATGTGGTGTCTACTTGAGGTAACGAGGCGTCTGAGCGACTTCTCTAGGCTGTGTCGTCTGACGTGTCTCGGTCTGCTTGGAGCGATGACCCTCTCTGGGGCGCCCGCGCTCTATGCCGCGCCAGGCTTGACTCAAGCGACGACGCTCGTCCCACAAGCGCAGGCCTTCCCTGTGAGCGCAGACTTTTATGAGCCCACCGAGCCGGATCGTGACGTCAAGCTGTGGGCTGAGCAGATGCTTGGGTTGTACCTCGTCGACCCACCTCGTCGTCACGCGTCTGAGCGGGTGGACTTCAGCACGAACCACCTCCACTTTCACCTCTGGCGACCGATCGGCCAGCGCACGATGGTGGAGCTGTGGTCTGAGGCCGCCTCGTGGCTTGTCTTTGGCCGTATTAAGTACTCGAGTGGGGCGCGTGGCCTCTTCAGCGACCTCGATGGCCTTGAGCGCGTGACCGTGTCTCTCCACGAGGTGATTCGCCCAGGGCAAGAGGGTCGCAGGAAGTCAAAGGAGCCCGATCAGGTCAAAATTTACCTCACGATCAGCCTCAAGCGCGCTGACTTTGAGCGACTTGACCTACAAAAGCTCCGCGACTGCTCGATCAACCGGGACTGTAATCGAGCGATGCGCTCCTCTTTTAGCCTCGTAAAGCTCAACTCTCGCTACATTAAGAGGCGCCGACGTTAGCGACGCGTGCGCATTGACCCTTCTCTTTGGAGTGACGGGATGTCATCAACTTTGTCGATCCAACAGCTTGAAGCACAGCTGGTGACCTTAAAGTCTCAAGGTGACTGGGTGGGCTTAGCGTCAACCTATGAGGCGCTCTGCCATGCAGATGTGGCGCTCGAGCAGCGCTTATTTTACGCTTGGGAGCGCTCAGAGCTGCTCGCGACTCACCTCGCGGATGTACCTCAGGCGCTGGACATGCTCACGGAGGCGGCGCTCTGGGGGGGGCCACTCCATGTCATTGAGGCTCGGATCGAAGAGCTCCGCTCCCTTCATGAGAGCGCTACGCTTAATCATCACACCGCCTCCTGTCTCGAGCGCCTCCTCACTCAGCTCCCCCAGCTGAGTACGGAGGACCGAGGCCTGCTTAACGCGAGACGTCAAGCGCTAGGCGCGCCGAGTATAGAGGATGAGGGCGCCTCCTTTGAGCCCATAGAGGCTCCCCTTGAGTCGCTCTCGGAGGGCTCTCTGTCAGGCTTAGAGAGCATAGACGCGCCGATCGGTGAGATTGACTTAGAGGCCCAAGACACGGCGTTTCGTGAGGATGACCCGATCGGGGCGCTGTGGTCTGAGCTCACGCGTGAGGACGCAGTTGAGACGAACCCAATGGGGTTCTTGTCTGACCTTGAGGCGCTCTGTGAGCTACATGAGCTCAACGCACAAGAGCAGGCTCGTGTTGAGCCACTCCTGTGGCAGGCCGCCTCAGCGCGCGCGCAGTGGCGTCTGTGGGTGAAGCTCTATCAGAGGGCGCTCTACTCAGAGCAGGCTTTAGTGGGGAGAGACGCTACTGAGCGAGCGCGACGAGCGTTTACACTAGGGGTCGTCTTACAAGATGAGCTCAACGAGACCCCCTCGGCAGTGGAGCGCTTTCAAGAGGTGCTCGAGCTCTTCCCAAACCACCAAGAGGTCTTCGAGCGCGCGCGCGTCTTACTTCAGCAGCAGAGGCGTTGGGGTGAGCTCACCGAGCTTATTAAGCGCTTCGTACCGCACGCGACGAGCGCTGAGTTGCGCTTTGAGCTTAACCTCGCGTTAGGTGATGTGTATCGCGAGCAAATCAAGTCCATCCCTAAGGCCGTGGCGGCGTGGTTCGAGGCGCTCGAGGCGATCCCTGAGAGCCGTCAGGTGTTTGTGCGTCTCCTTGAGGTCTATCAAGAGACCGAGAAATGGGGCGCCGCCGTCAAGGTGCTCAAGCAGCTCTCACGGCTCGACCCTGAGCCTGAGAAGCGGGCCTTCTATACGTACACAATGGGCTTAATTCAACGAGATCGCCTTGGCGACAGCTACCTCGCTGTGCGTCGATTTGATGAGGCCTTAGATGTTCACCCTCCCTTCTTAAAGGCCTTTCAGGCGATTGAGGACACCCTCAGCGGGAGTGATGACCACGCTCGACGTGATCGGTATTACCGCAAGATGCTCGTGCGTGCGGTTGAGCATCAGCTCGACGCCTCCTTGATCGCAGAGCTCGGCCGTCAACTCGGGAAGATGAACCTCTATGAGCTTGGCCTTAAGGCGGAGGCGACACGCGCGTATGAGGTGGTCTTGAGCTATGAGCCCGCGGATGATGAGGCGCACAGAGGCTTAATCGCGGTCAAGCTCCAGGAGGGGGCGCCCCTCGAGGCGACAAAGATCGCCTTCCAGTGGGTGAGGAGGGCCCCGACACATGTCGACGCGTACAAGGCCCTCTATGACTGTGCATATCAGGCAGGCCGGTTAGACTGGGCGTGGTGTGTCGCGAACGTCCTCCGCTCTCTTGGAGATGATCACCCAGAGCGGGCAGAGTTCATCGAGCAGGCGCGCGCTCAGATCGGTAGCCGGCTGACCCGACCGCTCTCAGAGCAGGAGTGGAGGCTACTCGCGTGGACAGGGCTAGATGAGACCTGGGGGGTTGTGATCGGCGCGAGCGCCCAGGTGCTCGCGGGCCCTCTCCAGATCAAACCGAAGCTCTATCAGAGCCACGTTAAGCGAGGGCTGGTTGACTGTGGAGAGGCGAGCACCTTTGGCCGAATCGCGCAGTACCTCAGCACGAGCCTAGGGCTCGCGCTCCCTAAAATTTGGTCTGGTGGGCTTAAGTCGCCAGGGTCGATCGGGGTCGTGAGCTTTGGAGAGCTTGGGATGTATCTGAGCGATGAGCTTCTCGCGACCCAGTCGCTTGAGGTCGCGGTCGCTCGGCTTTCATATGGGCTCTATCTAGCGCAGGCGGAGCGCTGGATGGCGGGATATGGGCTCTGCCATGAGCCACTTGAGGAGCGATTAGGGCGCTTAAGGAGCTTAGGAGAAGCTCACCTCGCGCTCCTAGGGAGAGAGGGGGTCAGCCCTGAGGCCCAAAAAATGCTGGGCGCGCTCAAGGGGCTCTCGCCCGAGCTGCTCACAGCGCTGAAGCAGACCTCGCCTGTCGGAGACCTCGACCGCTGGCTACGAGGGGTCGAGCAGAGCGCCTATCGCGTCGCGCTGTTGATGAGCTGTGATCTCAAGAGCGTCATTGAGCTGATGCGCGCTGAGCCCTCGATCTCAGGAGACTCCTTTGAGGCGCGCCTCTATAAGCTCCTGCTCTTCGCGGTCTCTCCGCCTTATATCGAGCTCAGGAGCAACCTAGGGTTAAGCTATCAGGCCCAGCTGTATTGAGGTGGGTCTGTGGGAGGGTGATCAGCGATCGCTCAATTCCGCCAACGCGCGCGGTAACGTAACCCTCTTGGGAGCGAGGCGCTCCCATTAAGGAGGGCCACGAGCAGTCGTCCTACTGTGTCAGGGCGGGCGATGAGGACAAGTGAGCTCACCTGCGCGGGGGGGAGCGAGAGGTTTACGTTGTCTGATCGGAGGCCACTCGTGCAAGGGGTGTCGTTGTCGACAGTGGTCGTCGTCTGCCATTGAGTCACCCCGTTGAGGGCTAAGCTACTCGGGAGCGTCCCACAGGTCATCAGGAGCGAGAGGGGCCAGCTGATGTCGCCCTCCGTGAGGTTCTCGACCTCAAAGTGAGCGACAAAAAGGTCTGAGCTTATACCAAAGACCTGCGTAGCTATGTCTACAGTAGACACAAGGGTCGCGCTGTCTCCTGCCTGAGCGACCTCCGTGAGCAAAGGGGTGAGTTGATTAGGGTCGAGCTGACTCGCGAGGGGACCTGAGGCCCACTCAGACGCAGAGAGGCCACCAAAGAGGGCGCGCGAGGCCTCCACGCCTATTGTGGCCTCCACGGTAGGGTTAATCGGGCTGAGGGTCTTGTGACGGTAGGTGAGCTGGCTTGGATAGCTGATCCGCTCATCCACGTAGCGCTTCGTCGCTACCTCAGTAGGCTGAGAGGGCTCAGGTACATTCGTGAGCCTCTGTGTACCCCCAAGGTTGAGGGTCTGATTGACAAGCGCCTCGCCTGTAACGTGATAGCTCGCGGTCAGCGTGAGCTCGTTCAAGCTCAGCTCACCAGGTGGGGTCGCGCTGTCTGTCACCTGTAGGCTCCACTCTCCTTGAGGTGAGATGCCCTCAATCGGCCACTCCTCTGGGGTGCGCTCAGCCTCTGGGTAACGACCCGCGAGCGTCTCCGTTTGGTTGTGCAGGGTCAGCGCGCGCTCATTATGGATGAGGTGAATGGTGAGCGAGTCAAAGGGGAGGGCGTTGCCCTCTGTGTCTTTATAGCTCAGGGCGAGCGTGACCTCTAAGGCGCTGAGGGTCGCGTTAGGGGGCGCCTCTAGGGTCACCTTGGCGAGCGTCCAGTCGGTGACGGGTGAGCTCGGGAGGGTCTCAGTGGTGGTCACGGAGCTTGTACCCTGTACGGTCGTGAACACTGTGTCAGCGAGGGAGGTGGACTCTTGAAGGGCGTCTGGTTGGCCATCTTCATCTCGATCAAGGGGGCGCTCATCGCCGTCGAGGGGGTTTGAGCCAAGCGCGAGCTCTTGGATATCTGAGAAGCCGTCAGCGTCTCGGTCTCCATCTGGGAGCGGGCCCACCCACCTCCCGAGCTCATCGATGAGCAGGTCACCGCTCTCGCTCGCATAGGAGGGCGCGCGCAGGAGGTCAACGTCAAGCGTCCCTATACGCCCGCTCTCCACATTGAGCCCACCAGACCATGTCCCTTGCTCATCGATGAGGAGCGTAGGGCTTGAGCTCTCATCAGTCGCTCGTAGGTAGAGCTCACTGAGCTGGTGGGTCGCGGTCGAGCTTGAGTCACTCGTGAGCTCTGTCGCGTAGAGGCTGTCAGCGAGGGCTTGACCTGCGCTGAGGAGCTCAATGTTTGCGCTTGGCGCGCTGACCGAGCCCACCCACCGCCCATCTCCATCGATGAGCGGCACCCCTTGATGCTCGGGGATCATGGGCGCGCCGAGCCACGCGCCATCGACCCCAAAGAGGGGGCTGTCGCCTACGTAGACAGCGCCAGCCTCTACACGGTCAACCGTAGAGGCGCTTAAGGCGCGCGCGCTCACGGGGGCTTGACCGATGGGCTCGGTCACAGACAGCTCAGCCTCTCCATCTCCGTCTAGATCACAGGAGACCATCAGCGTAACTGGGTCACGAAAGTAAGCCGCGAGGAGTGGCTCCTCTTGGGCTCCAAGCGTAGTGGTGAATCGACCCGCCTCTACGCTCAGCGTGGACTGGAGCTCTTGATAGAGCGCGTCATCCGGCTGATCGAGAGGCGTGAAGCGAAACTCACAGCTGAGCTGGGTGAGCTCCTCGGGCGCGTCGCTGATGTACCCGTGATACTTAAGATAGACACGCTCCTCTGGCGCTTGAGCTTGGATCGACTGGAGGAGCCCGCAGAACACAAAAGCGACGCCCACGCTGATGTAGAGCGGGCGCAGGGGACGAGAGCGGTTGAGTGAGGTCAGCATAGGCGCCCCTCCTAAGGGTCCGGCGAGGTGATGGGCGAGGCGCTCCAGTTGAGCTCACCACAGAGCTGAGGTGAGGGGTCCTCGACTGAGGTAGGGGTCGGGGGAGCACCCCACAGCGTCGCGCGAGTGATGAGGCGTGGTGTTGGCCCTTGGTTGAGCTCCATATCGGGTCCCATGTCGACCCCCATGTCGAGCCCGAGGTCGGGCTCCATACCGATCTCCATATCAGGCGCTGGGAGAGGGTCTAGCCTGGAGTTAATCGGCTGATTAGGGGTCCCAAAGTCTGCGAGCAGAGGGTCTGGGTAGCTCAAGTTTGGCTCTGGTAAACAGCCACAGCAGAGCGTGAGGAGCGCGAGCGTGCTCCCTTTGAGAATGGGACGCTTTAGGGTGATAAGCCAGGTGGTCGGCACGCTCAGCGCTCCAAGGTGATGGACAGCAAGATAAGGGGGGTGAGGTTTACCCTCTCTGTGCATAGCGCACTCTCGACGGACACCTCAAGAGCTAAGCTGTCCTCAGGGGGCCTCTTGTTGATCTAAGGACTGGAGCTCTTGGGTGAGGCTCCCATCGCTGATCAGCGTGAGGCTAAACAGCTCACCTTCGGGGGTCTCTTGCTCCCTGAGGTCAATGACCCCCTCAAGTCGCCACGAGCGGTCCCCTTGATCATCGAGCAAGACCTGCTTGACTTGCCATAGCCTTGGGCCTGAGGGGGTGATGACGGTGTGGTGGTTCGCGCGCGCGTCACGGTTAAACAGGAGCTCTTCATACTCAGCATAGAAGGGCTTAAAGGCCTCCTTAAGCGCCTCAGCGCTCCAAGTAGGATACTGCTCGGTGTACGCGTCACTCGACCGGAGCGTAAGCGAGGCCTCTTCATAGTCTTTGCGGGAGAGCGCCTGTACGAGCTGTCGGAGCTGGGCACGGACGCGAGCCGCGAAGGCTTTAGGGTCCTCCGCGAGGTCTAGGCGCTCCACTGTGACCGCCTGTGAGGCTTGCTCAAGTCGTTCATTAAAGCGCTCAACCGCTCGCTCACCAAAGCGCATGCTCATCCAGGCCTCCATGAGGCTCGAGTCCGCACGGCGGATCGTGGCGCGCAGGTAGGCGATCAGGTCATGGATCGCGTCGGTCTTGAGGACGTCCGGGACGTTCTGGACGAGGGCCTTATAGACCATGTTGAGGTAGCGGAGGAGCACGCCCTCAGCGGGCTTGAGGTCATAATGCTGTACGTAATCTTTAAAGGTCGCGCAGCGCTCATACATGTCTCGAGCGATCGACTTCGGGCTGACGGGGGTGGCGTACACCCAAGGGCGGTGCTCTGCGTAGCCTTCAAAGGTCTCATAGATGAGCTCCGCCTCGGGCTTTGGCCAGCTCACCTCCTTAATCAGCTCCATACGTTCCTCATATTCAATGCCCTCCGCTTTCATCTCCGCGATCGCTACACCTCTCGCCTCGTTTTCTTGCCTCTTCAGCACAACCCCAGGGTCCTCTAGGATCGCCTCCACGACGCTCAATAGCTTGAGCTCATAACGCTCCTCATCAAAGGGGAGCGCGCCGAGGGCATACAGCAGGTAGAGAGAGAGGCTGTGATGCATCGAAAAGTCTGACTGGAGGTCCTCACTGACGCGCACCTGAGCGGGCCTCTGATCTGGGACTCGCTCGATGACGCCCGCCTTGAAGAGCGACTGAAAGAGGCGCTTGGCCTCGATGAGCAGGGCTCGTTGCTCATGTCTTGTGAGTGGGGTTCGATGGATCAGCTCAACAAGCGCTCGGTAGCCCCCTCCCTTACAGGTCGCGCGCACTGGGCTCTGAAGGAGGTTAATGATGATCGCGAAGCTCACGCTGAAGCGTGGGGTGAGGGTCTCTGAGGGTCGCTCGATGAGCTGATTGAATTTATTCTCATCCCAGCTCACAGAGCCCTCAGGGGCCGACTTAAGCCGGAGCCGCTTGGCCTTCTGTGGGTTCGCCTCTTTTTTACGCTTTATGGCGACGTTCTCGATGACGTACTCAGGCGCTTGGCAGATGACATACCCTTGATCGTCAAAGCCCTTTCGACCCGCGCGCCCCGCGATCTGCTTGAAGTCACGGACGGTGAGGAGGCGCTGTTTACGACCGTCAAACTTCGCGAGCCCATGAAAGACAACTGTGCGGATAGGGACGTTGATCCCTACCCCAAGCGTATCCGTCCCGACGATCACCTTGAGCACACCAGCTTGGGCGAGCCTCTCGATCAGGAGCCTGTATTTAGGGAGCAGGCCCGCGTGATGGAGGCCAACCCCCGCCATCAAGAAGCGCTTCACGTCAGCTCCATATGGGCTGTCTAGCCGTGTCCCCTTGATCTCCTGAGAGATCGCCTCTTTCTCCTCCTTGCTACACAGGTTGAGGCTCGTGAGGCTCTGAGCGATGCTCGCGCACCCAGTCTGCGTGAAGCTGACGATATAGACCGGCGCCTTGTTCTCTTGAATCAGCTGTGGGACCGTCTCATGGAGGGGCTCTATGTTATAGCTAAAGTCTAAGGGGACAGGGCGGACCGCAGACTGAACGAGCGCGACAGGGATCTGGGTGTGCGCCTCGAGGTCCTCTTCGATCTTTGAGGTGTCCCCTAAGGTCGCGGACATCAGCAAGAATCTAGTGTTCTTGAGCGCTAAGAGCGGGAGCTGCCACGCCATCCCACGGTCGCGGTCACCGTAGTAGTGGAACTCATCAATCACCGCGTAATCAATCCGCCCCTCGTCCCCTTCGTTTAACGCGAGGGTCGCGAGGATCTCTTGGGTACAGCAGATGATAGGGGCGTCACGGTTAATGGTCGCGTCTCCGGTGAGCATCCCCACGTTCTCAGATCCAAACTGAGCACAGAGCGAGAAAAATTTCTCGTTCACGAGCGCCTTGATCGGTGAGGTGTAAAAGGAGCGTTTACCTCGCGCGAGCGCCCAAAAATGAGCCGCCAGCGCGACCATGGACTTCCCTGAGCCGGTCGGGGTGTTTAGGATCACATGCTTGTCAGACATGACCTCTAAGATCCCCTCCTCCTGTGCCGGATAGAGCTCGATCCCGAGCTCGATTGTCCAGTCGAGGAACACGTCAAAGGCCTGCTCCATCTCCACCTCTTGCCCGCTCGGAAAGTCAGCGCCGAGGGTCAAGTGAGGGCGCTCAAGAGCGCTGTCTAACGGTGCGTCTGTCAAGGTTCTAGCTCCTTTGAGCGAGAGGGGAGATGAAATACTGTGATCGGCGTAGCCTGCTCATGCTAAAACGGCCAAGAGGGCTCGCTCAGCGCTCGGATGGAGGTACAGCTTTTATGACACACTCAAACAATCATATCTCTCAAGTTCACTCAACTCTCAATGGGGCTGAGGGTAGGGGGAGCGCCCGTGGCGTACGCGCTCAGCTCGCTCAGTGGACAGGGGCGCTCCTCTGCCTCGCGCTCTGTGTGAGCTGTGTGGTGAAGGAGGAGCTAGGGGGGGTGTATAATCAAGCTCGCTTTGGCTTAAATCACTGGTCGCTGTCCGCAGGTCAGAGCCCGGACCAGCTCGAGTTTAACCTCGGCTACCTGATTGGCTTAGAGGACAGCGAGGGGGTAGGAGACTTCACGTGGCGTTATGAGCTGATGACGCCTAGACAGGAGGTCATCGCGTCGAATGAGGAGCTGATGCGAGAGGGAGACGCGATGAAGACCAGCGTCTTTGTGCAAGGTCAACGCCAGCGAACCTTAGCGCTCCCTCGTAGCCTCACCTCGGGGGGCAGGTATGTGCTCTGGTTTACCCTGTTTTATAAGGGGGAGCGCTTTCATGAGCAGCTCTTTGCGCTTGAGAGTGGCGCGGAGGGGGGGAGCTTAGACTGGCTCAACGAGTGGATCGAGGAGCAGAGCCTCGCGATCGGAGGCAACACGAGCTTCACTGTCCCTGAGGGGGCAGGTGAGGCGGAGATGACCAGCGACGCAGGCGCCGAGGGGCTCCCGAGCACAGGGGGGTCGAGCGGGGACTAGACGCTCCTCAGCTTCAGCTCATCTGTCATGGAGCTGGACGCTGGGTTCAGCGGGGGTGGGGGGCCTTGTGTCCCGATAGAGCGGAGCAGGTGGCCTTCAGGGGTCAAGGTCGAACCCGCTCGACGCAAGATCATAAAGGCCTGCTTTGTCTTACTCGAGTCATCTTTACTGCCACTCAAGCGCTTAATCATGGCGTTGATGAAGTAGAGGGTGGAGAGGATCTGCGGGTGAGACAGCTCATGATAGAGCTCCTCCTCCTGTCCAATCAGCTCCGCGCTCAGCTCAAGCGCGCGCTGGTATTGGTCACTCAAGATCAGGTCGGTCACCTTCAGGAGCGAGAGCCAGCCGATCGGGTAGGGGAGCGCCCGCTCTAGGATGTCGATCGCTTGGGCGAAGAGGTCCTTCGGGGGGGCCGCGAGCGAGCCGGTCAGCTCGGTGGTGGGCATCTCTAAGTTGAAGTGCTCACGGATCGCGAGCAGGCCACAGGCCCTCGCGTGCAGGAGCGCGAACTCACAAGCTGGCTCCCTGCGCATCAGGAGCTGTTGAAGCTCAGGGGTGCGCCTCAGCTCTCGGAGGTAATTGAGCGCCCCCGCGATGTCGTTGTGATAGAGCATCTGTCGGGCGCGAATAAGCGAGAGCTGGGTGTGACCTAGGGTCTTTGGGAAGGGCTGTCGGCAACGCTCTGACTCCGCGAGGAGGCGGTTTGCGGCGGCGTACTCACCCGCGTCAAGGTGCGCCCAACCCGCGAGCGCGGCGGCGGTAGAGCGCAGGCCACGCAAGCCTCGTGTGCGGGTCTCGACGAGCAACACCCGCGCGACGGACTTCGCTTGGTCGATCAGGCCAACCCTGAGCGCGAGCCTCGTCTCAGCTTCGAGTAAGCGCAGGCGACTCAGCTCGTGTGGAGGGAGGGCCGCGACGCGAGGGCGAACCGCGTCGAGCGCGCGCTTCGCCTCGGCGAGCTCACCGCTCGCCTCTGAGACCTGCGCTTGCGTAAGCCCAACCGCAGCGGCGAGCAGGTCATGCTCTTGGTCATACTTGACCTCGCTAATCAGCCGGCTAGCCTCCTGGATCGCGCGCTCATTGTGTGTGCCGGCTAGGAAGGAGACCCGCGTCAGTCGCGCGGTCATGGTGTCGCTCTCACCGAGCAAGCTACGAGCGTTCATGGGCCGGAGCGGGATCAGCAAGTCAGCGATGATCACCTTGGCCTTCTCTGAGAGGGTCTGCTGTAAGACATCGCTGAGCTCTCCCGACATCAGATAGAGCTGGTAGCGACGAGCGCTCCAGCGCTGAGCGTCATTGGTC
>Ga0181593_10005541_pt1 | contig 11418 bp, 13 predicted proteins | sample 071ome_19_FD_133756 | JGI IMG/M metagenome (GOLD analysis project Ga0181593, IMG submission 133756) | Coastal salt marsh microbial communities from the Groves Creek Marsh, Skidaway Island, Georgia - 071413AT metaG (megahit assembly) | ecosystem: Environmental > Aquatic > Marine > Intertidal...
GCGACGAGCCGGGAGGACTCCACCACGAGCTCCCGGTTCTTTGGGGTGTATATTTCCTCTTCTTCCCGCGAGATCATCAGGTTTGTCAAAGCATCCCCGATCACCTCAGCCACCTCAGCGATGTGGAAATCACGGTCACCCGCGCCATCAGTTATACGCACTTTGGGAATCTCGAACCGGTTGTCACCAAGAGCCTCGGCCCAGTCAAAACGGGGCTTGTTTTCACTGGGCGTTCCCGCCACTTTGGCGATTAGTCGGTCTTCCTCAAATATTGTATTACGCATAAATCAAACTTCCATCCTATCCAATTACAGTTTTTTCTAAATTTTTATCCTTTACCTCGAAGCACAACCTCAGAGTTCGTCGTCTGAAATCTCGCTAAGAACGGACGACTTTTGGTACTCAGTTACCCGGCCTTCAAAGAAATTTTGTTCCTTCTTTACATCCATCATTTCGGCGAGCCAAGGGAAGGGGTTTTCCAGTCCGGGATGCAGAACATTCAAGCCCACACCATTGAGACGACGGTCGGCGATGTAATCGATGTAAGTGCAGAACTCATCGGCACTTAATCCTACAGAATTAACGGGAAGGCAGTCGCGGATGAACTCTTTTTCCAAAGCAACGGCTTCTTTCATAATCTCGACCAATTCCTCTTTAAAATCAGGAGTCCACACATCGGGGTTTTCCTCGATTAAAACTCGGAAGAGATTACGGAAGAGTTCGATGTGATTGGACTCATCGCGCAGGGTGTAACGGAACATCTGCCCGATGCCGGGAAATTTGTTTTGGCGGGCCAAACTAAGAACCATGCCAAACAGGCCGTAAAACTGAGTACCCTCCATGCACTGGCCAAATATGAAGATATTTTTAGCGAGCTCCTGCTTGTTGACAGTCTGGGTAAGATCAAGGTCCCTACGCAGGTTTTTGGAGACCCGGGTAACAAACTCATTTTTGCGACGAATGGTCTCGATTTGCTCAAACATCGCCTCGCACTCGTGCGGATTGATTCCAAGTGAGCTGATCATGTAAAGCAGGCTGTCGGCATGAATATTTTCCTCATGGGCGTGACGGCCGAGCACAAGTTTGAGTTCGGGGGCGGTGACCAGTTCGCGGACAACATGTTGAATGTTGTCTCCCACGATTCCCTCGGCAGCCGAAAAATAGCCGATTCCCATCATGATAATCCATCGCTCGCTATCAGACAATTCGATGGGATCCTTCCATTGCTCGAGGTCCTTCTGCATGGGAATATCTTCAGGTTCCCAATGGTTGGCCTTCATCTTGCGGTAGAGATCGTATGCCCATTGGTATTTAAGCGGCAGGAGGTTGAAAGTCATGGATTCACGACCGTTGATCACTTTTTTGTCCTGAAAAGCCTGAATTGCTTTGTCTTCGTCCAAGACGAAGGTTTTTTCCCCTATTTCGAATTTTTTTTCCATTTTTCGTCCCCCCAATTTTGTGTGATTAATAAAGTGAATCAAGACCCCGAAAGCGAAAGATTAGACCAAAATTGGAAAAACCGGCGTGCCACCCACGAGATTGCGTCCGTCTGGTATCTGATAGTGGGTATGATGAATGAAATGAAAAGAAAAAAATGTCCTAAATCAAAATTTTTTCTCATTCCTACACCCCGTATGTAGTGTTTGTATAACATTTCGACCCCTATATTTAGTATTGTTAATAAGTTTTACCTTGAAATTACCTGAAATCAAGCCAAAGCCGCAAATCGTTGAAAAAAGGGATTATAGCATCAGGAAAAGAGGCAAATTCCAAGACTAAGTTATTCAAACTTATTCCCTGAAGATCCAATTTTTATTCACAGAACGAAACCCGATCGAAATGGTTGGCCAGAACGAGGAAATGCTCCGTCTACAATTTCTCTTTTTTGTGTGAATTTATAACAAATTATATCTCACTAAGAATTCCTTGAGTAGGAATGAAAGAAAAAACGGAAATCTACCAGATATCCTGAAATTGCGAATCTGAGGAATTCTTTCTTTTTTGAAGCAGGGGAAGAACCTCTCCAATGAGATAAATCGATCCAGTGACTAGAATCACCCGATCCGCAGGAACCGACTCGTAGATTGCTGGAACCTGTCTTAATTGGGAAAGAAAAACTGATCCGCCAAAGTCCGGAGGAACCAAGCCTCTCAATTCTTTTCCTGAAGAAGCACGGGGTTGGCTAAGCTCAAATAGATGAAGAGTGGAGCAAAAGGGAAGAATTCTAGGCAGCACGGCTGCCGCCCGGTCTTTTCCGCAACAGCCGTACCAGATATCAACATCATTGGGTAGATTGGCCAGGTTTTCCAGTAAGCCGGAGATTGCACCTTCATTGTGGCAGGCATCGAGAATGACGCGGGGGAAACCCGGTAAAATTTGCCATCTTCCCGGAAGATCCACCTTCATCAGTGCATTCGATACTTTCTCCTGTTCAACGGGAAATTTGCCGGAGAGGCGGGTAACCGCATGCTGGGCCATGGCCGCATTTCTGGATTGGTGGGAACCGCACAGGTTAGTCCGGGGGAACTGATCTTCGGGTAAACCAGAAAGCGATTCCCCCAGGCATTGAATCCGGGATGAAACCGTTTCCACAGCATGTTCCGCCTCCGGGTCCAACCACCCCCAAATTCCGGGCACACCCGATTTGAGAATCCCTGCTTTTTCCGTGGCAATTTCAGTGAGGGTATTTCCAAGTATTTCACAGTGATCCAAAGAAATGGAAGTGATTAGGGAAAGCTCGGGCGAGATGACATTGGTCGAATCCAATCGGCCACCCAACCCAGTTTCGATAATGGCAATATCCACTTCCTTTTCCTTAAATTCCAAAAAGGCAACCGCAGTTATGAATTCAAAAAAAGAGGGATACCATTCCTCTCCCCTTGCAGCGATGCTTTCGGCAATCGGCTTGATCTGATTGACCCAATGAAGGATTTTCGGCAGTGGCAGTAACTTCCCATCCACCTGTATTCTTTCGCCTAACTCAACCAGGTGCGGAGAAGTGAACAAGCCCACACGGTAACCGTGTTCACGGTAAATTGCTTCTAGCATTGCACAAACGGACCCTTTCCCATTGGTACCCGCGATATGGATCGCAGGAAAAGCCGCCTGTGGATGGCCCAGTCCCTGCACCAGTTCCTGCATTCTTTCCAAGCCGAATTTGGAACCAAGGTTTCTGAGGGAGTATAAAAAGTCGAGCCCTTGCTTTTGGTTCATTGGAGTCAGGACACCTCTAGCCTACAAGTTTACCCCCCGGCGTTTTTGATCAACCGAGTGAGATCAAGAGGTAAAAATTCTTAGGACTTCCCAGAAGAGGTCTTCTTGCGGGTTGAGGCTTTTTTCTTCGCCGTAGAAGCACGTGTTGTTGCCTTCTTTTTAGGGCCGGATACCCGCGGTTCGAGGTGACTGGACAAATGACCAATCAAGGAGATTAATCGATCTCGCAAGTCGTGACGATGGACAATCTGGTCAATCAACCCGCGATCCAGTAAAAATTCTGATGTCTGAAAGCCTTCGGGCAAATCCGCCCGGGTAGTTTCTTTAATTACCCGACGCCCTGCAAACCCAATCAGTGCCTTCGGTTCGGCAATAATTACATCACCAAGTGAAGCATAACTGGCCATCACGCCAGCCATAGTGGGATTGGTTAAGACCGAGAAGAAGGGAATTCTTGCCTGGGTAAGACGAGCTAGGGCAGCACTGGTTTTGGCCATCTGCATCAGGCTAAGGATCCCTTCGTACATCCGGGCACCCCCTGATGCCGAGACTACAATGACCGGGATATTAAGATCCAGACCGCGCTCGATGGTACGAGTGATTTTCTCGCCTACCACCGAACCCATGCTCCCGCCAAGAAAACGGAAATCCATTACCGCCAGGCTGACTAGATGCCCACCCATCTTACCCACCCCGGAAATAACCGCGTCTTCTAAGTTGGTTTTTTTTCTATTCTGTTCGAGCTTATCCTGGTAAGAGGCAATCCCTTTGAACTTGAGCGGATCCGCGGAACGCATTTTATCATCATATTCGACAAAAGACCCATCATCGACCAGCGATTGAATACGCTCGGGAGCAGGAAGGGGAAAGTGGTGGTCACTCGAAGGAACTACCATCAAGTTTTTTTTGAGTTCCTTGGCAAAGACCATGTCACCTGATTCCGGACATTTAGTCCAAATCCCTTTGGCCACGCCTTCGCGAGACTTTACACTGACCTTTGAATATTTTGGTTTACTAAAGAATGCCATGGTATTGTAAGTCGTTACTTGCGGCCTGCAGTCGCTACCTCCACATTGGGGAAGCCTCCCTGAATAAGTGCCTGAGCACAGGCATCCAAGGTTGCCCCGGTAGTAAAGACATCGTCTACAAGGACCAATCGATCAGAGACATCCAAACAATTTCCTGGACGAAGAGCAAAGGCATTTTTGACATTTTTACGCCGCTCCTTTAAATCAAGCTTGGTCTGTGTTTTTGTCATCCGTGTACGAATTAATGCCTCTTCCACCCAAGTACCCTCCCCAACTGCTTCTGCTAAGGACTTAGCGAACCAAAGGCTCTGATTAAAATTCCGTTTCCTTAACTTCCGCGGGTGCAGAGGTACGGGGATAAGAGTTGCCCCGCGTATGAATTCAGCAAATTCCGGGACAAAGTCCAACCAGATAGGCATATCCTTGAGCACCCTTTTTACTCCTTGATATTTGATTTCATGGATTAGTTTTTTACCCAATTGGTCGAGACGGAACATCGACATGCCCGCATGAAAGGAAGGCTCAAATTCGCGGCACCCTTTGCACAACAAACCTGAATATTCGAAGGCATTCATGTTTATTCCACACTTCCTACACCTAGTTCCCCGTATCCAAAATACACGCTCGAGGCAGGCGAGACAGGAAAAGGAACTCTTTTCCTGATAAGCGGTGTGGCCACATAGAGGACAGTTCTCTGGAAAGAGAATTTCCAGGATTTCCTCAAGCCAAACTTTCCAGTTAAAGTTCAATTTGCCGGCAAGCCCGCTGCGGGGTTCTGTAAAATACTCTTTCCAGGCACAGTCCACGGGCCGGTGCACTGACTACCCTGGCAGTTCTTTTCTGGCCGGCAAGAATGGTACGAATTTCTGAAGGATCCATTTTCCCGTAGCCCACATCGATCAAGGCACCGACCATACTGCGAACCATTTTGTAAAGGAACCCCCCCCCTTCGACAACAAAGTGCAACTCTGCAGACTTCTCAACCCAGTCTGCTCGCCAAATTGTTTTGACCGACGGCTCGGTATCACCATTCCCGCGATTGGCCGCAAAGGCGGAAAAGTCATGCGTTCCCAAAAAATGAAAGGCCGCTTCTTTCATTGCGGCAAGGTTCACCTTTCTTTCTTTGAGCGAGTGTGCATATGCGATATGTTCCGGTAGAGCCCACCCTTTGCATATTCTGTAAAGGTAACGTTTTCCTTTAGCGGAGAGATGGGCATGAAAGGAGAGAGGGACTGCGGTTACACTCCTTGGACTAATCGCTGGTGGAAGAGAAACGCGAAGGGATTGCAAAAGTGCGCCCCCCCCATGTCTCCAATCCGCATCAAAGTGAAAGACCTGACCTCGAGCATGTACCCCTGCATCCGTACGCCCAGCTCCAATGGTCCGGACTGGCCGCCGGAAAATGTTATGCAAAACCAATTCCAGTTGATCCTGCACTGACTCCTGGTTGGGCTGTTTTTGCCAGCCATTAAAGGAAGAACCATCATAGGCACAGGTGCATTTCCACCGCATCTGCCTTGGCTGACTACTCACTTTCCAAGAAAGTCTTTAAGAATAAGACAGGCGGCTGTGGCATCTACACGACCAGAGTTATCGGCACCCTTGCGGGCAGATTTACCTCCAATAGCTTCACGCGCAGCCAGGCTGGTCAAGCGCTCATCCACACGGTGAACAGGGAGGGAAAATCGTTCCTCCAATTTGGCGATAAAACGGTCAACCTCCCCTGCCCTTACCCCCCTCGAACCATCCATATGTAAGGGGTATCCCACCACTAACTCATCGACTGTCCGGGACTCTATTTCGGCAGTTAGTGCCTCCAGGCACCGGTCCATCTGCCCAGCTCCCACAACTGCTCCGATGGGCAGGGCGATCTTCAAGTCATCCGCCCAAGCCAGCCCAACCCTCTTGGTTCCATAGTCAATGCCAAGCAAGACCGCCATGATGGAGCAAGGTTTGTCGGCTTAGGCAAGGGAAGGATTTTCCTCGCAGGCCTTTTGGGCAAGCCCTTTGACCTGCTGGGCATAATCCTTGTGACAAACCAGAGTGGCATCGCCAGATTGGACGACAATTAAATCTTTCACCCCGAGCAGGGAAACAGTATGCCCCTTCTCCGCATAACTTAGGTTTCCGCTCGAATCCATCGCCACTCCATTGCCCTTAAATACATTGCCATCCCCATCCGCAGGGTAATGGCGGGCAATCGCGGGCCACTCGCCAACATCATCCCAGTCAAAGGCAGACTCAAGCATGACCACACCCTCAGCTTTTTCCATCACAGCAAAGTCGATGGATATCTTTTGGAGTTTTGGATAGACCTGTTGCATCGCCTCGGCAATCGACCCGCTCTTTTCCCAGCTTTGGGAAAGTTTCTCTAGCCCAGAACTAAGTTCCGGAGCATATTTTTGAATGGCAGACAGAATGACTGATGGACGCCAGACAAACATTCCCGCATTCCAAAAATATCCTCCCTCATTAATGTACTGTTCCGCCTTTTGGAGGTTGGGCTTCTCCACAAACCTTTCCACCAGGTGCACAGGGCGGGAGCTGGTCCGTATGGCCTCGCCCTGCTTTAGGTACCCATATCCAGTGGAAGGGAAATCGGGCTGTATTCCAATGGTCACGAGCGAGTCGTCTGCCTCTGCAGCCTCAAAGGCACCCTCGAGCACCGCACGGAAACCGGCACCATCAGCGATCACATGATCCGCGGGTAAAAGAGCGAAGGCCGCACCGGAATGAGCCTGTTCCACCAGCAGTGCAGCCAATCCAACCGCAGCCGCGGTATCCCGCCCCTGTGGTTCACCGATCACCCGCTCCGGTAGTAACATCGGACAACTTTCCAGCACCGCCTCACGCTGCTCCGCATTGGTAATGATAAAGACATCCTCCGGAGGGACCAAACCTTCAAGTCGGTCCACTGTCTGGGCAAGCATGGGAGCATCGCCCACAATGGGTAATAAATGTTTGGGGCGCTTCAACCGGCTTTGGGGCCAGAATCTTTCTCCTTTTCCCCCAGCCATGATAACAACAAATCTTTTTTTCATCTTACGAAATACCCATGCAACTCACCTGCATGAATGCGAGGAAATTCAGAGTTTGCGAAACAAAATAATAAAGTTATTCACCAGACTGCATCAACAGACCGCGGTTGCGGGCAGAGCTTATAGCTAACAGAAATACTGAAATCCCAAAGGTCATATAGATCAGATTTAAACCACAGGCACGCCACATCAATTCTTCCCGCCAAACCCCATCAAGAATCAACGAACGCATTCCTTCAAATATATAAGTAGTGGAAAGAAATTCGGCAACGCCCTGCATCCACGCTGGGAGAGTTTCCAGCGGGTAATAGATGCAGGAAAAAGGAGCGAGTAAAAAGGGAAGCATCCAGGTGAGGCTTTCCGCACCCAATCCGTAGCGCAATAAAATGCCAGTTACCACCTGCGAAATTGCCCATCCGGTGAGGACCAGATTGAGAAAGAAACCCAGCAGGGGAAGACCCATCTCAAATACCGAAACGCCAAAGAAAGGAATTGCTAAAAGGGCGGCCGGAGTCATCCCGATAAGGGTACGAATCATACTAATTGTCGCCAGGGCGAGAATCAGTTCCCATGACCGCAATGGGCTAACAAAAAGGTTAGCCAAGTTCCTCGACCACATCTCCTCCAAAAAAGAAAGTGTGTAGCTTATGTGGGACCGAAAGAGTGAGTCCCAGACCAAAACCGCGGAAATTAATATTCCTCCAGAGGTGAGTTCCGGGCTCGAATCGGAAAAGTAGACAGAGGTAAATCCCCAGATAATCATCTGGATGGTGGGCCAATAGGCAATCTCAAGCAACCGGGGCCACGATGACCTAAGCAGGTAAAAGTACCTCAATAAAAGTGCAGAAACTCGGTGAATGGCCCCCATGCTGTGCAACTAATCCGTACGGTTAAGGGAAAGAAATACCTCCTCAAGGCTCGAGCAATTGTGCTTTTTCATCAGCAAATCTGGACTTCCCTCATCGACAAGCTTCCCTCGGTTCATTAACAGCACATGATCGCAGAGCAATTCCACCTCTCTCATATCGTGACTGGCAAATAGAATGGTGGCACCAGTCGCATCACGATACTTTTTGAGACGCTCACGAATCCAAATTGAAATATCAGGGGAGAGGCTGGCAGTCGGCTCATCCAGAAGAAGGAAATCTGGTTTATTGATTAGTGCCTTAACTAGGGAAACTCTGGTTTTCTGACCAGATGAAAGGCGTCGTATTGGCTTCTTAAGCAAATCTCCTAGCTTGAATTCATCGGCCAGTTCTTCAATGCGCTGCCTTGGTTGAGTCACCCGATAGAGCCTAGCAAACACAGAGAGGTTTTCCCAGACTGTCAGGCGTTGCGGGAGGTCTACATAGGGGGAGCAAAAGTTCATCCTCGGAAGAATGCTTCCCTTTCCCCGGGCAAGGTCTCGGTTGAAAACATGAACCGATCCGCTCGTTGGGTTCAACAGCCCAAGAAGCATGGATATAGTGGTCGTTTTGCCCGCCCCATTTCCTCCGAGTAATCCGGTCAAGGAACCTTGACTTAGGGAAAAAGACAGGTGATCAACCGCACAGAACTTTCCGAAATACTTGGTCAGTCCGCGTGCTTCCACCCTTGTTTCGTTCTCAGTCATGGGTCATTTGGCAAAGGGTGGATTGGACAAGATGGGTAATATCCTCCAGACTTCCACCGGAAAATAACTCATCATAGGGAAGCAATTTTGTCCGGGCTTCGACTTTGGAAAATGGCAGGGGGATAACGAATTGATCCCAAGATTTCAGACGGATGCACCAAGAGTAAGTAAAAGTGAGCAGAAGGATTGGAGAACGACTGAGCTTGGCAACCGTGATCGATCCAGGTTTGGCTTCATACTTGGGGCCCCGTGATCCATCAGGTGTAATTCCTACATCATTTCCTTCTTTCAACTTCCTAACAAGTTCCCTCACTGCCTGGGAACCCCTTTTATTACGGGACCCCCGGATTGCATGCATACCCACCCACCCATAAAAAGTTTCCAACCATGCACCGTCCCGACTTGCACTAATCAAACCATAACACTTGCGCCCCTGGCGGAATTTCTTTTGCCAATGGCCCGCGAGAAAAAGACGGTTGTGCCAGAGAACAAGAATAACTGGGGAATCTGAATCCATTAGCTCGGCACGACCATTCTGTGAAGAATATCTCATTCGAATCGAATGGCACCACAAACGGTAAAGAAGCCCAAATGGTACAAGAAAAATGGACAGAAAAAAGGATGTTCGGTGAGGGGAAAATCTCCTTCCCTCCGAAAGTTTGCTCATAATTGCTTAGAAAAGACCGTTTATCCCAATTTCCAAGGCATGAGCAGGTACTTCGTCCTCATAAAGGAAGCGGTAGCCCAAGAGAAATGCAAGATTTTCATTACCATGAAAACCAATACCTGCAGCAGCACCAGTTATAAAAGTTGTATCTATTCTTTTCCGATTAGTCCAAGCAGGAATCCCTTGATCCGAGTAATCTTCGACAACACTCACCCCATAACCCAAGTTTATATTCGAATAAAATTTAAACCAATCGTTGAATCTGCGCTCGTAACCAAACTCTAAAAAAGCAGCTAGGGTACTGGAAGTGCTTTCGGAAATGAAATTATATTTTACGCCGCCTGACTCCTCGTAGCTATGTTTACGATCATGTTTGTTTCTGCGATACAACCCCCCACCTCCAAAACTGAATCCATCCCATTGATAACCCCCGGAGAGACTAAGAATAAAACCCGGATCGTATTCACGGTGCTTGGATTTGTTGCCCGGAAAATGAGAAGTTTTGGCCCGGTATGGGAAAGTAACACCGGGCCGAAGAATAAGATAAGAACCTGTATTTTTTGGCCGGATGGGGAATGCTTGATCTTCAATCACATCATTCTCCACTACGGGCGAAGATCCGAGGTCAGTAGTTTCCGGCGAAAAATCCTGAGTAAGATTGTCAGGAGAAGTGGCGGGGGCATTCACTTCAAATGCAAGTTTTTGAGAGTCATTTGACTGAGAATAAGGAGGGAGGCTGCGCTTTGCCCTGCTAGATGGTAAGTTTGGTTCCACAATTTCTGCCTCAATCTTTGGCACGAAGGTAGGCTGAGCTTCTCCCTGTGCGAATGGATTTTGATGCCCACCGCCAGAGCCTAGTCCAAAAAATCTGTGATTAAATTTTTCCTGCAGGGAGTGAAGACGACGGGAATAGTCATTCATTTCGTCTTTCATCAATTCAATCTTTTGCTGTTGATAAAAGCTTTTGTCACCCACTCGGTCAAAATAGTCGTATGCACTTCGCTCTTTTGCAGGGATGTAGCTTTGGCCAAAAGCGTGGCCTAAAAACCAAACAAATGAAGTGATCAGGAAAAATTTATACGCTGCAACAAAGGAGGCTTTCATCAACAAATGAAGCCATTATCTAAAAATTGATTTCAAGGGCAAGACAACCATGAATAAGCAAGTTTAGAAAGTTTCCCCAAAATAAAAGATCAACCATTAAGTCTAACCGATTTTTTAAAGTACCAAACGAGCACATGAAACCCTATCAAATACATAAAATTCACCACCAACCCACCGTAAAAAGCAGTACGCAAACCATCTTCCCTACGAAAGGCACGGTGATGCCCGCCGAGGTTTGCCTTGATGATTTGAGCCTCGGTTAGATTGCTGCGCGGATCCCAGAGTTCGGGAGGAAGTTGTTTCTCCCGAACAAAGGCGGGCACCTCAGGCTCCACATCCCTGATAATCTCCCAGTAATCTCTTTTGGGCATGCCGAGTAAGGGACCCACTTTGATTTCCCGGTAAAAGGTGAGCTGTATGATCAGGGCAGTAATAAGGAGAATACCCTGCGAGATCAGCCAAGCTTTTGTTTTTAATTTCATCTAAATGTTTTCGTATTCAAAGATCGTCATCTAGGCAAAACCGAATGAAGACGAAAGAGCGGTTCCACTTCATCACTTCTAGGTTGCCAAGGTCATGGAATTTTATGCTAGAAAGAAATCGGTAGATGAGGAAAGTAATCTTCTATGGATTATTCGTATGGACAGCCACCCTGTGTTTGTGGGCTGACACAACCCATGTGGTGAAAAAAAATGAAACCCTTGGAGGTATTGCTTCTAGGTACGGCGTGTCCGTTTCTACATTGCAGGCCTACAA
>Ga0181593_10005545_pt1 | contig 11414 bp, 10 predicted proteins | sample 071ome_19_FD_133756 | JGI IMG/M metagenome (GOLD analysis project Ga0181593, IMG submission 133756) | Coastal salt marsh microbial communities from the Groves Creek Marsh, Skidaway Island, Georgia - 071413AT metaG (megahit assembly) | ecosystem: Environmental > Aquatic > Marine > Intertidal...
CCAGTGACAAAAGTCCGCGCGTTCAATAACGTTTTGACATGATTCATCGAATACGTGCGATGTCCGCTCGCATCGGCATGGCTTGTGTCGCCGGTGTCGTCTGGCTGGGCGTCGCCGACGCGGCGCCTCTGCAGTCACACATCGGCGTTTACGAACTGACGATGTCGAAGAACCGAAGCGACAGCGGAATTGCGGGGGTTAGCGGTCGCCTCGTGCTCCGCGTTACGGATTCGTGCGATGGCTTCGCGCAATCGCAACGCATGGTGCTGCTGACGACCAGCGCCGACGGCGAACAAGTTGTACGGGATTTCAACTTTGAGTCCTGGGAGTCAGGCGACGGGACCGAAATTCGTTTTGATAGTCGGGATACCGCGAACGGTACCGAGCAAAGCCGACACTCCGGCCACGCCGACCTCTCCGCCGAGGGCGGAGAGGGCAAGGTTGTGTTCACGCGGCCCGAGCCGGGGGAGTTGCCGCTCGAGGCAGGCACGGTCTTTCCCACCGAGCACTTCAAAGTCTTGATTGAGGCTGCCCAAGAAGGGCGCCGAAGTGTCGAGCGCCGCGTGTATGACGGATCGGGGCCGGATGGGGTTTACGATGCCGTTGCCTGGATTTCCAAGCCGGGTACGCCGACCCGCGACACCGAAGTGGCCGACCAGTTGAAGGACGGCGATGCTTGGAACGTCCAACTCGCCTATTTCAAGCCGGCGACCGACGGTTCGCTCCCCGAATACGAGATCGCATTTCGACTCCATGAAAACGGAGTCGCGAGTGATCTTGTGCTTGATTACGGCACTTTCGCCCTCAACGCACGGCTCACGCGGCTGGACTATTTCCCACCGGACTGCAACGCCTCACGGCCATAACCGGGCAGCGCCTCGAACGCCGCTCGAATCACCGTGCTTGGCCCTCAAAAGCGGTGTCGAGACCTCGTCGGAAAACACGTAGCGGCTCCATCGGTTGGGCACTTCCTCGTAGAGGGCGGCGATGTTCGAGAGGCCACCCCCGACGACAATGGCATCCGGGTCAACGATGTTGATGACATGCGCCAACGCCCGTGCAAGCCGATCGGCGTAGCGATCGAGTGTTTCCCGGCAGGCCGGATCGCCTTGCGTGGCATGATCGACGATCTCTTCAGGGCTTAGTACCGCGCCTACCTTGCGCTGATGGTCGGCTGCCAGACCGGGCCCGGACAAGAACGTCTCGATGCAACCCTGTCGACCGCAGTAGCAGGGAGGGCCCGGTCGCTCGTCATCGGTCGGCCAGGGGAGGGGGTTGTGTCCCCATTCGCCGGCAATGGCGTTGCGTCCCGTGACTGCGCGGTCGTTCCAAACGACCCCGGCGCCGACGCCGGTCCCGAGGATGACGCCGAACACCCCGTCGTAGCCCGCACCGGCGCCATCTTGGGCTTCGGACAACGCAAAGCAATTCGCATCGTTGGCCAAGCGGACGGGCCGGTCGAGCGCGGCCTCTAGGTCACGATGAAACGGATGGCCGATCAGCCACGTCGAATTGGCGTTTTTGACGAGACCGGTCGCAGGGGAGATCGCGCCGGGGATCCCAATGCCGACCGGTCTTGCACACGGCGTGGCGGCCGCGATGTCGTCAACCAGGGCTGCTATTGCAGCTACCGTATCGGTGTAGTTGTCGCGCGGAGCATCGATGCGAATTCGAGCGGCCTCTTCTCCGTTCTCGGCCAGCGCAACGGATTCGATCTTGGTGCCCCCGAGATCGATACCAATGCGACAGAGGTTGTTCGGGGTCACGACCGTTTACACCCCTAAGATCTCACGAATCCTGCGCTCGGCGTCCGGCCAGGTTTCCGTTCGGTGGTGACTGTGCCGCGCGGTGCCAACGAGGTTCTCCAACCGAGGGTCCTCAATGAACTGGATACGATGTACCTCTGGCGCATGGAGCGCTACCGATTCGTGATGTTCCGGTAAGTCATCGATAAAGACCGTCACGGCGTCGGTCTGCCGGGCCAGATCGCGTACCGCGTGACCCTTGCCGCCAACATTGGTGACGACAGGGTGGTCGATCCCCAGGCGACGTAGGCTGTCGCGCCGCGCTTGACGAGCCGAATGCGAAATATTGGTCAATACGACGATTTGCGCGTGTTCCGACAACCGCGACAACGCTTCGGCGGCACCAGGAACTTCCGGCAGGTCGTAAATGCACTCATCGAGAAATCGCTCGCGCACCTCTGCGACCTCATGATTGGGGATCGCTTGGTCGTCGGCGAGCCGACGGATGGTGCCTTCGAAGTGAAACGCGGTCCAATCGTAGTAAAGACCCTGCGCGGTTAGGAATGCCTCCATGCCGACGCCGAACCGAACCAACACTTCATCGGCATCGGTGACGATCAGGGATCGTGTCCGGTCCAACGCGATGGTTTCGAGCTGGACCGCGACTTCTTTGATGAGTTGATCAGGCATCGCGCGTTACGGGGTTCATGTCGGCGACTATACTGCGCCGGTGACCCAGAAGACGATCATCGTTGTCGAGGACGACGCCCTGACTGCCGGGCTCGTGGCGGACATCATTCAAACCATGGGCCATGCCGTGGAAACTGCCTCGTCGGTTCAACCTGCACTGCAACTGGCGCAATCGCGTCGGCCCGCTGCGATGCTGGTGGACGTGAACCTGGGCGCGGAGTCGGGGTTGGACTTGATGACCCAACTTGCAGGTGATCCCCGCACCGCGTCCATCCCGATTGTCGCCATGACTGCGCCGAACGGACCGGAAGGCGGTGCCGCCCTAGAGCGGGCGGGCGCGGTGGCGTTGCTGGAGAAACCGTTTTCTGCGGAAGACATCATTACCCTTGTCACCGCTGTGATTGCGACCGGCCCCAAATAGAAAGGCCGCCAAAAGGCGGCCCTCAGCGTCGATCAATAGCGCAGGCTATTTGATACGCGCTTCCTTGAACTCGACATGTTTGCGCGCCACCGGATCGTACTTCTTGAGCACCATTTTCTCGGTGATGTTGCGCGGATTCTTCTTGGTCACGTAGTAGTAGCCGGTGCCGGCAGTACTCTCGAGCTTGATCTTGACGACGGCGGGTTTAGCCATTTCTTGTCTCCATGCTGCCCTCTGGGGCGCGATTGGGGCCGGACGATAGTCCGTCCCTCGCCGGTGTCAAGCGGCGCGGTGGCGGGGTGTGAGAGCCAGCCGTAGAGCCGCAGAAATCAAACGATTAGGGGCCCCCGAGCTGGGCGAGGGGCATGTCTGCGCTTCCCGCGGCCCATGGTCGGAGGTTACGCCGCGCTCACGACGCGTCGTCGACCGCTGACTCGAAGAGCCCCCGCACGATGCGCCCATCGGCCATTTCATATCGAATGACCCGTTTGCCCATCCGGCGGGTGATAAAGGGAATGCCCTGCCGAGCGTCTTCTTCGGGCTGCAGCGACAGGGCCGTCGCAACTTCTTTGACGACCAGTTCGGTGACACTGGCTGTCGGCAGACGGTCGATCTCGTTGATCGGCACCCAGGTCAGGTCGAGCAGTTCGTCGTTTTGTCGAAGCGTGCCATGCAGATGGCGCGCATCGGCGACGAAAAAGCGGGCATGGAACCGCCGGGGTGGCCCCTTTGGCGTAATCGCGCGTGCCACGAAACCCAGTGCGCCGAGCGCCGGCTTGATCTGCGCTTCGGCAAACGCTCCCCAGCCGGTCGGCGCTTTGCCTGAAAACGCCTGATCTCGGACGCCGAAGAACAATCCTGTTTCTTCGTACGTTTCGCGGATCGCCGCAAGTCCAAGGGCGCGGGCACGGTGGCGCGTACAATGTCGCGTCAGCGCCTGTTGGACGGCGGGGTGGTAGTCGTTCGCAATTTCCGCATAACCGTCACGTCGATCGACGGCCCCGCCCGGGAAGACATAAACGTCCGGCATGAACGCCTGGCGTTGCGGTCGTCGGCCCATCAGAATTTCAGGGCTGCCATTCGAATGGCGCACAAGTATGAGGCTTGCTGCATCTCGGGGATACCGCGCCTTTGGATGCATTTCGGTCATCTCAGTGTTCTACCCGAGAATTGCCCGACGTAGAACACCACGGCGCTTTCCTAGCGCCGTCGTTGGGTGCGACGGCGCCCTGTGGGCTGGCGGCGGGCGCCACGCCGCTTGCCGGGCTGACTGCGAGTCGGCGCGTCGCTGACGATTTCGAGGCGCAGACGTCCCCCAATGGGGTCGGCATCAAGCAGTTTGACCTTTACCTCGTCACCTAGTCGCCACGTCTCACCGCTCTTTTCGCCGATCAAGGCGTGCTTTGCCTCGTCGTGCTGGAAGAACTCACCTCCCAGCGAGCGGATCGGCGCTAGGCCGTCAGCACCGCTTTCGTCCAGCGTCACGAACAACCCGAATCGTGAGACACCACTGATGCGCCCGCGAAATAGCGCGCCGACCTTTCCGCTCAGGTATAGCGCGGTAAAGCGATCTACCGCGTCGCGTTCGGCGACCATGGCGCGGCGCTCGGCCTGCGAGATCTGTTCGCCAATCTGGCGCCAGTCGGTGCCATCGTCCTTCGCAAGCCCGTCGTTGCCGAGCCGGCACGCCGTGATCAAACCGCGGTGAACCAACAGATCGGCATAACGCCGGATAGGTGAGGTGAAGTGCGCATAGCGTGCCAATGCGAGGCCGAAATGGCCGAGGTTGTCCGGGCTGTAAACCGCTTGCGCCTGGGCGCGCAATACTACTTGATGAATCAAATGTTCCGCCGGCGACCCCTTGGCTTTGGCCAAGATGGCGTTGAATGCTTTGGGTTTAAGGACCTGACCCGGCGCAAGGCTCAGATCGAGCGTCTTCAAGAAATCGCGCAGCGCCGATAGTTTTTCCCGGTCGGGTTCGTCATGTACGCGGTACATGCAGGGTAGTTGCTTTTCTTCCAGCGTTTCGGCCGCGCACACGTTGGCGAGGATCATGAAGTCTTCGACCAGTTGGTGGCTCCGCAACGCGACGCGCGGTTCGATCGAGACGATTTCACCGTCCGCGGAGAGCCGCACGACGCGCTCCGGCAAGTTCAGGGCAAGTGGCCCTCGCGCATCACGTGCTTTCTTGAGCGCATCGTGGGCGCTGTAGAGCGGCATGATGAGTTCTCGGCGCGCCGGATCCGAGGTATCGCTGGTGTCGTAGAGTTCTTGCGCTTCGGCATAGGTGAACCGCCGGGCCGACCGCATTAGGCCTCGGACAAATCGATGGCGCCGCTTTTTACCCTCGCGATCGATCCAAACCTCGACCGCCATGCAGGCGCGAACCTCGTCGGGCCGCAGCGAACACACGCCGCTCGACAGAGCGTCGGGCAACATCGGCACGACGCGATCGGGGAAATAGGCAGAGTTCCCGCGTTTGGCCGCGTCCGCATCCAGTGCTGTGCCGCTCCGGACGTAGTGGGCGACATCGGCAATGGCGATCAACAGGTGCCAGCCACCGGCATTGCCAGGGTCGGTGTCCGGCTCGGCCCAAATCGCATCGTCGAAGTCGCGGGCATCTTCGGGATCGATCGTGACCAGCGGGACGTCTCTCAGGTCGGTTCGTTGGCCAAGGCTTGGGACGGTTGCCCGCTCAGCCGCCTCGATGGATTCCGGCCTGAACCGCGTCGGCAAGTCATGCGTATGAATCGAAATGAGGCTCAACGCCCGCGCGTCGTTCTTGCTGCCGATCCGTTCGACCACGCGGCCTTGTTGCAATCCCAGGCGGCGCGCCGGAAGAACTTCTGCGTGGACAAGGTCGCCCGGCTGGGCGCCACCGCTGTCCGGACCGGCGACCCACAGGTCGCGCCCGGTTCGATCGGTGGGATGAATGCGACCCTGGCCGCCGACCAAATCGAACACCCCGACCATGCAATCAGGGCCGCGGCCGATGACTCGCATCACGCGCGCTTCGTAGAGGCCGTCTTCTTTTTCCTGAATGCGGGCAAGGACGCGGTCGCCGATGCCGAGGGCCGGGCCGGTTGTTCGCCGAGAATCCGGGATAAGGAGGACGCGCGGCGCCTCTTTGTCGGATGTCCATTGCAGTGGCCGACACCAAAGCTCGCCGTCGACATCAATATCGCTCACCTCAAGGGGCGTGACGTTGGGCAATTTGGTGGGGTCGCCGACCCGTCGACCGCGGCGGCGTTCAAGTGCGCCGTCGTCGAACATTTCGCGCAGAAGGCGCTTCAGCTCCTTGCGGGCATCGCCCTTAATGCCGAACGCCCGGGCGATCTCACGCTTGCTGGCGCGGTCGGGGTTGTCCTGGACGTAGCGAAGGATCTCGTCTCGGGTCGGGAAGGGTGCCTTGCGCCCGCTGCGGGCCATATTGGCTAGTCGTCGGCCGAGGGTGCCGGCTCGGTATCTGTTGCTTCGCTGCTGGCAGGCTTAGCGGCCTTGGTCTTTTTGGCGGTCTTCGCCTTGGTCTTCTTGGCTTTCGTTTTCTTGGCCTTCGCCTTCTTCGCCTTGGCCTTTTTCGCCTTGGGTTTGGTGGCTTTCTTGGTTTTCTTCGCGGTCCCGGCTTTCTTTTCGCGTTCGGCGAGAAGGCCGAGGGCGACCTCAAGGGTCATTTCTTCCGGCTCCGTCCCGCCGGGCAGCGTCGCGTTGGTCTTGCCGTGATTGACGTAGGGACCATAGCGGCCATCGAGTACCGCGACGGCTTTGGAATCGACGGGATGTTCGCCGAGGGCCTTCAAGACCTTCGGGCCGCGCCGCCGCTTGGGTTCCGCCAACAGCGCCACGGCGCGGTTGAGCCCCACGGTGAGGACGTCTTCGTCGTCTCCCAACGATCGGTATTCGCCGTCATGGCGGATAAAGGGTCCGAACCGACCGATCCCCGCGCTGATCTTCTTCCCGGTTTCGGGATGTTTCCCGACCTCGCGCGGCAGCGACAGGTATCGCGCGGCCTCTTCAAGCTCGATCTCGTGCGGATCGGACCCTTTGGGGATAGCAACCCGCTTGGGCTTCTTATCACCCTCGGCCTCGCCGCGCTGGATGTAAAACCCGTAGGGGCCCTTGCGAACGGTCACGACCTCATCGGTCGCCGGGTCGGTCCCAAGCTCCCGCGGCCCGGCCGCAGCGTTACTGGCGTCTCCTGAATCTCCGAGGGCGCGGGTAAATTTGCATTCCGGGTAGTTGGAGCAGCCGACAAAGGCGCCGAACTTACCGACCTTGATACTCAGCGTCCCGTCGTCACAGGACGGGCATTTGCGCGGATCGCCACCGTCCTCGGGTGGGTGAAAAACGTGGTCGGCGAGTATTTCATTAAGCGAGTCGAGAACCTCGCGCACGCGCAGTTCTTTGGTGCCGTCAACCGCGATCGTGAAGTCGTTCCAGAACGCCTCAAGCACCTTCTTCCAATTGATTTGGCCGGCCGAGATCTCGTCGAGTTGGTTTTCAAGATCGGCCGTGAAGTCGTACTCGACGTAGCGTTCGAAAAAGCTGACGAGGAAGGCCGTGACGAGTTGGCCACGGTCGTCGGCAAAAAAGCGCGACTTTTCCAACCGGACGTAATTGCGATCTTGCAGGACCGAAAGGATCGATGCGTAGGTCGAGGGTCGACCGATGCCGAGTTCTTCGAGGCGCTTGACGAGCGTTGCCTCGGTGTAGCGAGGTGGCGGCTCAGTGAAGTGTTGTGACGGCTTGACGTCGCCGTGCTCCAACGGATCTTTGACGGCGACCTTGGGCAACGCGCGGTTGTTGTCGGCCGCTGCATCCTCTTTGGACACATCGTCACGGCCTTCTTGGTAGAGCTTGAGAAAACCATCGAACAAAATGATCTGTCCGGTCGCGCGAAAGCGGCTGTTGTTGTCGTTGGCGGCGATATCGATGCTGGCGTTCTCGAGCTTCGCGCTGGCCATCTGGCTGGCGATCGTGCGCTTCCAAATCAATTCGTAGAGTTGCGCCTGTTCGGGTGACAGGTGCTGCGCCATATCTTTCGGCAATCGGCTTAAATCGGTCGGCCGGATTGCCTCATGCGCCTCTTGGGCATTCTTGGCTTTGGTCTTATAGGCCCGCGGGCTCTCGGGCACATATTGTGGCCCGTATTCGTTGGCGATCACTTGGCGACACCCGTTGACGGCTTCGTTGGCGATCTGCACGCCGTCGGTCCGCATATAGGTAATAAGCCCCGTCACCTCACCGCCCAGATTGATCCCCTCGTAAAGCCGCTGAGCCACCTGCATGGTCCGCCGGGCGGCAAAACGGAGCTTGCGCGAGGCTTCTTGCTGCAAGGTCGAGGTCGTGAACGGTGGCGGCGGATGACGCGAGGTCTCTTTCGCCGCAACGTCGGCCACCGCGAAGCCGGGCGAGGCTTGAATAAGCGCCAATGCGGCCTGCGCCTCCGCCTCTGTCTTCAGCGAGAATTTTTCGAGTTTTTCGCCGCGCAGTTGGACCAATCGTGCCGGCAGTGTGGCGCCGCCAGCGGTCTGGAAATCCGCCGCGATCGTCCAGTATTCCTGCGGAACGAATTTATCGATCTCGAGTTCGCGTTCGCAGATCAATCGCAGGGCGACCGATTGCACGCGGCCGGCCGACCGCGCACCAGGTAATTTGCGCCAAAGCACCGGCGACAAGGTAAAGCCGACGAGGTAGTCCAGCGCGCGGCGCGCTTGTTGTGCGTTGACGAGATCCATGTCGATCTCGCGCGGGTGCTGCATCGCTTCTTCGACAGCGCTCTTGGTGATTTCGTTGAACACTACGCGTTTGACGTCGACGCCGTTACAAGCTTTCATCTCGGACAGTGCGCCCAGGACGTGCCAGGCAATTGCTTCGCCCTCGCGATCCGGATCGGTTGCGAGATAGAGCCGCTCCGAGCCCTTCAGCGCTTTGGCAATATCTTTTAAATGACCGGCAGAGCGCGGATCGGTCTCGTAGGTCATCTCGAAGTCGTTATCCGGATCGACCGAGCCGTTTTTCGACGGCAAGTCGCGGACATGGCCATAGCTGGCCAGCACGACATAGTCCTTGCCAAGGTACTTATTGATCGTTTTTGCCTTGGCGGGTGATTCGACGACGACGACGTTCATAAGGTGCGCAGCGCTGTTTTCACTTGTCGTTGATACTCGGTGGTGCCTTGACCGGATGTCGAGCGGCCAGCACTTAGTCCGAAAGCGCGAGCCGTGTCAATTGCCGTGCACCGGCAGTTGATCCCACGCTAGTCGGCAAAAAATGAAGCAATCGTTAGTGTTCCTGCGGATTACCGGCAACTCGAAACACAAAAGGTCTTAGATCGACGGGGCACCGCCGTTACGTCACTTCGGCCTGCTTTGGCGACCTAGGCCGCCAATTGGACGCGGTGGCCTGGAAGGCGAAGGACCCGACCAGCGAGTTCCAATTCGAGAAGCGTGGTGTTGACCACCGTCGCCGACAACGTGCAATGCCGTGCGAGCTCGTCGATGTCGATGGGGACGACGCTGAGACGTTCGAGCATGATGTGTCGGGCATCGTCAGTAAGACCGTCATCGATCTCACCCGCTTGCGGGGGTTCGACATCCCTGGGTTCGACGAATCGTCGCGGCAGGCTGAGGGCGGCGAGGACGTCGTCGACATCTTCGCAAATCGCGGCGCCTTGGCGCAGCAACGCGTTGGGGCCACGCGCCCGCGGATCGCGTGGCGAGCCCGGCACAGCCAGAACGTCACGACCTTGTTCGCCGGCCAGGCGCGCGGTGATGAGCGAGCCCGACCGGGCGGCGCCCTCGACCACGACAATCGCGCGCGATACCCCCGACACGATCCGATTGCGTCGCGGGAAATGGCGGGCTTGGGCGATCGTTCCGGGGGGCATTTCGGAAAGCACGCAGCCCGTGTCGCTGATCTGTCGGAACAGGTCTTCGTTCTCGGGCGGGTAGATGTGATCCAAGCCGCCAGCGACGACCTCGACCGTTCCTTGTTCGAGCGCGCCGCGATGGGCCGCCGCGTCAATGCCGCGCGCCATGCCTGACGCCACGACCAAGTCGTGGCGTCCCAGGTCGGATGCGAGGTCTGCGGCGAACCGCGCACCCAATGCCGAGGCGTTGCGGGCGCCGACGATGCCCACCATGTCGCGCCGCAGAAGATCGACGCGCCCCAGCGCATAGAGGAGGGGTGGCGCGTCCGGGATCGCGGCAAGGGCGGGCGGGTAATTTGGATGCGTGTGATCGATTGCGACCGCGCCGAGGCCCTCGGCCGCCGCGAGTTCGTCTTCGGCGGCACTTTGGCTGCAGAGTCGGAGTGGCGTCCGACGACCGCCCCGGCGCGCTAAATCCTGAAGGGATTGCAGCGCCCGTCCGGCGTCGCCGAAACGGTTTAGGAGGGCGTGGTAGGTGACAGGCCCGACCGACTGGCTAAGAATCAGCCGCAGCCGATCGACGATCTCTTGGGGTGCGGTGCCGGCGTCCTTATTCGTCGCCTTCCGGTGCGGTTTTCCCGATCTTTGGTTCATGCCCGGTCAGGAGCCTCCGGATATTGTCGGCATGGCGGATCAGCACGACCACAGCCACAAACACGGCGAACTCGACACGTTGGGGATCGGACCAATAAGTATCGCCGACCGGCGTGCCGGCGAGGATTGCCGCCCCAATGGCCGCCACCACGAACGCGCCCATGCCCGCCAAGGAGGAATATCGAAAGACCAGGGCCAGAATCAGCCAGCCCGCACACCCGATCACGCCCACCGGGAAGTTGATCGCGAGCAAGACGCCGAGGCCCGTCGCGACGCCGCGCCCGCCCCATGCGAAAATCGTGCTAGAGATCAGAAGCAGCGCGCCGACCACGCTCACCGCGCCTTTGCCAAGCAACATGATGCCCAGACCCACCCCGAGCAGCAGCGCCTCACGTAACGCGAACCGAATGCCGTGTTGGCTGGAGGTGATCAACCAGATCGGCAGCATGTGTCCGAGTAGCGCGCCGGCGCCGGCCACAACGGCTTGATCGCGAAACAAGAAGTAGTCGGCAATAAGGACCGGGGCGATGCCCTTCGCGGCATCCAAAATCAGCGTTGCCGCCGCCAACGTGCGTCGACCCGTGCGGAGCACATTGGTCGCCCCGATGTTGCCCGAGCCGATTTTGCGAAGGTCGCCCGCACCCCCAATGCGGGTCAGGATCAGACCAAATGGAATAGAGCCGACTAAATAAGCCGCTAAGAAAACGACAAAGAAGGGCCAGACGAAACTCAGGTCGCCGATCGGATCAGGCATCGTCAGGCCGCCTCAAAGACGGTCACGCCGGCCACGACGGTGCGCAGAACTTTGCCTTGAATAGGACGCTGATCGAAGGGTGTGTTCTTAGATTTGCTCTGAAAAGCGGCGGCATCGATCCGTGCGGGCGTGTCGGGGTTGAAGATCACCAAATCGGCCGGCGCGCCTTGCGCCAAGCGACCCTGCGGCAACGATAGGATTTCGGCTGGTCCCACCGTGTGCCTCGCCAAAAGGTCGAGCAGCGGCACCTGTCCTTTGTGGTGAAGTTCCAGGCCGATCAGA
>Ga0181593_10005547_pt1 | contig 11413 bp, 10 predicted proteins | sample 071ome_19_FD_133756 | JGI IMG/M metagenome (GOLD analysis project Ga0181593, IMG submission 133756) | Coastal salt marsh microbial communities from the Groves Creek Marsh, Skidaway Island, Georgia - 071413AT metaG (megahit assembly) | ecosystem: Environmental > Aquatic > Marine > Intertidal...
GATGAACGTGATGGCCGCAAGTCCCAGGATTGCCACAGTGAGCCAGCGACTGAACTGAGTGAGCTTCTTCGTGAGCGGCGTTTCGACACCCTCGGCGCTCGACATCAGTTGATGGATCCGCCCCATTTCAGTCCGGGAGCCGGTGTCCACAACCAGCCCGACCCCTCGCCCTGCCGTTGCCAAGGTCCCCGAATACGCCATGTTGGTTCGATCGGCCAGCGCCGTATCGAGCGGTAGTAAATCCGGGTGCTTGTGGACAGGCACCGATTCTCCGGTGAGGTTTGCCTCGTCAACTCGCAGACCCGATGCGTGGAGGAGACGGATGTCGGCTGGAACTCGATCTCCAGCGTCGACAATCACCGTGTCGCCGGGGACGAGATGTGTGGATGGAATCCGCAACGGCATCGACTGGCGGATCACCGACGCGGTGGTGGGGGACATCTCGGCGAGAGCGGCGAGCGCGACACCGGCACGCCATTCTTGAATGAAGCCGACGATGGCGTTGACTAAGACCACGGCCAAAATGACGATGGAGTCCACGGCGTGGCCTATGACCAAAGTGATCGCAGCGGAACCAAGAAGAACGTAGATGAGTGGATTGCGGAACTGAGTCAAGAAGACGCGAAGCACGGAGGGGCCGCCAGATGACGGGAGTTCGTTGGGCCCGTATTCGGCCAAGCGCTGTTCGGCCAGCTCGTGACTGATTCCAACGTCGGGATCTGCTCCAAGCTCGTTGATGAGAAGCAATGGCTCGCGAGCGTGCGGGCTCTGACTATCGGTAGGCATCGCGAACGAGAAGTACCGAAGCATCGATGTGATGGGCAATGTAATCCGATACCGACCCCAAGCGAAGTCGCTTATTACCCGTGAGTCCCTTGGTGCCTACGACGATGAGGTCGATGGGGTGTTTCTTGACGAACATTTCGATGTCGTGTCGAACGTTCACCGTCAGAGCGGATGGGTCGTAATCGATGACGCGTCGGTCCACTGCGTAGGCGGCTGAATCAAGAATCTTGGCCGCATGGTCAACGGCCGTGCGTGCCTTTCCGTCACCCTCGTCTACACCGAGAATCGTAACTCTGGCGGATCCGATCCACGGAAGATCTCTGAGAACCTCGACGGCATGGGCGGCGTATCCGGAACCGTCGACCGCTACCACAACGTTTTGCACGGATGAGTCTCCGTGCGCAACAAGGAGGGGAGCGGCCGGGTTGTCCAGCAGAGCCTCGGCGACGCTGCCAATGTGCAGCCGCTTCAGCAGACCTGTTCCACGGCGCCCAATGACTAAGAGATCCGCAGGCATGGAGGTGAGGACTTCACGCGGGTCTCCGTCGGCGACCATGTGCGTGACTGTTCGCGCATCTGCTTCGGTGGGCAATTCGCGTGCGTTGGCAGGAGACCATTCGTGTGGTGGTTGCGGCCCCCGATGGTCGACGCCCTGGGGTTGAACGGTCAGGACAGTGATCTGCCACCCCGTCCATTTTTGAGCAACTACCCATCGCCAAGCCGAGTCGGCCCCCTCGGACCCGTCATCTGCGAACATCAAGGAACGGTCCATGCTGCTACTAGAACACGAAATGCTGATCGTTTCCAGGGACGAAGGGCCCTAGAGCCGAGGATTCATGACCACTTTGAGGCTTTGTGGGTCCATCGACATACGCATCGCATCATCGACATCTGTCAGCGCGTATTCGTGGCTAACGAAGTCCTCGAAGGGGTATCTATCTGCGTAGCGTTCGAGCAGATCCAAAGCCGGCCCGTACCCAGTCGATGGATGATTGGTGAGACCGATCAGCCGGATGTTCTTGCTGCAAATGTGGCGATGGATGTTCATGCTCACCTCGCCAGTGTCTGCGAAGTTGCCCATTTCGAGCATCATCCCGCCACGCTTAAGCATCTCTATGCCCTCGACGAATGATGCTGGAGTGTTGGCCATATGCAAGACCACATCGGCCCCTCGACCGTTGGTGAGATCGAGGATTTGCTGAATCCTCTCCTCAGGTGAGGTCTGAGAGACATTCAATGTCACATCCGCACCGCAGCGCTTGGCAAACCCAAGGCGGTGTTCGCTCAGGTCGGTGGCAATGATCTGACCTGCGCCCATCATGTCCGCCTTGGCGATGTGAAGCAGGCCGAGTGGACCGGAGCCGATGACCACCACGGTGTCACCGGAATTGAATCCCTCGATTGCGTAGGACGAGAACTCCTTGAGTTTGTCTAACGATGCCGTGCAGGCCATCAGTTCGGCGAGAACGGCTACACGCGGGCTCAGGCCGCTAGGAACTTTGTAAACGAATGTGTCCGGGCGGATGTACATCTGCTCTGCCCAGCCACCCATCAGGTGTGGTGCAGTGGCCGAGGTGTAGGAATTCCCGTAGCAATCACTGTTCTGACACCAGACATAGCCCATAACGTGTTTGCATTCATAACACTCGCCGCAGACGATGTCGGGACACATAGTGATTCTGTCGCCGACTTTCAGTGGTTTTCCGTAAAACTCGAGAGACTCAGCAGCCTTCGGTGTGATCTCGGAAACGATGCCGACGTTCTCGTGTCCCTGAATGATGGGGAACGGAGTATCGGTCTCCGCCGGAGTCCCCGCGTACTGCTTCGTCTCGCCGAGATACGTGTGCTTGTCGGTACCGCAGATTCCCGACATCTCGATCTCCATGAGCAGCGCGCCGTCTTCGAGTGTTGGAATCGGAAATTCCTGAACCTCGTACGTGCCCGGGCCCGTTAAAACCGCTGCTCGTATTCCGGTCATTGCGCACCCTTCGATGGATACTTCGGGACAGAGGATTTCGACGTTCAGGTTAGCGAGCACTGGCAGGAAGGGGATAGGTTTCGATCCATGTTGAAGGGAATCGATCCGCTTCTCAGTGGTGATCTGCTGAAAATCCTCGACGATATGGGTCACGGAGATCAATTGCTGCTCGTTGACCGCAACTATCCGGCGGCCGCCAGTGGCAAGCCCGTCATCAGACTCGGTGAGGTTGGGGTTCGGCGCGCTGCCAAGGCGATCTTGAGCGTGTATCCACTTGACTCCTTTATCGACTTTCCGCTGGAGCGGATGGAAGTGGAAGATGATCCAGTGAAGACCACATCTCTCCAAGATGATGTGCTCGCACTCGCGTCTGAATCCGAAAAGCGTGCTCTCGAGTTTGGTGTGATCCCGCGCCTAGATTTCTACCAACGGGCTCAACAGGCGTATGCCGTCGTCCACACACTTGAGGATCAGCCCTACGGCTGTTTCATCCTGCACAAGGGCGTCATCTTCTAGCGAGTAGGTTTAGTTGAAGGTCACTAGCGGAAATCAAGGAGGGGTCATGGCGGACGACGACATCGAAATCGGCGAAGACATCGAGGTGGAGGTCATCGTTGACGAAAACGACAACGTCCTCGGGACCGTTACGGACGATGTGGTCGTCGCATCAGCTCCTGAGGGCTCACTGGTCGATGAGACCATTGACGTTCGTGACGCGGACGGAAATTTGATCGTTGAGGACGAGGTGGTCACCGTCTATGACGAAGACGCGCATGTGGTCGGCCGCACAGAAACGGTGACGATTCCTATCGACTCTGAGTAGTCCCCGGCCTGAAGCGAACGTGTTCGGGCGTTAGTTCGGATAGGTCCCGAACCCCCAACAGGGCCATCTGCGTGGTGAGTTGCTCGCGGAAGAGATCGACCACCTTCTGGACCCCGGCTCGACCGCCGGCCATGAGTCCGTAGAGGTGGGCTCTGCCGACAAAAACACCCCGGGCCCCGAGGGCCACAGCAGCCAATGCGTCAGCGCCATCTGTGACGCCTCCGTCGATGTAGACCTCGATGTCCTGCGCTACTTCTGCGACTACGTCGGGGAGGAGTTCCAGCGGGACGGGTGCTCTGTCGAGTTGCCGTCCTCCGTGGTTGGACAGCACGATCGCGTTCACTCCGAGGTTCGCAAGATCTTGTGCCGCCACCACACTTTGGACTCCCTTCACAACCAGCGAGCCGGACCACCGTTCACGTAGCCAGGCGATGTCTTCGAGGGTCAACGCAGGTTCGAATACTCGGCTGAGGAGTTCGGAGACGGTCCCACCTGAGTCGCGAAGCGAAGCGAACTCCAATGGATCCTCTGTGACTTTGTGCCACCACCAGGACGGGTGGATCGCCATGTCCAGGGCCGTGCCGGGTGTGAGCTTGGGTGGGACCGTAAGGCCGTTGCGGATGTCGCGCCGACGAATACCACCCACGGGTGTGTCGATAGTCAATTCGATGACGTCATAGCCGCTGGCCTCAACTCGGTCGATGAGGTCGTGGGTGATCGAACGATCCTTCGAGATGTATAACTGAAACCAGTTATTGCCTCGGGGAACTTCAGCCTTTAGATCCTCGGGACTCGTTGTTCCCAACGTTGACAAGACGAAGACAAGATCGTTGCTATCCGCGACAGATGCCGTCGCCTTTTCGCCTGCGTGATGCATCATGCGCGTGAAACCGGTGGGACCGAAACCGATGGGCATGGATACGCGTTGGCCGAGGAATTCGGTCGAGGGGTCTACTTTGCTGACATCACGGAAAGTCGTCGGATGAAACTCCAGCGATCGGAAGGCCTGGCGTTGGCGCTCGAGGGCGAGTTCCTCGCCTGCTGATCCGTCGGTGTAGTCGAAGGCAGCTCGCGGAGTGAATCGGCGGGCAGCAACGCGGATATCGGACAGGCTCGCTGCGCGGGCCAGTGCTCGGTCGCGAGGATTCAGACTCGGCCTCTCGAATTGCACGAATTCCCGGACTTCGGACCAGCGCGGCGCTCTCATGCCTGTCACAGTAGGGGCATGGCCGGGGGGCTGCGAAGCAGAGTCCTGAAATACGGGTTTGCGTTGACCGGTGCCGTGGGTGTTCTGGCTCTCGGGCTGGTGTTTGCATCACCGGGAAAGGCGGACACTCGCCGCGATGCCGAGCGGGTCTTGAACTCGCTGCCGGTATCGGTCGAACGGTCTTCGGGTTATGACCGTGATCGGTTCAAGCACTGGTCGGATGTGGATGGAGATGGCTGCTCCACTCGCGAAGAAGTTCTCATAAGCGAGCGCAAGTCGGGTCGAGTCGATGGCTGCGATGTTGTCGGTGGACTGTGGCGCTCCATCTACGACGGAGAGCGAACACCGAACTCTCGCGCGTTTGATATCGATCACATGGTGCCGCTGAAAGAGGCCTGGGAATCGGGTGCATGGCGGTGGAGCCCTTCGGTTCGCGAGCGCTTCGCCAATGACCTTGGCTATGCGGGATCTCTCGTCGCCGTGAGTGCGTCGTCGAACCGAAGCAAGTCCGATCGGGACCCGGCTGACTGGCTGCCGGAGCGCAAGAGGTGTTGGTACGCAAAAACTTGGATCGCCGTGAAATACAGATGGCGATTGTCCGTGGATAGTCGCGAGAAGAGCGAGCTCAGGCGCCTGTTGGGTAGGTGTTCACCGACCATGCGAGTTCCATCGCTGGCGAGTACCCGGGGCCAATAGCCTGCGCGGCCGGGCTAGCGCGTCCTGAGGATGACGAACTGGAAGCGCCCTTCAACAAAGTACGTCTTGCTGTACGCCACGGGAGTACCACTCCGGTCGAAGTGCACCTGGTCAAGGAGCAGGTAAAGACCACTGTCCGGTCGTTTCTCACCCCAGCCGACTTCCGTTGAGTTGACAGCGTGAATTTCGGCAAGGGCGCGTACGGGAACAAGTCCGATGCGGTCCATGGTCGTGAACATCGAGCCCTCGCCGAAACTGCTCTCGACCTCTGAAGTCATGTTCGTGGCTGGAAGAACGTCGTAGGAGTAGGCCACGATCTCGCCATTTGCTGTGATCGCGCGCTGCAATTCGAGGACGTCGTCTTCGGGTTCGAGGTGCAGGCGGGTGAGTTCTTCATCGTTGGCGACACGTCGTTCGATTCGGTGGTACTCCACTCCCGGAGTCAGCCCCATCTCCTTGATGGTTTCGGTGATAGATCGCAGTTCTTGAACACCGGAACGGATTTGTCCACCGAAGTCCACGACGAACATTCCCGATCCGTGCCGGATGTCGACGAGTCCTTGGGATTCGAGTGCTTTGGCCGCGGTGCGGACGGTGACTCGGGAAACCCGGTACTGCTCGCAGAGATCGGTCTCGCTGGGGAGTCGCGACCCGGGGGCAAATTCGCCCTCGACTATGCGGCGGCGCAGATCTTCGGCAATCTCGCGGCCGAGGGGGATCCGGACACCGGAGTTGGTTTGGTTTCTTTTTGCTGGGGTCACGCTGGTCTCCTCCCTGCGATAGCCTAGTGCGCCGGTTGTAGGACAACTGCTCAATTGGAGGCTTTTCGTGGCGGATGTTCGCGCGGTCCGTTGGAAAGACGACGCGTTGGTGCTCATCGACCAGACTGTTCTACCGGGAACGGAAACGTACGTCGCCTGCGAGCAGGTCGACCAAGTGGTCGATTCAATCATTCGACTGGTGGTGCGCGGTGCCCCGGCCCTGGGGGCTGTCGGTGGCTATGGCGTGGCCGTTGCCATGCTGCAGGGTGAACGCGAGGGGTGGGACTCCGAACGTCTCGATGCACAGATAGATCGCATACGTGGTGCCCGGCCCACCGCGGTCAATCTCGCGTGGGGCGTCGATCGGGTTCGTCCTTTCGTCGCCGATGGCATCGCCGCGGTTGTAGCCGAGGCGCACCGAATTGCCGAGGAGGATGAAGCCGCCAACCGTGAACTCTCGCGCAAGGGAGCCGACTGGATCCTGTCGAATGTCTCAGCACGCCCGTTGCGAATCCTCACCCACTGCAACACCGGATCGCTGGCCACCACCGCGTGGGGTACGGCGCTGGGCATCATCCGAGAACTCAATGTCCGTGGCGAAGTTGAGCAGGTGTTCGCCGATGAGACGCGACCGCTGCTGCAGGGATCGCGACTCACGTCGTGGGAATTGACGCAAGATCAGATCCCTCATGTCATCCAGGCCGACGGCGCAGCGGCATCGACGATCCTTCGGGGGTTGGTCGATGTCGCGATCATCGGTGCCGATCGGATCGCCCGCAACGGCGACACCGCCAACAAGATCGGCTCCGTTTCGGTGGCACTCGCTTGCCATGCAGCGGGTATCCCGTTTGTCGTAGCCGCTCCGTCCTCGACGGTCGATCTTTCAACCGAGTCCGGGGACGAAATAGAGATCGAACTCCGTGACGGTTCGGAGGTGACTGCCTTCGGCGGGGTGTCTACCGCACCGGACGGTGCGCAAGGTTTCAACCCCGCGTTTGATGTGACGCCCTCCCGTTACATCTCCGCCATAGTGACCGAACAAGCAGTGGTCGAGCCGTTGGAAGAGGCGACGGTCGATGCCCTCGTCAAGGTGGAGGATCAATGAGCGATTCGCTTAAACCACTTCATGAGCTAGTCGACCGATCGAACCGGATCGGAGACGATCCGTCACTCGTCGTCTACGGCGGTGGCAATACCTCGGCCAAGGGCACGATCATCGACCACCTCGGGCGCCAACAGCGGGTGATGTGGGTGAAGGGCTCCGGCGCTGACATGCGCGGATCTATTGATAGTGATTACCCTGCACTTCGCTTGAGCGAACTGACGGCGTTACGAGATCGCGGTGAAATGAGCGATGAGGAGATGACAGACCTCGTCACTCGCGCGCTAATCGACCCCGGAGCTCGGCGACCGTCAATAGAAACGCTTCTTCACGCCTTCCTGCCCTTTGCGCACATTGATCACGTCCATGCCGATGCCATTTGTGCGTTGACCAACCATGCCGAGGGGGAGCGCATTACCCGCGAGGCTCTTGGCGAAGGGTTCGCGTACGTGGATTGGATCCGTCCCGGATTCGAATTGAGCAAGATCGTAGGCGAACTTGCGCACTACGAGGGTGTGGTCCTAGCGCACCACGGATTAGTGACCTGGGCAGAGGAATCCGACACCTGTTATCGGCGGACCATCGACGTCGTAGACAGTGCCCGAGCCTTCGTCGACGCCCATTCGATCGCTGCTGGACCGCCACCGCGGCACGACGACCTTCCCGACGACGAACTCGAGAAACTACTTCTGCATTTGCGCGGTGCGCTCTCTCGCACTGGACACCAGATTCTTCGAGTCGATGATCGGCTCCGGGGCATCGCCGACGATCCGCGGGTGGACACGATCGTGGCCGGTGGAGTCTCTAGTGCTGATCACATGCTTCGCATCAAGCCGCTCTCGATGGCGCTAAGTGCTACCGACGCAGAGTCGGTGTCCAACGCTGTCGATGGCTACCGAATGTCGTACGAGTCCTACGTCGAGCGCAATGCGGATTTGATGCCCGAAGGTTTCACCGGACACGACCCGATGCCGCGCGTGACGTTGGTCCCGGGCGTTGGTGCGATCACGACGGGACAGCATCGCAAGGAAGCCGAAGTTGCCGCCGACATCGCCGTGCATACGCACTCTGTAGCGCAGACGGTGCTGAATGCTTTCGGTGAACCTCAACCGCTGAGTGATGCTGAGACCTTCCGGTTCGACTACTGGCCGATGGAGTTGTACAAACTGAGCCTGAAGCCTGCGCCCGCAGAGTTCGCAGGGCGGGTGGTGATCGTGACGGGGTCGGCCTCGGGCATCGGACGTGGGATTGCGTTGTCGCTGGCTCGTCTGGGCTGTTCGGTCGCCTTGGCCGACTTGGACTCCTCGGGACTGGACGCTGTCGCGTCGATGATCGTGAATGCCGGCGGACCGGAGCCGATCACTCTCGCCGGCGACCAATCCGATCCTGCAGTGGTCCAACGCACGGTGGGGTCGACCATTCGGCACTTTGGCGGCATTGACGGCGTGGTGATGAACGCCGGCATCGGTGTGACCGGATCGTTGACTGAGTTGACGGATGAGCAATGGCGCTCAGCGATGGATATCAACCTCACCAGTGCATTCATGCTGACGCGGGAATCGATGCGGGCCATGAAGGAGCAGGGCATCGGTGGCTCCCTGGTTTACGTTGCCAGCAAGAATGCCTTCGGACCCGGCGCGAACTTCGGCGCGTACTCGGTCAGCAAGGCCGGCATGGTCCAACTGATGCGGATCGCGGCCCTCGAAGGAGGGGGTGGGGGCATCCGGGCGAATGCAGTGAATCCCGATGCGGTGTTCGACAACTCCGGACTGTGGGACAGCGGCTTGCGGGAAGAACGCGCGGCCGCCCACGGCATCGCACCGGAGGATCTCGAAGACTTCTACGCTTCGCGCAATCTGCTCAAGCGCCGTGTGACTACGGCAGATGTCGCGGCTTCGGTTGAATTCCTTCTGTCGGACCGCTCATCGCGGACTACCGGATCAGTGATGACGGTCGACGGCGGGGTAGCGGGAGCCTTCCCTCGCTAGATGCGACTGAGCGCTCTATCGATTGATGCGTTCGACGAGCGCTTCGGCATTCTCAGCTAGGTCGCCACGGTGGAGTGCTCCACCGATCAACAGAGCGACATCTGAGCCGTAGAAGTCCAAGAGTTCATCAATCCGATCGAGAGTCATACCGCCCCCGGGACTTGGCCAGATGGGTGCGACAGAGCCCAGAGGGGCCAGACACGTGTCCTTGATGTCGGCGCACTCGGCAGGCGAGAAACTGAATCGGCCGCCGTAGTTGGGGAAGATGGAGATGTCGGCTCCAGCCAGTCGCATGAGTGTCCCGAACAGGACTCCGTGGTCTAGTCCTTGGTTGGGATTGACGACGGTCGATCCGAGGAAAGAAGGGTGCGACATGATCGGTAGGGCTAGTTCATCGTCGTCGGCGAGAGAGCGCATGGCGTCGAAGCCGCAGATGCCGGGGAGGACAAGAAGCGCTCCGGCTCCGGCTTCCTTGGCGAAGAAGGCGGACTCTCGGAGAAGATCTGCGGGCACGTTCAGACTCGGCATGTAGACCGACCGAGTATCGGCTGCACTGGCGGCAGCGTTCACCGCGTCAGCGATCGTGGTCACACGATCCTTCCATGTCGCCCAGGGCTGGTCGGCGAGTCCGTGATCGTCCTTGATGATGTCGAAGCCGGACGCCGCGAGGGTTCCGGCCATTGCTGCTAGTTCGGCAGGAGCCGATCCCATCGGCTTTACCGCGGTGCACAGCAGCGGACGTTCGGTCGCGCCGAAGATGGTGCGTAGCCCGGAGATTCCGAATCGTGGTCCGCGGAACTGCATGAGGACTGTCTCGGGAAGACGTACATCGGTGATTCGTACGCCGGGAAACAGTGAGACGTTGCCCCACAGCAGGTTCACGAGTTGGACGAGGCCACCTCCGGAGACTCCGGGGTGATAGCCGATCGTGACCGAGGTCTCGCCGGAATCCAGGATCCGACCGACCACCTCGGTCTGAATCCAGGCAGCAGCGAGGTCGTAGGGGAATTCGATGGTCTGCTCGACTCGGATGGATTCGGCGATCTGGAGCGGATCACCACTTGTTATCCGGTAGTCCACCTCAATGAGATCGCTGGTCAAGCGATGCTTGCTCACAGGGCCTCGACTTTCGCATTGCTGTGCATCGCTGCAACGCGAACATCAGCAAGATCCGTCTCCGAAATATCCAGCTGGCGATCGAGTGCCGTTTCGACAGTGCGCACTAGGGACATGGCGTCAAGGCTGTACTCCGCAAGCAGGTAAGGCTGCGACGCGCCGTGGGCGTAGGTGTCTCGTAAACCTATTCGATGGAGAGGAACGGGGACTGCGTTCTCGGCCATCACCTCGGCCACTGCGGATCCCAGACCGCCGGTTGTCAGGTGGTTTTCCATCGTGATCACTGCAGATTTTGCTGATCGAAGTGCGGTCACAACCGTGGGATCGGTGAAGGGTTTGAGTGTGGACACGTGGAGGTGGGTGACGTTTACGCCACTGGATTGCAGAGCCGGGATGGCGCGAATCGCCTCTTCTGTGAGGATGCCGGAGGTGAGCACCACCACATCGGTGGGGGCGTTGAGTTCTTCGCCTCCAAGCGTCAGGACCCGGGCGCGGTTAAAGATCATCGATTCTCCCGCGGGGAATAACCGAGGCACTTCCCCACGGAGCATTCGGATGTACACCGGGCCGTCCACGGCGTGCGCAATATCGAGAACGGACTCGACTTCCGTTGCATCTCCGGTTTCCAGGATGGTCATGTTGGGAATCGCACGCATGACTGCGACGTCGTCTATCGCTTGGTGGGTGACACCACCTGGAGTGGTAATCCCTGGGAGGAATCCGACCAAGCGAACGGGGAGATTCGGGTACGCCACCGACATCTGCAGCTGATCGAGCGGTCGGCGATATAGGAAAACCGCGAATGTGTGCAGCCACGGCTCGAACCCTTCGCGAGCCAAACCGGCGGCAAAGCTGAGCATGTTCTGCTCGGCCATTCCCATCGAGAAGAAGCGGTCGGGGTAAGTATCGCGCCACTTACCGACTTCGCAGGAATTTGTCAGGTCTGCGCTGAGAAC
>Ga0181593_10005551_pt1 | contig 11409 bp, 7 predicted proteins | sample 071ome_19_FD_133756 | JGI IMG/M metagenome (GOLD analysis project Ga0181593, IMG submission 133756) | Coastal salt marsh microbial communities from the Groves Creek Marsh, Skidaway Island, Georgia - 071413AT metaG (megahit assembly) | ecosystem: Environmental > Aquatic > Marine > Intertidal zone...
AGATTCATACGGATTACATTTTACTAAAAATAGCTAATGGACGCTTTTTCATCTTCTAGTCTAAATTTTTACGGTGCTGGAACTAATGAGTTCCTTGGCATTGTTCTATCTGGAGATTCACAAAAAGATCAATTATCAGGTCTTGCTGGATGGGGATACAGATATAGAGTTGCTATAATGGGTCATCATCCAGTTGATCAATCAATCAAAGACGAAGAAATTACATATGCCATATGTGCTCTCGGAACTTGTGATGGTTCTGGTGCTGGAGGAAGACTAAGAACACCAAAAATATCTCCAGGTGATGTTGTTCTTGGTAGATTTTTGGATGGTGATAAAAGACAAATTCCAATGATAACCAATGTTCTGGGAAGAACTTCTGGAGTTAAGTATGGATCTGGAAGATTTGAAGTTAAGAGTGGATATGATCAAGATGTAAAACCTGGAGGACTGGGACAGCAAGAATATAATCAACAGGACAATGTTGTATCTGGAGTATTAACAAAAAAACAACCACCAAAAGGTGATGGTGGTAAGAAAGATGAAGAAAGAAAAAAAGCGACAGTTGATTTAATTGAAAAGCAAACTGGCATTACTCCCGGACAAGGTGTTGATACTGTGTCTAAACCACAAAGTAAGGCTGTTGCCAAACAAATTACAAATTCCACTGATGTATTGAATAAAATTAATTCTGGAGAATCCATTGGACGACCTCGCCTGAGCGAGCCACCATCAGAGGAATTATCAAAAGCTATGAGGTTAAAAAATCTTCAATTTAGACCGTATCGTGCGGATAGTAGTCTTGGTCAACAATATCCTGGCGGTGGGGTAATTACAAGTCTTTTTGAAGAATAAATATCAGCACGAGGAGGTAGAGAAAAAATGGAAGATGTTTTCCTAGAATATAGTGGTAGGGTATATGTAAGAGAGGGTGGTGTTTGGTATATTCAACTTCCTAATGGAAAATTTGAAGAAAGAGACAGAGGTGGATCTAATGTACAAACATTAACAGACTCCTTTTTAAATCAACTGGCAGAAACAGAAGGAAAAACACTAGCACAATTAGAAGCAACAGAACCAGAACCAGAACAAACTGGACCAACAGTACAAGAAACACCATCTCAAGAGTTTATAGATTATGCCAAAGAGATGGAGGAACTTGGAGTATTGGATCCAGAGGTTAAAAAAATTATCTGTGCCAGTTACCCAGATCTTTGTGCTGAACTCAATTCTACTGTTCAAATTCCATTCAACAAACAAAGTCCAGAACAATTACTAAAATCTCTAAGAGAAAAACAAAGACAAAAAAATGCTAAGAGTGGAAAGGAAACAACTTGCCCAGCACTTTCAGACACAACAGGGAAAACAATTCTCCTCGCAGACCCCTGTAAGGATAACTTCTTCGCCAAAGTAGAAGCACATCTTGAAAATTTCTTCAATAAAATTACAAAACTTGGTTCAAAGATTTTAAATTTCCCACAAGAACTTAAGACAGTTGTTGGACAGATTGGTAGGGCAGCTAGCACTTTTGTTGGGACAATGATTGGTAAGTTATCAAAAGCAATAAACAAATGGATAAGTGGTGGACTGGCAGCATTAACACAACAAATATTCAATACGATCGCTGCTCCTGAGAAGGCACTACTAAAAATTGTTGGTATAGAAGAAGACTTATTAGATCCAGTTAAGTTACTCAATAAGGCTCTTGCTTGTTTAGCATCAAAAGTTACACAGGCACTCACAAGTGTAATTGAAGATCTTATTATGGGAATGGTTAGAAATGTTCTTAACGTCCCCACCTGTGCCGTTCAGCAGTTTATTGGTGCTTTAACAACGAAGATTATTAATTTTATTGACTCTGCCATAACTCCAATGCTTGCTCCAATTAGTAACATTCTTGGTACGATTTTTAAGGTAAAAGATTTCTTAGTTGGTGCTGTTAAAACAATTAGAAAAGTTCTAAGTTTCCTTAAGTGTGGTGAGAAAGAGAAGTGTCCACCAAGTAGAAAATACATTATTGATAGGGGTGTAAAGAAAGACAAAGGAGAAAAAGAACAAGAAGATGCACTTGATATAATTAATAATTTCTCCTTGTCAGAGACTGTTGGAAGAGGTATTAATGACTTTGAAAATGAATATGGTCAATGGGATATTTTTGGATCTGGAGCAGGAACAGATGAAGGAATTGGTGGATCAAATTGTAATACCGGAAATGTATTTGCTTGTGGAGCACCAAAGGTGACCTTCTTTGGTGGCGATGGTGTTGGTGGAGCAGGAAAGGTTATTCTTGGTAAGTTTATGAGAGAATTTGATACTGATAATATTGGTGGAGACATTAAGAGAACCGCAAGTATTATTGGTGTAGAACTTACTGATCCTGGAACTGATTATAAGGATGCCCCATTTGTTTCCTTTGATGACAATTGTGATCAAGGCTATGGTTGCTATGGCAAGACAGTGATTGATACTAATGTAAATTCACCAACATATGGTCAAATAACATCAGTGATCATTATGACCGAAGGTGAAAACTATCCAGCAGGTGATGAAGAAGATGCTTACATTAGAGATGTTATTGTTGAAGATCCTGGTGATAATTATGATGATGGGGATGATTTAGAGAATGATGATTTGGAGATGGATGTTTCTGGTGGAAGAATTACTGCGGTTAGAATTAAGAAACCAATTCGTTATACTGACCTACCAAAACTAAATATTAGAACGGAGACTGGATATGGTGCTGTATTGAGACCAATTATGACTACTGTACAACCACCACAAACAGAAATAGTTACTTCTATTGATTGTGTAACATGAGCGATAATAAACCAAGATATCTAGAGTCTTTCGGTCCAAAACTATATGTTGAAACTGGAAGTACAGTTGTAGGATTTGCTGGAAAAACGGCATATCAGTTAGTTTCTGTCAATGCTGATGGTTTGAGATATAACCAAAGTTTTCATGAAGGTAGTGGTATTGCTAGATTTAATACTGACAGTAAGTTTCAGTTTGAATGTGGAGATAAAATTAAATCAGAGGATGTTGCTTGTCTTTTTACTGCTCATAAAGGAGGTATTGAATTCACTGCCGAAGATGGAATTATAACGTTTAAGGCAACTCAAATTGTTATCGAGGGTGAAGAGTAAGTTGTAATTCAGAGAAGAAATATTAGACTTGGATATCAGGAAGAGGGTGCTACAAAAAATATAAGAATGCTAGCAGATGATGTTCCAATGCCATATGTTAAAGAAGGAAAACTATCAGCTCTTCTGATGCAGAATACAAACATTTTAGCATTAGGAAATGCTTCAATATTCTCAAAACCGTTCGATATTTTAAAAACCGTTTTAAGTTTAGCGGGATAGGAGAAAACAAATGGGATTAGCTCCAAACAAATATACTTTCGGTTCTGGTGATGATTTTGTAGAAAATCTGACGATTTACGGAAAACTAAATTATGATTTTACAACATCTGGACCACTAGAAGTTGGTGATCTAAAGGTAAATGGTAACTCTTTATTTTCTGGAATAGCAACTTTTACTTCAGATGTAAATTTGGAGTTGGGTGAAGTTGGTATTCTTACAGTCAGAAAGAGACTGGATGTCGGTGTTGGTGGAACAGTTTTAAGAGCATCCGACGAAGGAAAGGTTGGAGTAGGATCTCAGACTCCAACACAAGAACTAGATGTTGTTGGTAACGTCACTGTTAGTGGAAAGGTTGGAATTGGAAGCACACAACCAGAACAAAAATTAGATGTTGATGGTAGTGTTAAAATTAAGAGTAATATTTATGATGCTACAAATAGTCCTGGACCAGTTGGTGCATTCCTAACAAAAGATGCTCAAGGTATTAAATGGACAGAATTTGAACCTGCATTCACTGAAGGTATCTTTGTCTATAATGATGGAGTCTTGGTTGGTCCATCTTCCTATAGAGGACTGAACTTTATTGCAGGAGTTAATACAGCAGGAACAAGTACAGATACTGTTCAAGCATTCCAAAGTCCTTTAAACCCAAACATTGCAGATGTTCTTGCATATGATTATTGGGGAACCACAGAAAATGGTAATATTTTTAGAAATTCAAATGTAGGTATTAATAATGATACACCTACAAATGCTCTAGATGTAATTGGAAATACAAATTTAAATGGAAACCTAGATGTTAGTGGTGCCACAGATCTTACAGGGACACTAGATGTTGATAGTCCAACTACATTAAACTCAACTTTATACGTTGATGGAACAACAGAACTTCAATCAACACTTGATGTTAGTGGAGATACAACACTCACGGCTGAGTTAAGTGTTGGTGCAGCAACCACATTGAATTCAACTCTCTTTGTCAATAATGAAACAATATTAAATTCAACTCTGGATGTAAGTTCTGCAACGACTCTAAACAATACTCTCGATGTTGATGGAGCAACGACTCTAAACAATACTCTCGATGTTGATGGAGCAACGACTCTAAACAATACTCTTGATGTTGATGGTGATGTTGTTCTAAATTCAACAACTTCATCTTCAGATAAGGACACTGGATCACTAGTTGTTGAGGGTGGTGTTGGTATTGAAGAAAACCTCAATGTTGGTGGAAGTACAAAACTTATAGGATCACTTGAATTAGACTCAACCTTGATTGATGTCAATGGAAGTGTGGCAGCAGGTAAAACAGATTATCGTCTTTCTTCTGTTGGTAGTGGAGTATCTTGGAGACCACCTGGTGTTGAAACTGAAAATGCTATTTGGGTTACTGTAGATGGTAATGATGCAAATACTGGTTATTTGGAAGGTGATGCAAAGAGAACTGTTGGTGCTGCTGCATCTATTGCACAACCTGGAGATACAATCTTCATAAGATCTGGAGTATATGATGAGAATAATCCTATAGGTCTAAGAAGTGATGTTTCTGTTGTAGGACAAGATTTGAGATTGGTCACCATTAGACCTCAGAATTTAGAACAAGATATATTCCATGTTAGAAGAGGATGCTTAATAGAGAATCTTAACTTCGCATGTAAGAATCCTGACGGACAACCAAATGATGCTGGAGTTAGTGTCGCTAACACTGGTGGTGCTGCAGTGGCATTCCCTCCACCATCAGGACCTACTAGTGCTGTTAGTGGATTTACCGATCCTGGACCAGCTACAGAGGGTGAAACTGGTAGATGGAGATCTCCATATATTCGAAACTGTACCAACTTCATGACAGGAAGTATTGGTATGAGAATTAATGGTGATGATGCTGTAGCAGCAACAATTGGTGCTAATTTGAAATCTATGGTTTGTGATTCATTCACACAGTACAATCAAGGTGGTATTGGTGTTTCGATCACAAATAATGGATATGCACAGTTGGTTTCAATATTCACAATTAACTGCGATATTGGTATTTTTGCTTCTAGTGGAGGACAGTGTGATCTTACAAACTCAAACTCATCATTCGGTAACTTTGGTCTAGTTGCTGTTGGATTGGGATCGACTGAATTTACTGGTGCAGTAAATGCAGATACAACCGCAGAACTGGATACTATTACATTCAAAAATGTAGTTGATTATGCCTCAGTGGCAAGAAAACCATATGATGGTCAATCACTATGGTTCAAAATTAACCTGGACAATTATCCAGATGCAGTCGGCAGTGGAGTTATCACTGCACCTTTGAAGGAATTAGATAGGATAGAAATTATCGATGGTGGATCTGGATTCAGTGAAACATCTCCACCGAATGTAATTATTAGAGACTTTGATGGAACTTTAACTCCAAAAGGACCACAAGGTATCATCGCTCAAGGTAGTGCAACAGTAAGTGCTGCTGGTACAATTACTGCTGTCGATGTTGTTAGCACAGGTAGATGCTATCTACCAACACAAAACATTGTTGTTGATATTGAGGGTAACACTGGTCTTGCAACTGCTGTAATGACTCCATCATACTTTACTGTATCTGAAGCAACTGATCCAACAGTAACTGGAATTACAACAGTAACATTCAATGAATTTATTCCTTTTGAATTGTTTGAGAATGATGCAGTTGAAATAAGAAGAATCAGTAGAATTCTGACCAGCAGCCATTCATTCGAATATATTGGTACGGGTATAGATATAAATACCTCAACACCCTTCCAAGGTGCTGTTCCTATAAAAGAGAATGAAATTGTTGCTAGAGATGGAGCACAAATTCCATTCACTAGCACCGACCAAAAAGGTAATTTTGACATTGGCGCAGGAATTCAAGTTGATCAAACAACATCCACAATCCGAGGAAGAGATTTTAGTAGAGCAATTCAAGCAGAAGTCACACCGTTAATACTTGCTTTGAGATAATATGGCAGTAGCACCACTAAACAAATTTATTACTATTGCTGTTCCAGTTGCTCCGGGGGAACAAACAGTTTATACTACTCCCGTAGGTGTTTCTGCTATTCTTCTATATGCACAGGTTGCCAATGTTGGGATAGGCACATACCCATCAGTAACCTTTACTCATAGAAGAAGAAGTGTAGCAACAAAGACATCAGGCAATACAAGAAATATCAGAATCATTAAAGGTGGGGAAGTACCTCCTAATGATTCTTTAATTATGATTGATGGTAGATTAGTCTTAGAAAGAACAGCACTTATATCCGACTCTATTATCATTGAAGGAAACCAATCTGGAACAGTTGGAGTTACCAGTTGTGTATATGATAATAACACTGGAATCACGACTGTAGTTACTTCAGTAGCACATAATTTTGATGTTGGTGATCAAGTAACAATGAGTGGGTTAGGATTTACGTGTCCAGCCAATAGTGGAATAAACACAACTATTTTCCCTGCACCTCAACAGTCATTTACAATCACAAGTATTGAAGGATCTGTAGGAACATCTAAAACTTTTGTAACTGATGCTGGTGTTGTTGCTGGAATTGCACACACTTATGTAAGTGGGGGACAAGTTGCTCCACTTCAAATGGAATTCATTTGTAGTATTCTAGAGAACTCTACGGTATAATGGCAAAATATCTTAGTAATAGAGCAAAAAGAGTTCCCCAGTCGGCAATTTCAACCGACAGATATCAGTATTTGTCTCTAAGTGAAGCAGAACCTCATTTGGGATATCCTGGAGAAAAGAATATTCCACTCTCTCCAAGATATTATAATCTCGTAACTATTGAAAATGGTGAAGATAGTGATAGATATTGGCAAGAACTTCCACCAGCAACACTAGTTAGTGGTATTAGTGTTTTTGATGAGGGGATACTTGTTGGAACAGCGAATAGTGTATCGAAATTAAATTTTGTAGGAGCAGCAGTATCTGCATCAGCAAGTGGAGACATATCAACAGTAACAGTATTTGCTCCTGGTGCTCCTGGACAGATACTCTTTAATGATGCAAACGATTTTTCTGCAGATTCTCTTCTCGTATTCAATCCAGTAACAAAGGCGGTTGGAGTCGGGACAACTAATCCGGAAGCAACCCTTCATGTTGAAGGTGGATTAAAACTGACAAGCACCATAACCGATTATTGGGGAAATGTCGGAACCGCTGGATCTGTTCTATCATCTACTGGTATCGGTGTTAGTTGGGCAATCAGTACAGACGTTCTTGGATTTAATAGATTTGTTTATAACTTTGTTGCAACTCAAGGTCAGACATCATTCACAATATCATATGATCTAACAACTAACGTAGATGTGTATTTGAATGGTGTTCATTTAACTCCAAATGAATATACATTGTCTGGTGGTGATACATTAACTCTAACCGAAGCACTAGATGCAGGTGAAATTGTTGATGTAATTACATACAAGAATGCTGGTGCTCAGGGTATTCAAGGTATTCAAGGTATTCAGGGGGTTCAGGGGACACAAGGAACTCAAGGTCGTCAAGGAACCCAAGGTATTCAAGGTATTCAAGGAACCCAAGGTATTCAGGGTATTCAAGGTGACTTAGGTCTTCAGGGATCCCAAGGAGATCAAGGTGTTCAGGGAATACAAGGTGAAACTGGAACCCAAGGTCTTGATGGCACTCAAGGTATTCAAGGTATCACTGGTGCTGGTCTTCAGGGTATTCAAGGAATACAGGGTATTCAAGGGTCTCAAGGTGATGTTGGTAGTCTTGGTTCTCAAGGTATTCAGGGTATTCAAGGAGAACAGGGAACTCAAGGAACACAGGGTATTCAAGGTATCCAGGGCATAGAGGGTAACTTTGGAGGAGCTACTTTTGATTATACTTTCTCCACAAGTGTTACAGATGATGATCCTGGACAGGGAAATTTAAAGTTTAATAATGCATCATTATCTTCAGCATCACAATTATTCATTGATGACCAAGATGATAATGGAACGGATATTCAACAGTTTTTAAGAACTATTGATGATTCTACATCTACAATTAAGGGTCACTTCAGAGTATCAAATAAATTAAATGCTGAGGACTTTGCAATATTCACTATTGATGGTTCCATAGTTGAAGCAACTGGATATTTCAAAGTTCCATGTACTAAAGTTTCTGGCGCAAATTCATTTAGTAACAGTGAAGACGTTATTATTACTTTTGCAAGAACTGGTGATGTTGGTGCATCTGGTGCTCAAGGCATTCAGGGAAATCCTGGTGTTCAGGGTATCCAAGGTATTCAAGGTGCTTTTGGTACTCAGGGTATTCAAGGCATTCAGGGTATTCAAGGAGCACAAGGAACTACAGGTGCTCAGGGTGAGTTAGGTGCTCAAGGTGCAATTGGATCTCAAGGTATTGATGGATCTCAAGGTGCTCAGGGTACTCAGGGAATTCAAGGAGAAATCGGTATTCAAGGATCTGATGGTACTCAGGGCATTCAAGGTATCCAAGGAATACAGGGTATTCAAGGTGGGACTGGAACACAGGGCGTTGATGGAACACAAGGAGTCTTTGGAGTTCAAGGTGCCCAAGGAACTCAGGGTCTTCAAGGACCACAAGCTATACAAGGTTCTCAAGGAACTCAGGGTAGAGACGGCGTCTTTGGAGGTGCTTCTCTAGACTATAATTTTGATACGATAACGTCAGATTCTGATCCTGGTCAAGGAAAGTTAAGGTTTAATAGTGCAACTTTATCGGTTGCAACGTACATGTATATTGATGACCGAGATGCTCCTGGAACGGATGTACAAGACTTTCTAAGAAGTATTGGTGGATCTAATTCGTCGATTAAGGGTTATTTTAAAGTCGCTCTAGTTTCTGATCCACAATCAGAGTTTGTTGCTTTTGAAATAGATGGTTCTTATACGGAAGCATCTGGATACTTTAAGTTCCCATGTAATTATCTTTCTGGTTTAGGTTCTTTCAGTAATAATGATGATATTGTCATTACCTTCTCAAGAACAGGTGATGCTGGAACTCAGGGAACCGTAGGTACTGGAACTCAAGGAACTACCGGTGCTCAAGGTACTACCGGTGCTCAAGGTATTCAAGGTATTCAGGGGATACAAGGTCGTCAGGGTGTTCAAGGAACACAAGGAATACAAGGTATTTCTGGTGATGAAGGATCTATAGGTACTCAAGGCACTGATGGTGCTCAGGGTACTCAAGGTACAACTGGTGAAGGTGCTCAGGGTATTCAAGGAATACAAGGCATTCAAGGTATTTCTGGTATTCAAGGTGGAGGTGGCGGTCAAGGTACTCAAGGTATTCAGGGGATACAAGGAGCACAAGGTACTCAGGGAACGACTGGAACAACTGGTGCCAGAACATTTACTGTAACCAATAATGGATCTAGTGATTATGTTATTGACGGAGCAAATGATCCAACACTCGAATTAATAAGAGGATTTACTTATATTTTTGATATGAATGCTTCGGGACACCCATTCCGAATTCAAACTAGTTCTGGCGCATATAATTCTCTTAATCAATACACGACTGGCATAACTGTTGATGGAAACAGAGCTACAGGAACCATAACATTCACAGTTCCTGGAAATGCTCCAAGTACTTTGTATTATGTTTGTGAATACCATGCTGGCATGGCAGGAACTATAAACATTAGCGATGCTGGTCCTCAAGGAACTCAAGGTGCCCAAGGTATTCAGGGTCAAGGAATTCAAGGAGCACAAGGTGCTCAAGGAGTCCAAGGTGCTCAAGGTGCAGAAGGTGCTCAAGGAACTGCAGGTGTTTCTGGATCTGTATCTGGAATCATTCAGTATGATTACTCATGCACAAATCCAATAGCACTGGACGGATCTAATAATATTGGTATTCAAACAACAAGTAATGCTTATGGCAAGAAGTATATCTCAGATGTAGAACCAACATCTGATGTTTGTGATGGAGACTTGTGGTTTGATCTAACTCTCACTGGTGGAGGTGGAGGAGTTGGTGGTGGAACAACAACTGTCTTTACTGGAAATGTTGGAATACAAACTAATGATGTAACTAGAGGTGATCTTGTAGGTATAGCAAATTCGTTTGTTGGTTTGTATATTGGTGATGGATTCTTGGCATTCGAAAATACATTAAATAACAGTAACGGATACTATATAACAACAAGTGTTAATGCATTCAATGCAGGACCAGTTTCTCTTGCATCCACAATGACAATTCATGGAACCTGGGTAATCGTATAAGGAGGTAATATGGGAACTTTAAATGTAAGTAACATTCAAACAAGCACTATTGAAAGAATTGGTGGTAGTGGCGAGTTTAGTCAAATTACTTTTCCAAGGGGACAGACTACTTTGGTTGCTACTGATATAACTTGGCATACTTCATACAATAACACCTCTCAGACTTTAGGAAATATTAGTGGAGCAACTGGAAGCAACGTCAAAGCAATATCGATATTAGTCTTTTATCAGCATAATGGTAGTACCAACCATGGATATTTGGCAGGGTGGTATCATCAAACAGGAAAAAACCTTAACCAGGGAATGTATGATATGCAAGCACACTATGATTGGTATTATAATTACGACTGCACTCCCTTGATTATTCCTTGGGATCCAAATGGAACTCAAAGTCTACAAATAAGCGGAATTAGTGCTTATAATAGTAGCACTAACAATACATATAGAGTATACCATACTGGAATATACACTCAAGATTAGTAGGAGAAAAATATGTTACCTGATGTTACTATAGGACAAGCAGTTCATGCTTTGACTGGAAATATTTCAGGATCTTTTTTCATAAAAGGTGAAGACATTTATGAAAATATTGTATGGGATGAAACACTAATTCCCAATCCTCCAACTAAAGAAGAAGTCAATGCTAAATTAGTAGAATTGAGAAATGCTGAACCTATGAATAGATTAAAAGCGCATAGGAACAGACTTCTTCAAAATTGTGATTGGACTCAAGGTCCTGATAGTCCCTTATCAGACTCTACAAAAGCAGAGTGGGCAACCTATAGACAAGCACTAAGAGATCTTCCAAGCACTGCTAATCCT
>Ga0181593_10005552_pt1 | contig 11409 bp, 6 predicted proteins | sample 071ome_19_FD_133756 | JGI IMG/M metagenome (GOLD analysis project Ga0181593, IMG submission 133756) | Coastal salt marsh microbial communities from the Groves Creek Marsh, Skidaway Island, Georgia - 071413AT metaG (megahit assembly) | ecosystem: Environmental > Aquatic > Marine > Intertidal zone...
CAACGGCACCAGACTCCTTGTCGAGGAACTGAAGAAGGGCGGCCGGTTGCCACGGCGTTTCTTGAGCGCTTCCGCAGTGGGGATCTATCAACCGGTTGATGGCTCTTCGGTTGCTGAGGATGCGCCCGTGGCGGAGGGATTCCTGGGTGGGCTAGCTTCGGACTGGGAGGCGGAGGCGATGGCACTGGAGGGAGTTCCGGTAGCCTGCATGAGATTCGGCATCGTTCTGGGGCGGGGTGGTGGGGTCCTCGGAAAAATGGAGTTACCCTTCAAGTTGGGTCTGGGAGGAGCGCTCGGGGACGGTTCCCAATGGATGAGTTGGATTGCCCTTGAGGATGTGGTGAAGGCAGTCCTGTTCTTGATTGCGAAGCCGGAGATCACGGGTGCGGTCAACCTCACCAGTCCTGAGCCCTGCACCAACTCGGAGTTCACGAAGGCTCTTTCCAAGGCGCTTCACAGACCTGCCTTCATCCCGGTACCCGCCTTCTTCTTGCGATTGGTCTTTGGTGAAATGGCGGACGCTGCCCTTTTGGCTTCATCCCGCGTCATTCCCCAACGACTGATGAAGGAAGGCTTTGAATTCGGACACTCCCGGATCGTGGAAGCCCTGAAATCAATCTATTCCGATTGATTTGGATTCGAAGGTTTGTTGATGGTTCCGGGTCCATGCGTTAAACCATCATCGTGCTTGCGAAATTCCTGCTTGGTCCGGCCGGTTCGGGCAAGACATGGACCTGTGTCAATGAGGTGCAAAAGGAGTTGATCCGGTCTCCTGAGGGGCCGCCGCTCATCTTTGTGGCACCCAAACAGGCGACCTTTCAGATCGAAAGGCAGGTCTTGTCGGGTGAAGCACTGTCGGGATTCACGCGGCTTCAGATCCTTTCCTTCGAGCGCCTTGCAAAATGGGTCCTTGAACAGGTGGGTTCCGCAGTCCCGAGGGCGTTGACCACGCAGGGAAGGATGATGGTTCTGAGGGCCATGATCATGGAGATGGAAACGGAGCTGAAGGTGTTCCGGTCCAGTTGTCGCTCCAAGGGCTTTGCCAGCGAGCTGGGAAACCTCTTTGCGGAACTGGTCCAATACAAGGTCAGGAGCGATCATCTGGAAGATGCGACCGAGCGCCTGGCCCTCAGATCCCTGAGGGAGAAGGTCCGTGATGTGGCTCTCATCCTGAAGCGCTATCGGGAATGGAAACGAAAGCATGGTCTGATCGACCCCGAGGAAATCCTTCAATATGCGACTGAGGCCATCGTGGCGCACCGACATGCCTCCTCGAAGAAAGCGCATGAGATGATCGGTGGACTTTGGTTGGATGGGTTTGCTGAGATGACCACGGCAGAGGTGGACTTCCTGGTCTCGGTGATTCCCCATGCCGGCCAATCGACGCTGGCCTTCTGTCTCGCCGACAAGAACCCGCGCGGGCTGAAGTGGCATTCCTCCTGGAACATCGTCGCCCAATCCTATCGTCGGCTGCAGAAGAAGCTCAGGGCTGGTGGGATCGCTCCCCGGAGTGACTACCTGAAGAACCACCGCCAGTTGGGCCGCTTCAATCATGCTCCCCAGCTTAAACACCTCGAACAATACTGGGAGAAACCGTCGACCTGGATGAATCCCGAGCCCCTGCTGCCGGCCCAGCTTGAAATGGTTGCCTGCAATCGGCCTGAGGCGGAGGCGGTCCATGCCGCGCGACAAATCCTGCGCCACGTCAGGAACAAGGGCCGTTATCGCGAATGTGCCGTGATTGTCAGGAGTTTGGAAGGCTGGCATGCGATACTCCGAAGGGTCTTTGAAAGCTACCGCATTCCCTACTTCATGGATCGACGGGAGCCCATCAGCCACCATCCGCTTACCGAGCTGACCCGTTCCGTCATTCGTCTGGCGGCCTTTGATTGGCCGCATGAAGACTGGTTCAGCATCCTGAAGACAGGACTGGCCTGGGTTTCTCTCGACGATGTTGATGAGCTTGAAAACGAGGCGCTCGAACATGGCTGGAAGAAGCAGCGTTGGCTGGAGTCTCTGGATGAATCCGAGAAGACCCCAGAGGGAAGGCGGCGATGTCACCAGAGATGGAACGCAGGGCGCGAGCGCATTGTGCAACCCTTTCTGCATTTCCTCGAGGCTTTGCGGGACCTGGATTTCGAGCCCAATGGCAAACAACTCTGTCAGGAGTTGATGCGACTGTGGAATGCCCTTGAGATTGAAAAGCAACTGAGGGACTGGGCGGTGGAATCGGAAGGCAACCACGTCCATGAGACGGTCTGGAATGAAATGGATCGTTGGTTGGCCAATGTGGAAACCGCGCTCGGCGACAGCCGGATGAACCTGCGAAGCTGGCTTCAGGTCCTGGATGCGGGATTGGATCACCTGACCGTTGGTGTGGTTCCTCCCAAGCTGGACCAGGTCATGATTGGTGCCATCGATCGTTCCCGGAGCCCCCGACTCAAGTTGGTGATGGTGCTGGGTCTGAACGAGGGGCAGTTTCCGACTCCTCCGGGTTCCACGAGCCTCCTGACCGATGCCGATCGCAAGGGTCTGGACGAGGGGGGGATCCACCTTGCGCCGGACAGGCGGGCACAGATCGGAAGGGAAAGGTTCTACGGCTACATTGCCTTCACACGTTCTTCGGAGAAGCTGATCCTGAGCTGGTCGGACCGTGGTGCCGGAGGAGAGGAGACACGGGCTTCCAGTCTCGTGGCAAGGGTCCGATCGATGTTTCCGGATTCGGTCGTTGGTCATTTCTCTGAAGAGGATGTGGATGCCCAACCTGAAGCCGAGTGCGAGCTCCGGTCCCGCATGATCCGCCATTGGCATGCGGATCCCGATCTAGAATTGCAGATGCCCCCGGAATGGGATGCGCTCCAGCGGAATCTGCGGCCTGTCATTGAGGGAATGAGGGAAGACCGGCTCTCGACCGAATGGTCCACGGCCTTGTATGGAGATGAGCTCAAGGGATCCGTCAGCCGCCTGGAGCAGTTTGCCCAATGTCCCTTCCAGTTCTTTGTGGGTGTGGGCCTCAAGGCCCAGGAACGCAAACAGTTCGAGGTCGATGCACGGGAGAGGGGAAGTTTCCAGCACGAAGCACTTCAGCTACTTCATGAAAGGATCCGGGAATCAGGATTGAAATGGTCTTCTGTGGATCCGGATCAGGCGGTTGCCATCCTGGATGAGGTGACGACCGGACTCCGGCGGACCTTTCGTGACGGACTCTTTGAACACGAGGCAAAGAATCGTTTCGAGGCGGGGCAGATGGTCCAACAGCTGAGGCAGTTCGTCCGGACCATCTTTGGCTGGTTGAACACCTACCAGCTGGAGCCAGTGGCCGTTGAGCTTCCCTTTGGAATGAAGGAGGAGGACCTGGGCAGACCTTCCGAGCCTGCATGGACGATCGAGCTTGAAGGTGGCCAGAGGATTGTCTTCCGGGGAATCATCGATCGTGTCGATGCGTGGGAGGATCCCCAGTCAGGCGACGTCTTCTTCAGTGTCATGGATTACAAGAGCAGCGAAAGAAGGATCGATCGCAAGCTTCTCGACAATGGCATCCAGATCCAGCTGCCCGCCTACGCGAAAGCCCTTCTCAACGCGAACCGGCTGGGCAGTTTCATGCCTGGGCGCAGGATCCATCCGTCCGGCTTCTTCTACCTGAACCTCCGTGGCTCTTTCAGTTCAGCTCCTTCGCGGGATGAGGTCATTTCGGATCCCGACTCGGTCCTCAGGAAGGCCTACCAACATCACGGGAGTCTCGATAGCGAACACCTGGATCTCTTCGACAGCGGTGCCCTTTCCACCGGTCAGGCGAGCGGACAGTTTGGATTCACCATGACTCCCAAGGGAAACCTGAGGAAGGGAGGTTCCGTAGCCGTCCCAGCGGAGACATTCCAGAAGGTGTTGGATCAGACCGAGGCACTGGTGCGTCAGATGGGCGAGGAGATCTTTCAAGGGCGGATTGAGGTGGCACCCTACAGGAAGGGGTCCTCGGAAACCGCCTGTGACCAGTGCGACTACAGGAGTGTCTGTCGTTTCAACCCATGGGTGCAGGCGTATAGGATCCCGAAGCCAAATTCGAGGAAGGAGGGCGACAAGTGAGCCGGAGGACACCCAACCAGGAGGCTGCCATTCGAGCCAAGGGAAATGTCCTCGTGATGGCGGGTGCCGGTTCGGGCAAGACCTCGACCCTCGTGAACCGCTGCCTGAGTCTGATGACCGGAGACAACCCCGTGGATGCGGACCAGATCCTGATGGTGACCTTCACGGAGGCAGCTGCCACGGAGATGAGGACGCGCATCCGGGAGGCGCTGGAGGAAGAGGCTGCACGCTCCGGCGACAGGCGTCGTCTTGAGGAGCAGCTTGCGCTGTTGGACCTGGCCAAGATCGGTACCCTCCACAGCTTCTGTCTTTCGCTGATCAGGGAACATTTTCATGAGCTTGGCCTGGATCCCCAGTTTGAGATCCTTGATGACGCCGACTCGGCTGCGATTGCAGGTGAGGTTTTGGACGGGATGTTTGAAGAGGTCTATTCGGGATCCAGTCCTGAAAGCGTTGCCGTGGCTTCGTTCATGGAGGTCTACGGTCGCGGGTGGGATCTTCCGATCCGGCAGTTCATTCTCAATCTGCATCGATTCACCCAGTCCCTGCCTGACCCTGAAGGATGGATTGCGACTCAGCTCGAGATGTATTCCGCGACCGAACCATCCGTCTGGGAGCACTGGCTGCGGGAGGTGCTGGAGGCATGGAGGCTGGAGTGGGCGGAAGCCGTGGTGTTGGTGGATCCGGAAGTGGTGAATGCCGAAATGAAGGAGGCCGTTCTGGACCATCTGGAGGGAACTGACGAACTGGATGATGCCACCATTGCCGCGCTCAAAGACCTGCTGCATGAAGGATGGGTCGGCAAGGTGGGCGATGGCAGGACGGCATTGAAGAAGCTGGCGTCCGATGCAGCCTTTCTGGAATCGATCCGGAAACCGGATGCGATGCTGGAGGACTGGAATCGAGTCCGGCCCTACATGACCACCTTGCTGGAAATGGTTGCACGTTTCTCGAGGAGACTCCGTGAAACCAAATTTGAGAGGGCGGCCCTGGATTTCTCGGACCTTGAACAATTGACCCTCGAGCTGCTGCTGGTGGATCGCAGCCAGCCTTCCGATATCGCCGCAACCTGGCGTGCCCAGATCAAGCATGTCTTCGTTGATGAATTTCAGGATATCAATGCAGCCCAGGATCGCATCATCAGGGCCCTGAGCCAGGAAGGGAGCCAGGGAAACCGTTTCCTGGTGGGTGACATCAAGCAAAGCATCTACCGGTTTCGAAGGGCCGATCACGCCATCATCAAGGACACGGCGAACCAATGGAAGAAGCCAAAGGGACCCGGGACGGTGATCTCGTTGAATGAGAACTTCAGGAGTCACGAGTGCATCCTCGGTTTTGTGAATGACCTTTTCGCTTTCCTGATGAGGCCGGAGGTGGGCAACGTGGATTTTGATGAGGACAGCCGGCTGGGTTTTGGGGCACCGGATTCCAGAGCCTATTTTTCCCATGACCCGGAGGCGGAACCCAGGGTGGAGTGCCTTTTCCTCAAGCTGGCCGGGAAGGGGAAGGATGAGGAGGGGGACGATCTGATCGACCTCGGCCGGGTGGAGAAGGAGGCCATGCAGATAGCCCGCCGCTTGAGGACATTGAAGGAACAGCGTTTCAAGGTATGGAAAAGGAAGGGGGACAAGGAGGGCATGCACCCTGTGGATTGGGAGGACATGGTGATCCTGCTGCGTTCGCCCAAGTCGCGGGCAGAGAGCTTCGCGAAGGTGTTTGCGAGGGAAGGCATTCCCCTGAAGGCGGATCGGGGTGGCTTCTTTGAATCACCCGAGGTCATGGACCTGGAGCATCTCCTCATGCTCCTGGACAACCCGCTGCAGGATGTCCCTGCCCTGACAGTCCTGAGATCTCCCCTGGTGGGCCTGTCACCGAATGAGATGGCGGCATTGAGGACCTCGGATCGCAAGGGCCTGATTTGGAATGCCGTCAAATCCGTGGTGGAAAAGAAGCCTGCAACCGAGGATCTGCCTGATCAACTGCTTGAGGATGTGAAGTCCCTCCGCGCAAAGCTGGAGGTCTTCCTCGAGCGTTTTGGACGCTGGCGGAAACTGGCGCTTCATGGCTCCGTCTCCCACTGTCTTGAAACCGCCCTATCGGATACCTGCTACCACGACTGGTTGATGGCAGATGATCGAGGAGCGGCCAATGTGGCCAACGTGGAGATGTTCGTGGGCATGGCGAGGGATTTCGAGGAGCGCCAGCGCCAGGGTTTGTTCCGGTTTTTGCATTTCCTTGAGGTGCAGAAGCAGGCTGAAGTCGATCTCGAGCCACCCTTCCTCCAGAGCGGTGGCGCGGTTCGGCTCTTGAGTGTGCATCGAAGCAAGGGATTGGAATTTCCCGTGGTGGTCTTTGGATGTCTTGGCTCGCCCTTCAACAAGGATGACATGAAGCAGGCCCTCCTTCTCGATGAACAGTATGGCATCTGTCCGAAGATCGTGGGAGAGGATGCTCCGGCCCGATACGAAAGCGTGGCCTTCTGGATGGGCAAACGACACCAGGAAAGGGAGGCTCTTGGCGAGGAGATCCGGCTCTTGTACGTGGCGCTGACGCGAGCCCGTGATCTTCTGATCCTTTCGGCCAGTGAGCAGAAGCTGGAAACACGGGAGATACCTTCTTCCAGGATGCCGGTTCATGAACTGAACCGGACCCAGGGCTACTCCGGATGGATCCGGGCCGCGTTGGGCCACCTGACTGGAAAGCCGGATTGGTATGAAAGCGATGAAGGACGGGGGAAATGGGCCTCATGGAGCATCACGGATGAAGCTTCCCTGGTTGGTTCCTCAGGTGAGCAAACGGAAACCGACACTGATCCCGGGAAGAGCCATGGTGCCGATGCGAAGCTGCTTTCAGACAAGCTTGGCAAACTGAGCTTCCATTATCGACATGCCTACCAGACAGGCGCCAACGGTAAGACTTCCGTGAGTGAGTTGAGAAGGCTCTCGAAAAAACGGGATGTCGAGGAATCAGGTCAGACCTTCGGAGGGGAAACGTGGACCGTTCACGGTGTGGATCGAGCCGGAGGGAAAACGGGAACGGGGCGGGGTGCGGCATTTGGAACCGCTCACCACGAGGTGATGCAGCACGTGGACCTTTCAAAGCCCATCACGGAAAAGGCTCTGGATGCGCAGCTGGCTTGGATGGAGAAGAAAGGACTCCTGGACCAGGGACAAAGGGAGATGATCGAACCCGCCCTGATCCTTGATTTCTGGAAGAGCAGCCTCGGAATCAGGATCCTTGAGGAACCCAGCCGGGTTCGCCGTGAACTTGCGTTTACCTCGCGTTTTCGTCCGGAGGTGCTCGCCCAGATACTGGGTCCCGGAATGGGGGCACCTGACATCCGGTCCGCGGATCTTGAGGATACGGTCATCGTGCAAGGTGTTGCTGACCTTGTGGTGGTTGGCGAAAAGGAACTGACACTCGTGGATTTCAAGACGGACAATGTTCATGGGGATGCGCTGGAGGAACGGGCGCGATCCTACCATTCGCAGTTGAGACTCTATGCGATGGCCCTAGAGGGCATATTCAACAGACCCGTCGCCTCTGCCGTTCTTTGCTTTCTCGTCTCAGGAGAGCAGCGAGAGGTACCCCTGAAATCCATTCCGCCGGAGGAAAGCCATGTTTTCAGCGGTTGATCCCACCCAGCTTCTTTGTGTCCGCTGCGGACTTTGTTGTGATGGATCGCTCCTCGATGACATCGAACTTCAGAACGAAAGCGAGGCGGATTCCGTCGAGGCCATGGGACTGGAGGTGGAGGACGACACGGAAGGTCCTCCGGTCATGACCACACCGTGTCGGGCACTGAAGGATTGCCGATGCAGCCTGTATCCCTATCGCCCCCTGGCCTGCAGGAGCTTTGAGTGCCGCTTGTTGTTGGAGGTCCGTGCGGGCAAGGTCCCCGTTGAAGAGGCGTTTGGCATCATTGGTAAGGCCAGGCAAAGCCCGGAGGAAAATTGGGTGCGCCCTCGGTTCCTGTGGGAGGACTGAAACCGAATCTTCACCTTGGCGGGCTTTTCATTCCCATTGGGAATGGTACAAACCCCGCATGCCCAAATTTGAAGTCCGCAGGTCCATCCCCATTGATCTTCCCATTGAGAAGGTCTACAGGATCATCCGGGACTTCAAGGCCTAGCCGTCGTGGTCTCCTTGGTTGATCGTCGAGCCGGACTGCAGTCTCGATTTTGCCCCTGATGGCATGGGCTATTCGTGGGACGGAGAGGTCGTCGGATCAGGATCGATTCGGATCACGGATGAAAGGGAGCCCGATCATATCCAGTATGACCTTCAGTTCCTTCGTCCGTTCAAGTCCTTCAGTAAGGTCTCCTTCGAGCTGGCCGTTCGATACCGGGGAACCGAGGTGACATGGACCATGAATGGATCCCTTCCATGGTTCCTCTTCTTCATGACCCGGATGATGTCCAACTTTATCGGCATGGACTACGAGCGTGGATTGAAGATGCTCAAGGATCATGCGGAACAGGGTGAGGTGCCATGTCATCTGGAGTTCTCGGGTGTGCAGTCGTTTCAGGGATTCCGTTACGTCGGCCTCCGAAAACAATGCCTCATTGCGGATATCCAGGAGGCCATGGGGCGGGACTTTGACGAGTTGAAACGCCTGATTGCCCGTCATGCCGTTTCGGTATCGGGTCCTCCCTTCTGCCAGTATCTCAAGTGGGGGCTGGGAGGAGGGATGTGCTCCTATGTCATCGGATATCCGGTTTCAGGTGGCATGGCAAAGGTTCCAGCCGAACTCGAGGAAGGGAACCTGCCGGACGTTTCCACCTACCGCGTCAGGATGAAGGGTCCCTACCGCCATCTCGGGAATGCCTGGGCGGCCGGAATGATGCACGGCAGGGCGTGGAAGTACCAAAAGAGAAACAATGTGGCACCCTTCGAAATCTACGAGACGGACCACGAGACGGTTGAAGAGAATGAGATTGTGACGATGGTCCATTTTCCCTGCCGGTGAAGCAGTTGTCCTTTGAACTCCTCCTTACTTTTCCTGGGCCTGCACATAGATATGATGGGGGCTCTGGGGAAGAACTTGAAAAGCGCAGGACACAGCCAGCCCTCCATCTGGTAGTCCTCACAGTAATACCAGTTGCCACCATTCTGTTCATGCCTCCGATCCAGCCTCAGCTGGGCACCCGGAAAGGGTCTTTGGGAGAAGATCAGTCTGACACTCCTTTCGGAACCCGGAACATCCTCTACCAGCTTGTCGATCATCTCAGGAATACCTTCAACAAAGGGTTCCTTGTTCAGTCCCAGCCTCGGTTCATCAAAGGCCCAACCCTTTCCGATGCGATAGGGCTCGATGATGAGCAGGGCATTTCCTTTGGATACCAGGTGATGTTCTCCATAAGTGGCGCCGAGCGTTAGAACCGAGACTGCAGCAGCCAGCATCTTCCCTCGCGGGGAGGAAAGGATTCCCCTTGCGAAGGGAAGGACGAGGAGCAGGGATCCAAGCAGACAGGAAGCCAGCCATACCGTTCGGGTCAGGTTGAAGAGGGCGAAGTAGAAGATGGTTGCGACGAGGCTCACCGAAAGGCCAAGCAGGCAGTCGCCTGTTCTTTGTCGCAAGCAACCCCGTGTCCAGATGATCAGACCAAGAATGCCGATACCGATGATGCCGTAGTCGATGGTGTTCATGATCAATGGGGGATTGGGTGTCTTGTTCAGATTTCGATGATTGATCGCGTGTTCTTTCAAGAGAGGTCCCTCGTCGGTCCAACCTCGTTTTGCAGTGCCGGAAGAAAATGAAGAAAACCTGCAACGGCGATCCACGGATCCAGAAGGAAGGGGTGAAGTTATGAAACACCAAAGACTCTTCATCCTGAGCGCGCTGATCGGAATGTCCTTTCTGCAAACCGTCCGTGCCGCAATCTATCACGTGGGCCTGGGACAGCCCCTGACCAACATCAATGACATCGCCATGCATGAACTGGTGGCCGGCGACACGGTCCACATTCATTGGCGGGCGGAACCTTATCGCGAGAAGTTCCGGCTTTCCGGGGTCGGGACGGCTGCCCAGCCGATTCATGTGCTCGGTGTGCCGGGCCCCAACGGGGAAAGACCGGTCATTGACGCTGAAAATGCCACAACTCATCCCACGGATTACTGGCCTGTCTACGGCAACAACCAGTCCACGGGCGATACAGGACCGATCATCGTGAGACGTGGTCCCAACCGACCTTACACCGAGAAGCCAAGCCACATCATCATTTAGGGATTGGAGGTGACCCACGCAAGGGATCTCTACGGCTTCACCGATTCAAACGGGCTTCCCAGAACCTGGATGGGATCAGGAATCTGGATCATGGGTGCGGATGACGTCAGCATCATCAACTGCAAGGTGCACGATTGTTCCAATGGCATCTTTGCCAAGAGTGGTTCCGATGAACCGGACGCAACGAGGCGCCTGACGATCCGCAACTGTCACATAGAGAATTGCTCGGAAAATCTGCAGCAGTCCGGACACACCTTCGCCTCCCACAACATCTACACGGAGTGCCTCGGTATCCTGTTCGAGGGAAACTACCTAGGACCGATTCGTCCGGGTGCGGATGGCGCCAATCTCAAGGACCGCTCCAGCGGCACGGTGGTCCGCTACAATTGGATTGAGGGCGGTACCCGGGTGGTCGACCTTGTCGAGGCCCAGGACTCGATCGGCATGGTTCAGTCTGACATCAGCAACGGAGACCTGAGCTATTTCACGACGCAGGTCTATGGAAACTACATCTACTGTGGGCCTGGTGATGCGACACGCCCCATCCATTATGGAGGTGATTCCGGCATGGAAGCCAACTACCGGAAAGGTACCTTGTACTTCCACCACAACACGGTGGTGATGAGAAGGGATCTTTCCGAGGCTTACCGGGTCTCGATCTTTGACCTGGAGACCGATGATGAAACCGCCGAGATCATCAACAATGTGTTTCATGTTGAATCCTTTACTCCCGGCGAACAGGCATCCTTCTTTTACTTTGCCGACCTGTACGGGCACCACAACTTCGGCACCAACTGGGTGACCGACACCTGGGGAACCTGGGACAATGGTCAATCTCCTGCCGCGCAGGGGACCTTCAACGGTTCCGCCAACTTTGTCGTCGGTTCGGATCCAGGCTTCCAGGGCATAACGCAGAAGGACCTGCGGCCGGGAGCCTATTCCCCTCTCTTGAATGCGGGTCAGCAGCTTCCTGTCCAGGCGGATCAGCCTGCGGAACAGTATGTCTTCCATGGTGCGGTGGAGCCTAGGACGATCGCAGGTAATCCCGACCTTGGAGCCCATGAATTTGTGCCTCCGGCAGGGCCAGTGGCACCGGTGGC
>Ga0181593_10005554_pt1 | contig 11408 bp, 12 predicted proteins | sample 071ome_19_FD_133756 | JGI IMG/M metagenome (GOLD analysis project Ga0181593, IMG submission 133756) | Coastal salt marsh microbial communities from the Groves Creek Marsh, Skidaway Island, Georgia - 071413AT metaG (megahit assembly) | ecosystem: Environmental > Aquatic > Marine > Intertidal...
AAACTGAGGCGTGGCTTGGTGAGTTCGTAATAGCCCGACCAAGATATGGTTTTGCTGCTCGAAGGCACGACGAGTTCGTTAGCGGTGCTTAGACTGTTGCTTTCTTTGAAGCTCATGCGCGTTTAGCGGTGTCCAGATCTCCGAGCTTTGCGGTTTCTTTGGAGGAGGACGCCGTTACCACTGGAGCATCCAAGCGAAATTTCAAGCTCCGTAATGTCATCATCCAACAAACCGCCAAAAGGAAGGCCCCGTTTAGCATGTGAAAGGTGGCTACGTGGGGGTTTCTAACCGTCCAAATTGTTAGGGCGCCGAGATAGATTTGGATTCCCAGCAGAGATATTAGCGAAAAGACAGAGAATTTCATCGCTTTCCAGGCAGAGCGATCCTTCAAAATGCGGATCACAAAGGCGAGTACAGCTCCTGTGACAACGATGGCTCCGATTCTGTGAGCGAAATGGATAGCCACCTTGAAGTCGAAGGCTGGTGGAATCCAGTATCCGGCCGGATGGCTGTAAGGGAATGAGGTGATAGCGAGGCCTGCGTAGCTATGTCTCATAACCGCCCCGACAATCAATTGGAGGACAAGTGTCAGGCAGGCGGTGATACCCAGATAGCTGACTACCCGTCCTGGAGGCGAGGGAAATCCTGCGGACTTATCAATCCACGATCGGCTGGCCATCACGGCGAAGGCGACCAGGGTGCAGAGGAATATCTGAGCTAGAGTGGCGTGGATGACGGCGAAGGTTTGAGCGTAAAGATTGTGGTCGATTTGCAGGTTAAGGGTGTCCAATTTCACTCTCAAGCCTCCGAGAAGCCCTTGAGTAACGACTAGAATGACGAGTCCAACTCCAAGCTTCTTAAGTTCTTGCGACCCCTTGACCAGATAGGCGGTGGCGCAGAGCGCGATGGAAAGAAGCCCCATAACGGCCCCGAGCAGCCGATGGCTATGTTCCGCTAGCATGTCTTCGTTTTCTAGCCAGCCTTCGGGATTGATTGATCCGTTGGACAGGGGCCAATCGAGGAAGGCCATACCAGCTCGGATGCTTGTAGTGAAGCCGCCTGCGTAGAGCAGAAACGCGATCCACACCAAGGTTCCAAAGCCGAACCAAAACAAGATCGGCTTATAGACAGGTTTAGCTCTGACTTCTGATTGTGGCTGCATGTCGTTGAGAATTGCAATAAGTCACTAAGAATTGTTTACGTGAATTCCAGTTTATGCGTTTATTTCCAGAATATATAAGCGGCGCGAATGTTATTCTTAAGCGGTATTTCGCCCTAGTATTATCTCTTCTGATATTGATTGGATGTAGCCCATCCGAGCCAAATCTGGAATTGGGTGCGGGCGATGAGGAAGGGTATTTGCTAGTTGGCGAAATCAAAGCTATCGACGAGGCGAACTCTCTTTTGAAAGTCGCCCACGAGGACATTCCTGGGTTCATGCCGGCCATGACTATGGATTTCAGCGTTTCGGAAGGCGATTGGCTGAACGCCGCAGTTGGTCAGCGGATCAAGGCTCGTATGTTGCGGGATGAAGAAGGCGGGTTTGAGTTAAAGCGAATTTGGCCGCTGGACGAAGAAGATGCCCGCGATCTAAAGGAGTACAATGAGCGCCTGCAGAAGCAACTCAAGGAGCTTCCGGTAGGCAGGTATTTGGGTGAAGGTGATGAAGCCGCGGACTTTGCCCTTCTCGATCATCGAGGGAATGTCGTCACTTCCGACGATTTGCGAGGCAAGCCCTTGGTCATGAATTTCATATTCACCCGCTGTCCCGACGCCAATATGTGTCCGTTGTCGACATCCAAGATGGGGCGACTGCAGAAGCTGGCCAATGATGCTGGATTGCCGGTGAATTTCGTTTCTGTTTCAATGGATCCTGAGTTCGACACGCCGGGCGTGCTGAGGCAATACGCCGACGCATATGGCATCTCTGGGGATGATTTCTATTTCGTTACCGGGCCTAAGCCCGCAACCGCCCAATTATTGAGAGCGTACGGGGTCACCGCTATCGAAAAAGTGGATACGATTATGCACAGCCTGGCTACAGTTTTGATCGATCAAGAGGGAGAAATCTTACTTCGCTCAGACAAGAGCGCTTGGGAACCAGAGGCGTACTTGGAGGCGCTCCAAGCATTGTCGAAATCTTAGCCAGCCCTTTTCTGATACCGTCTAGAGGCTCTGGTCGGGCGATCCAGAAGCGGCCCTACGCCGCTATGTCCCACTGCCTTTAGTCGGCTCTTTGCCGCATCGAGACAAACAGTATGCGGTATGATCTGATCACTCTTTTTCGCAATTGGATTAAAACAGTCCCTTGATCCATACCTTCAAGTTTCCCACGCCCTCCATTCCCTGGGTGACCAGGATATAGATCACAAACGCGTACAGGGCAATAGCGAACACCCCGAGGGCCGTCGCTCCCATGCAGAATAGCCCATCCTCTTCGGAGAGACCCACTCCGATTAGGAAGATAACGGCTGCTGGGAAAGTATTGGTTGTTGGAATGGGAAGCGTCATCAGAATAGCCATAACGACAACGACGAAACTCATGAAACGAGAGCCGAATGGGCTGCTAATCCACTTGAGACGAGGATGAACGAGCTTCTCGATTTTAGTCAGCCAGCGGGCTGCTCCGCCAATGGCTTTCTCAGCAAAGGCTCGCGATAAATTTCGCTTGGCCGCCCATTTGGGTAGCCAGGGCCGATTCCGACCGGCTAGCATCTGCAACCCGAGAGCGATAAAAAGGATCCCGAATGGAGTCGAGTAGCCGGCTGCGGGAATAGGCAGCGCGCTGGGTAGCGACAGGACCATGAGCAGAAGGCCAAAGCCCTGCTCTTCAACATTGTCGACAATGGTCTGCAGATTGACCTCGGGAGACTTGTGGTCGCCCAAAGACCGCCGCAAATTTTCGGATAATGATCGTTTCATACGTCGAATTCGATGGAACCGAAAGGATTCGTATGTTCCTAGATATCTTCAGTACGCGATGGTAGCTGTGCCTCATACAGCTGTTCGACGACCTTTAAAAGCGATGGAACCGCTTCGACCATGCTGTCTCGGCAAGCTTCATAGGCGGATAGATTCATTCCGAAAGGGTCGGGGATGGCGATACTGGTTCCATCGCCGATAAATTCCCGCATCAGAAATGCGTTGGCTGGAGCCGGTTTGATCTGGAGCGATAGCAAGGCCAAGTGCGACTCGGTCATGCCAAAGAAAGCCAGCGCGGAATCGGCCATAGAGGGAGTGAGTGGCTGGCTACGATGATCCTCGATATTGACACCGACTTTAGACATGGCTCGAGCCGAGTTCGGGTTGGCGGGTTGCCGATCGAAGACAGAAACGCCCGCGGAAGAAACTTTGAGCGATCTAAGGGGCTCAGGTTGCGCTTCGAGGGCATGCTTGAAAAGCCCGGCCGCCATTGGGCTTCGGCAGGTATTCGCTGTGCAGACAAAAACGATCTCGTCGCGCAATTTGGCCATCTTTAGATACCCTTAGGCTTCATCGGACCGGTGTAAACAATGGATTGCAAGCAAGCGCAGTCCATTTCGGGTGATCCCTGGCTTAGCCGGACTGGATCGCTGTTCGGTAAATGCGGGGCACGCGCTTTGTTACCGAGCACAGCACCTCCCAGGGAATCGTGTCGGCCCATTCGCTGAATTCTTCCAAGCGGATTTCCGAATTGTCCTGCGAGCCGATTATCGTTACGGGGTCTCCGCTAGCGACCGATTGACCGATCTCGGTGACATCCACAATCGTTTGATCCATGGTGACCCTGCCTAGGATTGGGCAGCGTTGACCGTGGATAATGACTTCGCCGCGATTGCTCAGTTGAAGAGGAACGCCGTCTCCGTAGCCTGCGCAAACGATGGCAATGCGGCTTTCCCGTTTCAAAATGCATGTCCTGCCATAGCTAATACTGGCTCCAGCCGGCAGCGTCTTGGTGATGCCGATTCGGGACTTGAATTGAAATACCGGTGTCGTTTCAGCCCTGCCGAGCATGGATTCCGGATAAGGTCGAATGCCGAATTGCAATAGCCCGATTCGGGCTGCGTTGTAGATACTGTCAGGAGCGAATGTGGAGATCCCAGCGCTATTGTCTGCGTGTATCAGCAGCTTTTCGGCGGGTAGCCATTTAGCTCGGGCAATCGTTTCGATAAAGATTTCCCTTTGCTGCCGCGTGAATTCAACATCTCCGTCAGCGCTGGCGAAGTGGGTAAAGATGCCGTCCAAGGTGACTCGAGAGGCCTCTCGAAAAGCTTGAAACAGTTCGTCGGCATACTCGTGCCAAATGCCCAGTCGCCCCATGCCGGTGTCGATTTTCATATGGGCCTTGATCTGCGTGTTTCTCTTTTTCGCCTTGGTATCGAGCCGACGCAGTTCTTCGATGGTGGATACTGTGGGAATCAGATCGTATTCGAAAAGCTGGGATTCCTCTTCTTCCAGTGTGGCGCCTAGGACTATTATTGGCCATCCTGTTCCGATCTCCCTAATAGCGGCAGCTTCGTTTACGTTGGCGACAGCGAACATGTCGACTCCGGTTTGCATGAGCCTGGCGACAGTTTGTTGCATGCCGTGCCCATATGCGTCGGCTTTGACAACGGCTATGTAGCGGATGCGTTTGGGCAGAGCGGATTGAATTGACTTTAAATTGCGTTCCAGTCCGGCGAGATCGATCTCGGCCCAGCAGCGAAAAGTTGTTGGATCCGAGTGGCTCATGGGGTGAGATTGTCCGACGTTCGCGCTTTAGGTATCCATTTAGCGAATTCGGTAGCTCTGAGACTCAGTAGCTCTATCTCTGGCGCGGGTTGCAACAGAGAAACAAAGCCGCTTTCGGAGAAAATCTTTTCCGGAAGATAGGGAATTTGGGTGAGCGTTCGGCTTGGTTGGGCCCACTTTGGGAAGTCGGATAAGGTGTAAATTCGTCCGGAGTAGGCCTCGAGGGATTCATGGGAGATCAGTCTCGCTTCGCCATTGCATCCGTTCTTTCTTTCAACCGCGCTCCAGCTATTTCGCCGGGCATCCGTGACCAAAAGGAAATCGTTATCGCCTTTTTCCTGCAGGCGAGCGAGCTCCGCTCCAATTTGCAAACTAGTGAATGAATAGGTGGAAACGGCTTCTAGAATACCGGTTGCTTGCCAAGCCCGTATGCCCATAGCGGCTGTACGCAGTCCGAGCATCGATCCGGGGCCCGCGCAGAAGCCGATAGCCTTAAGCTCGCCCAATTTAAGCGATATTTCTGATAGAAGTTCGGCGATCGAGGAAAAGAGGACCAAAGAGGCATCTTCCCGGCTTACGCGTGTAGCTATTTTGCCGTCAGCATCGAAGACGGAGACGCAAAGGCGTTGCGATGAGCTGTCGATCAAAAGAAGTCGATTGGTCTCCAGCTCTGGATTCATTGACAACAATGAGTCTCGATGGCCCGTAGCTCTCAAGAGGAAAATGAAAGCGTAGTGGGATAAAAGGTTGGAAAGGCCCCGGGTTTTGGGCCTCTGAAGCGTCTGCTAAATGCGTTGACCCAAGGGATTTTTATCCACTACTGTCCGCGACTTTTTCCAAAAACGCTTTCAAGCATATAGTTTTATCTTTGTGAAAATCGACCTGCAAGACGTCACTGATACCAGAAAAACGCTCGCCGTTACGCTCGACGCGGACGAAGTAGCAGCTGAAGAAAAGAGCCTGCTTTCCCAGTTCAAGGGGATGGCGAAAATACCTGGTTTTCGGCCGGGTAAAGCTCCGGAGAGTGTCGTTCGCAAGCGCTTCGCCAAGGAGATCGCTGGCGAGTTGAAGCAGCGGGTAACGGCCAAGGCCTACCGGGATGGAGTCAAGGAAGCGAAGGTGGATCTCATCAACCCGATCGATATTAATGAAGGGGAGATTGTTACGGGCCAGGAAGTAATCGTCACCTTCACGATCGATATTCGGCCTGAATTCGAATTGGGCGAATACAAGGGATTGGAGCTAACAGGCCTATCGGAAGAGGTAGAGGATAGCGAGATTGAGCAGGCCATTGAAGAGATTAGAAAGGAAAAGGCGGAGTTCGCGCCTGTTGAAAGAGAAGCCCAGAAGGGCGACTACGTAAAGTTCTCTCACGAGGGCAGTATTGATGGCAAACCGATCAGCGAGATCGTCGAAAATAAGCCTGTGTACGCCAAAATGCCCCAGACTTGGGAAGAAGTCGGTGGCGAGCATGGATTGATTCCTGGCTTAGGAGATCAGTTGCAGGGACTGAAAACCGGGGACAAGCAGGATCTTGAGGTCGAGTTTCCGGAAGATTTCAACGTGGAAGAGCTGCAAGGCAAAAAGGCAGTATACTCGGTGGAGATCCTGGAAGTCCGCGAGCGCAAGCTACCAGAATTTGATGAAGCCTTCTTCGAGTCGCAGCAAGCCAAGGATTTGGACGAATTGAAAGAACGCGTTTCCGGCTGGATCAAGGGCCGCAAGCAGCAAGAGCGTCGCGTAGACCTTAGAAGGCAAGTGATTGAAAAACTGCTCGCCCAAGTTGACTTTCCCCTTCCTGAGAGCCTCTGGGATATGGAAACTGAAAACAGCATGCGCCAAGTAGTGATGGAAAACGTTCAGCGAGGCGTAGCCCAGGAGGAGTTGGAAAAGAACAAGGATGATATTCACGCCCAGTCACGCAAGCAGGCCGAGGGTCGGGTGAAACTCCAGCTTATCATAGAACGGGTCGCGGAAAAGGAGGAAATCGAGGTTACGGACCAAGATATGAGCCATTTTATCTTTAGCCAGGCCTATCAAAGCGGTCAAAAGCCAGATCAGTTCGTTAAAGAGCTAAAGAAAGATCAAAATCGCTTAAGATCGGCGCAGCGCTCCGTCCTTTTTGATAAGACGCTTGAATTCCTAGTTGACGAATCTAGCGTCCAAGAAGAGGGAAGAGAAGAGCCGGATTCGTCGGAAGATTCCCAGTAACCAAATTTAAATACGAGCCGTGTCATATTATTTACCGCACATTATCGAAAATACGGGTCGCGGAGAGCAGTCGATGGATATCTATACCCGTCTGCTCAAGGACCGCATCATATTCATTGGCACCCCCATCAATGACGAAATAGCTAGCGCCATCGTGGCCCAGTTGCTGTTCTTGCAGATGGATGATCCTAAAAAGGACGTTCACATGTATATCAATTCGCCCGGCGGTGTCGTAACAGGTGGTATGGCTATATATGATACGATGAATTATTTGACCTGCGACGTGTCTACTTATTGCATCGGAATGGCCGCCAGTATGGGTACCGTGTTGCTGGCAGCTGGGGCCAAGGGGAAGCGATTCGCTTTGCCCAATAGCCGCATCATGATTCATCAGCCTTCTGGCGGAGCGACTGGACAGGCCAGCGATATTTCTATTGCCGCTAGGGAAATCATTCGATGGAGAGAGAAACTCAACGAGGTTTTGGCCGAACGTACCGGAAAGTCTCAAGATGAGATCAAGAAAGACTCGGATCGCGATTTCTACATGAGCGCGGAAGAAGCGAAGGAATACGGATTAATCGACGAAGTGATGAATCCCGATCCGAGGGAATCCGGCAAAAAGGACTGATCTGATACGACTGGAAGCTTGTAATGGCTAAATCGTCACGCATGACCCTTTGCTCTTTTTGCGGAAAGTCTCAATCCGAAGTCCGTAAGATGATTGCGGGTCCGGGTGTCTACATTTGCGATGGATGCGTATCTGTGTGCAAGACGATCATCGATCGAGAGTTGGGACGCGAGGATGGCGATGAGGCCGCCGATGATAACGCCCCGGTTTTCAATCTCATTCGCCCATCGGAAATCAAGAAGGTTCTGGACGATTACGTTATCGGCCAAGACCACGCGAAAAAGGTTTTGTCGGTAGCGGTTTATAATCACTACAAGCGTTTGAGCTTCGAAGTGGAAAGATTCACTGAAGAGCAACTACTGAATCCGGGCAGTGAATACAAGGACGTCGAGATCGAGAAGAGCAACATTCTCCTAGTAGGACCAACAGGATCTGGGAAGACTTTCCTGGCTAGAACCTTGGCCCGCATCCTCGATGTGCCCTTCGCCATTGCCGATGCGACGACGTTGACCGAGGCTGGATACGTTGGGGACGATGTGGAAAACATTGTTCTGAGATTGCTGCAAGCAGCCAATTACGATGTAGCCAAAGCCGAGTGCGGAATCATATACGTCGACGAGATCGACAAAATCGGGCGAAAAACGGACAATGTATCGATCACTCGAGACGTTTCCGGCGAAGGGGTTCAGCAAGCGCTTCTGAAGATCCTCGAAGGGACAGTTTGCAACGTGCCGCCCCAAGGAGGTCGCAAGCACCCGAATCAGGAAGACGTGCAAATCGACACATCGAAGATCCTTTTCATTTGCGGCGGGGCATTTGTAGGCCTCGACGGAATCATCAAGAAACGATCGAAAGGCATTGCCTTGGGGTTTGGCGCCGAAGTGAAATCCGATCTGAAAGGAGAGGAGATTATGAAGCAAATAGAGCCGGAAGACTTGGTCAAATTCGGAATGATCCCCGAGTTCATAGGCCGCCTGCCGGTAGTTTCGGTTCTGGATCAGCTGAGTGTGGAAGATTTGCAGAATATTTTGCTGAGCACCAAGAATTCGCTTATTAAGCAGTATTCCAAGCTCTTTGCCATGGATGGCGTCAAGTTGCGCATCACTCGCGACGGCGTACGAGCGATAGCGGAGAAAGCCATCGCTCTCAAAACGGGCGCCCGAGCCCTGCGTTCGATCATGGAGGGAATCACTCTGGATGTGATGTACGATGTTCCCTCGCGTGAAGACGTGAGCGAGGTCATTATCGACCGCGGCGTCGTTGAGGGCCGTAAAAAAGCGCAGATCAAAAAAGCCCGTCCTCCCAAGCAAGAGAAGAAAGACGCGGCTTAAGAAGCGTTTCGCAAATTCCTTGCTCCCGTAATAACGGGAGTCATCATCCGATCTTCAATTGTTAGCGGGAAGTAGAGAATGAGCATTTGTTTATACAAGACGGAGTCGGGGCTGGTTGCCTTGCGTAATGATTCTTTTGGTTATTGGAACGGGGGCTGGGATTCTCTTTTTCGCGAAGCGGTTGTCCAAGAGGAACTGAGGTCCTTCGTACCTAAACAGGATGATTCGGCTCAGGCGGCGTGCCGCGATTCCTTGCTTCCACCCATCGGCTTGCAAGAGGTTTGGGCTTCTGGCGTGACTTACTATTCCAGCCGCTTGGCTCGCATGGAGGAATCGAAGAGCGCGGGAGGGAGCGATTTCTATGCGGCCGTTTACAATGCGGACCGCCCCGAGCTGTTTTTCAAATCGACTCCCGAACGGGTACGCGGACACGGTCAAACGGTGCGTATACGCGAGGATTCATCATGGGACGTTCCGGAGCCAGAGTTGACTTTAGCGATCGGAAACGACGGAAGGGTTTTTGGATACACCATTGGCAATGACATGAGCTCGCGGAGCATTGAAGGGGAAAATCCGCTCTATTTGCCGCAAGCCAAGTCTTACAATGGCAGCGCGGGCCTGGGTCCTTGCCTGTATTTATTGGATACGCCTATTCCTGGAGAGGCGAAAATTCGGTTGTCAATCGAGAGATATGGAGCCACGGCATTCAATGGGGAAACCCAGCTAAGCGAAATGAAGCGCAAGCCGGAGGAGCTAGCGGCCTACTTGTACAGGGAAATGGACTTTCCGAACGGGTGCTATCTTATGACGGGCACGGGCATCGTTCCCGGGACCGACTTTACGCTGCAATCGGGAGATCGTATCTCGATTGCCATAGATCAGTTGGGTTCGCTCGTTCAAACTGTAGAGTAATCAAACTTCCGATACGGAAAATTTATTGATGAAATTGCTGCAGCTATTCAGGAAAGTAGCTTTGCTCGAAGGCCTGTCGTTAATCATTCTCATGGGAATCGCCATGCCTCTAAAGTATATCTGGGATCAGTCTGGGGCGGTGAAAGTCGTTGGATGGATTCATGGCATCCTATTCATAGTGTATATTTGGATACTTCTAAGAGTATGGATGGATAGAGATTGGCCATTCAAGCGGGTGGCCATCGCCGTTGTGTCGTCGCTAGTCCCCTTTGGGACAATTGTGTTCGACCGCTCCCTCAGGAAAGAAGCGGAAGCGCTGGGGGACGCTTAGCGGGCGATGAATGTGAAATTCCCGAAAGCGGTATTTTCGCGTAGCGTTCTAAACACTTCGCGCTGTTCTGCGTCGAGCAATTCGACGATTTGCTCATCGGCTTGAGCTCTGGCCTCCTCTATGGCTTGAGGATCCATCATTCCGGAAGTCATTTCCATAGCTTGTTCATAGTAGATCGAGAACACTTCGTCCTTTTGGTCCTCTCTGAGCCCCAATTGGGGAGCGATTTGGCTAAGTCGAGCAGTTGCCATCATTGCGCTGCGCAACGCGTCTTCCTGGGCCCGCATCTCGGCGTATTCACTAAGCTGGTCGGGATCGAGAATCTCCGCAGAGAGATCGTCGATATCCCGTTGAGTGATCATGGGAGTGCTGATATCGCTCGCCGATTGGGGGCCGTCGGGGCCGAATCTAGTGGGTAGTTGCATCATCGGCAAAAGCATAATCTCCTCGAGTTTGCCACGCTGGTAGTCGTTGAGATCTAGGCGAGCGGCGAAGATGTCTAGCTGCTGTTTTGCTTGCCGCTTCATCATTTCTCGAAAGCGCTCTTCCGAAAAACCCGTTCCCTCGGAGAGAGCGTTCGCTTGCCCGGTTCTCGTGACCTTTTGCTGAGACGATTCGATTTCCACTTTAGGCGTGGCGTGGTTCAAGCGAGATAGCTCGTTTTCCAGCTCCGCCTCAGCGATTTGCAGTTCCGCTATTCTATTTGCGAGTTTGGCGATTTCTTCCTCTTGCTCGCTAGGCGTCGTGTATGAATCTGCCGTAGGTCGGAAAGAGAACGAACGGAAAATCGAGTGGGAGGCGAATCCCACTACAAACACAAGGGCTATCAGTAAAGAGCGAACAGCGAAGGGGTTCTTCATGTTAGGAAAAGAAAGAAAGGTTGTTTTTAGAAAGGGGTATTAAACAAGTTGCGTTGGTCTCGTCATTCATAGATACGCGAAATCTCGGTGAGGTTCTGCCGCTAAGGTTTTTTCCCTCAGCAAATTTGGCGGAGTAGCCAGATATGGGTTTGCGGGCAGGCTTCGTAACCGATTAACGGGCGCAGCTCATGCAAACGACGGCGTCCGGCATGGCTTCGAGCCGATCACAAGAAATGGGCGACAAGTAATAGGCCAGGCCCAGTAGGATCCTTTATTGAGCGGGTCCAACGCGTTTTTCAATCGCTCCCGTTTTTCGCGTTGTCGCCGGAGCTGGGCGAGATTCATTTGCTGGGATTGCATAGACTCGAGCCGGGAGAGGCGCCCAATGGCTACGTCGGGAGCCACTGGCTTCGATTCGGGGTCGT
>Ga0181593_10005555_pt1 | contig 11408 bp, 8 predicted proteins | sample 071ome_19_FD_133756 | JGI IMG/M metagenome (GOLD analysis project Ga0181593, IMG submission 133756) | Coastal salt marsh microbial communities from the Groves Creek Marsh, Skidaway Island, Georgia - 071413AT metaG (megahit assembly) | ecosystem: Environmental > Aquatic > Marine > Intertidal zone...
AATTAATTCGCAGCCCCGTGATGGCCGCCCCGGCTGTCAGCAGAGCGGGTTCTGCTTCCAAGGCTGCAAATTTGGTGCGAAGTGGTCTGCTGCATACACTGAGATTCCAGCCGGTGAGGCGAGTGGACATCTTGAGGTTCGGTCTCAATGCCATGTCTTACGGATCGAACACAACGCTCAGGGTAAGGTAAGCGGTGTGCTATACGCTGACAAAGATGGTAATCAGCATTTCCAAAAAGCGCGTATCGTCTGCGTAGCAGGTAACTCAATAGAGAGCCCAAGGCTTCTCTTAAATTCGGCCTCATCGATGTTTCCTGATGGACTATCCAACAGCTCTGGTCAGGTTGGGCGCAACTACATGCGACATATGACTGCGTCTGTTTACGCAACTTTCGATCGTCCTGTGCGAATGTGGCGCGGTACAACAATGGCGGGCATTATCTCAGACGAGTCTCGCCATGATCCGTCACGAGGCTTTGTTGGAGGTTTCGAGTTCGAGACCCTATCGCTCGGCTTGCCGTTCATGGCCGCCTTCATGAATCCGGGCGGTTGGGGACGTGAGTTTGCGTCAGCGCTTGACTCTTATGAGAATATGGCCGGTATGTGGTTGGTTGTGAGGATATGCCCCAGGAGACTAATCGAATCACGCTTAACCCGTCTGTTAAAGACCAGTACGGCCTGCCTGCACCGGATGTTCACTTTGATGACCATGCAAATGATATTGCTATGCGTGAATACGCTTGGAAGAGAGGTCAGGCAATTTACGATGCGGCAGGTGCAACCAGCACAATTACGACTCCTCCTTATCCCTCCACGCATAACCTAGGGACCAACCGGATGTCAGAAAAGGCACGAGATGGTGTAGTTAACCGTTGGGGACAAAGTCATGATATAGACAACTTGTTTGTGTCTGACGGCTCGCAGTTTACAACAGGTGCTTCAGAAAACCCGACGTTGACTATTGTCGCCTTGGCGATTCGTCAAGCGGAGTACATCGCCAAGCAGATGTCAGCTAAAGCGATATAAGATAAACCGGGATGCGTAAACCTGAGATAAATTCGGGTTTACGCTTTATCAATGGAGTAACGGATGAGTTCGAGCTTTAGTGTAATCGCCACAGATAGGGGGATACTGCCGTTTGGCGGGACAGTTGATGAAACGCCCATTTACCGGGCCCACAATAGTTTTCTGGAGTTAGGGCAGCAAGTTAAAATAGAGCCTTGCGATATGAGCTGGCGAACTAAGATCGCCTTTACTCTTGATGACGTGCTCAGTCCGCAGGAGTGCTCTACACTGATCAAGCTGACCGAATCTATGGGATTTAATCCGGCAGCACCGGGTATCCAAACCCCTCCTGGCATGCGCCAGAATCAAACAGTTCATTGGATTGCGAATGAGGCAGATACGGCTGAGATTTACCGCCGTATCCATAGCTATCTTCCACAAAATATTGATGGAATGACGCTAGATCGGCGCATCAGCCAGCGCTTTAATACTTACCGTTACATCGATGGTGAGGTATTCAAACCGCATGTAGATGGTGATTGGCCGGGTTACGGTATTTCCGAGTCAGGTGAACTCGAAACTTGGCAGGATAGCCGATCAATGCTCTCAATGCTGCTCTACTTAAATGGCGAAAAAGAGGGCGTTCAAGGGGGAGACACAATTCTGTTTGACGAACGGTGCGAGCGTCACAGAATTACCCCAAAAGCTGGGCGCGCGCTTTTTTTTAGGCACGGTATTCACGAAAAATCAGTCGTCCACGCTGGAGATAGGGTGATTGGAGAAGTTCCCAAATATGTGGTTCGTATAAACATTATGTACTGCCCGTATCGGCTGGTGTGATCTGTTGCAACAGCCCTTAGTGCAACACTCCACAGCATCATTGGGACTGCGAACTTACACGGCAAAGATCCTAAGGCGTATCTGACAGCCGTGCTGAAGCTAATCAACAATGCCAAGGCTTCTGGTGTCTCCAGTCTATTGCCTTGGAACATCGATCTTACCGACTCACAGGTTACCGAAGCGATCTAGGGCGTAACTGGTCTGCGCTTACGGTATTCGCTTGCATACCCCGGTGTTTGTTCTAAATTACTAAGTGTTGCAGCGACTGATTACGCAATACCCTAATCCTCGGAGCAACAGTAATAAGAATAACAGTGTCGATTTCAAAGGTATTTGATGCACGTAGTTGGTATTGGGTCTTCGGCTGGAGGTATTGAAGCCTTAAAGGAGCTTCTGAGCACCCTAGCGTCTAAAGATGATGCGACCTATATAATAGCTCAGCATATCTCTCCAACACACGTCTCTATGCTCAAAGAGATATTTGAGCGCCACTCTGACTTGACGATCGAGGTCGCAGAGACAGGTTTAATGCCGCGCGCGGGGCGCATCTACGTCATTCCGCCAAATGTCAACCTCACGATTAGCGATGGTGCTCTGCTGGTACATGATGCGACCGACATGCCATCCCCAAAGCCTTCAATAAATATGCTATTCGAAAGTTTGGCCGAGAATTACGGTACAAGCTGTATCGGTGTGGTGCTCTCTGGTACCGGCTCCGATGGCGCTTCAGGGTTGATGGCGATTCGCCAAGCTGGCGGGATTACTATCGCACAAGAACCCTCGACCTCCGAGTACGCCTCTATGCCCCTAGCTGCCATACAGGCGGGTGCGGTGGACCTCACGCTGTCATTACCAGATATCGCTAAGGTGATCAGTGCGGCTGGCGAGCTCAAAGCAAAGACCAACTTTGAGTCCAAGGCCTGGTCTGAAGCCTATCAAACACTGGTCTCAAATATTAACGAAGCCGCCAATATCGATCTATCACAGTATAAAAAAGCAACGCTTAAGCGCCGTATTGACCGCCGCATGGCATTGCGGCAGATAAGTAGTGTGGAGAAGTACACTGATTACATCAAATTAAACCCGTCTGAAGTGCAGGAGTTCGTTAAGGACGTTTTTATATCTGTCACTGAATTTTTTAGAGACCCGGGCGTCTTCGATAGTTTAAAAGATGTACTTACCAAGCGCTTGTTAAAGTTCAAACGTGACACGCTCTTCCGTGTCTGGGTTGCGGGCTGTGCGACGGGTGAAGAGGCCTATTCGCTCGCTATCTTGTTAGATGAGATACTCGAGGCGAACAGCCTAGATGTAGACTTCAAGATTCTGGCAACGGATATCTCTGAACGTGCACTTGAGCTGGCGCGTATTGGCAGGTACGACAACAATATCAGAACACGTCTGTCCCCGGAGAGATTAGCGAAATATTTTACAGAGGTACCCGAGGGCTATCAGATTTCTAAAGCGCTGCGCGACCGAATTATCTTCTCCCGTCATGACCTGGTGAAAGATGCGCCTTTTGCCTCGTTACACTTCGTTAGCTGTCGTAATGTTCTGATCTACTTCAAACCTGAGCTTCAGGATGATCTGTTTAGTGTTTTTGCTTTCGCACTAGAGGCTGACGGGCTCCTGCAACTCGGGCGCTCTGAGAGTGCTAAATCGCAGGCGAATCTCTTTCGTTCGATCAATCTTGGAAACAGGCTCTACCAAAAGATAAGTGACTCTCGATCAAGCTTCAGACGCAGTATTTATAACCCGATCATGAATGCGACCCAGAGGAGTACCAGGAGTCGCTACGCCATGCCTTCTGCGGCGCGGGTTACTACTAAGTCACAAAAGGAGAGTTTTATAGATAGTCTTGAACGCGGCCTACTAATGACTGCGTTGGCGGAGATCATCGTCACCAGTGTAAACGGCAGCTTGCTCTTTATCTCTGATTCTGCAACAAAATTCATTAAAAAGCCCGCCGGTTTTGTGTCAGGCAATATCATCGACAGCGTATCAGACAGTCTATCAACGGTACTGCGCCCGATGCTGTATCGAATGGAGAAGCGCTTTTCGGACCGAAGTGAAGACCAGAGCCCGCTTGTTCGTTTTGTTACCTTGCCTGAGCTCAGTAACGCCTATTACAAAATCAGCGTGACGCCTCTAAATGGCGGAGAATCAGATCTTTTGGCTTTTGTTTTCCACGCAATTTGGGATGAGGAGAGTCTACCGAAGGGCTTAAACGAGTCGAATTCAGAGAAGTCGAATGAGGATGAGATAGCGCTAAATTTCCTTAACGATGAACTCAGTTCGACACGGGAAAGTCTTCAAACAATTATCGAGGAGTATGAGACGACCAACGAGGAGCTTCAGGCTACTAATGAAGAGATGATGTCGTCTAATGAGGAGTTACAAGCGACCAACGAAGAGCTACAAACCACCAATGAAGAGCTGCAGTCGACAAATGAGGAGCTGCAGACCGTAAACGACGAGCTCAATTATAAAAATAGTCAGTTGGACGATCTGAACATGACTCTGCAAAAGATTGAGCGCGCCATGAAGCTTCCGTTTATACAAGTCAACGGTGATCTCCGCGTCGAACACCGCAGCGCTAGTATGAGCCAGACAGGATTTAGATTCCTGCCCATAGTTGACCAAAACATCTTCGACAGTGGATTTATGCAGAACTTCGGTCAACAGAAATTTGAAGTTTTAGAGGCTATTAATCGACCGCAGAAAGAGCGCCATATCCGCTGTGAAATCGGCAGTTCGATCTACCTGTTACGCGTGAGTCCAATTCTAAACGAGGGCAAGCCGGATGGCGCTGTCATTTGGTTTGATGATATTACTGATGTTCACGCTTCCGCTGCATTGGAGAAGGCTGCCCTCAGTATTGCCTGTCAAACGCTCGACGCTATTGGCGACGGCGTCATACGAACCGACTCCAACGGTATCATCACACTATTTAACCAAGCGGCAGAGCATTCAACCCGGGTGGCCGCCAACAACGCTATGGGTAATTTTATCGGTAAGATATTCAAGCCAGATAACAATGAGGATAATCTTTTATCTCAGATATTGAGTGTCTGCGACTCTGACAAGATTTTCCGAACCGCTGTGCCGGTTGCCATGCGAAACGCCAAAGGCAGTCAATACTTTGCTGATATCACTAGCTCCGCCTACTCTGATCCGGTCAATGGTCAAGATGGGCTTATCATTATTTTTAAAGACACGACCGATCGTCATAAATTGGAGCAGGTGCGCGATTGGCATGCCGAACATGATTCTCTAACAGGCCTGATAAACCGTAGTTCTGCTGAACGTTTGATACGAGAATCTCTCTATAGAGATGGTGTCAAAGATGCTGTGCAGTGCTCACTGATGTTTATGGATTTAGATGGTTTTAAAGCGGTAAACGATTCAGCTGGCCATGATGCAGGGGACGCCATACTCAAGCAGGTCGTAGACCGGTTAAAAAGCCATTTACGACGCAGCGACCTTTTTGCGCGAGTGGGCGGAGATGAGTTTGTTGTCTTTCTGCGTGATGCAGCCCCCTTTGAAGCGCACGAGGTGGCACTGCAGTTGATCAGCGCGATCAAAAAGCCGCACTTTATATGGGGTGATCGGACCTATTCAATCGGCCTGTCAATAGGTATGGTTACAGGCAGGGGTGACTCTTTGCTCGACTTCAACGAGATGTTGATTGCGGCTGATGCAGCGATGTATCAAGCTAAGCAACAGGGGGGGAATCGTGTTGTACTAATCGAGACAGACACTATCGCTGACAGCCAAAGTCTAGCAAAACCTGATTCAATCGTTGACCGCTTGCAGCACGCTGTGATCGGTGAAGGCTTGTATCTGGTGCGTCAGCCTATCGTAGAAGCCAGCAACAAAGCGGTGGTTGGTTACGAGTTCTTGATGCGCTTTCAAGATCAATACGGCGTCCTGACACCCCAACAGCTGATCGATACCGCCGAGCGTTACTCATTGATACACAAGCTAGATATTAAAATTATCGAGCTCGCCGTGGCCGCAATTGCTGCTATGGCTAACAAAGACGCTCCTGAGCTCTTTTACACTATCAACCTAACAGGACACTCCTTCAGTAATCCGGAGCTTTTCGAGACCATTGAGTCTTTGGTGAGGGAGTCGGTTATCAATCCAACGCAGCTTATATTTGAGATTACGGAGCGCGCGTTTTTACCTAACTTCGATCTGGTTAATCAATTTATCGCTAAGGTACATCAATTCGGTGCTAGAGTATTTCTGGATGACTTTGGCAGCGGCCTTAGCTCGTTTGAGTATCTCAAAGCGCTCAATATCGATGGGATTAAGATAGATGGGCTGTTTGTGCGTACTATTGAGAGTAGTAGCTTAGATCGTGTTGTCGTAGAGTCAATTACGCGTATCTGTGCTGAGTTAAAACTGCCGGTGATAGCCGAGTATGTTGAGACTGAGGCTATCTCTAAATTAGTAACTGATTTAGGAGTCGATATGCTGCAAGGCTTCCATCATGGCTACCCTGAAGATCTGCCTGCTCTCTAGCGCAAGCCTCCCTGGTTATCAGGCATAGAGTAAAAAGGTACTTATCAACTTATGGGCCGTCTCGATATTGAAGTCTACGTTGGTTGAATCGATTAGCTTTTTATCGAGTGTTTGAAGTGGATCTGCGTAGCAGCTATCTGTGAGTTTAATAGCATCCATGCTGGGTTCGTAAAAACCCATTTGCCAATTGTTGAATACCCGCTCATTAATTGGATTGGATAATAACAAACGGACAGCGTAGTGGCGTTTGTCGCGCTTGATTCTCTCAAACAGCGCCTCTACGACCTCCCTCTCTCCTTCGAGATATTGGAAGAAAGAGCCATCTTTATAGAGCAAGACACCACTAACATTGTGGGCTGCGTTGAAACTGCGTGCCGTGCCCAAAAGCTCATCAAGTTGCATAGGCGAGGGCAGTTCAGATGCTCGGCTACAGTAGACCAATTTAATGATCGGTTCCCTGTTCATATGCAATCGAATCTCAAATGTTAGTAATCGCTGCTAATGTCGAAGTGTTAGCACTCTTAAGTGCAAGTTCCAGCAACCACGCCGAACATCTAGAGTGTAGCTTACGCAGCTTGCATCGCCAGTAGTTAAGCGTTTCAGCTGAGCCTTGGGCTATTTGCTTGCAGCAATCTGCTGAACAGAGGAGTTTAGGGAAACAACAACCATAGCGAGAACTACGAGGCAATTCTGTTGTGCTTATGATGAGTAGGTTTCAACGCGTTCCGCGCTATAGACTCAGGTTAGGCCGGGCGGTACACCCTTTTTGAAATCGCCGGCTAGGCCGTGAAAAGCTGCCTAGCTCTTGCTCGAGCTGGGTGTTTTGCTCAGCGCACTTTTAGTGCTAATCGCACAATGAATTGCGATCCTACCACTGATACTTTAGTTAACCAGCGCTAGGAACTCAGCTCGGGTAGCTGGGTTTGAGCGGAAGGTGCCGAGCATCATGGATGTCTTCATCATAGCGTTCTGCTTCTCGACGCCGCGCATCATCATGCACATGTGCTGGGCTTCAATAACAACGCCCACGCCAAGAGCGCCGGTTACCGACTGTAGGGCTTCGGCAATCTCTTTGGTCATATTCTCTTGGATCTGCAGGCGGCGTGCGTACATATCTACAATTCGAGCCACCTTGGAGAGGCCGATTACTTTCCCCTGCGGGATGTAGGCAACATGTGCTTTGCCTATAAACGGAAGCATGTGGTGCTCGCACATAGAGTAGATCTCTATGTTCTTCACCAGAACCATCTCTGAGTTATCGGAATCGAAGAGGGCGTTATTCACAACCTCGTCAAGGGTCTGCTCGTAGCCGCGTGTTAGAAACTTCATCGCTTTTGCCGCGCGCTTTGGTGTGTCTTTCAGGCCATCACGCTGAAGATCTTCGCCAATTGCAGAGATGATTGTTTCGTACGCTTTTTCCATTGCAGGATCCCTCATAAGAATTAGCGCGAACCTTACGCCAATACGGGGTATAGGTAAAGGCTTGGATGCGCTTTAACGCTCCTCTCTACTGCGCTTTAATAAGACATATAGCGCCCCTGTGCCACCATCTTGTGGCTGGGCGGAGCAGAACGCCAGAACACCTTCAATCTGCTGTAGCCAGTCGGTGACATAAGACTTCAAAAGTGCGGGTTTGCCGGGCTCGGTGTAAGCCTTTCCATGTACAACTAATAGCCCCCGCAGACCGCGTTTTTTAGCTTCGTCGACAAAACTATGCAGCTCTTCGCGTGCTGCATCGATACTGAACCCATGCAGATCCACGCCAGCATCCCAGCCCAGATGGCCCGCCTGCATGCGCTTTAAAAGCTTCAATTGCACGCCGGGTAGGGCGAAGAGTACTTTCTCCTCGGCACCCATCTCTTTGGAGAGGCTAGAGCTGAGCCCATCAACGATGAGTTCGTTCGCCTCTTGAGCCTTTTCACGGCGGTAAGAAGCAGACTCATCGTTGCGCCGCGCCTGGCCAGTATGCGCGCGCTTCTGCGCCATCGGTTTGACATCACTAAGCGCCTCGCGAAACGCCTTTAGGTCTGAAATGTAATCGCTCTTATCACGCATGCTGCATCTAAGGTAAACTAGCGGCCAAAATTGAAGCCCAATTATCGGACGATAGATGAACACAGATCAACCCAAGCATGGGCAAGAACTGCAAACCTTGCGCGACTATCTGCGCTGGACGCTCTCTGAAATGTCTCGCCACCAGGTCTATTTTGGACACGGGCATGTAGATGCATGGAACGAAGCGCTGCAACTGGTATTCAACGCTGTAGACCTTCCATGGGATAGCTCCATGGAATTGCTGGATTCTCGGCTTTTGGATTCGGAGAAATTGCGACTTGAGGCATTTATCTATCAGCGCTGCAGTGAGCGACGCCCTCTGCCGTATATCACAGGCGAGGCGTGGTTTATGGGTATCCCGTTTAATGTTGACGAGCGAGTCCTAATTCCGCGTTCGCCCACGGCGCAGTTAATTGAGGCGGGTTTTCAGCCTTGGCTCGGTGATGTTGATGTAGAACGGGTGCTCGATCTCTGCACCGGGAGTGGGTGCATCGGTATAGCTTGCGCCGCTGTCTTCGATCAAGCCGAGGTGGATCTGGTGGATCTCTCACCGGAAGCGCTCGCTGTGGCGCAAACCAATATTGCGCGGCATGAGTTAGCGGATCGCGTGCGTACTGTGCAGAGCGACCTGTTTAACAATCTCGAGGGTGAGGTCTACGATCTGATAATCACCAATCCGCCTTATGTTGATCAGGATGATCTCGACTCAATGCCGGCGGAGTACCAGCACGAGCCAGAGTTGGCTCTGGGGTCGGGGCCTGACGGGCTTGATATTACCCGCCGTATATTGCGTGAAGCTGGGCGCCACCTCAGTGAGCAGGGTTTACTGGTGTGTGAGGTAGGTAACTCGGAGGTGCACCTGATGCAGGCCTACCCCGAACTGCCTCTGATTTGGGTGGAGCTAGAGGAGGGCGGTAACGGCGTCTTTGTTATAGATGCTCCATCTTTGCGAGCGCACGCTGACGATCTGTAAGGGCAAATAGCCTTAACCCCTCTCACAGGGAGAGGTAGTCAGCGGCTTGCTGTGATTCTGCGGCAGATTTTAGGTACAATTCGGCACCGCCTGTAAACGGCGAAACACACAACTTAAGGAAAGCTTTTTAATGTCCGGAAATAGCTACGGCAAACTCTTCACACTCAGTACTTTTGGTGAGAGTCACGGTCCTGCATTGGGCTGTGTTATCGATGGTTGTCCTCCGGGCATCGAAATTTCTGAAGCTGATCTTCAGGTGGACCTTGACCGCCGTAAACCAGGCACCTCACGCCACACAACACAGCGTCGCGAAGCTGATGAAGTGCGCATCCTTGGTGGTGTGTTTGAAGGCAAAACAACGGGTACCTCTATAGGATTGTTGATTGAGAACACCGATCAGCGATCGAAGGACTATTCGAACATTAAGGACAGCTTCCGTCCGGCACACGCTGATTACACCTACCACCACAAATATGGTATCCGCGACTATCGCGGTGGTGGTCGCTCATCAGCGCGAGAGACCGCGATGCGTGTCGCAGCGGGTGCAATCGCTAAGAAAGTGCTAGCTGCCGAGGGTATTCAAATCCGTGGTTACCTGAGCGCTTTGGGTCCTATCTCTATCAATCCTGAGAACTTTGATTGGGATCAGGTGGAGCAAAATCCGTTCTTCTCACCGGATGCTCAGGCAGTACTGGAGATGGAAGCGTACATGGATGCACTGCGCAAAGAGGGTAACTCTGTGGGTGCGAAAATCACTGTAGTGGCGTCTGGTGTGCCGGTCGGATTGGGCGAGCCGATATTTGATCGTCTCGATGCCGATCTGGCGCACTCCTTAATGAGCATCAATGCTGTTAAGGGTGTTGAGATCGGTGATGGTTTTGCCTGTGTCTCGCAGAAAGGGACTGAGCACCGTGATGAGATGACGCCAGAGGGCTTCCTCTCAAATCATGCTGGCGGCATTTTGGGTGGTATCTCCAGTGGGCAGGATATCATCGCGCACATCGCGCTTAAGCCAACGTCGAGTATGCGCCTGCCTGGTCGCTCGATCGATATTTACGGTAACCCGATTGAAGTTGTTACTAAAGGGCGTCACGACCCCTGTGTTGGCATTCGCGCTACGCCCATTGCCGAAGCGATGATGGCGCTCACTTTAGTGGATCATCTATTGCGGCATCGCGCGCAGAATGCCCATGTGAAGGTTGATACACCGGTCTTGGGCCAGCTTTAAAGCGCGCTCCTGTGCGAATTTGACTCCTCTGTTGTTGGTGCCGCAAACCGGTATCTGCAGCTGGGGAGCTTTTCGGAACTTATTCAAAGGTTCTTTAGACCGTGCAAGACGGTAAAAATCTAGCTTTAGTCAGCAAAAGCTCTCGTCGCACGAAAATTAGCCCCGCACACTCACTTCCTGTAAAATCTCCCGCTTTATTTATTTAGCCCCGCTGGATGAGTGTGAGACTTAGATGTTGAAAACTCCTTACTACTTGGTCGATAAGAGCAAGCTGCTGAAGAACCTAGAGAAGATCGCTTACGTGCGCGAACACTCGGGTGCCAAGTCACTGCTTGCGCTCAAATGCTTTGCAACCTGGTCGGTATTTGATCTCATGTCGCAGTACATGGATGGCACCACCTCCTCATCACTCTACGAGGTCAAGCTCGGTTACCAGAAGTTTGGTGGCGAAACGCACGCCTACTCAGTTGCCTATGCAGATGATGAAATCGACGAGGTGATTGCAACGTCTGACAAGATCATATTCAACACTATCAATCAGTTGGAACGCTTTGACTCCCAGAGTGCTAATGCCATACGTGGCCTGCGTGTTAACCCACTGGTGAGTACCTCCGAATTTATTATCGCTGACCCGGCGCGCCCCTACAGTCGTTTGGGTGAATGGGATCCAGCGCGCATCGAAACTGCGCTTGATAAGATCTCCGGCTTTATGTTCCACAACAATTGTGAGAACGCGGACTTCGACCGGTTCGATGAGATGTTGACGCTGATCGAGAATAA
>Ga0181593_10005556_pt1 | contig 11402 bp, 7 predicted proteins | sample 071ome_19_FD_133756 | JGI IMG/M metagenome (GOLD analysis project Ga0181593, IMG submission 133756) | Coastal salt marsh microbial communities from the Groves Creek Marsh, Skidaway Island, Georgia - 071413AT metaG (megahit assembly) | ecosystem: Environmental > Aquatic > Marine > Intertidal zone...
GCGACTGAGCTCGGGACGATGCGGGTCACAGAGCAGATCGACGCCCTCTACACGATGGCCGTCAACCCGATCCAGTACCTCGTGGTCCCACGCTTCATCGCGGGCCTCGTCATGGTCCCTCTCCTCACCGCGCTCTTTAACCTCGTAGGCATGGTCGGCTGTTACTCGGTTGGGGTCGGTATTCTGCAGATTGATGAGGGGGTGTTCATGGAGAAGGTCAAGTGGTTTGTAGAGCCCTCTGACCTCTACAATGGGCTGATTAAGGCCTTCTTCTTTGGTGGGATCTTGACGCTCGTCGGTTGCTATAAGGGCTATTACGCGAGCGGAGGAGCGAGGGGGGTCGGGCTCGCGACGACCCAGTCGGTCGTGATCTCTAGCGTCTTAATCCTAGCCGCGGACTATGTCTTGACGGCCATGATGTTCTCATGAGGAGCGAGCATGAACGCCTTCTTCACCCCCTTTAAGGTCGGCCTCTTGGTGATCAGCGCGGTCAGCTCCCTCGTGTGGATGAGCGCGCAGGTCAAAGAGGGGATCGATGACAGCCCCGACCTGACGCGCGCTTGGGCGCTGTTTAAGGACGTCAGTGGCCTCGCGGTCCGCTCTAAGGTCGTGATCGCGGGGATCACGGTCGGTCAGATCGATCGGATCTCGCTCGAGGGAGATCAGGCTCGTGTAGACCTTAAGCTCACGGTGCCTGTGCGCACAGACGCCCGTGTCGCAAAGCGACAAGCGAGCCTGCTCGGTGAGTCCTACCTACAGCTGACCCCTGGCTACCAAGGGGTCCCGATCCCGCAGGGTGGCCAGCTGAGGAACGTAGACTACGACACCTCCCCCTCTGATCTCATGGAGGAGGTGCGAGGGATTATGCTCAACGTCAACGAGATCACCCTCAGCCTCAAGAACGTCATCGCGGGTGAGAACGGCGAGCAGAGGCTCGTCAGCATCCTCGAGAACATCAACAAGGTCGTCGAGAGCATGAACCAGGCGGTCTCGGGGAACTCTCCAAAGATCGACCAGGTCGTCGACAATGTCATCACCGTGACAGAGGAGGCTAAGCGCTTCACCGAAGACTTCCGTCGTAAGGCGAACCTGATCCTCGCGGACGCTCAGCGGGTCTCAGAGAACGCTCGCTTTATCACGAGCGACGTCCGGGAGCTCGTCAGTAAGGACGGTGAGGGGGGGAGCTCAGTGCGCGCGGCGATGACCCGACTTGAGATGTCGGTGAAGCGACTCGATGACACCCTCGAGCACACCCGCTCGATCACTCAGAAGATCGATGAAGGTCAGGGCTCGATTGGCCAGCTCATCAATAACGACCAGCTTGCTCGGAGCGTAGGGAACTTTGTCGATGAGTCCTCCCGCTTCCTCACCCGGCTCACACGCGTCCAGTTTCAGGTCGCGATCAGCAGTGAGTATTACGGGCGCAGAGACGCGGTGAAGAATTTCTTTGAGCTCCGTATGATCCCCAAGCCTGATAAGTACTACCTGCTTCAGCTCGTCGACTCCCCTGCGCGCAAGGTGAAGAGCGTCGACCGCATCACCACCTCTACGCTCAACATGGGTAACCCGATGACCCTCCGCGAGACTGAGGTGACCACAGAGGACCAGTTCCTTGTCACCGTGCAGTTCGCCAAGCGCTTCCACTTCCTCACGGGCCGAGTCGGGCTCCTCGAGAGCTCTGGCGCCCTCGGTCTGGATGCCGCGCTCTTTAATGACGACCTCAACATCGTCACCGACCTCTTCAACTTCAGCGAGAATGACTACCCACGCCTCCGAGCTCGAGCGACCTACCGCTTCTTCACTCACCTCTACATCGCCGCTGGGATGGATGACGTGCTGAACAGCTCACAGCGTGACTATTTCTTAGGAGGGGGGATCCGCTTTAATGACGATGACCTACAGGCCATCCTCGCGACCGCGCCTACGCCCTCCTTTTAGAGCGCGCGCCGTCGCTGTGCTATAAGGTCCGCTCCACTACGCTGAGCTGAGAGATGGAGCAGACATGACAGACCTTCGAGCTAGGCGGGCTGAGCCTGCCCCCTTTGTCTTAGGGCACCCAAGCCACCTCCAGCGCCTCCCTAACCAGCTAGAGGGGGTGCCGATCTTAAAGCTGATCGCGCCTATGGTCGCGGGAGCGGGCGCACACGAGGCAGGGGCGACGGGAGGGGAGCGCGGGGCGCGCGCGGCTCGCCTGCTCAACCTCGGGAACGCGATGGCGTATGGGGGAGACATGGGGATGCCCGAGTGGGTGATGCTCGACTGTGGGCTGCTCCCAACCGCCTTTATGGGGCTGTGTCGCCGAGGTGTAGAGCTCAGCGATGAGCAACGGGCTTCCCTTGATGAGCGCCTCGCTCGCCTTGAGCGTGAGATGAGCCCGGCCCGACGGGCCACAGAGGAGCTGATCGGTGTCCCTATGGGGCCGGTCCGCGATGAGGAGTGGGTGCCGGTCGCGGAGTTCTGCGCCCTCCCGACCCTCACCCCGGGTGAGGTCATGGGCTACTCTCTGTTTAGCCTTGAGCCAGGGCTAGGTGTCCGAGCGAAGGCCATCGGGCTCAGCCTGCACGCCTCGCTCGGCGCCCACAGCCAGCTCGGGGTCGCCCAGTACAGCAACCTTGGCGCGCTGAAATCTCACCTGAGGTTTGGGCCACTCGAGCTCATCGACCCGCTCACCCCACTGCACACAAGGGCGGGCGAGACCTTCATCTACCGGCTCTCGCTCCCCCCGCGCGACGCGCTGATCGACATGGCGTCAGGCGCTCGTCTCCGCTACAGCCCGCATGATGACGCCCCACACAGCGCAGCGAAGCTACACGGGAGAGGAGACGAGCGCCTCGCGACAGGTCACCTCCAGTGGATCGCGAGCGATGACCTCAAGGTCTGGGCGGAGCTCCGGGCCCTTGTCCTCAGTGGTCGAGAGCGGGCCCAGCTCATCGACGCTCGACTAGAGGCAGGTCGCCCATCCCTCTGTGTCCGCTTGACCTCACAAAGCCTTGAGGGTACAGGAGCCTAAGAGACTTTCAGGAGAGACCTATGACAGCTACCTCAACCCCCTCCCACTCGACCCGCCCGCTCTGTGTCCTCGCCTTCTCTGGAGGCCTCGACACGTCGTTCTGCGTCGCGCACCTCACGCGTGACCATGGCTATGATGTGATCGCCGCCTGTGTGGACACCGGGGGCTTCAGCGAAGAAGAGCTTCAGCAGATTGAGGCGAGGGCCCTCGAGGTCGGCGCTAAAGAGTACGTCCGCATCGACGCCTCGCAGGCCCTCTATGATCAAGTCCTCTCGCACCTGATCCGCGCAGACGCCCTGCGTGGTGGGGTCTACCCACTGTCTGTCGCTGCGGAGCGTGTCCTGCAGGCCGCCGAGCTCTGCCGGTACGCGCATGAGCGAGGCGCTCAAGCGATCGCGCATGGCTCAACCGGCGCAGGTAATGACCAGCTGAGGTTTGACGTCGCGGCGAAGGTATTTGCGCCACAGGCGACCCTCATCACCCCGATCCGTGAGGGCGCGGTGACCCGTGAGGCCTCTACTCAGTACCTGCGTGACCTTGGCTTTGTTGTTGAAGATAAGACCACGCGCTACTCGATCAACCAAGGGATCTGGGGCACCACCATTGGTGGAGGCGAGACCCATGACGGCTGGGCAGAGGTCCCTGATGAGGCCTACACGACCGTCGCTCCACAGCGCGCGCCAGATGAGCCAGAGAGCTTGACCCTAAGCTTTGAGGCTGGGCTCCCTGTCGCGCTTAACGGGGAGCGTCTCGACCCCATCCCCCTCATCCAGAGGCTCTCTGCGCTTGGGAGCGCGCACGGCGTCGGTCGTGGGATCCACGTAGGGACCACCGTGCTCGGCGTTAAGGGCAGGATCGCCTTTGAGGCGCCAGGGCCCTACCTGATCATCGAGGCCCACAAGGCGCTCGGTAAGCTCGTGCTGACTCGCCAGCAGGAGGCCCTCGCGCGAGTGATTGGCGCACAATACAGCGACGCGCTCCACAACGGACTTTTCTTTGATCCTGCGATGCGTGACATCGAGGCCTGCCTCGCCTCTCAACAGCGCAGGGTGAGCGGTGAGGTGAGGCTCAAGCTCTTCAAGGGTCACATCAGCGTCGCGGGCGCGCGCTCAGAGCACTCGCTCCTCGGTCGGGGAGCGACCTATGGAGAGCAGGCGAAGGCCTTTAGTGGCGCAGAGGCCGCGGGCTTCTGCGCTGTCTACGCGATGGAATCAGCGCTCAGCATGGCCGCAGGTGAGGGCCTCTGAGCACTCAAAGTGAGCGAGAAGCTTAGGCCTCTTCGTTCTCCCCAAAGCCCTCCACAAGCGCCGCCTCAAATACCTGCTGGTAGCGCTGGAGCTCAGCGTCATTGAGGATGCGCGCCTTCCCATCTTCAATGAGCTCACCTGGGTAGATCTCGGGCTCGGTGGGGAGGGAGATCATATAGCGCTTCATCCCGTCTTCGACGGTCTGGATCACGAGATACTCGAGCGACTCCTCCTCGCCCTCAAGCTCAATCAGCTCGGCCTCTTCATACACCGCGTCGGCGAGCTCACCGACCAAGATGAGTTGGTTCGCCTTCACCTCTAAGCTCACCCCGAGGTCACGGAGGGCGCTCTGGATGTGATGCTTGAGGTCACCTGTAAAGGCTGAAGGCTCAAGCTCCTCAAGGGCCGCCTCCTCATCCACCATGTCTTCACAGAGGATCTCCACCACTGGCTGAGCGGGGGTGAAGAGGGCGTAGTTGTTGCCTTCAACCTCCACCTCAAGGACCACCTCTACTGGGAGAGACTCACCGTTGTCATCGATCAGCTCAACCACTACACGTGGCTCTAGGCCTGTCATATTCTCGTCCATGTTGCACCTCTAAGGGCTCTGAGGGAGCTCTTGTCTCCCTCTCATGTTGTCAAAAAGGCGCGAGCGCCTTCTGCTGACACTCTGCCTCAGCGCGGGGGCGTAGTAAAATGAAATGAGGCGCTCGTGTACGCACTGGCACGTCGAGACAACACAGGTAGAGGCTCCAATCAACGAGCGAAGCAATCTATACAAAACACATGTTTAACAGATAGATAGACCAGGCCGAAACGTGAGGCAAAGGACTGTAATGTTGCGCCTCTATCAAGGATCAAGTTTGCTTTGAGCTCACACACGCGTTGGAGGTTCTAATGAGCGAGGCCCCCCCCCAGACCCACCGTGAGCGGAGTGGAGCGCAGAGCGCTCAAGACCTCGCGGAGCGCCAGAGGAGACACGTCCTCTACACCTGGACCGCTCAAAGACAGGCCCGCCCGGTCTCGATCGCCTATGGCGAGGGGGCGATGTTCTATGATCATGAGGGTAAGCGCTGGTTCGACTTTGAGAGCCAGGTCTTCAACTGCAATCTTGGTCACGGTGACCAGCGGGTCATCGAGGCGATCAGCCGACAGGCGCAGGAGCTCGCCTGCGCTCACCCTGCCGCGCTCTTTGAGGCGAAGGCTCGCCTAGGGGAGCTGCTCGCGGAGGTCAGCCCAGGCGACATGAGCCACGCCTTCCTGTGCCTCTCAGGCTCAGAGGCGATCGAGAACGCGTACAAGGTCGCGAGGATGATCACAGGGCGACCGAAGGTGATCGCGCGACGCAGGAGCTACCACGGAGCGTCAATGGGGGCGCTGTCGCTCACAGGTGACGCCCGAAGACGCCCGCTTGAGCCAGGGCTCTGGGGGGTGCTCCGCGCGGATGACCCATACTGTTATCGATGCCCCTACGGCCTTAAACCTGACGGGTGTGCCCTGCAGTGCGCGACCCACATTGAGCACGTCATCGAGATGGAGGGCCCCGACAGCATCGCGGCGATCTTCGCGGAGGGGGTGACCGGCTCAAATGGGGGCTTCATCCCACCAGATGGCTACTGGCGACACCTGCGCGAGCTCTGTGATAAGCACGGGATCCTCTTGGTCGCCGATGAGGTGTTCAGTGGCTTTGGGCGTACAGGGGAGTGGTTCGCGGTCGACCACTGGGGGGTCGTCCCTGACCTGATGACCGTCGCGAAGGGCATCACGAGCGGTTACGCGCCTATGGGCGCCCTCCTGATGCGACCTGAGCTCGCCTCTCACTTCGAAGATGAACAGCTCTGGTGTGGCCTCACGAGCTACGCCCACCCGATCTCTTGCGCGGCGGCGGTCGCGACCATCAAGGCATACCAAGAGGATGGGCTGATTGACAACGCGCGTCAACAAGGCGCGTGGCTCAAGGCTGAGCTTGAGGCGGTCGCGCGTAGCGAGCCTTGGTGTGGGGAGGGGCGCTGTCTTGGGCTCTTTGGGACCTTAGAGCTCGACCACCACTATATCGCCACGCTGGAGGGCGGGGAGCCCGCCTTCTCGGTCGCGCTCAAAGACGCGCTCGCCCAGCGTCAAGTGCACGCCCTTTATAAGGACCACAACCTCTTCATCACCCCCCCGCTCTGTGTCACCTCTGAGCAGCTCGCTGAGGGGCTAGGGCGGACTCAAGAGGCGATCGCTGAGGCGTTGACGCGCCTCTCCTGAGCCCTCATGCTGAGGAGCAGACACACGAGGAGGTTAAGATGAGCGAGGTCACCACATCACCAGGAGCTGAGGCGAGCGTCGCGGTCCCTGTCGGCGGTAAAGTATACGCCGACGCGCGGGCTGCGCTCGCAGACCTGACCGAGGGCGCCACGGTCATGTCAGGGGGCTTTGGCCTCTCAGGCAACGCCGAGCACTGTATCCGCGAGCTTCATCGGCGAAAGGTTGGTGGGCTCACGATCATCAGCAACAACTGTGGCAACCAAGGGAAGGGGCTCGCGGTGCTCCTCCAACAGCGCCAAATTAAGCGGGTCGTCTGTAGCTTCGTGGGAGGCAACCCTGACCTTGAAGAGCAGATGCTCTCGGGGGACGTTGAGGTTGAGCTTAACCCACAAGGGACCCTCGCGGAGCGGATCCGAGCGGGGGGCGTGGGTGTAGGAGGCTTTTACACCCCGACGGGGGTCGGTACCCTCATCGCGGAGGGTAAAGAGCAACGTGAGATCGATGGTCGAATGTATCTCTTTGAGACCGCGCTGAGCGCTGACTTTGCGATCTTACGCGCAGAGGTCGGGGACGCCTTTGGCAACCTCCGCTTCAAGGGGACCGCCCGCAACTTCAGCCCACACATGGCGATGGCGGCCCGCGTCGCGGTGGTAGAGGTCGATGAGCTGGTCCCGCTCGGGGCGCTTAAGCCTGAGGACATCCACCTGCCGGGGGTCTTTGTCCAGCGGATCTTCCAAGGCCATGACTACCTTGACCCGATCGAATATCGGACGACACGGCCACGCCCAAGCTGAGGGCTCGGCGCTCTAGGAGCCCTCAGCGCACGATAAAGAGCAAGCGTTGAGGGTTAGGCTCAGCGCTGTTGATGATCGGCCTTAGCGAGCTCGCGCTGATGTGCTGGAGGGAGCGCGCGCCACCGAGGATCAAGGTCGGCTCACCAAGGAGGCGGTCAGGGCCAACCGTTAAGGTCTGTTGGCCGTTTAAGTCGAGCACCTCCCCGACCCCCTCAGCGCCCTCTACGAGCCCCGCGCTCGGGAGCTCAAAGCGACGGAGCCCCTGCTCTGAGGTCCCCCAGAGTGACCCATTAAAGAGGGCCACGCTCCGCAGGTGAGCGGCGCTCTTGAGCGACCAGATCGGCGCAGGGAGGGCCTCGAGTAGGTCACCAGCGTTGAGGGCGACGAGCCCGCGAGCGTGCGCGATGAGGAGCTCTCGCGTGTCACCCCAGAGGAGGCTCCCCGCCCCACGGCGCTCCACAGGAGGCGCGAGCTCACCCTCCTCAGGGGGCGCCTCTCCTCGCGTCGCCCGCTCCCAAGCGTCGAGCTCGATGTTCAGGTCATGTGAACGCACGACCGCGGCCGACGCTTGATTGCTGAGGATCGCTGACTGACTGAAGACCCAGAGCCCCCCATCATAATCATGGGCGATCAGGTAAGCTTCGCCCTCCTGCTCATAGGCGAGCGCGCTCCGCACCCCCTTGAGCCCCTCAACCGTGAGCTGTCGGCTCACCTTGAGCCTTGAGTCGATGACGCTCACCCGACCATCTCGGGCGTCAAAGACCCACACATAGCCCCCTGCGCTCACGAGGGCATAGGGCTGACCCCGAAGCGGGATCTGTCGCAAGAGCCGACCCTGGCTGAGGCTCACGACAGAGACCACCCCCGAGGTCGGCGCGCTGACAAACAGATAGTCAGGTTGGTCCTCATGCAAGGTCACCTCTCCGATCCCTCGACCGACCTCTACGCGAGCGCGCTCGGCGAGGGTAGTGAGCGCGCGTCGCTGATCTCGCTCATAGCTAAAGATCGTTAAGAGCGCTCGCTCAGGGCTCCCTCCAAGGCTGATCAGCGACGCCTCAAGCGCCTCCTCAACCTCAACCGTCACCTCTGCTCCTCGCTCAATCCCAGACGGCGCGACCGCTAAGAGCCTCAAGATGTGTTGACCCGCGTCACCCGCGCTCGTCGGCCAGACGAAGCGATAGCGCTGAGCGCTCCCCTCTGGTTCCAGCTCCTCCCAACGCATCCCCTCGGGGGCGCGGAGCACGCGGAGCTCAGCAGGGCCATCTACGCCTCCCTCACCGCTCACGGCGGGCACCACGGTAGTGATGAGCTCAAGGGTCTCCCCCTCACGGGTAGGCTCAGGCTCCTCGATCGCGAGCTGAGGGCCAGCGGGCGTCACCTCAACATCATAGGTGAGCGACGTGACCCCACCATCCTCATCACTCAGCTCAACGCGGACCGTGTAGACCCCAAGCTCTTGATAGCTGTGGCTCACGACGCTCTGGTTAAAGAACTCAGTCCCCTCACCCATACGCCAATAGATCGAGACGGAGTCATCGAGCACGTCTTCATAGCGGACCTCAAAGCGTACAGGCAGGCCGATATCGACACGCTCTGAGGCGGTGAGGATAGAGGCGTTATAGGGCGCGCGGTTCTGGACGGTCACGAAGCGCTGGAGGCTGTTTGCGGTCGCCTCATCGCTGTCACCGAGGGTGAGACGCACGGTGTAGACGCCGTCATCGGGCCACGTGTGCTGTACTGTCGCCCGCTCGAGCCCACCGCTGAGGGTGGTCCCATCTCCAAAGTCCCACGAGTATGAGGTGATCGGGTCGCTTGGGGCGCCGGGGGCGCTCGCGCTCGCGTCAAGGGTCGCGCTGAGGCCCTCTTCCGCGACCCCACCGACCACCTGAAAGGCGACCTGTGGGCTGACGTCATCGACATACAGCTCCCAGATCGTCTCTGAGAATGAGTCCTCATCATAGGCGCGGACACGGATCACGAGGTCCCCGTCCGCCTCGAAGCGGTGCGTGAGATCGGTGCTCGCGATCGACGCGCCACTTAAGGTGTCCACCTGCCCATCACCCCAGTCAACCTCAACACGATCAAGTGGGTCCGCTGGGCCCCCTTCACGGGTCCCTGCGATGCTAAAGTGGGCCTCTTGACCTTCGATCGCGAAGAGATCTCCGCTGAAGCGGACCCGAGGGGAGATGTCCTCGACCGTGATCGGCACACACCCCTCCGCGCTGCTGTCACCGTCATCCACCGTGAGACAGACCTCAAAGCTCCCTGAGTCCACAAAGCTGTGCTCAGGGCGACGGAGCTCTGTGCTCGGAGCCGAGACGCTGTCAGGAGAGCCATCTCCCCATGACCACACGAAGCTTGTGATGGGCTCTACACCGGTCCCGCCAGCTTGAGTCGTGCCCGCGCTGAAGACCACGGGCTCCCCCTCGATATAAGGAGGAGGGGTGACGATCGTGAGGCCACTGACGACAGGGTCAACATCGGTGACCGTGACGAGGGCGGTGTCGGTGCAGGTCGACAGGTCAAGGTCCTGCACCGTGAGCTCAACCTCGTAGAGGCCCTCCTCAGAGAAAATGTAGGTGGGCGTGACGATCGAGGGTCCATACTGCTCAGAGCCAAAGACACCGCTGTCATCAAAGATCCAGCGATAGGCGATGATCGGCTCAGAGTCGACGCCCGCAGCAGAGCCCGAGCCGTCAAAGGTGAGCTCTTCGCCCTGCTGAACGGTGTATGGGCCACCCGCGTCACATGTAGGGAGCGCGTCTTCAACGGTCACGGTCGTCTCGGCGAAGTCGAGCTGACCTTGCTCGCTCATGATCCGAACCCCTACCCGATAGACCCCATCATCTCTAAACTCACCCGTCTCTTCATTATGGGTGTGAAAGTCGATCGTCTCACCGAGGCGAGTGTAGGTGGTGAGCGGGTTATCGAGGTCAAAGTCCCACGCGTACTCGACGATCCCCCCTAGCTCAGGAGGACAGGTGCTCTGTGACGCGTCGAGCGTGACGCTCTGCCCCTGCAGGATCGTGTACGGTCCGGCGACGATCGCCTCTGGGGGCTCAAGGACCGTAAAGTTTACCGTAGCGCTTGGCCCCTGCCCACCACAGTCGGTCGCGTTAAAGGTCATTTGATAGTCACCAGGAGTGTCGACGAGCCGGTTGTTCACCGCGACATCTGGCTCCCCTCCATCGACCGTGACCTCCCCGTCGAGCTCAAAGCACTCCTCCGCGTCGCTCAGGCTGAAGGAGGGCGTGACCTCTAAGTACGCGCCCCCCTCCTCAACCCCCTCTACGAGGATCGAAGCTGAGCCCTGGTAGGGGGTGTTGATCCCGAAGTAGACCACAAGGCTGTTCCCAAGCTCCCCACAGTGGTCAGAGGCGACAAAGCTCTTGACGACCTCACACGCGTTCGTGCTCGTCTCCACCTCTAAGGTTGGTGAGGCGTCAAAGTTATCTGTGACCGTAGGGTTGATCGTGTTGATCAGGGTCGTCGCGTTCGCGTCACAGCTACTCAGGAGGGCGAGCTCCTCTGCGGTGAAGGTCAGCTCAGGCGCCTCACGGTCGAGGTCAAAGGTGACGCTGTCGGTCGCGCTCCCCGCCGCTGAGGTGATCGTGATCGAGAGCTGGTGGTCAAAGCCGTCGGTGATCGCCTCGGGCGCGATCTCAAGCACCTCGATCTCAACAGCCTCATTGACCTGATCAACGATGAGCGTGTCAAAGTTAAGGGTGAGGGGCGCCCCATTTAGCGTCGCGCTCACCGTGACAGGGTCACCGTTAGGCTCAAGGACAGAGATCAAGATCGGCACAGGGGAGGGCAAGCTCTCTACAGGGAGCCCTGGCTCACCACCGGGGGCGATGTTTAAGCTCGGCACACAAGAGCCTGTGCTCGGAGATAGGATCTGAAGGGTCGGTTGAGCGAGCGCGAGGCTAGGCAAGGACAGCATGAGCGCGCTGATGATCCACGCGCTCCTCAGGTGAGATGAGGTCGGTCGCATCAAGGTCCTCCTAGTGAGGCGTTGCTTAAGGTCATGATCTCCCGTGCCGCGGGAGGTGACAGCGTCGTGTTCTCGTCACATACGCCGTTGTTGTTGAGGTCGGTGTA
>Ga0181593_10005557_pt1 | contig 11401 bp, 4 predicted proteins | sample 071ome_19_FD_133756 | JGI IMG/M metagenome (GOLD analysis project Ga0181593, IMG submission 133756) | Coastal salt marsh microbial communities from the Groves Creek Marsh, Skidaway Island, Georgia - 071413AT metaG (megahit assembly) | ecosystem: Environmental > Aquatic > Marine > Intertidal zone...
CTGAAGCGTCTGCTCAGCAAGTTTCCGGGCAGCCTCAACGAAGGTTGGGTCATTCAGCAGCACCAGTGCCGCCTTCGGCGTGTTGGAACGCATGCGTACGGCCGTGCACTCCTCGCGGGTTGGGGCATCAAAGGCGAGCAGTTGGGGATGGAGAAACATCCGCTGCCAATGGACGTAGAGCCCGCGACGCCACTGCCGCTGATCCTTGTCCTGCTTGTAGGTACGCTGAGGAAAGTTCAGATGGCGGTAGTACCCTGCCGGTTGATAGGGGTGCACACTCGGTCCACCAAGCTGCTCAACCAGCAGGCCACTGGCTGCCAGCACAGCATCACGCACACCCTCAGCTGGATACCGCCAGCGCCCCTGCCGGGCCAGTAGTCGGTTGTCAGGGTCACGTGCCAGCAGGTCAGCTGGGACTGTGGAGTCCATCTGATAAGCCCGGCTGGTAACGATGGTTCGAATCAACCGCCGCAGGTCCCAGCCGTTGTCGCAAAGCTCCAGTGCCAGCCGATCGAGCAGTTCTGGATGGTCAGGCGGTTCGCCCTGACCACCAAAGTCGTCAGCCGACCGGCAGAGCCCGGCCCCGAAGAACAAGGCCCACAGCCGGTTAGCCGTCACCCGGGCCGTCAATTCACCGACTCCTCCTTCGGCAACGGGGGCGACAAGCCAACGGGCCAAATCAGCCCGGTCAGCCCGGCCACTGACCGCCAGCTGTCCCAAAAAACTGGGTACAGCCGGCTCCACAACGGGCCCGGTCTCGTCCATCCAGTTTCCCCGAGGCAGCAGCCGCACCACTCGAGGCTGCTTAAGCTGGCGGGTCACCATGAGCCTCCTCACAAGCTGCTTGCGTTGTTTCTCCAAGGCAGCCAGGCGTTTCCGGGCAGCGATCACCTCAGCCGACTCCGCTGGCTGCTGCGGGCCGCCCGCGTCTTTCTCGCTACCGGGGCCAGCGGCGGCCTTGTCATCAGCATCTTGAGTCACCGCTGACTCGGCGGGTGGCGGCAGGCTCTGCCGCAGCAGCCTGATTTCTGCATCGAGGACTGCTACCTGCTCACGGTCAAATGGACTGACAACAGCCTGCTCTGGCTCACGGGTTGTCGGCGTCCGGTTTGGAGCCCCCCCAAAGCCTGCCCGCCCCATATGTTTTTCATCGTCGATGTCGGCGAAGAATGCTCCCAGTGCATAAAAGTCGCGACTGGTATACGGGTCGTACTTATGGTCATGACACTGGGCGCAGCCGACAGTTGCCCCCAGCCAGACTCCTGAAACATTTCGAATCCGGTCGGCCTGATAGATCGCTCGGTATTCCTTGACCTGCAGGCCCCCTTCGTGAGTTGTCTGCAACAGTCTGTTGTAGGCAGCGGCGAGGACTCGGTCATCCGGATGCTCGCCATCCTGCGGCTCAATCAGGTCGCCTGCCAGTTGCAGCAGCGTGAAGCGGTCAAAGGGCATATTGGCCAGAAACGCTGCGATTACCCAGTCGCGATAGGGCGAGGCGTTGTGGTCCTGGTCACCGTGGTAGCCAACGGTATCGGCATAGCGAACGAGGTCGAGCCACCAGGCTGCCAGTCGTTCGGCATGACGCGGCGATGCCAGCAGTCGATCGACGAGTTCCCCATACCGCCTGGTTGGGTCGGCAGCCAAGTAGGCATCAACCTCAGTCGGTGTTGGTGGTAGCCCGGTAAGGTCGAACGAGACCCGCCGCAGCAGCGTCACTGGATCGGCAGCGGCGGCAGGCCGAAGACCCTCGCTCTCAAGGCGGGCCAGGATAAATCGATCAATCCAGTTGCTAGCCCAGTCTGGGTTCTGCACGGCCGGCGTCGGGTGTCGCTCGGGCGGCACATAGGCCCAATGCGGCTGATAGGGTGCGCCGGCGGCAATCCAGCGGACGAGTAGATCTTTCTGGTCCGCCGTCAGGAGATGATTGCTTTCTGGTGGCGGCATGATCAGGTCGGGGTCGGTTTCCCTGATCCGGGTGACCAGTTCGCTTGCAGCGGGCTGACCCGGCACGATCGCCCGCAGGCCACTGTCGAGTTCAGCAACTGCTGATTCACGAACATCAAGCCGCAGCCCTGCCTGCCGGTCATGTTCATCAGGACCGTGGCAGGCGATGCAGTTATGGGAAAGGATCGGGCGAATATCGTGATTGAACGAGACGACCGCTGGCTCACTCGCCGCCGCATGAGGCCAGATGCAAAGCAAGCCAGCCGCCATGACGGCTAGAACGCCCGCCAGCCACCCACTCTCTGGTGGGGCCTCGACCACTCTGCTGGCCGCACAGGAGCAATCACCCGCCTTGCGTTGACTCATCGAAAACACCTCGCTGATCGACACCGCTTCGCCGCCAGAAAACATCTGGCGCGGACTTCTTAAAGAAGTCGATCCACGGGCTTTGGGCCTTTGATTCCTGAGAGTTTACCCCGCAGCGTCGTCTCGGTCGAGAATTCTGGCCCTGCCAGGCTTTTCCCATCCTCGCTGAACGGGAGCGGTTAGGGCTCGTTGACGCCCCTCCATTCTGCCCGTAGATTCTCACTCGCAAGAAAGAAAACAGCGACTCGCAGGAGCGTTTCTGCGCGTTCCCCCCCCACGCCCCCCGACTCGACCAGGAAAGGTTCCAGAACCCGATGGCCAAAAAGCTCGCGAAAAAGAAGATTGCCAAAAAGAAGGTTGCTCGCAAGAAGGCCAGTGGAGCCAAAGCATCGGGACGGATGATCTACTACTTCGGCAAGTCGAAGTGCGACGGTGACGGCACGATGCGGGATCTGCTCGGTGGCAAGGGGGCAAACCTCGCGCAGATGACCAAGATCGGGCTTCCCGTTCCCCCCGGATTCACAATCACGACCCAGGTCTGCATTGATTACTACACCAATGGCAAGAAATTTCCGGCCGGACTCGAGGATCAGATTGCGGCCTATCTGAAGACCACCGAAAAAGAGACCGGGAAAAAGTTTGGGGATCCAAAAAACGCCCTGCTTCTCAGCGTCCGCTCCGGTGCCCGGGACAGCATGCCGGGCATGATGGACACCATTCTTAACCTCGGCCTCAACGACGAAACCGTTGCTGGCCTGGCCGAGGCTACCGGCAACCCGCGATTCGCGTATGACTCCTACCGCCGCTTCATTCAGATGTACGGCGACGTTGTCATGGGCGTCCAGAAGCGGCATGAGAATGAGCATGAGCCATTCGATGAAGTGATGGATGGCCTCAAGCATCAACTTGGCATCGAAAATGACAATGAAATGACCGAGGAAGCCTTGCGTGAGTTGATCAAACGCTACTTCCGCCTCATCAAGGAACGTACTGGCAAGAACTTCCCTCAGGATCCCTTCCAGCAGTTAATTGGTGCTGTTGGGGCTGTCTTCGGCAGCTGGATGAACGAGCGGGCCATCATCTATCGTCGGAAGTACAAGATTCCGGATGAGTGGGGCACTGCAGTGAACGTGCAGACCATGGTCTTCGGCAACATGGGGGATGACTGTGCCACCGGTGTCGCCTTTACCCGCGATCCGGCCACCGGCGAAGACATCTTCTACGGCGAATACCTCGTGAATGCGCAGGGCGAGGACGTTGTCGCTGGCGTGCGGACGCCCCTGCCAGTCACCGAGATGGCGCATGATCCCGTCTTTGCCAACACCTACAAGCAACTGGAGAAGGTTCGCGAACGACTGGAAAAGAAGTTTGGCGACGTCCAAGACTTTGAGTTCACCGTCGAGAAAAAGAAGCTCTACATGCTTCAGACCCGCAACGGGAAGCGAACGGCCCTTGCCTACGTGAAGATCGCTCACGACATGGTTAAGCAAAAGCTAATGACGCCAAGCCATGCCATCAAAAGCGCTGACCCAGATGCCCTTTCCCAGCTGCTAGCTCCGATCTTCGATCACAAGGCCTATGCCGCAGCCAAGAAGGAAGGCCGCCTGTTGACCGCTGGCCTCCCGGCCGGCCCAGGGGCCGCCGCCGGCCAGCTCGTCTTCTCTGCAGCCAAGGCTGAAGAATTGGCCGAGGCAGGTGAACGCGTGGTGCTGGCCCGCATTGAGACCAGCCCCGAGGATCTGCGAGGCATGATTGCCGCCGAAGGCATCCTCACCAGCCGTGGTGGTGTCTCCAGCCACGCCGCACTCGTCGCCCGCCAGATGGGCAAGGTCTGCGTGGCTGGCGCTGGTGAAATTGTCATTGACTATGGCAAAGGCACCCTGACCTGTGGAAATCAAAAGCTTAAAGAAGGCGATGCCATCTCGATCAATGGCAGCACCGGGGAGGTCTTTGCCGGCAACATCGAAACAGCTGATAGTGAACTGAAGCAGGTGCTCGTCAGCAAAACGATGAAGCCGAAAGACTCGGAAGTCTTCCAGTACTACGACTTCATCATGAAGTTGGCCGACAAGCACCGGAAGCTGGGCCTGCGAACAAATGCCGACACTCCCGAGCAGGTCCGGCAGGCAATCGCCTTTGGTGCTGAAGGCATTGGCCTGACGCGGACGGAACACATGTTCTTTGAGGGTGATCGCATCGACGCCATGCGGGAAATGATTCTCGCGGAGACTGAAGAGGTTCGTCGCGAGGCTCTGGAAAAACTGCTGCCCTACCAACGTGATGACTTTGAGGGCATCTTCCGTGCTCTCGAAGGCCGGCCAGCAACCATTCGGTTGCTCGACCCGCCGCTCCATGAGTTCGTGCCTCACGACGCCAAGTCTCAGGCGGACCTGGCCAAGAAACTCAAACTCAAGCCTGAGGCGGTCGCCAAGCGAGTTGCCTCACTCCATGAGTTCAACCCGATGCTCGGCCATCGCGGCTGCCGGCTGGGAATCAGCTACCCCGAAATCTCTGCTATGCAGGCCAGAGCTATTTTCGAAGCAGCAGCCAAGGTTCAGAAGGCGGGCATCAAGGTGCGGCCAGAAATTATGGTGCCGCTGGTCGGCTTCAAGAAGGAACTTGATAACCAGGTGGCGATTATCCACGAGGTGGCCAAGCTAGTTCAGAAAGAAACCGGGCAGAAGATCAAGTACCTCGTTGGCACCATGATCGAGATTCCGCGAGGGGCGTTAACAGCCAATGAGATTGCTGAAACGGCTGAGTTCTTCTCGTTTGGCACCAATGACCTCACCCAGACAACGCTTGGCACGAGCCGCGATGACATGGGGTCTTTCTTGGCGAAGTACACGGAAGAGGGCATCTTCAAGGCAAATCCTTTTGCCTCAATTGATGTTTCCGGTGTTGGTCAGCTCATGAAAATTGCGGTCAAGAAGGGACGAAGCACCCGAGAAAAGATCAAGCTCGGCATCTGCGGTGAGCATGGTGGCGACCCCCACTCGGTGCACTTCTGCCACGAGATTGGGTTGGACTACGTGAGCTGCTCGCCATTCCGTGTGCCGGTGGCGCGGCTTGCTGCTGCCCAGGCGGCGCTGAAGTAAGTTCGGTTCAGGCTGCCTTCAGGCTCAGTGAGTTTTGTTGGTGGGGTGCGGTGCGGCAGGAGGCAGGGCAAGATGCTGCCTCAGCCGCTCTGCATCCATGTCGTTGCGTGCTTCTCGTCGAACATTCTCGTCTATTCACTTCTAGGCGACAGAGAGACGCATGGATCTATCCTACGAAGCCACAGCGCTTGCCTGGATTCTGGCCGGGGTGATCGTACTCTGGGTCACCGAAGCCCTCCCCTTGCCAGTGTCAGCCCTGCTGGCGGCAGCGGCCTGTGTGGTGGCAGGGGTCGCCCCAGCGGCTGATGTCTTCCGTCCCTTTTCTCAGCCGCTGGTCTTTCTGTTTATCGGATCATTCATTCTGGCTGAGGCCATACGCATCCATCGGCTGGATCGGAGGCTGGCCTTTGCCGTGCTTGCCCTCCCGGCGGTCGGGGAATCGCCACTTCGTATCATGCTGGCCGTCGCCGCGGTCTCGGGTGTTGTCAGCGGTTTTATTTCGAATACCGCCACCACTGCCATGATGGTTGCGATTGTGGTTGGCATGCTCGATGCCGTGGAGGAGGCAGGTCGCCGTTCCGGCAGTTGTCCAAACCCAGCATTCGCTACCGGCCTGCTCCTCTGCGTCGCTTTCTCGGCCTCAATCGGCGGGCTGGCCACACCGATCGGAACGCCCCCAAACGTGATTGGCCTCGCGTTTATTGGGCAGCAACTTGGTGTGCAGATCAGTTTTTTTGAATGGTGTCTGGTGGGTGGTCCGGCCGCACTTTGTCTGATCAGTCTGGCGACCCTGCTCTTGGCACTCGCCTTTCCGGCAGGCGTCCCCCGAATCGTTGGCATGAATCAACTCGTTGCGACTGAGCGGGAGCACCTCGGTCGTTGGACCACAGCCCAGCGTTCCACTGCCATAGCCTTTGGGATAACAGTCGGTCTGTGGGTCATGCCCGGACTTTTGACGCTGACACTCGGGAGTGAACACCCGCTCTGCCTGTGGTTTCGATCCCATATCCCTGAGGGTGTCGCTGCCATCATCGGAGCGATCCTCCTGTTTATCTTTCCCGGCAACCAAAAATCGGCTGCGTCCCAAACACCCCGAGTACTTACTTGGCAGCAGGCCGCTGGAATCGACTGGGGCATTATTCTGCTCTACGGTGGCGGCATGGCACTGGGTTCCCTCGCCTTTCAGACCGGTCTTGCCGAAGCCATCGGCACCGGCCTGACTGCATGGCTTCCCAGTGGCAGTGGTGGCTGGCTGCTCATTGCTGCCGCCAGTGTTGTGGCCGTCTTCACCAGTGAGTTCACCAGCAATACTGCCAGTGCCAATATGGTGGTGCCGGTCGCCATTGCCCTGGCAACGGCTGCTGGCGGTGACCCCCTGGCGACGGCGATTGCCGCCACGCTGGCTGCCAGTTTGGGTTTCATGATGCCGGTTAGTACGCCTTGCAATGCGATTGTTTACGGCACTGGTCGTGTCCCGCTCCGCGCCATGATGAAGGCGGGCATTCTGCTTGATCTCGCCGGGGCGGTGATCATTTCTGCCGTGGTCATCACCCTCGTGCCAAGGATTCTTGGCAGCTACATGCCTGGGTAAACCGGCATCCCACAGTGATGGCATCGAGGCAATGAGAGGGGGCGTGGTGAAGGCATATGGCCCTTCCGCCAGCCGTCAAAGCGAGGAAATGCTGAGGGCAATTCCACGCAATGCTCACGGGCCTCGCGACGGGCTTCGAGTTGCCCCCAGGGATCGGCATGAAACAGCGTCGGCGGCGGGCAGCAGGGGCGATTACAGCAGGGCCCAGCAACATTGCCATGCCAAGGCGGCTGCCGGTTACTGGCACAGTCACAGGAACTGTTCCCAAAAGATGCTCCACCGAATGAAATGGTGTCTGACTCGACCATGCTTTCACTCGCTGAACTGACCGATGTCAAACAGGCAGCGACCAGCATGAGGCAACCAGACCGCCACATCCAGTGGTTCAAACTGAGGAGGTGTTTCAGGGGTGCGTTCATCGATCCAAAACTCCGTCTCGCCTCGAGGGGGGGTGACGGCCCGACACAGGTTCTGTCAGGCCAGTCGCCGATCTGATGAGAAAGCAGCTATCGGTTCGGCGGGACAGTCCGAGACGCAACCTGTCCCCCATCTGGAGCCATCGACTTCCTTCACGGGCAGCATGAATAGCCTGGCGGGGATATCGCACCATGGCGATTGCATCGAACAGACCGGTTGCCCGCTGCGTAGGGGTGGCACGGACGGTAGGACAGCGATTGCCATGCCGCTGGTGCGGTAGCGATCGTGAAATATCGCTTCAAACTCGCTTCTTACCCGTTCCGTTCACTTGCCGGCAGGACTTGTTCCTGCAAGGACGAAACCCGCTCAGCTAATTCTTAATCGAATCCTTGACTATGAGCGTCTGGGGCTCTAAATTAAACGCAACTCGTTTGCACCTAGGCGGCCAAGGCCTGTCTTTTACCGCTTTATGGGGCGATAATGATTGGACCTTTCCTTTCGTCTTTTCCAGCTTTTCATCTTTTTCTTGGGGACCATCTGCCATGCCTTCACTCCGCCCAGCAATGCTCGACGACGGCCGGCCGGCCCGACGTCGTGGTTTCACCCTCATCGAACTCCTTGTGGTCATTGCCATCATTGGCATTCTTGTCGGGCTTCTCCTGCCTGCCGTTCAGCAGGCTCGAGAGTCGGCCCGCAGACTGGCCTGCTCAAACAACATGAAGCAGATTGGGCTGGGCCTCCATAATTTTGCCCATGCCAACCGGGAGTATCTTCCCAAGGGCTGGGTTAGTGAGGATGGGCACGGTGACGAAGGACTGGGCTGGGGCTGGAGTTCACGGATCTTGCCATTCATGGAAGAGAACGACGTGTATGACCAGATCACCTTTACCACGAGCATTGGCTCTCACAGCAGTTCCGTGAAGGCTACCGCCATTGATACCTTCCTCTGTGCGTCTGATCTTCGGGATGGTTCCCAGACATTTGCCATCGGTGAAGAAACTGGCTGTGATGACGCCGCACCCGACACAAGTGCCGCCGGTGACACCTACGGGTACTCAAATTACGTCGGTGTCTTCGGGGCTGAGCATATGGAGCATGCCCACGGTGGTGGAGGTGGCCATACGGGCCTTGAACCTGACGATGGAGACGGCGTCTTCTTCGCCAACAGCCGAGTACCCTTCCGGCACATCACCGATGGCCTCAGCAAAACAATTGCTGTTGGCGAACGCGATTCACGAATCGCCGGGAGCGTCTGGATTGGCATGATCGAAGGGAAGTGCGAAGCGATGTCTCGGGTCGTCGGTGTCGGGGAGCACATGTTCAACGAAGCTGACCCTCACTTCGAAGACTTCTACAGCCAGCATCCAAACGGCATGAATGTGGTCTTCGCTGATGGGCATGTTGCCTTCCTCTCAAGTTCGATTGAGGAAACCACATTCCAAGCCCTTTGCACCCGGAAGGGTGGCGAAGTTGTTTCTGGATTTTGAACCATAGCCTCCACGTGCCTTGGGGAGAAACCCGTCCGAAGTGAATCTATTCATTTCGCATAGGGTCGCCGGTTACCGTACACTCTGCTGAGACTTACCTTCCTCAGCAACGCCATTATCTTGAAGATTTCTTTGGACTACGGAGCCGCCGAGCCACTGTCGCTCGAGACCGGCAGGGATCTGCCAGCGGCAATTCAGCACGGGCCAACTGCCATCGTGGATACAGCAGCAGCCGTCGAAGCGGCTGTGACTGCCCCTGTTGCCGGTCCACCGTTGGCCGCGCATGTTGTCCCTGGTGACCGAGTGGTGATTGGCGTCGCCGGGCACTTACCCGGTGGAAATTCCACACGCGATGCCTTGCAAGCAGTCATCACCGAGCAGCTTGTCTCCGGAGGAGTTGCCGAAGGCGACATCACCTTTCTGACCGCACCATCACTTGCCCTCCTGGGTGAGCCACAATCTGATGCACCAAGTACGGCAGTCAACGATGACTTGATGTTTGACCCAGCTCATGCTGACCAAACCGCCTATCTGCTTGCTGACGAAGCAGGAGAGCCGCTCCATCTGGCCCGCCTCCTGGTCGATGCCGATGTCGTCCTTTCCGTGGGAGCATTCGGTTATGATGCCAGCCTGGGCGGCCGCTCTCCGGAAGGAGAACTCTGGCCCAGCTTCGCCAGGGCTGATCGTCGACAACAATTCGCCAGAGCAATCGTCCGCCACCCGCGAGCGGCACTGACATCCTGGCGATCACGCTCACAAGAGGTCTCACACCAGCTTGGCATCATGGCATGTCTGCGACTGGTGACAGGCCAAGGTGACTCAGTTGGTGGGGTGGCCTTCGGCCTGCCAGAAGCAGCCACGGCTGCCGCTCGTGACATGGCGAGGCCGTGGCGGCCACAGCAGTCACCGTCATCGCTGACGATTGCAGCGATCTCCCGACCAGACTGTGATTTTGCTGACCTCACTCGCGCCGTCGCTGCTGCGGCCCGTACGACCCAGCCCGCTGGGACAGTCTGCGTTGCGTGTCGTCTGGCGGAGCCACCCGGCATTGTTTTCAACCGCTGGCGACAAGGGGCCAAACTGTCGCCCCTCATCCGTGAGGCCGCAGGAGCGGGTGATCCCAGCCTGCTGGCCGAGGCTCTCCAGACGAAACTGTTTGCCCGTGCGCTCGGCGAGCGGCGGCTTGTTCTTCTTTCCCAACTTGACCAAGACCTCGTGGAGGATCTCGATATTGGCCATGCGGCATCAGCAGACGCCATCAATCGGCTGATCCAGCAGGCAGACTCAGTAACGGTATTGCACGAGGCCAATCACTTCTGCCCCCGCAGGGCGTAAGACGCTTTTTCGACAGCCTGATCATCGCTCCTGCTGCAACGGCAGCGTCTCAGTCACCACACCAAGAACAGCCTCTACAGCAAGCGGCCCCCAATGCCGACTATCTCGGCTGGCCGCTGGGCAGTCCCCCAGCAGGAAGAGCTGGCCCGCTGGGATTGTCCAGTTGTCTTGACCATTGGGATGGGGAAGCCAGTGGACATCTCGCCAGAAAACCAGCCGGCTGATCGTCAGCTGGGGAGCTGCATCTCGAGTTCCCATTTGCTGATTCGGTAGTACCCGAGTGGAAATCCCCAAGGGAAAGAATGGCCCGCTCAATGGCAGGTTTTTCACGACTGCCCACTCATCAGGCCCATCCGGCGGCAGGGCAGACCGGACTGCTCCCTCCAGCCAGGCCTCAAGCCTGTCATCCGCTTCCTGCGTACCACCCACCGGCCAGGCTGCTGCTACCAGGCGGCCATCCAGTCGACCCGACACACACGCGAAAGCACCACTGCCGCGAACAACAACGCATGCCGCCTGCTCTCCGACGCGAATTGTGATTTCAACAGGGTGGCCTCCGCCGGTATCAACGTCGACCACGGCAGCCAGTCCCGCGTCAGCCACCGGCTGCAACCTTCGGCTTTCAACCGAGAGCCACGGCGAATCATCGTAGAGCAGTGGGACACAGTCGCCCCCAAGCTCGTGAGGCAACGCTGCCAGATCGACGACAAGCCAGTCCCTCCTGCTATTCCCCTTCGACGACCAGGCCCACTGTCCGGCCTCCTTGCACCAGCCCGTTCTCTCAGAGGCTAGCCCTCTTGCCTGACTGATCACCGGAATCCCAAATACTGCCAGCTGCCTCAGATTCTTTCGCTGCCAAACGCCGTCGACAAAGAGCTCGCCGTTTTGGCACTGCAGATTTTCCCCACTGAGCCCCACGACTCGCTTGAGAACCGGCTGACCGCCTGGTCGCTGGCAGATGACTCGGTCATACCGGCGAGGCTCCAAAACCTGCGAGGTCCAGCGGACCAGATCACCCTGCCGCAGGCCAGGGGCCATCGAGTTGCCAACGACCCGCATCCTGGTATCACTAGGCCCCAACCAAAGCCAGGCAACAAGCCCTACGGCACCGGCAACAATAAGGCTGCGAGTAAACACGCTGGAATGCGATACCACGCCGGACC
>Ga0181593_10005558_pt1 | contig 11401 bp, 10 predicted proteins | sample 071ome_19_FD_133756 | JGI IMG/M metagenome (GOLD analysis project Ga0181593, IMG submission 133756) | Coastal salt marsh microbial communities from the Groves Creek Marsh, Skidaway Island, Georgia - 071413AT metaG (megahit assembly) | ecosystem: Environmental > Aquatic > Marine > Intertidal...
ACCTGTCCCACCAGTCAGAAAGGCTGCGCCCAGGAAGTTATAAGGCTGTGAGGTTTGCAGTAGAGCTCCTGGTCTCTCATCTTGGAAAGGCCAAGATTGGAGACATCCCAAACGCAGAGGGCAGCAACACCTTATCCCTGATCGGCCAACTCTCTCCCAATGGCCGCAAGTACGGGGAGGGACAGAAGGCAGGTCTCAGTGAACTGGTAAAGCTCTCCAAACAGGTGGAGCCTGACAGGATCCTTGCTCCGCAAACCCAAGCACGGATCTGGAAGCATATGCTTCAGTTCCTTGACTGGTGCGTAGAGCAGGGAGAGCTCAGCAACAACCCCTGGCAACACCTCAGCATCAGAGAAAAGCCAGAGGTCTACCCTCACAAGGTTCTCACGGATGAACAGGTGGTGTCACTGCTGCAAGCTAAAGACAGGGTGCTTCATAGCGCCCTTCTTTTTGGCCTTCTGACAGGCATGCGCTCTGGGGAGATCTGTGGAATCATGGCAAGTGATGTCATCAGCAAAGGAAACCTGGGGCGGTTCATCAGGATCCAACCCAATGCGTTCCGACAGCTGAAGTCGAAGGCAGCAGAACGGGAGGTGCCGCTGCACACTAAGCTGGAGCAACTCCTGGATGCATCCCCGCACAAGCAAAGTAGGCTGTTTCCTCATCTAACTGTGGACAGGGTTGTCAAAGCCTATTCGAAACTTCGCATAACCTATCCCACACTCACGGGCACTGTGTTCCACTCAACCCGCAAGTGGTTCATCACCCAGTGCGAGCGGACAGGTGTCTCAGAGCACTACACGGCGACACTGGTGGGGCATCACTCTGCACGCTCCTCAAACAAGCTGACCTATGCGCTCTACTCAGGCGGCATCAGTGATGCGCAGAAGCGGGAGATCATGGATGGCATCAGGCTGCCGGACTGGGGAGGTACGTCATGAGCGCAACCACGATAGCTGATCCAGCCCTGATCCCTGACATCGAAGCCTTCGAGGAAAGGGTGGCCATTCATATCCACGAGGGGGGCATTCCAACCGAGGAGGCCAAGGACCTCGCCGCTCAGGCCCAAGGCTTCCGCAATCAGGCCCACTACTGGGCGTGGCTCAGGGTCTATGTCGAAAGGAAAAGGTTGGGGTAGAGTGGCTGAGTGTCGAAATAGAAATGGCTCAGCCCCTGAGGGGGCTGCGTTAAAATGTAATACGATTTTAAATCAAAGCGTTAACTATTAAACTTTACAGGTGTAAACTTTTTTGCTTTATTGAGGGGGATGACTTTGACTTAGAAATACGTAAAGAGAAAGTATGTCAGGCACTATGATCAAGAATATGGAAGCGTTTGCGGTCGTAAGCGGAATATCGCGTCCAACTCTGTCAAAATATTTTAATGATCCAGAGAGTGTAAGGCAGTCCACCAAAGCCAAAATCGAAGCAGCGTTGGAATTGCATGAATATCGTCCAAACATGTATGCCATGAACCAAAACAGGCGATCGACGCGGAATATTGGCATCGTTGTGCCATTTCTGGCGGACCCCTTCTTTGCTGAAATTGCGCGGAACATTGAAAATTTGGTGATAAGTGAAGGTTACCGGCCAATCCTGCTTAGCTCTCATGGTGACCCAAGGCAAGAGGTGGAAAATCTAATGTCTTTGCGGGATATTAAGCCAGCAGGATTGCTTCTTGCTCCACTTGGGAGGTCGTCAAATATTGCTGAGGTTGGCGAATTATGTTCCGAATTTCCCACTGTATTTTTCGACTGTAATATTGAGTCTTTGAACCATACTTTTGTTGGGCATAATAATGTTCAAGCTACTGATATTATGGTGGATTATTTGGTTCGTACCGGAGAGCCACCCGTTTACTTTGAAATGAAAAAGCCCCCTAATCCAAATACCAATAAACGGCGCTTATCATACATTCACTCGATGGAACATCAGGGGTTGGAGCCAAAGATCTTTAGCGTTGATGGCGAAAGCTGGAACTTTGAGGAAATTGGTTACAATCAGGGAAAAAAACTTATTTCGCAAAAAGAAATCACCAACGGTACAGTTCTTTTTACCAATGATCGCTTGGCGATCGGTTTTCTTGCCGCGGCATATGAAATGGGCCTGCGGGTAGGGCGGGGAAACGGTTGCGCACTGCGTGTCGCAGGTCACGACAACCATCCATATTCACGATTTACCTGTCCCGCGTTAACCACTGTATCGCATGATTATGACGCAATCTCGCGGACAAGTGTTACAAGACTCTTTGATTTCTTGGGGAATCGTGGGGACGGTAATATGATTACCGAACAACTGTTCCCTGGTAAACTTATTATGCGGGACTCTGCTTAGCAGTTGTTTTTGCGTAGTTTATAAAATTTTACGCGCGTAATAAAAATAGTTGACTTAAGACAAATAATTGCAGTATCGTTTTCGTCAGTCATTCTACAGAACCGGGGAGGATAAGGATGTTACTTAAGAATACCCTAAAGGCAGCGACGGCAATTTCACTGCTTGCTGCAAGTGTGGCGTATGCCGACACACTTACAATCGCGACGGTGAACAACGGCGATATGATCCGTATGCAGGGTCTGACCGACGATTTCACTTCAAAGACTGGACACAATGTGGAGTGGGTTACACTAGAAGAAAACGTACTACGTCAGCGCGTCACAACAGATATCACCACCAAGGGCGGTGCATTTGATATCATGACGATCGGAATGTACGAAACACCGATCTGGGGATCAAACGGTTGGTTGGTACCACTAGATGATCTTTCTGCTGAATATAATGCCGGGGATATTTTGCCGGCGATGGCAGGTGGCTTGAGCCACGAAGGTACGCTTTATGCGGCGCCGTTCTATGGTGAAAGCTCAATGATCATGTATCGTACTGACCTAATGGAAAAAGCTGGTTTGGAAATGCCAGATGCACCAAGCTGGTCATTCATCGCTAAAGCAGCTCGTGAGATGACAGATCGTGATAACGACATCAACGGAGTTTGTCTACGCGGCAAAGCAGGTTGGGGTGAAGGTGGTGCGTTCATCACTGCAATGTCCAACTCGTTTGGCGCGCGTTGGTTTGATGAAGAGTGGAACGCACAGTTTGACACACGTGAGTGGTCAGATACGTTAAACTTCTTTGTGAACATGATGTCAGATGCAGGTCCTGCAGGATATGCGACCAACGGATTTAACGAAAACTTGTCACTGTTCCAGCAGGGTAAATGTGGCATGTGGATCGACGCAACTGTGGCTGCTTCCTTCGTGACTAACCCAAAGGATTCAACAGTTGCTGACAAAGTTGGTTTCGCACTTGCACCTGATAATGGCATGGGTGTGCGCTCAAACTGGTTGTGGGCATGGGCACTTGCAATTCCAGCTGGCACTCAGAAAGAGGCTGCTGCGAAGCAATTCATCGAATGGGCGACATCGAACTCATACATTGAATTGGTTGCGGCGAATGAAGGTTGGGCAAACGTTCCTCCTGGTGCACGTACATCTCTTTACGAAAATCCAAACTATAAGGATGTGCCTTTCGCTCAGATGACTTTGGATTCAATCTTGTCAGCAGATCCAAACAACTCAACTGTTGATCCATCTCCGTATGTGGGTATCCAGTTCGCTGCAATTCCTGAGTTTGCGGGTATTGCAACTGAGGTGAGCCAAGAATTCTCAGCAGTATACGCGGGACAACAGACTGTTGCAGAAGCGTTGGCCAAAGCGCAAGCGATCACAAATGACGCGATGGAAGCGGCAGGATATCGTTAATCCCTCCCGAGTCTTACCTTCAGTAAGCTCGCAGGGGCGGAGCTTTTCCGCCCCTTAATTTTCCGTTAGGTGTCTTACACCTCTAATAGCCTCTTTAACTCTCGAAAGTTTCGGACAATGGCCACGCAGCGCTCTCGTTCTATTGCTCGCATCATGATGGCACCTGCAGTGGCCTTGTTGCTCGCCTGGATGCTGATCCCGCTGTCGATGACGTTAATTTTTTCGTTCAAGAAATATTTGCCCCTTCGTGGTGGCGATCTTGGATGGGTCGGATTCGACAACTACGTTCGTTTCGTTAGCTCGAGCGCATTTTGGCCAAGTGTTACGGCAACATTGACCATTATCGGTTCAGTTTTGGTTGTCACAATCGTACTCGGTGTGGCGCTTGCCCTATTGCTAGATCAACCGATGTGGGGCCAAGGCATTGTCCGTATTCTTGTTATTGCGCCGTTCTTCGTAATGCCAACTGTGTCTGCACTTGTTTGGAAAAACATGTTTATGGATCCAATCAACGGCATTCTTGCACATATCTGGAAATTTTTTGGAGTCGTACCAATCGAATGGCTTACACAGGCCAGTATGCAGTCAATCGTGCTTATTGTATCTTGGCAGTGGCTCCCATTTGCGACTTTGATTTTGTTAACTTCGGTTCAATCTTTGGATCGTGAACAGCTTGAGGCGGCCGAAATGGACGGCGCCCCCTGGACAAGCCGATTTTGGTATTTGATTTTGCCGCATTTGGGGCGGGCTATAACCATTGTACTATTGATCCAAACAATATTTTTACTTTCGATCTTTGCTGAAATTTTTGTCACCACTGGTGGTGCATTTGGAACAAAAACACTCACCTATTTGATTTTCCAGCGTGTGTTAGAAAGTCAAAATGTCGGCTTGGGTTCCGCAGGTGGTGTGTATGCAATCATTCTGGCAAATATCGTTGCGATCTTTTTGATGCGCGCCGTTGGTAAGAACTTGGACTAAGTAGGTAGAAGACTATGGCACGTGCAATTTCCAACCAGCGAAAAACCCTGAATACTTTGGTCGCCTGGTCTATCGGATTTGTGATCTTTTTCCCTATCTTATGGACGATCTTAACAAGCTTTAAAACAGAAGCTCAGGCGATCAACGATCCGCCCCTGTTTCTATTATTTGATTGGACTCTTGAAAACTACGCGATAGTACAGGAACGCTCGAATTACATGCGGTTCTTGTGGAATTCTATATTCCTTGCATGTGGATCAACGCTTTTGGGAATAATTGTTGCGGTTCCGGCCGCCTGGTCGATGGCATTTGTTCCATCGCGTCGTACAAAGGATATTTTGATGTGGATGTTGTCCACCAAAATGCTGCCCGCTGTGGGTGTTCTGTATCCAATATACATTGGTTTCGTCAAAATGGGGCTTCTGGATAACCGAGCTGGCTTGATGATTGTCCTTATGCTCATCAATTTGCCGATTATTATTTGGATGCTTTACACCTACTTCAAAGAAATACCAAGTGAAATTCTAGAAGCAGCACGCATGGACGGGGCATCTTTGGGGAACGAAATTTTCTATGTTCTGACCCCCATGGCGATCCCCGGTATCGCATCCACAGTGTTATTAAACATCATCCTCGCTTGGAATGAAGCATTTTGGACTTTAAACTTAACTGCCGCCAAAGCTGCTCCTCTCACCGCGTTCATTGCCAGCTATTCAAGTCCCGAAGGACTCTTCTTTGCAAAATTGTCGGCAGCGTCGACGATGGCGATCGCTCCTATTCTGATATTGGGGTGGTTTAGTCAGAAACAACTCGTGCGCGGTCTAACCTTCGGCGCAGTGAAATAGGACAAAATAATGGGACGCATCGTATTAGAAAAAGTCACCAAATCCTTTGATAATACCGAGGTCATTCCTCCGCTTGATCTGACGATCGAAGAGGGTGAGTTTGTTGTCTTTGTGGGGCCATCTGGTTGTGGCAAATCAACATTATTGCGGCTTATCGCGGGACTTGAGGATATGACATCAGGCGCGATTACTATCGATGATGTGGATGCAACAAACTTGGCACCTGCGAAGCGAGGCTTGGCGATGGTATTTCAATCATATGCGCTCTATCCGCATATGTCTGTGCGCAAAAATATAGCGTTTCCCTTAAAAATGGCGGGACTTAGTAAAGCGGAACAAGAAAAGCGTGTATCAAAGGCAGCTGAGGTTCTGAACCTATCAGATTATTTGGATCGTCGTCCCGGTCAGCTTTCGGGTGGTCAACGGCAACGTGTTGCGATCGGTCGTGCCATCGTGCGCGAACCTTCGGCTTTTTTGTTTGACGAGCCACTATCTAACCTAGACGCGGCCTTGCGGGTTGGCATGCGTTTGGAAATTAGTGAGTTGCACAAACGGTTGGCGACAACAATGATTTACGTCACTCATGATCAAGTAGAAGCCATGACCATGGCAGATAAAATTGTGGTGTTGCGGGCCGGTAATATTGAACAAGTTGGCTCGCCACTTGATCTGTATAAATCTCCTAAAAATACCTTTGTTGCGGGTTTTATGGGCTCCCCGAAAATGAATTTCATTGCGGGCGCAACATCAGATTCTTATGGGGCGGCGACCATCGGTATTCGCCCAGAGCATATCGACGTCTCGGCGCAAAGTGGTATGTGGCGCGGCATTGTCGGTGTTTCCGAACATCTTGGTTCTGACAGTTTCTTCCACATTCATGGCACTGGTGTTGCAGATATGATCACCGTTCGCGCCGGTGGAGAGGTGGGTTTCAAACATGGTGATGAAGTCTTTTTGACTCCACGAGAGGATGCAATTCACAAATTTGATGCGCAGGGCTTAAGGCTGGGATGAGTGGTCGTTTGGAAAATAAAGTGGCGCTGATCACGGGCGCTGCGCGGGGCATCGGCCTTGAGTTCGCAAAATCTTATTTAAGCGAAGGCGCATGTGTATGTATTGCAGATATCGATATTGACCGTGCGCGTCACGAGGTCGAAAAATTAGGCGAACGCGCATGTGCTGCACATCTCGATGTGCGTGATCAACACAGTATTGACACAGCCATTGATCAGACGGTGAATCGATTTGGACAAATCGATATCCTTGTCAACAACGCTGCGTTGTTTTCCGCCGCCCCAATTGTTGAAATTGAACGGTCTGATTTTCAAACCCTTTTTGACGTGAATGTGTCTGGACCGCTATTCATGATGCAGGCAGTGGCAAAGCACATGATTAAAAAAAATGTGAAAGGTAAAATCATCAATATGGCAAGTCAGGCAGGTCGGCGTGGCGAACCTCTTGTTGCGGTTTACTGCGCAACAAAAGCTGCCGTTATCAGCTTAACTCAGTCTGCTGGCTTAAATCTGATCAAACACGGCATAAATGTAAACGCCATTGCCCCCGGTGTTGTAGATGGCGAACATTGGGATGGTGTTGATGCATTTTTTGCCAGATTGGAGAACAAGGAACCGGGTCAGAAGAAAAAAGAAGTTGGTGAGAATGTGCCCTTTGGGCGCATGGGCACTGCCTACGATCTGACAGGGATGGCGATTTTCTTAGCGAGTGAAGAAGCTAACTATATTGTTGCACAATGTTACAACGTGGATGGTGGACAGTGGATGAGCTGATTAAAGACTTACGATCGCACGAAAAACTGATCAAAATCTCTGATGACACTTTGGACGATTTGCCAGTGTTCGTAAAGAAACCAAATTACGATAGATCAAAGTTAAAACCTGGCATTGTTCACATAGGTTTAGGTAATTTCCATCGTGCCCATCAAGCATGGTATCTACATCGCTTAATGCAGCGTGGCGAAGCGCTTGATTGGGCGATCGTTGGCGCTGGCATTATGGCGTTTGACAAAGAACAACGGCAAAAGTTACTGTCACAAGATTGCCTTACGACCCTTGTTGAGTTGGACCCTGATGGACAATCCGTAGAAGTTATCGGCTCGATGATTGATTATGTCGAAATAACGGATGGGAATTCGGCGCTCATCGAAAGAATGATCCAGTCTGATATAAAAATCATCTCTCTCACAGTGACCGAGGGCGGATATTTTCAAGATCCAAATACTGGTGACTTAGATTGCACACATCCTGACATTCAGTTTGATGCGGGTAATACGCAGTCGCCAAAGACAGTGTTTGGAGCGATTGTAGAGGCCTTGCGGCTCAGACGTTTGCAGCGGAATGGCCCCGTCACATTGCAGAGCTGCGATAATTTGCAAGGAAATGGAAATATCCTGCGTAAAACCGTGGTTTCGTTGGCAAAGATGTCGGACCCAAGCCTCGCCAGCTGGATTGATGAAAACTGTTCATTTCCCAACTCTATGGTCGATTGCATTGTTCCTGCAACGGGTCGGACCGAAATTGACATCGTTAAATCTCTTGGGATCAAGGACACTGCGCCTGTCACCCATGAAAATTTTCGACAATGGGTGATTGAGGATAATTTTTGCGCGGGTCGCCCTGCTTGGGAAAAGGTGGGTGTGACAATGTCTGACGATGTTCACGCCTTTGAAACGATGAAGATATGTCTGCTCAATGCAGGACATCAAATATTGGCAAATGCGGGTGAAATCCTCGAGTTGCAGACTATTGACGAATGTATGGCCCATAATGAAATTTTTTCATTATTTGACACCGTTCAACGAGATGAAATCGCGCCACATGTGGATGATGTGCCGGGTATGACACCTGAGCAGTATTTGCAGCTGATCTCAAAACGTTTTGCAAACCCCAAAATCAAAGACACAGTTAGAAGAGTGGCTTTTGATGGCGGTGCACGTCATAGTGGGTTTGTACATCCAACCATACGAAAAGCGATCGCAAGTGGAAGCAAGATCGAAGGTCTCGCCTTGGTCGAAGCGTTGTGGGCAAGAATGTGTGAGGGCACCAGAGAGAATGGATCTGTGATTAAGCCAAATGATCCGTCTTGGGCATCATATCAAGAGATCGCTAAGCGCGCTAAGAACACGCCGTGTGTGTGGCTGGATGAAACCCATGACTATGGTGATATTGCCCAAAATGAAGCGTTTAGGGCCATATTTACCGAGCAACTGGACCGTATTTGGAGCCACGGTGTTAAATCTGCTATTGTTCATTATTGTTCGAGCGATCCGTAAGCTGTAATTTGCAATAAGAGCGGCCAAGCATGGAAAAAGTCGAAGATACTGTAATTCAAATTTATAACGATCTTTTAAGGGTCGATGATAAAGATGAGCGTATAATTGTTGGAATTTCAGGTGCACCTGGATCGGGTAAATCTACTTTATCGCAGGGGCTTTTAAATAAAATAAATAAATCGAAGCATGTTGCCGCGGTAATTCCGATGGATGGATATCATCTCGATAATAGTCTTCTCAAAGATTTAGGTTTACTACAACGAAAAGGTGCTCCCGAAACGTTCGATTTTGTTGGCTTTAAGCATCTGCTGCTTAGGGTCAAAAATGAAGATGAAGTCATTTATCCAGTCTTCGATCGCGAACGTGAAATCTCGATTGCTGGTGCCGGGAAATTAAGAAAGAATATCAGAATAGTGATAGTCGAAGGAAATTATCTACTTTTTGATGAGGAACCTTGGGGTTGTTTGAGCGAAATCTGGGATTATTCAGTTTTTCTGGACGTAGACTTAAAAGTACTAGAGCAGAGATTAATCGATAGGTGGATAAATCATGGATTTTCGACAGCTGAAGCGAAGCAGAAAGCTTTGGGAAACGACATACCGAATGCGAAGAGGGTAATAGCTTCTAGATGTCTTGCGAACAGGATTATACGGTATGAAAATTAAATTCTATGGCGAATCGAAATTTAAAGAAAGAATGTAGTCGACAATATCTAGAGCCGTATGCTGAATTTAAGACTGAATAACTGAGTTAATTAATGGGCCTTCTGCACATGTTTTTGGGGATTGATTTAGGAACCTCTGGAATAAGGGTGTTACTTGTAAACGCTGAAGGGAGGGCAATCGTTTCTGCTGAAGTGGCGATAAAGGTTTCGCATCCGCATATAGGGTGGTCAGAACAGGATCCCTCCATTTGGATTGCCGCATTAGAGAAAGCAGTTGGTAAGCTGAAATCCTCGACATCCGCGTTTTCTCAAGTCAAAGGGATCGGCGTTTCGGGGCAAATGCATGGTGCTACGTTACTCGACTCTAGAGATCAAGTAATCCGACCGTGCATCCTTTGGAACGATACGCGAAGTCATTTGGAAGCGGCCGAGTTGGAATCGGCTGCCAATTTTCGCGATATTTCTGGTAATATTGTATTTCCAGGTTTCACTGTACCAAAGCTGGAATGGCTTCGTAAAAATGAACCCAATAATTACTCTCGTATAGCTAAAGTGCTGCTTCCTGCTGCTTTTCTTAACTTCTATCTAACCCGGGATCATGTGGCTGATATGTCTGACAGTTCAGGAACCTCCTGGTTGGATACCAGAAAACGAGCTTGGTCTTTAGATCTGCTGGCCGCTGGTAACATGCGAGAAGATCAGATGCCGCGATTGGTTGAAGGCTCAGAGCCAGCAGGTAAGCTATGCCCAGAATTATCGCAAAAATGGGGCCTGCCGGGCGATGTAATCATCGCTGGCGGCGCAGGCGACAACGCGGCGGCTGCATGCGGTACAGGCGTGTTGGCAGAGGGGCAAGGGTTTGTGTCACTTGGAACTTCTGGGGTTGTCCTTGCGGCCCGAGATACGTATCGCCCAAATCCCGATAGTGCAGTTCATACTTTCTGCCATGCGATACCGAATTGCTGGTATCAGATGGGTGTGATGCTTAGCGCTACGGACAGCATCAATTGGTTATCATCGATCATAGGGAAAACGCCGAGGCAGTTGACCAAACCCTTGGGAGACACTTTGCAAGCCGCTGGTCGGATCCGTTTTCTGCCCTACCTCTCAGGGGAAAGGACCCCACATAATGACGCTGCTATCCGAGGTGCCTTCATGGGGCTCGGTTCGGAAACAAGTACCGAAGACATGACACGCGCTGTACTGGAAGGAGTTGCCTTTGGATTACGAGACTCTGCCGAGGCATTGAAAGCAACCGGTGCCAAACTTGAACATATGCTAGCGATCGGCGGCGGCACGGCCTCGCGCTACTGGGTCAAACTGCTGGCAACTGTTTTGGGCACTCCGCTATATCTACCTAAATCGTCCGAGTTCGGCGCAGCTCTTGGAGCTGCGAGATTAGCGATTTGCGCAACAACGGGCGCTGACGCTAGAGACATCATGTCTTCTCCCGAGACCTTCGTTTGTGTTGCTCCAGAGGCTTCTTTGATTGAAACTTACGATCAAGCTTACGTAGCCTTTCGGGCAAGTTATCCAAGAATAAAAGAAGTCCAATGAACACGGTATTTTTAATAGGACCGCCGCCGGAAACTATGTTAGCGAAGTTAATTTCAGTACTAAGACGCGGGTAAAGGGAACTCAAAAATCACCCAAAAGGCACTCACAAATCTACTTTACAATCTAAAAAATCCCATGAAAACAACGTGGTTCGATTTACGTGTGTTCCGGCCGCGGGTACCAGATAAAGGGTGACTTAAGCAGTCTACTGATAGATAACCTACTGATAACATTCTCATAAATTGTGCTTCCCTAACATTGGGATGGAGAGAGTGTTGACCAGATTACTGACCAAAAGGATCCCTTACACA
>Ga0181593_10005559_pt1 | contig 11399 bp, 10 predicted proteins | sample 071ome_19_FD_133756 | JGI IMG/M metagenome (GOLD analysis project Ga0181593, IMG submission 133756) | Coastal salt marsh microbial communities from the Groves Creek Marsh, Skidaway Island, Georgia - 071413AT metaG (megahit assembly) | ecosystem: Environmental > Aquatic > Marine > Intertidal...
CCCGCAGATGGAAACCCTCATGCTCGGCCGGGCCAGCCTGTTCGCCTTCAGCGACGGCATAACAGAGGCTCGGTTCGAGGCTGGGCAGGGGGCCGAGCTGGGGGTGGACCAGCTGGCCCTCTGGCTGGCTGAGGGGGTGGGCCTGTCAGCCGCCAGCCAGGCAGAGCGGATTCACCGGCGGCTTGAGGCAGCTGATCTGGCTACCCATGATGATGCCAGCTTGCTGATTGTCAGCGGCGCTGCGGAGTGAGCCCATGCCAGCCTATCCGGTCTTTGCCTGTCAGCCTGCCTCTCTGGCCCCGGCGCGGGCGGCCTTGCTGGCGCAGCTGCCCGGTTGTCTTGGTCAGCACCAAAAGGGGCTGATCCTGCTGGCCGCCAGAGAGGGCTGGCAAAATATTATCCGCCACGGGGCGGCTGGCGGGTCGCCGGAAAGCTGTTTCGGATTTCGGCTTAAACAGCACAAGAGCAGACAGACGACCCGGCTCTGGCTCACCAGCTGGGATAGCAACCCGGCCTGCGATCCGGCCAGCTGGCCAAGCCCGCTGCCAGGCAGTGCAGGCGGTTTTGGCCTGCTCCTGATCCGCCGCATCGCCAGCCAGACCCGCTATCAGCGCTGCGCTGGGCTAAATATTGCAGTGCTGGTTTTTCAGCCGGACAATCTCTGATCTCAGGCTGGCTTTTGCATCGCAAAAACCGTCCAGGGAAACCGCCAAAAAGGCCAGCTTTCAGGATCGATATTGCTGTCTTCGGCAAAAGCGGTCAGCTCAACAGCTTCGAATCCCACCGCCTCGGCCTCAGCCTTGATATCCATATCAAACAAAGCGCGCATGAAGGGCTCATTATTGCGCTGGCTGTGGCCTTCAAAGATAAACCGGTCAAACGCATCGCGCAGCAGCCAGAAATCCAGATGCACCGCCCAGCCGCCCGGCTTCAGCAGCTGAAAGCTCTCAGCCAGCATGGCCCGCAAGCCAGTTCCCGGCATTTCATGCAGCAGCATGGTTGAGGTTACCAAATCCTGGCTTTCGGGCGCGCAGCCGGTATCACGGGCATCCGCTTGCCGGAACAGGATATTCTGCCGCCCGGCGCGGGCCGCCTCAGCCGCCGCCAGCTGCAGGCAGGGGGCCGCCAAATCCACGCCGGTAATGATGGCCTCCGGGGCCAGTTCCCAAAAGGGCCGGGTAGATTTGCCAAAGCCGCATCCCAAATCGAGAATAGCAGCCCTCTGCGGCAGCTGCCCCACATTTTCCAGCACCAGCTCAGCAAACCGGTCATGCAAATCGCGATGTTCCTGGCCCAGCATCGGGGTGGTGGTGCGCGCGCCCCGCTCATAGATGAGACCGGAAACAGCCTCCGACCAGACACCGCCCGGCTGTTGATGAATATCAACCGCCTGATAATAGGCGGGCTGCTCAAAATCATCCGCCAGTTCCAGCCTCTCGGCTGCCCCTTCAGCTGTTAGCTGCGCGCTCAACTGTTCTGTCCGCTCGCGGTGATAGGGGGCCAGACCATAGGGGCCGCTATATTTCATTTTCTGCAAATGCCGCTCCAGCCAAGCAAAAATCTGGTAATCCGGGTCTGGTTCCAAAAATGTGCGTATGTCAGCAAGCTGGAGAGGCTGGCCGTTGCGGGCCGCCTGTAGATGGCACTTTTCCTGTAGCTGGGAATAGAGCCCGGTTGTCCATCTTTTCTTCATCGCCAGCAAAAAAGCCTGTCCGGCTAAAAAATCCTGTTCCTGCATGATGCCCTCCCTAATCCTTGCTGGTTTCCTGTTCAGGAAAATTTTTTCAGAATATCCGCCTCGGCCCCGCGGGATGCCTGGCGATCATTCAGCGCCGCGATCAGCGCATCGGCAAAATTATCCAGCGCGGCTTGCTGATCTGTGCTTGGCCCAGCTGTCGCCAGCTCATCCGGGCTGACCAGCTGTTTCTCTGCCAGCAGGGTTTCCAGTGTCATCAAACGGCTGCGGGTTACCCATAATTCATTGGCCAGTGTCATGCAAACCGCCATCAGCCTGTCCTGCACCGGGTCCTTGAAAAAATGCTGCTCGGTCTGCCCGTCTTGTCCGGTCTGTGCCATGCTGTGCTCCCTTGCCTTTCAATCCTGTTCTGATCCCTGTTTGATGATTTTTCGCCTTATCCAGCTTTTCTGCAAGTCTCAATTCTGTAATCCGGCAGGCAGGCCGCTGGCCTCCCCTTGTGCTGCTTTATCGGCTGGGCCGATTTCCGGCAAATCAGCTATAGCCCCGATCAGCTGGTTCAGCAAATCTGCCTGCCGGTCTTCGGAAAGGCCAGTCAAATCCGCCATGCCCAGCCCGTCTCGGGCTTGCACCAACCCCAAAAAAACAGCAAAAATAAGGGCCACCCCCTGCGCGGTTACCGTGCCACTCAAGCGGCCTATCAGCGGCTCGCTCACCCGCGCTGCAAAGCCGGAACGCAGCTCTGCGCCCACCTCCGGATCGCGTGCATTGGCAAGTAGCATCAGCCCCAGCCGAGGCGGCCCGTCCGCTGTCGCAGGCTGGCTGAATTCAGCGATCAGCACGGAGAGCGGGTCAGGATGGCTGACAATCACCGCTTCATGCCATTCCAGCAGCGCATCAAAAACAGCTGTGAACAGGCCCGGCTTGCTGCCGAAATAATGGGCGATCAGCGCGACATCAACACCGGCCTCTACGGCGATATCCCGCAACGCACTGGCCGAATAGCCGGCGTGCTGGAAATGGCTGCCAGCTGTATCCAGCAGCAGCTGGCGGGTGCGCTCAGATTTCTTCATGGGCTTTAATCTGAGGCGTATTCATCGCTTTTGTCAATAGTTGTTGAATTTTACCTATTGTTTTGGCTCACCCGGCCGCTGCCGGAACAGGGTCAGCAGACCGAGCCGCGGGCGCAGACCGGTATCCGGCCGCAAGGTGATATTGGAGAGCACCGGCTTCAGGGTGCGTTTCTTCTGCCATTCCCGCTGCACAATATAGAGCCCGCTGGCAATGATCACAGCCGCCCCGGCCAGCGTTGTGGTGTCCAGCTGCTCGCCAAACAGGATATAGCCGTAAAACCCGGCCCATAATATCTGGGAATATTGCATCGGGGCCACCATCACCGCCTCGGCGCGCTTAAAGGCAGAGACCATGCAGATCATCGCGGCAAAGCCAAGCAGGGCGATCAGGCTGGCTGCCCCCAGATGCAACAACGGCATCGGCTTGTAGAAAAAGGGCAAACAGGCCCCCATCACCAGAAAATTGCCCAGCATTGGATAGAGCAGCATCACCGCGGTTTTCTCGCGCTGGCCGATCTTGCGCATGATAACAGCTGCCAGTGCCCCGCCAAACGCCCCGGCCAGCCCGGCCAGATGGCCGCTGTGAAAAGCGGTTGTCCCGGGCTGCAAGACAATCAGCACCCCGGCAAAACCGGCCAGCACCGCCAGCATCCGGCGGATGCCCACCTTTTCGCCCAATAAAGGTATCGACAGAAGGGTGATCAAAAGCGGGGTGGAAAATAACAGCGCATAGGTCTGCGCCAGCGGCAGCACAGAAAAGGCATAAAAAGCACAAACCCCTACCAGCGAGCTGGTCAAGACGCGCAGCAGCATCCAGAACGGGTGATGCGGCCATAGGCTGCCGGTGCGGGGATTGCGTATCAGAAACAGGGCCACCAGCGGAAAGCCGAGCAGCACCGAGAAAAACAAAATCTGCACCGGCGCGTAAAACCCGCCCAGATATTTCACCAGCAGATCATGGGTGGAAAATAGCCCGTATCCCAGCAAGGCCAGACCGGCCCCGGCGACAGGTGCTGGCTTGGTCGGCTGCATGGCAAACCCTCCTTGGTTTCAGCCCTGATGGCTGTCTTTGCCGGAATAAGGCACTGCCTTGCCAAACAAGCAAGCAAACACCCTCAATTTCCTTGCGCCTATTCCTAAAATCGGTCAATAGCTATCGACAGGCGAGCCTGATTTCCCGGATTATTTTTTTGCCGCTTGCAGGGCCTGCCAGACTTTTTCTGAGCTGGCCGGCATCTCAACCTCAGCAGCTCCGGCAGAGCGCAGCGCATTATTCACCGCGTTCAGGCAGGCCGCCAGCGCGCCAACCGTGCCGGCCTCACCCACCCCTTTTGCGCCCAGCGGGTTGATGCGGGTCGGCACCGCATGGGTGGCCAGCCGGAAAAAGGGCAAATCATCAGCCAGCGGCATCCGGTAATCCATGAAAGAGCCGTTCACCATCTGGCCATTCTCATCATAGATAACCACCTCGCCTAACGCCTGGCCAATGCCCTGGGCAATGCCGCCCTGCATCTGGCCATGCACCAGCTGCGGGTTCAGCACCGTGCCAACATCCTCTATGGCGGCATAATCCAGCACCGTCACCCGGCCGGTTGCCGGGTCTATTTCTATCTCGCACAGATGGCAGCCATTCGGATAGGTCGGCTGATCCGGCAGGAATTCTGACAAAATGGATAGCCCGTCCCCGGCATTGCTGTGCTGGGCAATATCTGACCAGTCCAGCTGTCGGTCTGCGCCCTTGGCAGAAAAGCGGCCATCAGCAAAGAGGATATCCTCAGTCCGGCAATCCAGAATACCGGCTGCGATGGCCCGCCCCTCACCAAGCATCTGATCCAGCCCCAACGCCAGAGCAGAGCCGGCAACCACGGTTGAGGCTGAGCCGCCATTGCCGCGCCCGGAGGGGAGCAGATCGGTATCGCCCTGGGCATAGATAATCTTATCCAGTTTCAGCCCCAGTCGCTCCGCAGCCATTCGGCTGAAGGTTGTTTCATGGCCCTGGCCGACGCTCATCGCACCCGGTGCAACCACCAGATGCCCATCCGGGCGCAAGGTCAGGCGCGCCACATCTTTCAAGACTTTCTTGAACGGCCCGCCGGCATTTTCAACCGGCATGGATATACCGATGCCGCGCAGCTTGCCAGCCTGTTCTGAGGTGGCCCGCCGCGCTGCAAATCCTGCATAATCGGCGAGTTGCAGGGCCTTGTCCATGACGGTTGGAAAATCCCCGCAATCATAGAGGAAAGTCAGCTGGGTCTGGTAGGGCATCTGGTCAGGTCGCACCAGATTCTGCCGCCGTAGCTCAGCCGGATCGACGCCCGCCGCCGCTGCCAGCCTGTCGATGACTGCCTCAATAATATAGGTGGCTTCCGGCCTGCCAAAGCCGCGATAGGGGCTGGTTGGCACGCTGTTGGAATAGACAAAATCCAGCGCGGCTGAAATGCCGCCAAAAACATAAGGCCCGGCGATGCCGCCCAGATTGCTCAACATCCCTTTTGTGCGCCGCGAGAGATAGGCCCCGATATCAGCAGACAACTCTACTGCAAGGCCGGTAAAACGCCCGGCCCGGTCCAGCCCCAGCCGGGCGGTTCCGGTAACGCCGCGCCCCTGATCATCTGCAATGAAGGATTCGGTGCGTCCGGCAGTCCAGCTGACCGGACGGCCCAGCTGGCGCGCTGCCAGACAGACCAGCACATCCTCTCTGAACAACCCGCCTTTCAGCCCGAAAGAGCCGCCAACATCTTCTGTAAGAACCTGCAGCTGATCTGTTTCCAGCCGCAATAATTCAGCCAGCTCATTACGCAGGCCAAACGGGCTCTGGGTGGCAGTTGACAGAACCAGCCTGCCGGTATCATCAAAATGGGCAGAGCTGGCGCGCATCTCTATCGTATTGGCCAGAACGCGGCTGATATCAATATCAACGCTGGCAGTTACAACCGAATTTTCCAGCAGCTCCTGCACCTTGTCAGCGTCTCCCAGCCGGTGGGCGGAGGCCAGATTATCAGCCAAATCAGGCCAGACAGTGCGCCCCGGCGCGTCGCGATCATGCGCATGGACAGGCGGCAATTCCTCTATATCCAGCTGCACCATCTCAGCCGCATCCAGAGCCTGTTGCTGGCTGTCCGCCACTATCATCACCAGCGGCTCGCCCAGATGGCGGAGTTCTTTATGATTCAGAATCGGGCGCGGAGAGCGCGAGACAGGCCCGCCATCCTGACGCACAACCTCGCCTGTCCAGACCATTTCAGACAGTCCGGCTGCGGCCAAATCTGCGCCGGTCAGAACCAGATGCACGCCATCGGCTGCCTTGGCGGCCAGGCTGTCAATGCCGGTCAGCTGCCCGCTGGCGACCGGGCTGCGCACAAAAACCGCGATCAGACCGTCTCTTGGAAACAGGTCAGCTGTATAGTGCCCCTGGCCAGTAACAAAACGCCTGTCTTCCAGCCTGCCAGCTCTGTTCATCATCTGCCTTCCTGCTCACCATCCACATCCTATTACTCGCAGATATTTTACCAGCAAAGCAGGGGTAAGTGGAAAGGGAAAATTCAGGCAGCGGCAAGAAAGCTGCCCAGCAGATAGGCAGAGAATTTCAAAAATCAGCTATTTCAAGGGGATCAAGCCGATAGGTTTTCAGCCAAACCTCAGTGGTGAAATGCGGGCCGACATTGGCGGCGCGCAACGGCCAGAAATCCGGCTCCAGCAGGTCTGTTATCTCGCTGTCGGAGTCGGCAGCCTCAGATAGCGGGTGCGATAGCGGGCGGCGCGGCTGATGCCCGCCTCCTAAAATCTGCATTTTTTCAGCCATATCCATATCTCAGGAAACGACCGGATTTGCCATATTGTTAGCCGCTTTTTTGGCCCGATGCGCTGGCAATTCGTTTAAGGCTGGACGAAAGCCGACAAGCTGGCTAGGCTCAATCCCTGGTGGTTAATCCGGGGACAGGATGGCGCTGAATGGCACAACCAAAATCGGCGAAAAATACGGGAAAAACGCCGCTTTTATCCGCGCTGCAGGTCAGTAAATCCTTCGGTGATTTTGTCGCGAATCAGGCGATTAATTTTACCATTTATCCAGGCGAGTTGCACGCTTTGCTGGGCGAGAACGGGGCTGGCAAATCCACCTTTGTCAAAATGGTTTACGGGCTGCTGCAACCCGATAGCGGGCATTTTGAATGGCAGGGCGAAAAAATCCAGCTCAGCAACCCGCAACAGGCGCGGGCCACCGGCATCGGCATGGTTTTTCAGCATTTCTCTCTGTTTGAGGCGTTGAGCGTTGCTGAGAATATCCGCCTGGCACTGCCAGCAGAGTATCAATCTGAGGATCTGGCAGCCGAAATCGCCAGCAAATCTGCTGATTATGGTATCCCGCTGAAAGCTGATCAGATTATCGCTGACCTGTCTGTCGGTCAGCGTCAGCGCGTGGAGATTATGCGCTGCCTGCTGCAAAACCCGGCCTTGCTGATTATGGATGAGCCGACCTCGGTGCTGACCCCGCAGGAGACCGAACAGCTGTTTGCCGTCTTGCGGCGGCTGGCCGATCAGGGCTGTGCCGTGCTGTTCATCTCGCACAAGCTGGATGAGATAAAGCAGCTGACCAGCCGGGCAACCATTTTGCGGGGCGGCAAAAAAGTGGCTGAGCTGAACACGCGGGATAAAACCACCCGTCAGCTGGCCGAATTAATGGTCGGTTCGCAGATAACAGATATAAAGCGGCGCAAGCCGCCGGCGAAGCAGATCCCGCTCTTTGAGGTGGCTGGGCTGAACCGGCCGGCCTTGAGCCCGTTTGAAGTGGCCTTGAAAGATATTCATCTGACCGCCAGCAAGGGGGAAATTCTGGGAATCGCTGGCATCGCCGGCAATGGGCAGGGCGAGCTGATGGAGGCCCTGACCGGTGAATGGTGTCAGCCGGCCGACCATAGAATTCAGCTGGCGGGCCGGGAATTATCTGCTGCCGGGCCGCTGGCCCGTCGCAAGGCCGGGGTCTGTTTCATCCCCGAAGAACGCAATGGCCATGCGGCTGTGCCCTCAATGAATCTGGCAGAAAATGCGTTATTGACCAGCTATGAAGACGCGAAAACCGTTTCCGGCGGCGTGATAAGCCAGCAAGAAACCCTGTTGGCGGCAGAAAAAATTGCCCGCACCTTTGATGTGCGCAGGCCCTCTGCCAATCCGCTGGCCTCTGCCCTGTCTGGCGGCAATCTGCAGAAATTTGTGGTGGGCCGGGAAATTATCAAAAAGCCGGCTGTGCTGATCGTCTCGCAACCGACCTGGGGGGTGGATGTCGGGGCGGCGCAATTCATCCGCAAGGCCATGACCGAGCTGGCCGAACAGGGATCAGCGGTGATTATGATCTCACAGGATCTGGAAGAGATTTTTGCCATTTCCCACAAAATAGCGGTGCTGAATGACGGGCATCTCTCTGCTGCCAGACCGGCCGGAGACATGACCGCTGAGGAGATTGGCCTGCTGATGGGCGGGGCCGCCGAAACGGCACAAAAAGCGCGGCGGGCAGCCAGATGATTATTCTGCATCCCCGCAAAGAAATTCCGTTGCAGCTGACCTTGCTGGTGCCGGTTGTGTCTGTGGTGATCACGCTGATTCTGGGGGCGCTGATTTTCGCCTTTCTCGGCTATCATCCGCTGGCCGCTTTATATGAGTTTTTTATCGCCCCGCTGAGCCGCCCGGACCAGCTGGGCAATTTGCTGGTCAAGGCCTGCCCCTTGATCATAATCGGCACCGGGCTGGTTTTTTGCTACCGCGCCAATATCTGGAATATTGGGGCTGAGGGGCAGCTGGTTCTGGGTGCGCTGGGGGCTGGCTGGGTTGCGCTGTCCTTTCCGGAGGCGACGACGCCGTTCTTGCTGGTGGCTATGGCGATTGCCGCGATGCTGGCCGGGGCGTTATGGGCGGCGATACCGGCGCTGTTGAAGGTGCGCTTTTCAACGAATGAGATTCTGGTCTCGCTGATGCTGACCTATGTGGCAGCCTTGCTGATTGACTGGCTGGTGCGCGGGCCTTGGCGGGATCCAAAATCCTTTGGCTTTCCGCTGACCAAACCTTACCCGGATGGTGGGGTGATTGACCCGATACTGATCCCCGGCATAGGGCGGCTGGGCCAGCTGCATTGGGGTGTTCTGATAGCCTTTATTGTGGCGGTGATTGGCTGGTTTTTCCTCTCCCGGATGCTGGGCGGCTTTCAGGTCAAGCTGATGGGCGATGCCCCGCGCGCAGGCCGCTTTGCTGGATTCAGCCCGGGGCGGGTTACGCTGGGCGTGTTTTTGATTTCCGGGGCCCTGTCCGGGCTGGCCGGCATGATTGAAGTCTCTGCCAATATTGGCCAGTTACAGCCAAATGTGTCGTTTGGCTATGGCTTCACCGCGATCATTGTGGCGTTTCTGGCACGGCTCAACCCGCTGGCGGCGATTGTTGCCGGGCTGGTGGTCGCGCTGGCTGAGCTGGGCGGCGATGCGGCGCAGATTTCGCTGAAAATCCCGAAAGTGGTGACGGGTATTTTCAAAGGCATTTTGCTGTTTATGCTGCTGGCCGGGGAAACGCTGACCCGCTATCAGCTGATCTGGGTTGGCCCGGGTCAGGCGGAGGCCGCTTTGTCCGGCAATGACAAGGAGGCAGACATCAATGTATGAAGAATTGCTTTTGACCATTTTGCTGACCTCTGTGCCGCTGATTTTGGCGGCGACCGGAGAGCTGGTCGCTGAACGAAGCGGGGTTCTCAATCTGGGGGTTGAGGGGATGATGTTGATGGGGGCGGTGGCTGCTTTCGGGGCAGCCAGCCTATCTGGCAATGTTTATCTCGGCATCTTGGGCGGCGGGCTTTCCGGGATGCTGGTTGCCGGTATTTTTGGCTTTTTTGTGCTGGGGCTGGCAACCAATCAGGTGGCAACTGGTCTGGCGCTGACGATTTTTGGAACCGGCCTGTCGGGCCTTATCGGGGCCCCGCTGGTGGGTAAGGCGATTGACGGGCTGCCAGCTTTGGTGATCCCTGGCTTGTCGGAACTGCCTCTGGTCGGGGTGCTGTTCCAGCTGGATTTGCTGGCCTATCTGTCGGTGCTGATTGTCGTGCTGACCAGCTGGTTCTTGATGCATACCAGGGGCGGGCTCATCCTGCGTTCAGTCGGCATCAATCATGACAGCGCGCACGCGCTGGGCTATCCGGTCTTGTGGGTGCGTCTGGGGGCAGTTCTGTTTGGCGGCTTCATGGCGGGTCTGGCCGGGGCCTATCTGCCGCTGGTGCTGACCCCGCATTGGGCCGAACAGATGACCGCCGGGCGCGGCTGGATTGCGCTGGCGCTGGTGGTGTTTGCGTCTTGGCGGCCCTGGCGGGTGGTTATCGGGGCGATATTATTCGGCGGGGTGACCATCATGCAGCTGGCTGGACAGGCGAAAGGATGGACAATTCCGCCTCAATTCTTGTCAATGATGCCATATATTGCCACTATTATTGTTCTGGTAGCGATATCGAGCCGTGGCCGTGTGCAGTTTGGCGCGCCGGCTCATTTGGGAAAAAGTTTTCATGCAACACGCTAGAGATTGAAGAAATTTAACCAAAGGAAAGGAGAACCTTTAAGATGGGAAATAAAAAACTTATCATCGTTGCGCTGGTGGTGATCATTGCGGCGGCCGTGTTCTATATGATCGGCCAGCCGCCACAGGAGGAGAAGACAGCGGATAGTGGCGCGCTGAAGGTCGGGTTTGTCTATCTGACAAATCCTGGCGATCATGGCTGGACTTATGCCCATGAGGTGGGCCGCCAGCAGCTGCAGGATCATTTTGGTGACAAGATTGAGACTTCTTATGTTGAGAATGTGCCCGAAGGGCCGGATGCGGCACGGGTGATAAGAGATCTGGTTGCCCAGGGTAACAAGATCATCTTCACCACCTCATTCGGTTATATGGACCCAACCTTGCAGGTGGCAGGTGAATATCCGGATGTCTATTTCGATCATATTACCGGCTATAAGCGGGCGGCCAACATGGCAACCGGCAATATCCGCTTTTATGAGGGCCGTTATGTGCAAGGTGTGGTGGCCGGTCTGACCACTAAATCCAACAAGATCGGCTATCTGGGTGCCTTCCCGATCCCGGAGGTTATTCAGGGGATCAATTCCTTTGCCCGCGGCCTGCGCTCGGTGAACCCGGATGCAACAATCAAGGTGGTGTGGGTAAATAGCTGGTATGACCCGGTCAAGGAAGCAGACGCGGCCAAGGTTCTGATCGCTGAAGGGGCCGATGTGCTGGCCCAGCATACAGACAGCCCGGCCATGCTGCAGACAGCTGAAAAAGCGGGTGTGAAGGGCTTTGGCCAATCATCTGATATGCATGAATTTGCACCCAATGCGCAGCTGTTCTCCTCAGTCAATAATTGGGGGCCTTACTATATTGGTCAGGTGCAAAAGGTTCTGGATGGCAACTGGACAACTGGCGAGGGCCCGGATCACTGGGCCGGCAATACCTGGAAGGGTATCGGCGATGATTTCCTGGTGCTGACCGAGTTCAAGAATATGCCAGCTGATGTTGCGGCCAAGGCGGCTGCTGCGCGTGATGGGATTGCAGATGGCAGCCTGAATATTTTTGCAGGCCCGATGCAGGATAATGAAGGCAATATGGTTCTGCAA